>SAMEA104404106__coassemble_110_pt1 | contig 126334 bp, 105 predicted proteins | sample SAMEA104404106__metabat2_high_PE_033 | metagenome-assembled genome bin SAMEA104404106 (sample SAMEA104404106) | Balaenoptera acutorostrata
CGCCGGTGCCTATAGTTCAACACCAAACACATGGTTCTTCAATACGATTAAGTCACTGGGATCCGGTTCAACTTCATATCGTGCACAAGAGATTTGTGATAACTGTCATCCTACAAATCCGAACACCTCGTTCTTTATTATACAATACTCTAAAGCGTCCGGTTTGACATCATATCACTCACCATATGTACATCGTGCCGCTGGTGCATATAGCTCACATCCGAATACGAAGTTCTTTAATACAATCAAGTCAGTATCGTCCGGATCAACCTCATATCGTGCAGATATGGTAAATATAGCTGGCGGTTCATATAGTGCCGTTCCTAATACCTCATTCTTTATAACGAGCAAATCATTAGCTTCTGGTTCAACTTCTTATCGTGGTGAATTAGTGCGTAAGGATGCCGGTGCATATACCTTTAGCCCGAATACTAAATTCTTCGTTGTAATTACATCGCAAGCTACAGGTATCAAATCATATCGTGCTCAAAGTGCAAATTTAGCCGCTGGTTCGTACAGTTCCGTTCCTAATACCTCATTCTTCGTAACAAGTAAGTCATTATCATCTGGTTCAACCTCATACCGTGCTGAAGATTGTGCAAATTGCTCATATGCGAATGCAGCGAATGTTAACTCAATATTCTTTAACAGAACAACATCAATGGCAACTGGTAAAACATGTCACCGTGGTGATACATGTAATAGAGTAGGATCGTATAGTGCAATACCGAACACCTCGTTCTTTAAAACTATGTCCTCAAGCGTATGTGGATTAACCTGTTATCGTGGTAATGGCTGTCGCACAAATGCCGGTTCGTATGATGCATCTCCGAACACAGCATACTTTAACACAGTAAAATCATCTGCAACAGGTAAGACATGTTATCGTGCAAACGGATGTAACACGACGGGTGGTGCATATAGTTCAACCCCGAATACGAAGTACTTTACTGTAGTATCAGATAAAGCTTCAGGTTCAACCTGCTACCGCGCATCTGGTTGTGCTTACGCACCGAAATGCTATCATACAACGACAAGTAGCTTAGCAAGTGGCAAGACATGTTATCGTGCATCCGGTTGTAAGTATGCCGCATACGAAGGAGACAGATACTTCAAGTATAGAACAGAACCTGCTCTAAACGAATCACGTGCATGTCAGTTAGTTGAAAGTCCTGTATGTGGTTCACCGACAGAGACGGATGCTTTCACATTTGATAGTAAAAAAGCATATAATAATACATGCAGTCCAGTTACCGGATATAGAGTATCAGGATGTAATACAAGTAATTATTGGTATAGCACCAAACAATATCCGACATACTTCAACTATGCATCTAAATCTAAAACATGCTTGGATAGCCAAACATGCTACAAAGCAACAACCTGTATGTATCAACCAAAATGCTACCATACAACGACAAGCAGAAGTGAAGGTGGCAAGACATGTTATCGTGCATCCGGTTGTAAGTATGCAAGCGAAGTAAGAGCACCATACTTCTACACCAAGTACGAAGATGCTATGAACGAATCAGCTGCTTGCGAATTAGCAACAGCTCCGGTATGCTCAGGTAGAGAGCCAAATATTGATGGCGAGGGTCGAACCTTTACCTATGGTACAAAGACAGCTCATACAGCAGGTTGTGGTTCAATTACCGGTCAATATGTAACAGGTTGTAACACAAGTAATTATTGGTATAATAAAAAGTCACATCCGGAATACTTTAAGTATGAAACCGCGAGTGAAGATTGTGTAAATAAACAGACATGTTATAGAACATCCGGTTGTTGGGTTGATGTACCAGGTAATTGTGATAAGAGTTTCTTCTCTTATACAGTAGATACAGAAGGTAATTGGACATGTTTGAAAGCTGAACCGGAAAGAACCGATTGTACGTTCCCGAAAAACACAGATTCTAATATATACAATTATAAATCATCGCGTTGCGCCCAGACTACAGGTTACAGAATCACCGGTTGTAATGAAAGTATGCACTCGTATAATGCATCTTATGGTAACAGAAGCATAAAAGCAGACAATACAAATTCATCATTTGGTTACTTAGATGTATTTGTAGAAAACACAGACGCAGCCATGTCTTCTGCTCATACGACATGTAAAACATGTTACACGAGTTGTTCATGTAAGCTTGCAAACGGATGGCAATCAACAACAACTAAGTCTGCCGGCAAGAAATTGAGCACGAAGTCCTCTAAGAAAGGTATTTCAACGATGGCAGAAGGAGACTGGTGTGAACATAAAGTTACGAACCCAAGATATACAGGTTTGACTTGTCATAAACGAGGCAGATTAGACTGTGCCGGTGTCTGTGATGGTAATGCATACTTTACATGTCCTGCCGGAACATCAACAGATAGTAGTGTGGACAAGGATCATGAGATAGCATATACTGTAAAACAAGAATGTAACAATTTGACTTCAGTCAAAAACAGTACAAATTGCTATGCAAAAAGATGGAAAACATGTTCTGAACAAGGCTACTATAGCGAGACACAATCCGGAATGCACTGCTCTTCTGTTACAATTCCGGGCGGAGCAAAATGTTACAAGTGTCACAATCCTAATTATCATTGGTGTCAACCTGGATACCAAGAATCTAGTACTTGTGATGCAGGCGAGTACATGAGTGGTACAACACCTAAAGAATGTACACAATGCAGTGCAACCAGTGGAGTCTGCTATAAATGTTCAACATGTACATACACTTGTCCAAAAGATTATAGTCTAACAAATCCTGGATATAAATACGGATATTACGTTGAAACAAAATCAGCAAGCAAAGCACATTCTTCTTGTCCGAGCAAGACCTGCTACAAGCAAACAACATGTACATGGATATGTTCTAGCGGTAGCTTAGGAGACAACTGCGGCGATGGATACTATCCTGTAAATAAAGGAGAATCTACTTGCAACGGAGATAGTAATCAGAAAGGAGATTTATGTTACACATGTCCAAGCTGTAATTATAAATGCCCAGCTGGCTATACTGTAGGTTTGACATCATGTAGCAATGGATATGCCTACACTGACGGCGGAAATGCTTCTGCAGACAGTAGTTCTTGCTCGACAAAAAAATGTGGTAAGTGCGAGCAGAAACCATATTGTACATGTAAAGGTAACATCTCATGCAGTGCAGAAGGGTCAGGTGGAAAAGTAAGCATTCACTTGTCAGGTAGTGTACCGGATGCAAATCAAGAACCTAGTGGAACAGCAAGAGTACGTGTTACAAGTAGCAGTAATCGAAACGGACAAGTGTTTGATATGTCAATTCTGGGAGCGGTAGGTACAATCGATGAATACAAGACAGTCGACTTTTCTGGCTCCAGTATTGATTCCTATGCATGCGAAGTATTAAGTTATACGTTATACGAGAACCCAATTCTGACAAGTTTAAGTGGTTGTAGAGAAAACAAATGTATGGTTGATCTTACAATTTGAGAACCTGACCCGTTACCTGATTGTACATATACTTGCCCTGGTGGATATAGCCAATTCACTGTATGTCTAGTTGGTCAAGAAAGATTGGAGGCTGACGCAACACCTAGTCATTCAAGTTGTCCTGCCCAAAAATGCTATAAGTGCAAAACTGATACATTCTATGATGTAACAATAAAAGTTAATAGTTTGGGGACTAATAATGGTTTTGTAGAAATTGAAGACTCATCCGGGGCAATAGTTGAAGATGTATTTGATGGTGTAATTAGTTCAATGCAATCTCATACTGTTAAACTAAAAGCCGGAAGTTATAGAATTAGAACTACAACGCGAGGCACTGTAACAAGTCCGAGTAGCTATCATGTATGCTGCACAGCAGACGGAAGGGATATGACATCAGGTCAAACAAATTATACTAATTTAGAAGTTAGCAAAGACACAAGTGCATTTGTCTTAATTGGATGTACATATGCATGCGAAAATATTGGAGGAGGCGGCGGCTGCCCATATGATAATAATTGCAGAGGCGCATTGTATAATGTTAAAAAGACGTTTAGAGGGAATAAATGTTGTTGTCCATCGTATACAAGTATGGAGAATGAATGCGATTGTTGTTTTAATGCAGGTTTGTGATTATTGTTAAAATAAAGATTAAAAACGCTATACGTATAATATATCTTTAATAATGGTAATTTCAGATAATTAAATCAGCAAAGGCAGGAGAAATCCTGCCTTTTCTTTATGTATAATGTATGTTAAAAAAATATACGTATATATAATAAGTTAGAATAAAAATACGTTGACTGTTTTATTCTTTTGGCATTTTATGTCTAATTTAAATCATTAAGATTCAAAGAGAAAGCTAATTTTATTTAAAAAAAATATACTAAAAACAAAAAATAATCATTGCATATTTAATTAATTGGTGCTATGGTTTAGACGTTTTATATTTATTTTGTCACTTCAATTATGCTTTTTATCATTATAAAAAGATTTTTACCTGATTTTGAAGAAACTATCTCAGTTTATATTGCACAAATCCGCCAGATCTCATAGTAAATAATAATCTTAAAATACAAAATTATGAAGACAAATTCTTTTTTGCGAATGGCACTAGGTTGCTTGTTCGTAAGTTTTGCGATGTGTAACACGAGTTGTGACTCAGAAGAGTCCGTAATTCCTGAAAAACCAACACCTGTTAACCCTGAAAACGTTGATAGTAATGTTGATTTTGAAATTAAAAACGAGAACGGTGCAGGCGAAGGTACTCCTTCATCACCAGCACAGGTATTTTCAGATACACTCAATATGGTCATCAGCCAAAAGAGCGTTATCAAAGATACACAAGGTAGAGTGTTATTTGAATGTGAACCGAAAGCAAAAGTTAATATTTCGTCACAGTCAGATACAATTTTCGTATCAGATAAAAATCAGCTCATGCAAGTTGAGTCAAAAGTAGATGTAAAAACAAGCCAGTCCGGTACTTCTCCGGTTCTGAAAAAAACTCTGCAAACTTTCAATCTTGGAGAACAGAAAATCCAGTTTGATTTACAGAATGAAGTATTTTACTATGTAACAGAGGATAAGCAAAAAATTGAAATGCCGTACCCATTGTTGCATAATGCAAAATCCGGAAAATATGTAGCAGAGGAAATGGTAACACGTTCCGAATATCGCGTTGTACCTGCCGCCGTTGAAATTGAAGCTATTGCTTCTTCACGCGCAACTAAAACCGATACGACAATGTACAATGTTAAAGCAAAATTTAACCTTGAAGTTGAAGCAAAGAATGTGAAAAATACCAAGAAACAGCCACTTGAATTTGTAGTTAATTATGTGGGTGCCGTTATTGACACAACACATATTCCTGACCCTGATATTGATAGCGGTAACGTTGTCTATTCAACCGAAATAAAGGGTGCTGACGGAACAGGTAGTTTAACTTCTCCAATCCAAGTGAACGGAAAAAAGACCGCTCAGGTGATTTTTAATCAAAAGAGTAGTTTTGCTGATTCAGGCAATAAAGTATTTGAATGTAATCCAAAGGCTTCTATTGAACTTTATGCTCAGCTAGATACCGTACGCGTTACAAACAAAGATTTGTTGTTTGAAGTAACTAAAAATGCAGAAGAAAAAGTTTCTCAGTCAGGCGAAAACCCGATTCAGAATCTTAAAACCCAGATTTTCAAGCTTGGTGGTAATCAGTCCATTAATGTAAAAACAGCTTACGAAGTTTGCAAATATATGACCAATGCTCAGCAGAACATTGATATGCCATGTATTTTATTAAACGGAGCTAAACTTGGAAGTTCTGCATCTAAAGAAAACACAGATGTTTCTGAAATCGTTACGATTAAGGAAATAACTACTACAAGAGCATCTGTTACCGACTCGACATTGTACTCGGTTAAAGTAAAATGTAGTTTGCAATATGAGACAGTTAATACTAAGAAAGCCGAAAGTAAGACACTTGATTTTGAAGTGAATTACATGGCTGTTGTATCAACAACTACCGAATATCCAGAACCGGAACCGGATAGTGGTGACGTAGAAGTCAGCACAGAATTCCAAGGCGGTAAAGGTAATGGTAGCGTCAGTTCTCCGTTTGTTGTAGATGGAAATTCTGCTAGTGTAACACTTAGTCAGAAGAGTAGTTTTACCGATTTTGATGGTAGTATTTTTAAATGCGAACCTAAGGCAACAGCCACAATCAGTGTTCCATTTGATACTCTATATGTTAAGGATGCAAGCGAATTGACTTATGTTAATCCAAAGGCAACTGCAAAGACATCAGAAAAAGGTAAAAATCCGACAACAACAACAACCTCTGTGACTTACAAAATCGCTGGTGGCAAAACCATAGATTTTGGTTTGGATTACGAAACTTATAATTACAAAATGAAATCAGGTAAAACGATTGAAATGGCACATTATAAGTGGAATACTCCGAATTTTGGAAAAGCCTCTGCAATGACATTGAAAAATGTACAAAAAACAAGAGCGATTGTTCGTAATCGCGAAGTTTACGACATTGTAGCGACATTTGGTTTGAATGCAGAAAGTGTGAACACACAAAATGTAAAGAAGCAAGAAATGAATTTTGAAGTTCATTACACCGGTGTTGTAGAAACAGAAGCTTCTGAACCAGAATTCGTAAAAGCTGAATATAGACGCGATTATGAATGGGTTGAACCTCATCACAATATGCATCTGATGCATGTTGCGAAAGTCTATCGTGACAGATATTACAGCAATGGCGATGTTAAAACTGATACATTTGTTGATAATGGTCATCCGAATATAAGCGGATTGGGTCTCTTCCCTGAAGGCTCAGGTTATTTATACGTCGAAGAAAAAGAAAAACCTGATAGTGTACGCTATTCTGAGGTAACTGAAATCTTAAATGACAGTGTTTGTATAAGCAAAAGAACAACTTATGTTCCTAATCTTGCATCTGTTAAATACGTAGAAGAAGATTTGGGTAATAATGGTGTTAAAATTGAAGAACTAGGTAGATACACACCTAGTAAAATCTATAATGATGAAGCGGGTTGGTATGCAATGTCTATTAAATATAATAAGCGTGTCATATTTAAATATGGATATGCTAATATTGCAATTATGGATTTACAACCTATGTTTGCTAACCAGTATCTCAAAATAGACGGTCAAATTATTGACTTTGCAGATTGGGCACCTGTACACAACTGGAGTTTGAATAAGGAAGATATTCCGGCATCCGGATCTAATGGTCCCGGAATGAAATATACTTATGAATGTCATACAACATTTATGGGTAGAAACTTCATCCTTCAAGCGGAAGTAACCTTTATTCAAGAAAAGTAGTGTTTACTAAATAAAAAAGACACCATCAGTTTATCTGATGGTGTTTTTTTATGTCCTTTATAAAAAAAACACCGAAGACATAATGTCAACGGTGTTTTAATTTTTAGGAAGCTTTCGGATTATTTATGACTCTCCGTCATGAAATCTACAAGCTTTGTGTACTCTTCATCCGTAAGGTAGTTTTTTTCATCCGTTGGTCCATATTTATGACCATATTCTATGATATCCATCATAGTTAACAGATGATGTTTTTCAATTCCCTTAGAGATGAACATTTCGTTCACTTCTTTGAAGTCCCAATCAATCATGGTGAATACTGACAGAACTTCGGAATCAGGCTTTCCTTCGCGTTTAATTGCGTCAATTACAGCCAAAACCGCAGAACCGGTTGTAATTGTGTCGTCAACGATAACAATACGCGCATCATCACACAATTCCCCTTCAAGCTGATTTTTCAAGCCGTAAGTTTTTGGGGTCTTGTAACAAAACAGCGAATTCCAAGCTTTTGAGAAGGCAAGTGTCTGTCCCCAAGGAATCCCACCTGGGCAAACTGAGACAACGGTGTTTCCATCCCTGCTTTTTTCGTCCAACCCCACCTGTGCTATCAGATTAGTAGATGCATAGTGGGCGTGTCTGGAAGACATGAGCGTCATGGTGTCCACATAAATCGGTGATTTGATACCGGAACTTAGCGTAAACGGCTCTGAAAAATTAACTTTTACAGAGTTTGTTTCATACAAACATTCGATGAGTACATTCAAAAGATTACAATCGGTAATCATATCAATTTCATTTCTCATAATTTAAAAATTATAAATAAGTAATTCGTTAATTCATTTTTTTATACTCTAAATACGAATATTTGTCAATACTTTTGAATAAAATACCAAAAAATACGATTTTATTCATTTTAGGGGTTGACTTTTTGTAAATTTTGTGTATTTTGTGTCTATAAGGTATTTAAGACCAAAATAAAAATATAACCAATTACATTATTTATATAGACCTTTGGGGTATATTCTATCCTTCGCAAGTATCATCCAGATAAACTAAAAATAAGCTAATAATAACAATAAGATAAAAAATAATCTCCTCCGCAAAACATCTTGTTGAGCATAGATTATGCCCTCTTTCTATAATAAATCGTTTCAATCTCATCTCCCTCATTTATTTAACAGAAACGATTTATTGACATAGTAAGTCACTCCTCATATTAACATTCTCCTAATAGTTATCTCTGTGGCTTATTAAATAATAAATCAGTATTGTTTCTTTTTTTCCCTCCCTATCAATAACTACTGATTTATTATAATCAATGGCTGTTGCTTTAATCCAACCTAAAGCAGCGGCCATTATTTTTGCCTAAAGGCATATATTTATCTGTAGAACAAAAGGGAAAGAGCTAAAGTATCAATACCGTAGTAATAAAATTGCTCTCTCATATGACAATAAACAAAAGAAAAGGCAGGATTTCTCCTGCCTTTGCTGATTTTTAGAAACACATACTTCCAAATGGTGCGGGATTATCGGTCTTACTCTCATTACCGCGTGTTGTATATTCACCCGCTGTTTTTGCTACTATACAGGTATGGTTAATGTTAATGTAAGCTCCTGCATCCCACTCAAGCTTACTTGCATAATCGCCTCCACTGCCTGTTTCTGAGTAAAGTCCGGGTGCATTAAACCGACCATCTTTGTACACATGTACACCACCATTCGTGAAGTCTCCTGATTCTTGTATTGTTAGCACACCATATACAAAGACGCTGCTCTTGATTGGCCGCCCATGTTTATCATGTTTACCACTATATAGATTGTATGCATAGAGGCTATTTAATTCCACCTCTGCGTATTTATTAATAGTTGCTCTTGCTCCTGAATCATAACCTGCATAAATTTCCAGATGATCAATTTTGTTTCCTCTTCCATTGATAATAACAATTCCTCCTGCATATCTTGTTAAATCTGGATAAGTTGTTCTTATCTGACCTTGGACATCAACAAAATCTTCTATTAGTATAGTACCAGCACCATAACTCTTATGCTTTGTACTGAAGCTTCCTTTAGCTACGCTATTTTTCAAAGTCATCTTACCATAGAGATATGCCGGATGCTCAGTAACAATATCTACATAATTTAGATTCAAAGTACTAATAAGTGGCTCTGCATTCGTCAATGTTATTTTTGGTCTTGGTAAGTTACGGCATTTTTCATATTCATTCGCTAAGATTTGAGGTCCGTTGTAGCTCATATTCACATATAGATCAGAGATTGTAATATCATTCCATAGAATATTTGATTCTTTACCATTTTTTATTGCCCACTCTTTACAGGTATACTCTTTACGTTCCTGTGTATAGCATTTTGTGGTATTAGTTTTACTGGTACTTACAATATTCGAACCATCACTACATTGCTGATACTTCCATGTCTCCGTCAACTTATATCCCGGTTCGGCTGTTGTATAATAACCGCTTGGACATGTCCACTTACAAGCATACTCTTTGTAGCAAATTGAGTTATTATGAACGCTTTTTGCTGTGTCACAATATTGGTATTGTGTTCCATTCTGAGCATCTTTTGCGATTACTTTATAATGGTTATTATCCGTATAACTGCTTGATGTTGTGCCTGCAGGGCAAACAAATACGCCATTACCATCACAAACACCGGCACAGTCTAATCTGCCTCGTTTATGACAAGTCAAACCTGTATATCTTGGGTTCGTAACTTTATGTTCACACCAGTCTCCTTCTGCCATCGTTGAAATACCTTTCTTAGAGGACTTCGTGCTCAATTTCTTGCCGGCAGACTTAGTTGTTGTTGATTGCCATCCGTTTGCAAGCTTACATGAACAACTCGTGTAACATGTTTTACATGTCGTATGAGCAGAAGACATGGCTGCGTCTGTGTTTTCTACAAATACATCTAAGTAACCAAATGATGAATTTGTATTGTCTGCTTTTATGCTTCTGTTACCATAAGATGCATTATACGACAAAAAAGTGTAGGGAAAGATGCGATTCGGGAGGAAATAATGAAATTATAATTACATAGAAGCTAATAATGATACAGAAGAAATTGTGTCTCCCATACCCACTAAAGTTTTCGGCTTATCTATCAAAATTGTCGGTACGGCAATAATTTGACAGTTTTCAAAATCACAAATTCCTTTTTCTAATAAATCTTGGCATTTTAAAATATCAGCAAGAAGTGAAAGTTCTGTTAATCCTTGTGAAGAAACTTCTGTTCCCAATGATTTTGTTAAATCTTCATATTTTACCAATTCGCCATTTAATGCTTTACTGGAAGAAACAATCGCGGCAGTTATCATTCCATTTAGGCTTTGCTCCGGAGAAATTTTAATATTTTTATCTTGAATTGTCAGATATAAACCAAACATATGCAATTGGATACGTTTAACTTTTAATTGTTTCTTTAAAAACCAAATTGCTTCAAATAAATTTGAACTGTGCGTATCACTTTCAATTTTTTTTGCCAATTCAACTTGTCCGTAACTTTCTAATAGGTCTATTGTTTCTCTTTCGTTTAATCCTACAGATTCGCAAAGAGGGGCAATGTATTGAATAATGGCTTTTCGCACAGCTTTGTCTTGTGTGGAAGCAATTTCTAAATGCACAATCATATCGGGATTATTTTTTTTCCATCTTTTTATGACGGAAACAGAATTTTTAACAAGATTAACCCCATCATTTTTTTCAATAAGTGCATGAAATCCTGAGAGTAATAAATAAGAAATTTTGTTTTCATTTATATAGGTAATAAATCCGTCATTCATAACTAATTTCATATTTAAGGGATCATAAGTTGCAATAAAACGATTAGATTTTGGACATTTAAATTCTTTTCCATCTAAAACAAAACTATCATCTTTATCAAATTCTATAATCCAGTGGACGAGCGGAATATCGGAGTCGCGTCTGATGTCTTTTGCTTTACAAAGTTTACCATTTTCATCAAATCCTAAAAGATTATCTAAATCTAAAAATTGTTCTGCTTGAAGTTTAGGATGCGAGTTCGTATGTGTAATAACTTTTTGCACACCGAGCAAGGCAAGGGCATTTGCAATAATTCCACCTTGACCGCCCATTTGAAGACGATTATATCCTAAATGTTTCTCCATCCATTTATAGATATTTATATCATCTGTAATCCATTCCTCAGCGATTCCTCTGGTGAAACATTTTACAATTCCTCTAATAACATCAGTGTCCGCAGAAAAAGAAGATATTTGGATATTTTCAACATCATTTAATGTCAAACTATTTTCATTAATGAGGGCTTTTAATTTTTTTCCGCTGATTTTCAATATAGCATCAATATTGGCATTAAATCCTGTTGCAACAGATGGAATTAATGCAACCTTTTTTAGTTGATCAGGAACAATTTTGTATTTTTCAGCCCATATTCTTTTTAAATTTTTCATATTTTAATCTACCATATATTTTTTAAGCATCTGTTTCAGAATCTTGATTATCTATGTATAAGTGCCAATAACTTCTTCCGATTTCTCCGCATTTAGGACAAATAGGCTCCCATTTATCCGAAGTATGCCTGCATTTAGCGCACATCCACTGAAAATCCTTCGGACAATTCTCTAAAGCAATATCCTCTTTTTTTACTCTTGCTGTCACCTTTTTATTTTTTAACTGTTTAGAACGCATTTCGTGTAAAAGTTCTACCATTTTGGTTGTGGCAGGATTCTTTAATAAAAACATTTTACACTCAGTTTTTGCTTTTGCAAATTTACGATACTTTATATAAAGTTCAGCAAGAAGCAAGTTGTTTAAAGACGGGCGCTTACTGTTAGCCAAAGCCATTTTTTCTAATCGTTGAATCTTCTCACTATGGCTGTCTTTCGGGTATAATTTTAAATAAGCTTGAGCGACTTCGTAGGTTGGATTATTTACCCACATATCATATAAGACACTTTGCGCCTTTTGTTTTTGTTGATCATTCTTAATATAGTATTCTGCTAAATCTAAAGCTGCCGGTACAAGCTTATTATTTTCATTTAAAGCTTGAGTAATAAACTTGAAATAATTTGTCTTATCACCGGAATCTTTAGCTTGTTTTGCAAGTTCATAGAGTGCGACAGCTTTTAGTCTTCTGGCTTTAGGTTCAGGAGTAATGTTTTTATCAATACCGGCTTGCAAGACTTCCAAAGCGCCGCTCCAATCTCCGCTTCTGGCTCTAAGCAAGAAAGCACTGCCAATAACCCAATATAAATCTTGTCTTACACCAAATGCCTGATTAACAGTTTGCAGAGCCTCGTTAAATTCTTTTTTCTCAACTTGAGCTTCCAGAGCCGCTTTCATGCCAACAAGCTGTATATCTTCGTTTTGCATCAATTTTTGGGATAATTCGCCCATCTTATCAAAATTCTTTTCAGCTTTATAAATTTTCATCATAAGTATATCAATAATGGCATCATCGCCGATAATTGCACGCAAATCGTCTAAATGTTTACGCGCATCTTGTGTCAATCCGGAAGTGATACTGCTGAGGGCTTTTACAATAATCAATGCTGCCGCATCAAATTGATTCCTACTCAGTACAATTTGATCAGTTTCATCTTCTTGCATCATCTCAATAGAATCTTTCTCGCCGAAAAAGGCATGATTAGAGATAAGAACATCATTTTTTAGCATTCTTACAACCCCTTTTAAGCCTAAGACAAGGAACTCAAAACCGATAATAAATACGAATAAATAGAATAGTAATAAACTAAAATCAAAATAAAATGTTTTATTATCTAAGTTAAGTGCAAGAAGATTATCTTTATCCCAAACTCGCGCAATAAATGTTAAAATAACAAAGATAATTGCTGTTTTAGATAAATATTTTAGCATTTTAAGTTCTCCGAAATTTTAGTTATCGGCATTAACAGAATTATTAAAATCTTCTCTTAATGCGCTTAATTCGGAAGCAATTATAACCGAAATAGCTTTATCAAAGCTTAATTTATTTTGTACATCAGTACACCATTTAGTTAAAGAGTCATTTTGCACAGTTGCAAATTCCGGTGTTGTTTTAATATAATCAAGCGCTTTATCAAACTTATGTAAGTTAACTAAATCCTTGAGGTTCTTTAAAATTTGTTTTTGCTCATCTGTTTTTTTATCGGTCTTGATAACTTTATCAAAGTTTATTCCGGCCATTGTATCCTTGATTAACTCAATACTTTTTTCAACAGTTGTCTTCTGTTGAACAGCCATATCATTTGTAGGTTCACGATTCGCTGTATCAAAACTAAAATCGGCAACAATGGTGTTGAATTCCTCAGCCAATATATATTCATTTTTCAGCCGAATGTTTTTTAGTGAGTTTAAAACGGCAAGTTCATTTTTAATATTTTCTTGCGAAAAGGCCATTTGTTGCAGAATATCGTTTTCGCGTGAATAATCTTTATCAAAGAGGACATTTTCCTTAATAATCAGAGCTAAACTTAAAATAAGTGCTTCTTGATTTTTTGTTTCCTCAATAGATTCCATACGATGTATAACATCGCTAACCTGCTTGGTTAAAATTGTGACTTTGTTATTACCGACTTCATTTTTTAAATCATTAAAATTAAGTGAATAAAGTTGAATGTTACCGGTATTCTCTTCAATCTTAGCGCGATTATCAGCAATCTTATCTGAGAGTTTTTTGAGTGCATTTATTTCATTTTTTTGAAGAGCTGATTCGTTAAGCAGTGAATTAATTTTATCTCTTTGTAAATTGTTTTTGGATTCTGTTAAATACAACGATACGGAAACAGCAATTGTGCCGGTTAAAACAAGCGATAAAATGCCGGCTCCCCACCAAATTATTTTAGAATATGACTTGTTTTTCGGTAATTTAATGGCTTTTTCCGACATTTTAGAAACTCCCCGTACAATAGTTATTTGCATTATTATAAAATATAGTCTATAAAATAAAAAAATAAACTTCAATACATAATGGAAAAGAATATGATAGTTTTAGGTATAGAAAGCAGTTGTGATGAAACTGCAGCAGCTCTGGTAAATGAAAAAAAAGAGATATTAGGGGAAGCTTTATTATCTCAAGAAGAACACAAAGCATTTGGCGGCGTAGTGCCGGAAATTGCTGCTCGTTCCCATTTGGAACATATTGATGAAATTTTGGAACAATGTTTTGCCAAAACAAATTTGACACTTAAAGATATTGATGCAGTAGCAGCGGCATCCGGTCCGGGATTAATCGGCGGCGTGGTTGTCGGAGTTATGACGGCCAAAGCGTTGGCTATATCGTTGAATAAACCGTTTGTTGCTGTAAACCATCTGGAAGGACACGCTCTCGCTGCTCGCGTCAGTAATAATGTGGAATTTCCGTATTTGTTATTACTTGTATCCGGCGGACACTGTCAAATTCTTGTTGTAAAAGATGTAAATGACTATGAAAGATTAGGAACGACAATTGATGATGCAGCCGGAGAGGCTTTTGATAAAGTTGCGAAGATGTTAGGGCTAGGGTATCCTGGCGGGCCGATGGTAGAAAAATTAGCAACAAGCGGAGATGAAAGCCGCTTTACATTACCGCGTCCGTTAATCGGAAGCCATGATTGTAATTTATCTTTTTCCGGTTTGAAGACTGCAGTCAGAAAAATTATAGAAACCTATTCTCCTGATGGGGATGTTGCACATGCAGATATTCCGAAACAAGACATTGCGGATATCTGTGCATGTTTCCAATATACCGCAACAGATTGTCTTTTGAGAAAACTGAAAAAGGCAATTTCTTATTTCAAAGAACACTATCCTGAAGGAAAACACATTGTTGTATCCGGAGGTGTGGCCTCCAATACATATTTACGGAATAAGTTAGATAAGTTAGCTTCGGATAATGGAATGGTTTTTGCCGCCCCTCCGATTCGTTTTTGCACGGATAACGGTGTTATGATAGCCTGGGCGGGACTGGAGAGATTCCGCAAAGGTTTAGTAAGCCCGCTAGATTTTAAACCGCGTCCGAGATGGCCACTGGATGCAAATGCTCCCAAAGCTGCCGGTGCCGGTGGTGTAAAGGCTTGAGGTAGAATGATACATGCGTAGTAAATCAGAAATATTAAAGATAATGGAGGTTTTTGCCAAAGAAAACCCCAACCCGAAATGCGAGTTAAATTTTGTAAATGCTTATACACTCCTTGTTGCTGTGATTCTTTCTGCACAAACGACGGATAAGGGCGTTAATCGAGCAACCGAGGAATTATTTAAAATTGCGGATACACCTCAAAAAATGGTGGATTTAGGCGAAGAAAATCTCAAAAAATACATCCATACAATCGGTCTGTTTAATAATAAAGCAAAGAATATTATTTCGATGAGTAAAGATTTGATTGTACGATTTGGCGGTAATGTTCCTGACAATATGGAAGATTTAAACAGTTTGTCTGGAGTAGGGCGCAAGACCGCAAATGTGGTTTTGAATGTATGGTATAATAAACCCGCGCTGGCGGTGGATACCCATGTAATGCGGATTTCACATCGGTTGGACTTTAGTCAGGGGAAAAATCCTGATGCAGTGGAAAAAGATTTGATGCAGGTTCTTCCGGATGAATATGTTATCCGAGCCAACCACTGGCTGGTTCTGTTTGGCAGATATACTTGTAAAGCTCAAAAACCGGAATGCGAAAGATGCCCGATTTCCGCCTACTGTAATTGCGCGGATAAACGAATTTAAAATTAGAGAGTTATTAACTTTAATTCTGTACCTTAAATTAAGATATAAAATAGGGTGAGGAAATAATGTCGGATACGCAGACAAAGAACAGTTTATGGCGATTGGCAACTTGCGGAATTATCGGCTTGTTGTTATTTTACAGTCTTTATTTTTCTATATGGACTATTTTTTTTACAGAAACCGGAAATGGCGATAATGTAGAACATATCCACGCCACATGGCTGGTTGCACAAGGTAAAATTCCGTATAAAGATTTTTTTCAACATCATAATCCGTTAATGTGGTATCTGTTCGCCCCACTAATAAAAATGTTCGGCAATATTATGCAAATTTTAGACGTGTTTCACGGAGTCGGTGTGCTATTCGGTATAGCGACATTTTATACCGTATACAAAATAAGTACGCGTTTTTTTGCCTCTTCACAAGCAACACTTATCGGCTTATTGATATTGTGCCCGCCGTATTTTTATATTTACTGTTTCAATTACAATCCGGATACATTTATGGCATTTACTTTCACCATAGGTCTGTATTACCTGTTTGCATATTTTGAACAATCAAAATTAAAATCTTTGATACTGTCTTTTATATTCTTTTTTACGTCGTTCCTGTTTACACAAAAAATATTAATCGTTTTGGGAATATTAGGTATAATCAGCATGTTTGTTTTCTACCGTAAGAAAACTCCTCTGAATAATATTTTGTATGCAATACAATTACCGCTTACCGGCTTAGTCCTCTTTCTGAGTTATTTATATTATCACGATATTTTAGGTATTTACTTCAAGTCAAATTATCTGTTCAATATTCGGATGCAGGATTATTATGGTTTTAACCAAATAAATGTTATAGATTATCAAGTCTTAATTGCATCAACATTTTTGTCTGTTATAAGTATTATTTGTTTTTTTCGTAACTCTAATACATATTTCAAAATTATTTCTCTACTGTTTATATGGGAGTTTATTCAACGTGTTTTTTATTTCTCAATAGCCCCGTATTATATGTTACCGCTAATGATATATAATGTATGCTTAGCGAGCAAATTAATAGATTCTCTTAACCAAAAGAAGGAGTGGCTTGTTTATCCGTTTTTAGTGTTAGCGATTTTTTATGCCGGTATTTCTGAACGAAGATATCTATCGGCACGAACACAAGACCGAAGTTTTGTTCGTTATCTGATGTCTCATGTAACACCATGCGATTATGTTATCAGCAGTTTTCTGGGTAACCAATCTATAATCAGTAAAGATGTACATTACTATTGGTCATTGTTAGGGCATATTGATATAGCCGGAGAGGAAATAGGGATAGCTCCACGTCCGAATTTAAATGCATTAGTGAAACAATATAAACCAAAATTAATCAACGATAATATGTATTGGAACAGCTATTATTGGAACCGTAATAAAAGAGTTCCTGTTCAAAAAATATCCTCAGAAATAATAGATAAGTATTATTTGCCCACGCCATTTGCCGGTTTCTATTTGTTGAAATATGAATATCAAGAAAAGAATTGCCACTATGACGCTTTCCGAAAGGATTGGATTTATGCCGACTAAAATTTTGCAAAAGTTACTGGTGGCTTTCGTTGTACTATCCGCACTAACAGCAATATACATCTATGGATTTGTGGTTAAGGCTAATGGTGATAATGTGGAACATTTGCATAGTTCGTGGTTAATTTGGCAGGGAGAAATCCCATATAGAGATTTTTTTGAACATCATAATCCCTTACTATGGTATTTATCTGCACCATTAGTCGCAATGATGATAGATAATGAGATGATATTTAATATATTCAATGTATTAAGTATAATTTCTGTCTTTTTTATGTGTATTTATCAGGCAAAGATAACCCTTGATGCAGATAAAAATAAAATTTATGCCCTTCTTTTAATCGCAGTTGAACTATCATCATATTCTGTATTGTGGAGTCTGAGTTATCGTCCGGATACATTTATGTACACTTTTTTATTTGCCGGAATTTATTATTTAGATTTGTATTTATCAAAGAAAGATATAAAAAAACTTATAATATGCTTCCTTTTATTTTTTATTAGTTTTATGTTCACTCAAAAAGTGTTGCTTAACTTAATCGTTATCGGGGGCTTTATTTGTTGGAATATCTACTGCAAAAAAATGACTTGTAAAGCGGTTTTGATAGCAAGTATTCTACCATTGATTTTATTTGTTGGATACATCATATATTTATATTGTAATGAAAGCTTGCAGATTTATATCCAATCAAACTATCTTTTTAATGCATACATTCCGGAAGTTTTTGCTAAAGACCGTATTATTTTTCCCCCACTGGAATTTTACGAATTTTATATTTTTATTCCGCTTGGGGGCATATCCTCAATCTATTTATTATATCATCGCAAACCAATGGAAGTTTTAATAAGTTTATTGTTTTGGGAAGAAATAATCTTGCGTATTTTTTATTTTTCGCCATTTCTTCATTACAGTATATTTATGTTGCTTCTAGGGGTGATGGTAACTCTGACCGCATTAACATATTTTCCGCGCGGAAAAAACATTGTTGCTATAATAGGAATTGCCTATCTGTGCTTTGGAATGGGGTATAATTACCTAAAAACATTTCAATCCGAAAAACAGAGAGGAATAACGAGTTACGAATATATGTTTCGCCACTTGACGCCTTGCGATTATGCTTTAAACGGCTATTATATGGTTAGCAATCTAAAGGCCAAAGATTTGGGCTATTATTGGGCATTAATCGGTCAGTTAGATGTTTTAGGCGAAAAAATAGGGATTAAACCCCGAGAAAATCTAAACGAATTAATTCGTATCAAGAAACCTAAAATTATTTACGGAACAGTATATTTAGATACATACCAAAAACAACGAGAGAAAATAGTACCGGCACATTTGCTAGATAAAAGGATGTTGCAACAATATTATCAACCTACGGAAATTCGCAATCTATATATTCTGAAACAGCAATACCGGAAGCACCATTGCGAATATAACGGTCATAAATGGGAGTATATTGACTAATTATGTTTGATGTGAAAAAAGGTCTGGAAATACTACGAGAAAATGTGAAACTCGCACCTGAAACACCTGGTGTTTATCGTATGTTAAATGAAAACAACGAGGTTCTCTATGTTGGTAAAGCAAAAAACATAAAAAAGAGAATTGTAGCTTATACCCGCATAGAACAATTAACAGCAAGATTGCAACGCATGGTCGCGGAAGTTCGTAAAATGGAATTCATTATTGTAGAAAATGAAAACCGTGCCTTGATAGTAGAAAATGAACTCATAAAAAAATTACATCCGAAATATAATATTTTATTAAAAGATGATAAAACCTATCCGCATTTGATACTGGATTTACAAGACGATTTTCCTGCACTTCGTAAATTTAGAGGAAGGCGTAGCGGAAACTATCGCTATTTCGGACCATACGCAAGCTCAAGTGCTGTCAAAGAAGTAATGGATGTTATTCAAAAAATATTTATGTTACGCAGCTGTCGGGACAATGTCTTTCATAATCGTCAAAGACCATGCTTGCTATATCAAATAAAGCGGTGTTGCGGACCTTGTGTCGGCAAAATAACGAAAGAAGATTATTCAAAATTAGTCAAAGATGTCATTTCTTTTTTAGAAGGAAAAAATACGGCAATTCAAGCAGAACTATCTCGCAAAATGCAGATGGCGAGCGACAATGAAGATTTTGAACAAGCTATTGTTTTGCGAGAAAGAATAAAAGCTTTGACCGGTATTCAGCGACATGCAAATTTAGAATATTCGGATTTGAAATCTGTTGATATTATCGGCATATCTATGCAAGAAGATTGGTATTGTGTAGATATATTCTTCATTCGGGGTGGACAAAATTGCGGCAATGCCCCATATTATATCAGGCGCAAAGAAGAGGCTTCGTCCACAGAAATTTTAGAGGCATTTTTAAGTACTTTTTATGCTAATCATATTCCTCCAAAAGAAATTTTTGTTTCTGAAATTTTAGAAAATAATGAGTTTCTGGAAGAAGCAATCGGTAGCAAAATAAAAACATTTTCGCGCGGTGATAAATACAAATTAATTGAAGCTGCTAAGAAAAATGCACAAGCCGCCCTGGAACGGAAATTAGCGGAAAACAGAAGCATCAGGTCCAACCTCCTTGAAGTCCAACAATATTTCGGATTATCCAAAATGCCGGAACGGATTGAAGTTTATGATAACTCACATAATCAGGGGAGTTATGCTGTTGGAGCAATGATTGTGGCAACACCGGAGGGGTTTGATAAAAAGTCTTATCGTACTTTTACAATCAAAGACTTAACAATTACGAATGATGACTTTGCCATGATGAAAGAAGTTTTAACACGTCGCTTTAACCATATGGCGCCGGAAAATAAGCCGGATATTATCTTATTGGATGGAGGATTGGGACAACTTCATGCCGTACATGAGTGCTTGGAAGGGTACGATCTGACGGGAATAAATATTATAGCAATTTCTAAAGGTGTAGAGAGAAATGCCGGTAAAGAGTTTTATCATCAATACGGCAAAGAAAGCTTCTCATTACCATATCGCTCCGCCGTGGCATTTTATTTACAGAATATCAGAGATGAAGCTCACAGATTTGCTATCGGAACACACCGTAAAAAACGAGCAAAATCAATGACAAAATCAAGCCTTGATGATATTGAGGGAATAGGAAATAAGCGCAAAAGAGATTTACTCAACTACTTTGGTTCGGTTGCGTCAATAAAGGATGCCTCAATAGAAAATATCGCCAAAGTAACTGGAATTAATAAAAAAACGGCGGAAAACATATATAATTACTTCCATAAATAAAAAAAAAGATTATCGTAGAAATAACGAGATTAAAATATAGGAAAGGAAAGTGTCGTGTATAATTTACCTAATTTACTTACTCTCTCAAGAATAGCAATAATTCCTTTGATATTCTTGTCAGTTTACTTTGATTGTGATTTTTCCAATTATATGGCTGGAGTATTGTTCATAGCGGCATCAATAACAGATTATTATGATGGTAAAATTGCCCGTGCGAGAGGCATCGTTTCATCTTTCGGTAGATTGTTGGACCCGATTGCAGATAAATTATTGGTTGCAACAGCATTAGTTGTTATTTTAGCAAAAGACGGAATGATTCACCCGATAAGCTATATTCCGGCATTTATAATTTTGTGCAGAGAATTATTGGTTTCAGGTTTGCGTGAATTTTTGCGTGAAGTAAATGTTGGACTTCCTGTGACCAGATTAGCAAAATGGAAGACTGGTTTTCAGATGACATCACTAGCCATGATTTTATTCAAAGGTTTATGGATTTGGAGTGGTGTCGGCGAAGTTTTACTTTGGGTGGCAGGTATTTTAACATTTATTACAGGATACCAATATTTTGAAAAAAGTTTGGTTTATGTAAAAAATGAAAATAAAACAGCAGAAAAAAAAGAAGTAAAGACTGTTGCTCCGAAGGCAAAACCTCAAGCAGCTAAAAAAACACCTTCAACTAAAAAAGCACCTAAAAAGAAAGCTGCAAAAAAATAGGAATAAAATCTAATGCAAGAAGATTTAAAACATTTATTGGTCGTTGATGACGATACAAGATTAAGAAGTCTTTTGCAAAGATATTTAAGAGAACAAGGCTTTGTTGTTTCTGCTGCTAAAGACGCAGCAGAAGCCAAAGCCTTGTTAGGATATTACAAATTTGATTTACTAATCGTTGATATCATGATGCCGCAAGTTACCGGAACGGAACTTTTGCAAGAATTGCGTGCGGAACATAACTTTATTCCGGTAATATTGCTAACAGCTATGGGTGAGGCAGCAGATCGCATAAACGGATTGGAAATCGGCGCGGATGACTATGTTTCAAAACCCTTTGAACCTAAAGAATTAGTCTTACGCATCAATAATATCTTAAAACGGACAGTCCAAATCAAAGAGCAAGCAACAAAAATAATTTTTGATACGATATCCTACGATTTAGAAAAAGGAGAGCTAATAAACTCTGAAGGAGAAATAATCCATATAACTCCGGTAGAGAGAGTTTTGCTTTCTTTTTTAGGTAAAAATACGGGTGAAGTCTATAGCCGAGAAAAATTGGCAGAAGTTTTAGGCGTTTCTGAAAATTTGCGTACGGTAGATGTTCAAATAACCAGATTGCGCAAGAAGTTGGAAAAAGATACCAAAAATCCACGTTACTTACAAACAGTGCGTGGAAAAGGATATATGTTAATTTCTGAATAAAAGGAGAAAACAATGCATATAATATTTCCTGAAAAAATAGAAAGAGGAATACAATATATAAAAATCAAGATGTTTCCGAACACCTTATTTTTTAGAACCATGTTATTAATTTTTATACCATTAATTTTGGTACAGATTGTATCTGTTATTGCCTTTGTTAATGGAAACTGGGAAAAGGTAGGACGTAGATTATCTGCCAACTTAGCTAATAATGTTGCCAGTGCAGTAGAAGTTATTTCCGAACAACCGAATATGCTAGCTGATATACAAGATATGTATAAAAAGAATTACGGCATAGATGTTGAATTGGTAACCGGTGAAGACAAACTCATTGTAAAAAACAAGACACATTATGGAAAAGATTATAAAATTGTAACCGGATTTTTAGAAAATGAAATTCACAAAAAATTTCCGAGTGCGATTACGATGGTTTATCTGGCAAATGATAAAAATGATGTAATTGTTTTAGTAGAACTGGCAAATGGATTATACCGTTTCACTGCATCTACTAAAAATATTTTCAGTACCTCTATATTTGGTTTTGTAGCATGGATGGTAGGAAGTTCAATACTATTATTTGTCGTCGCCGCATTATTCTTACGGATACAGGTTCGTTCCATTGCAACTCTTGCGCAAGTTGCTGAAGATTTTGGTAAAGGTATCAATACCCCGTTCAAACCTTATGGGTCGTCTGAAGTACGTAAAGCAGGTATTGCTTTCATTAAAATGAAAGAGCGTATTCAAAAACAAATTTCAGAAAGGACACAAATGCTTGCTGGTGTTTCTCACGACTTAAGAACACCTCTGACGAGAATGAAATTACAGTTGGCAATGCTGCCGGAAAATGATGAAAATAAAGAGTTCATAGAAGATATTGGCGAGATGGAAAAAATGTTAGATGGTTATCTTGCTTTTGTATCCGGAGAAGGTGGGGAGAAAAATACTTTTGTTGATATGAATGAATTGATTTTGAGTATTATTAACAAATTCCGCAACACTAAAGCATTGATAAGATATTCCACTAATGATCAGGTAAGTGCAATTCAAGGACGAGAACAAGCCTTGAAAAGAGCTGTAACCAACATAATTTCCAATGCTTTCAATTATGGAAAAACGATAGCTGTTGCTCTGGAAAGTAATAATAATAAACTTGAAATTACAGTGGATGATGACGGTCCTGGAATTCCGGAAGAAAAACGCGAAGAGGTTTTCAAAGCATTTTACCGTCTTGATGAATCTCGTAATAATGAAACCGGAGGTGTAGGCCTAGGATTATCTATTGCACGAGATATCATAACATCCCACGGAGGAAGAATAGAACTTTCTGATAGTAAATTAGGAGGTTTGAGAGTTCTCATTTCTATTCCCTTATAACTCTCACATACGAAAATATGTGTTCCGTTGTGGATAGATACGGAAAAATAAAAGAGGCTGAAAAGCCTCTTTTACTTATATATAAATAAAAAACACGAGATCGAAAAACAATCTCGTGTAAGATATCTTTGGTTAAAAATCGGATTACAAATATTCGTTCAGCCAATCTTGAACAGCAGCTTGAGAATTAAAACCGGTTTTAGAAGAAACTTTTTCACCATTTTTAAATAAAAACATTGTCGGAATACTTCTGATTTCAAAACTTGCAGCAGTAGCCGGAGCTTCGTCAACATTCATTTTGCAGATTTTGATTTTACCGTCTAATTCTTTATCAACAGCTTCTAAAACAGGACCTAATTGTCTGCAAGGACCGCACCATTCAGCCCAGAAATCAACCAATACCAAACCATTGGCATTTAAAACTTCACTCTCAAATTGATTATCAACAATAGCTTTCATTGTTTTCCCTTTCTAAATTGTTTTACTATAATGTATATAATATATATACAATAAATATTAAAGTACAATTTAAAAATACTAATATTTTTAAATCTCCATTAAGTTACAGGTATTCGTCCAAAGTAAATAAGATTTTATTTGTTTTTGCGGATAAATTCTCTTCAACAAAGATTTATAAGCATCTAATTGTGAACGATAGATTTCCGGTACTTCCTCATAGCAAGTAGCAGCCGGACGATTTGTTTTGTAATCAACAATAATAACTTCACTTTCCTTAATAATTAATCGGTCAATTTTAGCGGAAATAATTTTTCCGTCAACTTCACCGATAATCGGTACTTCAGCCATAGAATTTTCAGTAAAGATTTCAGCATGATTATCACACAAGGTAATAACTTCATGTACAATATCCCAAAGTTTGTCATCGGAATATTCCGGAAGGTTCTTTTTTACAAAAAGATATGCTGCATCTTCTCGATTTTCTTTTTCAATGGAAATGATATATTGTAAAAGTTTATGAATGACTGTTCCTCTTCGATAAAATTTACCATTATCCTCTAACGGAGACGCGACGATTTCTGTTTCGTCAGTTGCATCTTTTGACGGTGTGTAAGGTTTTGCCAAAGCATCTTCTATTGGAGCAACGGATAAAACATGTGAATAATCATAACTTTTAAAGTGAGTTTCCTGATTTTCATCTTTTTTCGTAGGCGTAATAAGATTGGGTACTTCATATACAATACGCCTATCATTTTCAGTCAGAGGAATATTGGATTTTATTGTATCTGACAATAATCCGTACCACGATTCATCTGCGATTTTATCATTATTGCAAAATCCGGCGACATATAATGAATCTTCAGCTCGCGTAAGTGCTACATAAAGCAACCGCCGATATTCATCCTCGGCACTTTCCATTTCCTGGTCTTTTATAGTTTCACAGTGCACATCATAGTAAGCTGAGCCGGTAGGAAAGAGTGGAAGACCATTTTCGTGCCATAAAAAACTCATTTTTCTGGATTTGTTTTTAATACGTACAGTATCGGCTAAAATAACAATCGGAGCCTGCAACCCTTTAGATCCGTGAACCGTCATAATTTTAACGGAATCATTATCACCTTGTTCCATTTCTTTTTTTATAATGACTTCATCTTGTTCAATCCAGTTAATGAAAGCTTGCAAAGTTGGAGTGTGCTCTTGTTCATAGACCAAAGCCAAGTTCAAGAATTCATCTAACACATCATCAGCTTCATTACCGATTCTCTCAACAAATTTTTTGCGTCCTTCCATTTGCACAAGTACCATATGAAACAGTTCAAAAGGTCGCATAAAATCAACAGAATTCAATAATTTCTTTAATTTTTCTGCCACATCTTCATAGTTCTTATCGGTAAGAAGAGAATTAAATAAAATGCCGTTTCGCTTGTAGCGCAATGTAAACAAATCATCATCATTTAACCCAAACAACGGAGATTTCAACACTTCAGCCAATGATAGATTATCCTTCGGTAAAAGAAGAAATTTTCCGAGAGAAATCAAATCTTGAACCGCGATTTGCTCCAGCATTTTCAATCGATCCATACCACTGACATTAACATTAATTTCCTTACATGCACGGATAAATTCTTCCACAATTCCCGCACGTTTTTGTACCAAAAACATAAAGTCGCCATATCTTACGGGACGATTTTTTATCAAGACTTTATTTTGTACCATTGTACGGATGTTTTCTGCAATTTGTTTGGCTAATTGGGTAGCCGGAGAAACTATATTTTCGCGTTGAGCAGTCACTGTCCAATTTATTTTATCATCCTCTTTTTTCTTTTCTTTAAACAAAATAGGCATAATCTCAACTCTACCGCCTTCGCCCAAACGGAAAGGACTATGGTTAATTTGTTCGTTTTGGGGAACAACCCCTTTCTTTGCCGTTTCATTTCTAAAAAGCGCATTTACGCAGTCCATGACAGCACAAGTTGAGCGAAAAGAAACATCTAAACAAATTTTTTGGAACTGTTCAGACTTCTCTTTAAAATATCTGTAAACTTTATCAAATTCTTTAGGATCAGCACCTTGAAAACTAAAGATAGATTGTTTTCTATCTCCTACGACAAAGACTGTTCTTGGTAATTTCTCTTCGTAAGCTCCGCATCCTACAAAAAATTCTTGCGTCAATGCTTTAATGATAGCCCATTGATTAGGTGAAGTATCTTGTGCTTCATCAATTAAGACATGCTCAACGCCACCATCAAGCTTGAACAATACCCAATTAGCTAACGATTCATCTTCCAACAAGTGTCGTGTAATAACAATTAAATCTTCATAATCCAATGCCGCATACATTTCTTTATATCGGATATAACCGGAGATAATGCTTTGAGCGATAGTTAAGACGGCAATAGTTGCTTTTAGTACCATGAGAGATTTAATCAGATTAATATAATCAACCAAGCGGACCGCTTCAAGATACATAAATTCTTGAATTTCAGTAAATACGGCAACAGCACCTTTATGAGCCAAAGTACCGGAGGCCTTCGGCAAATCATCTTTTTTTAAAAAGACGGATTTGTAATTCTCAAAATCATCTGCCGAAAATTTATTTCCGACAACAATTTTCAATATTTCGGACATATCTTTATCGGTTTTAGAACCTTGAGCCAGAGCATCAGCAAACCGCATAATCATTGCACCGTCAATACCATCCATCGCCTGTTGCTTAATATCTGCCTCTGTCATAGATGATTTTACTTTTAAAAGGTTTTCAAGCTTTTGTGAAATCAGAGATAAGTTATTATTATTCATCCGTAATAAATCATTTATTCTGGAGCGATTCTCTGTAATTTTCGTCATCACATCCGGAAATTGGAACTCACTGATATGCTGGGTTAAAAAGGTAATAGAACGTGCAATATCACTGTTCGGATTTTCAGCAGCCTTTTGTAATAATTCCACCTGAATATCTTGTAATATCTCTTTTGATTTTCTGTCTTCCATTACTTCAAAGTAAGGGGAAATTCCTGCTTCTAGCGGAAATCTCTTTAATATATCCTGACAAAAACTGTGTATAGTTTGAATTTTCATTCCCCCGGGCGCATCTAGTTGTAGCGCAAATAAGGTGCGTGCAAAGTTTTTAATTTCTTCAGCATTACTTGGATTGAATTTATTTCCCAAAAGACCTTTTAAATCTTTTTCCAATTTTATATCGCTTTCGACTGCCCAATCGCTTAATCTTTTAGCGATTCTATCGCTCATTTCAACAGCTGCAGCTTTTGTATAAGTCAGACACAAAATTTTTGCCGGATTAACTTTTTCTAATAGCAATCTGACAACTCTGTCAGATAATACTTTAGTCTTTCCTGTTCCGGCAGATGCTTCAACCCAAACGGAATTTTCCGGATTTGCAGCATCCATTTGCTGTTTTGTTGCTATTTCGGCAAGAGCTTTTTTCTCAGTTTCAATCGTCATAACTATCCTCATTTTCCTGTACAGACCACTCTTTAATTCTGGCTAAGTGATCATAATCTTTGTTAGCTGAAACATATTTTGGATTCGGTCGGGAGCAATAACCTGTTTCCGGTAAATCATAGGTTGCAAATAGCTTTTTTAGATAGTCTTCACATTTAAGAATTAAATCTTCATGCTTATCTAAAAGTTCTTCTTTTTTGACGGCTAATTGCCAATAATTAAGTTCTTCAATTTCTGCATTCTCAATCTGTTCAAATTTTCCTTTTGAAGCAATAAGTCCTTCAATCGGCAATTGCAGAGCATGACCGCTGGCAACTTTTGCAACCGACGGAATTGTTCCGCCTGTTTTATAGTCGATAACTGAGATATTTCCGTTTTTTAGTTCATCAACACGGTCAGCTTTTGCCGTCAAAGTAAAATCTCCCTGAGGTAAATGATAAACATACTGTCCGTTTACTTCATTATGTACACGTTCTACGCCGATTCTATAAGTTAATTCTTCTTCACATACCCACTCTATCATTTTTTGAAATTTAGGTATCCAGAACGATTTTATATCGCTTGGAATATTAGCTTTGGCAAAATGTTTTTCACCGATTTTAAGTAATATTTCCTGAGAATTTTCTGGAAAATCGGTTGGATACTGATTGTTAAATTCCTCTAAGACAGCATGCACCAAATTTCCAAAATCCATACTCCCGAGTTGCTTATCTAAATCATCCAAAGGATAAAGATGCAAAATGTACTTTGCATAAGCTGCATACGGATCGTTAATTAATAAATCTACTCCGCTAGCCGAGAGCTTTCTAGGTCTAGCTTCTACCGGAGGACAAGGATTCGGTGCTGATATTATCTGATTTTTTGTTGGTTTATCTAATTCATTGGCCAAACAGAACAAGTCATTAATTTTTAAGAAATCAATATTTAACAGCAATGCTTCCATAACAGTTTCCATACGAAGTAACCACCGTGATTTTTTCATCGGTGCCCCGTCAACGCGTTCTGCCCGCGTAATAAAAACATTATCCGAAGCCAAAAATCCCATTAAGCCGAAACCTAAGATACCGATAGCTTTTTCGGGTTGACTAAATCCGAAATCTTTTTTCATGGGGCGTGACATCCACATATCAGCTTGTGCCGGTTTAGGCCAAACGCCTTCGTTAACTTCTCCAAGAATGACATAATCAAAATGATGTAAGTGAGCTTCTATCGGTCCCAAAATACTCAATCTCGGATGTGTACCGTAACTCGTCCGCACAGTTTCCAAACTCATTAATTCCCGAATAAGAGATAAATATTCCCTTCCGTTTATAGTATTTAACACCGGAGCAGATTCTATCAGCTTAGTAAAGAATTTTGCTGCAACTTTACCTGCATCTCCCCGCCAGAGCATTTGTTTTCCGGAAACTTCATCTGAAGCAGCAAAAAGTTCGGCTAATTTTATATGCGCAGAAATCAGAGTTGTGAAAGAAATATCTTCCTGACAGAGTAGGGTGTTAAATTCGCTTAATTTCTTCTTAATGTTTTCGGCAAAATTAACCAAATCAGCAGATAGAATATCTTTTTTTCCTGTCCGGAGATACATTTCATAAGCGTAAGCATTCGGACGAGTTTCCTTCGCACTGTGTCCAAAAAGCATGAAAGGATTTTTCAGCAAGGTAACTAATTGTAATTCCGATTCTATATTTTGAGCAGCTTCAATCAACAAACACATAAAGATACCGATAGGACTGAGATGAAGTGGCAGTCCCGCAGAGTCGTCAATTTTTATGCCAAATCGCGTAAGTTCGGCAGCAACTCGACGAGCGAGATTCCTGTCATAAGTTATTAACGCACCGGTTTTTTCCGGATGATTTAAAATTTCTCTCATCTGAATGGCAATTGCCACAGCCTCATCTCTTTGCGTATTACATTCAACCAAACTGATATTTTCTGCACAGTTTTGTAAAGTGTCATCTTGTTTAAGATGGCGCCATTTATCTGATACAATTGCCGGACGCATAATTTCCGAGATAAATAGTTCACGCGTCGGATTCTTAGGTGGACAGACCAAAGAAACATCCTTTCTCTGAATATCTAAAAGTTCCAACAAAGACTTTAACTCAAATTGAGGATGCGATTCGTCAACGGCTTGCCAATATTCGTCATCAGTATTCATATCTATTCCGGCAAAATAAACTTCTCCGTTTGGCAAACTCATAACGCATTTAACCATTTCTACAATAGAAGGGAAATTAGCTGTGATTCCGGCAATAACAATGTTTTTATCGGTGTTTTCTTGTTTCCAAATTTTTGCTTGTTGAAAAAGCAATTTGTTTTTCAAATCACAAACATCAATCGCTTGCCTATCGGCCAAAATTTGAGGCCAATATTCCGTAATAATTTTTAAGAGTTTTAAGGTTTCTTGCCAGTGTGTGGAATATTTATCCGGTACCAAATCGTCTAGTTTGTCAAAAGACAATCCTTGATTATAGGCTGTGTCAATCAGATTCGCTAAATCTGTTGCCAGACTGACAGCTTGCGCAAGAGACATTTTTTTTACACCATAAACATTCGGTTTTGACATAATGAGGCGAGTGAATAAGAAAAGTCTTTCTTCACGAGAAATAGTGCTTTCCTCATGAAACATATCTTGTGCATGGTTAAAACTGCTAAAAAAAACTTCATCATCATCAAGTTCTGCAATCGGACAAATTTGCGGAAGAATAGTCGGTTTCATACCTTGACAACGAATAAATGCATTCGTAAGTGCTTGGCAGGCGCGTCGGTTTGGTAATAAAAAAAGGACATCCGAGAGTTTAAAACTATCCGAACTGTATTTTTCCAAGTACAAATGTGCCAAAGTATCCCAAAAGGAGCAACTTAAGGGAATATTAAAAACATTGTTAAGTTTCATTAGATTTCATCTTTACTGGTTAGATAAGTTATAAATTTTTGCAAAGCACGGCCGCGATGTGAAATTTTATTCTTTTCTGCACTGTTAAATTCTGCAAATGAAATATCGTAACCGGTAGGGATAAAAATAGGATCATATCCAAAACCGGAATTTCCGCTTTTCTTTGGTGCAATATTTCCATCTACACGTCCTTCAAAAGATTTATATCTACCGTCGGGATAAGCTAAAACAATAACACAAGCAAAGTGCGCAGCACGGTTCTTTGAGTTAGATTGTTCTAATTCTTTTAGGAGTTTATCCATTCCTAAGTCAAAATTTCTTTCCGGAGCATATCTTGCTGTATAAACCCCAGGTTTCCCTCCCATAGCATCAACACACAATCCGGAATCATCCGCAAAGCACGGAATATTTTTTTCTTTAGCGGCAGACAGTGCCTTTATATAAGCATTTTCCTCAAAAGTTTTACCGGTTTCTTCAACATCCGGTAAATTGAGGTCGTTAGCAGACAAAACATTAATTCCGTACGGAGAAAGTAATTCTCTGATTTCATTTATTTTACCTTTATTATGACTGGCAAAAATAATGTCTTTATTTTTTAGCATAGTCCTAAAGCCTCCTTTTGTTTTATGATAAGGGCATTAACACCCTCTTGAGCTAAATCCATTAAATTAAGATATTGTGATTTTGTAAAAGGTTCCCCCTCTGCAGTTCCTTGTATTTCAATAATTTTCCCATTTTCGGTTAAAACGAAGTTAGAATCAACCTGTGCCGAAGAATCTTCAATATAATCCAAATCTAATAACGATTCTCCATGACAAATTCCGACGGATACGGCCGCAATAAATTCTCGTATGGGGTTAGTGGTAATTGCTCTGTTTTTTACCATTTTTTCAAAGGCGAGATAAAGTGCAACAAAACTTCCAGTAATAGAAGCCGTACGCGTTCCGCCATCAGCCTGAATTACATCACAGTCAACCAAGATTGAGAAACCCTTGATTTTTTGTAAATCTACGACTGAACGTAAAGATCTTCCGATAAGTCGTTGGATTTCGTGCGTCCTTCCGCCTACACCGCGTGTTTCGCGATTAACTCTGGTAAGGGTGGCTCTGGGAAGTAACGCATATTCTGCAGTTATCCATCCGCGATCTTCATTTTTTAACCATGCAGGAACTTTATCCTCAACCGTTGCAGTGCAAATAACTTTTGTATTTCCGCACTCTATTAGACAAGATCCCTCGGCATAGGGATTAAAATTAGGTGTAATTTTAATCTGCCGCAATTCATTATATTTGCGATTATCTGTTCTCATTTATAATTCTTTCACTCTAGAGGAAATATACGTTTCCAATGCTTTTAAAACATGACGTACGGTACATTCAACCGTTTCATTCTTTGTCTCAACGACAATATCGGCTTCAGAATAATAAGGGTACTCTGCATCAATATAGTTTTGCAATTTTGTTTTAATCAAGGAGTCGCTACATTGCAAAAATGGTCGTCTGGTTCGTCCTGCTGTACGGCGATAAAGGACATCTATATCGGCTTTTAACCAGATAGTTATAGCATTTTTCTTAGCAATTTCACGTGTTTGATCCGCAACATAAGCTCCGCCGCCGGATGCCAAAACACAAGGTTTTCCCGTTAGAAGACGCTTCATGATTCTTGCTTCGCCAGCTCTGTATTCCTCACATCCGAAACACTTAAAAACATCAAGTACAGATAATCCTGCCGCTTTTTCTATTTCCTGATCTCCGTCAACAAACAAAAGATTAAGTTTTTTAGCTAATCTTTTGCCGACACTGGTTTTCCCGCTACCGATAAGTCCAACTAACAAGATTATTTTATTGATATTTTCCATCAGCACCACTAAAAAATATTCATACTTTACAATAAAGGATATAATGTTATTAATAATAATCAATACATATTTAAAAAACATTTTTATTGAAGAGGAAAAGAGAAATGAGAAACAGAAATAGTAAATACTACATTTATATAATTATCGGTATTTTATTAATCGGTGTTGGTTACACAGCTTGTAAGGATATCACTCCGGAACAAAAAACGGTTACTCAAACGGTAGAATTAAAGCTTTCAAAATGAATGATTTAATAGATGAATTTTTGGATGTTAAATCAGTAGAAGAGGGAATGGCTCAAAATACCATACAAGCATATAGGAATGATATTTTAAAATTTATGGAGTATGTTAGCCCGCTAGGATGTTCTGAAATAACCAAAGAGCATATAGAAGATTATCTTAGAGAATTAAAAGATTTAGAATTTGCAGCAAAAAGTATTACACGCAAAATCTCCAGTATACGTGAATTTTTTAAATTTTTGCAAAAATCAAATGTGATAAAAAATAATCCTGCGGAAAAAATAAGCACCCCCAAAATAGGTAAATCTCTTCCTATGTTTTTAACTTCGGAAGAAATAGAAAAAATGTGTGCAATAGCCGAAAAGAGTGATGATTTGTCAACGCGCCGTATGGGGGTAATGATAAAACTTATGTACTCTACCGGATTGCGAGTATCAGAATTAGTTGCTTTACCAGAAAATGCAATTAATTATGACTTGCAACAAATTTTTATTTTTGGGAAGGGAAGTAAAGAACGTGTTGTTCCCATATCTAAAAATGTGATAAAAGAGATTCTAAATTATTTGAAATATAGAAATACATTCATCGGCACAGGAAAAAATAGTTGGTTGTTTCCTTCTCTGAAATCATTGTCGGGACATGTTACAAGGGGATATTTTTTTAAGAAATTAAAAAAAATGGCAGAATTGGCGGATATACCGCTGAGTAAAGTTCATCCCCATGTTTTACGTCACTCCTTTGCAACCAGACTGGTTAATCGGAGTGCGGATTTGCGTTCCATACAAAAGATGCTGGGGCACGAGAGTATTACCACAACTGAAATATATACACATATAACATCAGAAAAATTATTAGATGAAGTAAAAAAACATCATCCGCTAAACAATATCGAGATAGAAACTCACAATGAAAAAAAGAAAATTTAACATATCTAAAGAACGACATTGCCAAGAATTAGAAAGTATCGGCAGCGTTATTATGCCGATAATCAAAAATGCTTTCTCTGCGGAGGATTTGGTAGAATCAGATATAATGTGCAATTGGATTGATATTATCGGTGAAGAAACAGCTTCTTTTTGCAGCCCGTTGAAAGTGAGATATTTGCCTAAAGAAAGCTGTCGGACTTTATACGTGGAAGTGCCTGCAGGCGGATTCGCATTAGAGTTACAACACAGAGAAACCTACATTTTAGAAAAAATTAATGCTTATTTTGGATATCAGGCAGTTCACAAAATAAATATAAGTCAGAATATAAAGAAAATCCCGAAATTCCTTATTCCCAAAAAACAAAAGGAAGAAAAGAAAATAGAACTTAATGAGAATGAAAAAAAATATCTTAATGAATTGTCAGATGGGATAAAAGATGAAAAATTAAAGGAAATATTAACAAAATTAGGACAGAGTGTAATAATATCAAATCGTGGAGAAAAAGACGATGTTTAAAATAATCAGAAGAACAAGTCAAATATTGGCATTTTTTATTGTTTACGGACTTTGTGCATACGGGTACATGGAATCAAAAGGATTTGCTTTTGTTGATGGCGTGCCGACTTTGGTGAGAAGTGCACAAGCATCTGAAACTGAATTTGCACATCCGGTTAAAGGAAACATTATAATAGATAAAAAATGGATTCGCAGTAGTGGAAATGACAACGCTCCGATAACTTTGTATATGTATTCTTCAATGATTTGCTCACATTGTAATGACTTTCACCGCTATACCTTACCGAAAATAAAAAGAGATTTTGTATCCAAAGGGTTGATCAAACTGAACATCGTACAGTTCCCGCTAGACGGAAAATCCTTTGAAGCTGCACAATTAGCCTATTGCCTTCCACCTGAAAAATATGAGGATTTCATAACTAAATTATATAAAAACAGAGATTGGATGTTTGCAAGTCAAGATGAAACTCTGGATAAATATGCATTAGATTTTGGTCTCACCACAGAAGAAATAAAGCAATGCCGCAACAACAAAAGATTGAAAAGCGATATTCTTATGACAAAAGATAATGGCATCCGAACACTAGGTATTCGTGGAACTCCTGCGTTCGTTATAGAAACAGAAAAAGGCAAAGAGTTGATAGAAGGGGCTAAAAAATACGACGATCTGAAAGAGTATTTCAATAATGTTCTGAAAAAGAGGAAGTAATGGTGGAAGAACCTGAAGATATCAAAGAAATGAATCGCAAAATTGCGGCATTCAAGGCGAAACAACAAAAGATTGAACCGGATAGTGCTCTGCAATACAGTACCGGTTTGCAAGTTATAACCGAAATGATATCCGGAATCATTGTTGGTGCCGGTATCGGGTATATTTTAGATGAAATATTTGACTTTAAGAATATTTTTTTGATATGTTTTACCATATTAGGGGGATTCGCGGGAATATTAAATGTTTCTCGGTACCTTAAAGAAAATACACATAACAAGAAAAGGTGATAAAAGATGTCTAATCCTATTGAACAGTTTGCAATAAAAGAAATCGTTCCGTTGCAATTAAACGGCCATGACATTAGCTTCACTAACTCATCTCTTTGCATGGTAATTTCGGCATTAGCCGTTATTGTTGTGCTATCGTTATGCCTTCGTAAAAGAAGTCTGATTCCCGGAAAAGCCCAATGTATTCCGGAGAGTGCCTACGAGATGATATATAACTTAATGTATAAAAATATCGGTAAAGATGGTATGAAATATTTTTCATTTATTTTTACGATGTTTTTGTTTGTTATGACCGGAAATTTAGTCGGCTTATTTCCGTATAGTTTTACATTTACATCACATATTGCCGCGGTGGGTGCATTATCTGGATTGGCGCTAATCTTCAATATGTGTGTCGGAATAAAAAAGAAAAAATGGGGATATTTACGCACATTCTTGCCAAGAGGTGTGCCGTTAGCTTTAGCTCCTCTCATTATTCCGATAGAGGTTATATCAATGTTATCAAAACCATTTAGTTTATCACTTCGTTTAGTGGCAAACATGGTTGTTGGTCACGTTGTATTAAAAATTTTAGCCGGATTTGTTGTCATGATGGGAGTCATGGGGATAATCCCGCTATTTTTTGACGGCTGTATTATTATCTTTGAAATATTCATAGCGTGCTTGCAAGCATACATATATACAACATTATCTTGTATTTATTTAAGTGAAGCAGTACATTATCATTAATTTAACAGAAAGGAAAATCTATGGAAAATTTGATTTCAGATGCAAGCGTATTTTACAGTGCTGCATCATGTACAATCCCAATGGCTGTCGTAGCATGGGGTATCACCAAATTCTGGACAACATTAATTGAAACTGTTGGCCGTAATCCTCAAAGTAACAAAGAATTAAGTGGTTACGCATGGGTTGGTTTTGCAACGATTGAAGCTATTGCATTGTACTGCTTGGCTATTGCTATGGCAATGTTGTTTAAATAATAAAAAGAGGTTAAAATGCCGCAGCTCGATATATCTACATATTTTACGCAAATATTTTGGGTAATATCCACTTTTTTAGTATTGTGGTTTATTATGGATAGATTCATTGTATCTAAGATAGCTGATACGATTGAGGCTAGAAAACGCAAATATGATTCTTCTGTATTTAAGGCAGAGGAAACAAATAAAAAAGCGTTAGCATCCTTAAAGCGATATGAAGAGACACTTGCTGCGGCAAAAACCGAAGCTAACGAAAAAATTAATCAAAATGAGGAAGAGTTAAAGGCTGAAATAAGCCAAAAGGAAATAGAAATAACGCAAAGAGTTAAGCAGGAAATAGAAGATAGCGAAAAAACTTTGGCATCCGAAAAAGCCGATACGATGCTAAAAATAGAAGAACTGGCAGAAAATGCTGCTTATAAAGTTGCGCAACAACTGGGATTAGAAAGTATAACTCTAAAAGATATTCAAGATATATCAGAGAAGAAAGGTGCCTAAATGTCGGTGCAAGAGATAGCAAGTGGAATAGCAAATAATGCGGAAACCGTCGTTGAAACATCCGCACATGGGCAGCATTTTATTTGGATCCTGCATTTTGGGTAGGAACAGCATTCGTAATGGTCATTGTCGGATTGTACAAGCCGGTGCACAAGGCTATTATGGAATTGATAGAAAAAAGAATTACTCGCATTAAAAACGAATTTAAAGAAGCTGAGGATTTAAAACTCGAAGCTCAGAAATTGTATGCTGAATACGAAAGAAAATATAATAATGTAGCAGAAGAAGTTGCCTCTATTGTTGCAGAACAAAATGAAGTTATAGAAGAAACTAAAGAGAGCAAGATAAAAGAACTCAACAAACTATTGACGCAAAAGCAAAAAGAATTAGATGGAAAAATTGAATTGGCATTTTCTAAAGTAAATTCAGAAATAAATACTTTAGTAAGTAATCGTACAATGGATATTTTACAACAAACAATTAGCTCAAAATTAACTAAATCAGACTATAACAGACTAATAGAAACTTCAATTAAGAATATAGAAGAAAAATTTTAAGGATACTTGGGGGTTAAATGGAACTGCTTCAATATAGCTTTTCGGATTTATACATTAATAGCAATCACGATATATATATATCGGATGAGAAATTTAGTAATAGCTTAAAAAGAGTTGATCCGAGTGATAAAGAAGAGTTTTGTACACAGCTGTTTGCAGTTGTACATAAAACAACCTCTTACTCGCTAAAATACAAAGGAACATTTTTCCGTGTTGAAGATGTCCACGGCGTTACAGGAGATATGTATTGCCTCCGTCGTATGCCACAAATTGTTCCTAGTATTCATAATTTGGGGTATGACCACCGATTCGTACAATATTTGCTTTCGCTTTCCGGTCAGAGCGGTTTGATCATTTGGGGTGGGGCTACAGGAACAGGTAAGACAACAGCAATATCAAGTCTTTTAACTGAATTTCTAAATATAGAAGGCGGATTTGCTTATACAATTGAAGATCCTTCAGAAATGCCTCTTGAAGGGGAATATCAATCCTTAAATGGTTCGATTGGGTTTTGCAAGCAGACTGAAGTAAAAAACGATAACTGGAGCGAACCGCTAAAGTCTGCATTGCGTTCTAAACCAAGATATATATTTATCGGAGAAATCCGGACACCGGGGGGGGCATGCGAATGCTTGCGAGCAGCAATATCGGGTCACTTAGTGCTAACAACTATTCACGCTAGCTCAATTATGGATGCTTTGAGTTCATTAGTTAAATATGCTAGTTTTAGCATGAGTGAGACATCAGCCTACGATATTTTATCGCGCGGTTTACTAGGTGTTGTTAAGCAAGATTTAGTCGGTACGGAAAGTAATCGTCATCCGGTTGTAGAATCATTATTTGCTAATCCGGATCAAAATAAAGGATGTCAAGTAAGATCAATTATACGCAGTGGTAAATTAAACCTTGCAACATCAATAGAGATGCAAGAAGCAAGAATGAAACAATCGCTATCGTTATTCTCTTAGTTATTTAAGAGACCATATAATGGAATTTCCGGTCTTACTACAAAAATCTTTTGTCGCATACTTTTGAATTGGGAGTGGATTTATACCACCCCATTCAAAGGTATAGCTTTTATCTGATGTAATAATCTTAATTTCGACTAATTTAATTAACATTTCTTCAGAAAGAGGTTTTTCTGTGTAATCAATGCATTGTGCTCTGTTTAAATCCGTAAGTACAATATCAAAGGATTTACTTCCCGGAAGAACTATATCTCCGTTAATACCTCTGCCAATCAACACTCTTTTGCCACTGCTGAGAGCAATATGATTATTAGAAATAAATTTTTTTGAAATAATCCTATTTTCTACAATATAAGCATCAGACAACTTCCAATAATCGGGTTTTGTGACGAAATGCGCACGTACATCATCGGAAAGAGAAAAAATATCATCAATATCTCGTGTAATTTGCTTTTGCGACGTAGAACAAGAATACAAGGCTAATCCGACAAACAATAATGGAAAACCATATTTAAAACAGTAAGGGCGGTATTTTACATAAAATTCTTTATTAGTGCAAATAAGCCTAAATTCAGTAAAATAGATTTCTAAACTATTTTTTATTCTAAGAAATGTCCCTTGCAAATAATCTTTGACTAAAGGAGATTTGTTTTTCCATATATCATGTAAATTCATTTTATTAGCCCATAGCACTCGTAATTTGATCTTGCATCTCAAACACGCCGAAAACAGCCCAAGCAATAATACCCGAAATAGCAAACATAGCAATCATGTTTAAAATTTCAGCTTTTGCCTCAACAGCTTCAGCAGATTCATCGAGCCAATCATTTGCCAGACGATCGAGAGCTTCTTCAAAGTTATCCAATTCGGCATAAATTCTCAAGTCAGCAACAATTTCTTTATCGGGAAAATTAAGTTTTGTTTTTGATAAAGCTTGTCCCAAGTTGTCACCATTTTTAATAAAATCCATCGCACGATCGATTCTCTCTTGTAAATAGCGGTTAGAATCTTTTCTTAACGAAGAAAGAGCAACTGAAATCGGTACACCACCCTTAATCAGTGCAGACAAAGACAGTAACCAAGTAATACCAATAAACATTTTGTACAAAGACCACGGCGGACAGTCATCAATAGCTTTACGTGTAGGACCTGTCCAAATACCGATAGTAGCATATATTAACAAAAACAGTGCCGGAAAAAATGAAAAGGCCAAAATCCAGTTATCCTTAATCCAGTGTGAAACGGAAACCAAATCTTTAGCAGTACCGGACCAACGCGCATCGGGGGCAGCATCTTCCATCGGTGGAACCATGTATGCACCGATGGCGTAAATAACAAGAACTGACATAATCAAAAGGAAAGATGGGTAAGAAATAGCACCGATAATCGGCTTCAACATTTTGTTTGTACCTTCTGCTACTCTGATTAAGTTTAATAAAGCACTTTCCAAGTCAGACATATCACCAACGGATAACATCAATCTTTCACGACTTGGGGCCCATCCGCGCAAGGCATCTGAAAATGCATAACCATTTTGCAAAGACTTGCCCCAAGAAGCAATCGCAATAGCCATCGGCTCGCCGGAATTTTTCCCGTTATCTGTTATACTATCATACATAACATCAAGAGCATTCATAAGGGAGAAACGGTTTCTCAAAAGCGAGGCTAATTTTTTATAAACTTTCAAACGAGCTTTACCGGACATACCAACTCTGATTTTCGCAAAAGAAACCTCAAGCGAATTAAGAGATTTCATCGCTTTGCCAAAGGCACCATTATTTACTTCTTCTTTTTTAGCCATAGAAATACCTCCTAATATACAGGACGTTGGTCAATAAGTCCGCACCACCGTTCTACATCATCAAGGTCAATTTGCCCTTTAATCATTCTTTCAACTGCGACGTCTTTAAGTGGTCTTCCGTTTAATTCACTTACCCAATAGTCAATAGCCTTAGCTGTTTCGTTATCAATCATCATCTTTAAGAAATAAGAGTCAGGCATAATAATCTCATCAACAGCCATTCTTCCCTTAAATCCCTTGTATCCGCAGGCTTTACATCCTGGACCGCCAACATAAACATTTTCAATACCATAATCACCAAGAGCATTACGCAATCTTTCAAATTGAGGAGTTCCTTCTAAAGTTTTGATAGATTGCCTGCATTCGGGACACAATTTTCTAAACAAACGTTGAGACACTAACCCCTTAACCAGTTCCGGATCGTTCAGCAAATAGGGTTGAATACCCATATCACGCAAACGAGTCACGATAGCTGGAGCAGAGTTCGCGTGCAATGTTGTCCATACGCCGTGACCGGACAAAGCACCTTTAAATGTCAATTCAGCCGTAGATAAGGAACGCGTCTCACCCACCAGAATAACGTCCGGGTCAGAACGGAGCGCAGCAGACAGTGCTTTGGTAAATTGTTCGTTTTTCTCTTCTTCAGTATTTGCGTTCGTTACTGGCATTTGGCGTGCACCGGGAATTGGGTACTCCGGTGGATCTTCCACTGTAATAAGATTAATTTGATAATTTTTCTCTTGTAACAGTTTAATCATGTTACGTTGTAAGGTAGTAGATTTACCGGAACCCGTAGGACCTGCTACCACATTTAGTCCAACGGCCATACTACGCATTTTGTAAAATAAATCTTCTTCAAATTTACCTAAACCCAAGGAGCGCAAGTCGGAACTTCCTTCTGGATTATCATCGGCATACAAAATACGCATAACCAGATATTGAGAACCGAAAGCAACCGGGTTAAATTGCAAACGAATAGCTAACACATTGTGTGGCAACATTAATTTACCGTGCGATCCACGCAAAGGCGTTGCACCTAGTTTTTGAGCGCCTTGAAACTCATTTTGCGAGTAGTTTGAATCGGAAATATCTGCAGAAGCAAATACAGAACGAACAAAAGCTTCTCCCCATTCTCCGCCATATTCGTTTTGTTTAACCATAATACCATTTTCGCGGAATAATACAGTAGAAGACGAACCGACAATAACGTGCACGTCGGATACTTTCTTTTGAGATGCTCGTTGAATAATATTGATGAAGTCAATCTGCATCTGCATATCTTCTGCTTCTTCAGCAGTAACATCTACTGTACCGCCACCACGCTCAGCATATGCATAAATAGCAGAAATTTCATTTAAAGTAACATAAGTTGGTGCTTTAATCGGAATTTTACGTCTTTTGACATTGGATTCGAAGTTGTAAACAGCGCCATCAAAACGATTATCTTTTGAAACCAAATAGGTACCATCAGAAAATAATGCCAACAGACGGCGTGTTTCATTAGAAATCGCAAAATCAGAGCCGTTAACAGTCAATAATTTATTATTATTAGCAAATAATCGGTCAAATAAATTTCCTTTTTTTGCTTGCGCAGGGGCTTCTTCATCTTCTTCAAAATTAGACTTGTTCTGATTCTCTTTTTCTTCAGTAGGTTTATTTTCCAATTCTTCAGCCATTTTAAATAATCACCAAATTAAAATTTAAAACTATTTTGTAGTTGCTAATCCGAGATTCGGTACAATACCATCGATACTTTTGCCGACATAAAGGTAATCGTCTTCACCATCTCTGCTAAATTTAGCGTAATCTGAACCAATTTCGCTGACAACATGTCCGGTAGGCAGAGGTGAACCGACTTTTAAAGTAATCGGTTGACCGTCAATATCAATAACATCTATAGACATATTTCCTGCTCGCCCTGTAATTCCTAAAATTGCATAAGTTGCACTCAATTTAGAGGGCTTTTCTTCTTCTTCAACTTCTTCATCAGTTACTTCTGCATTTGTTTTTTCCAACAAAGCCTTTGCATCAGCTTGAGCCATTGCTAATTTTTGTGCATTTTTATCATTGAGTTCATCAATAGATTGAGACTTCAAGTATAAACTATTTTTAGCATTTTTTATAATTAAAGCGTCCGCTTCTACTCTTTTTCTAAGTTGTTCATTTTTAGATTTTAAATTTTTTACAATTCTTTCAAAATTTGTACGTGCCGCTTCTGCAACCTGAATGTTCTTAGCCGATGCTTCTAAAATTTTATCAATTCTGGTTTTGAACATAGAAATCAACTCTTTTTTCTCTTGCTCGGCAGCATCTAATTGAGCATATAAATCTTCTTTTTCTTTAAGCCATTTTTGTTCAGCCATCAACATTTGATTCATATATGCATTGAGCAACTTTCTTTGTTTTAATATTTCAAACATCTGCTCTTTATCAAGAAGAAGTTGTTTTTCTTGCAAAACTTGAGCCTCTATTTTCTTTTTTCTTTCTAAATCTTTAATTTTATCTTCTTCAAGTTTTCTTGCTCTTTCATCAATATTTTTTTGACGGATTGCTTTTTGTGCTTCAATTTCATTACGAATTCTTTCGCGTCTTAATTCCAAAGTTAACAAAGTAGTGCTTTTTTCAATTTCAGACATCTGTGAAAATAAATCACCATCCATTTTAGAAAGAACACTATTTCCTAATGCTTCAATAGGATTTGCTTTATATTGAATATCTTTAGGCAAATCTGCTTCCGAGATTTCCGAAGGAACTTCTTTTTTTTCATCAGCTTTCTTTTCTTCTTCTTTGGGCTTAGATTGAGCAACGGATTTCATCTTTAAATCAAATTCAAAATCATCATTTTCCGGTAGTTTAATATCTGCAGGTTTTGCAGCAGAAAGTTCCTTACTCGGCTTTGCAGCAGAGATGGTCTTAGCCGATTTCGTAGGACCTTGATTTTCTTTCGCTACAGATGAAATTTTAGCAGTCTTTTCTGCTGCTTCTTTAGAGACAATATTAGCCTTTGCTTTGGTCGGAGAGACCAAAGCTTTTCCAGTATTAAGTTGTTTACTGACCGCATCTCCGGATTTGTTTGCAACATTAATCGGCAAATTGTTAGCTTTTACCGTTGCTAAACCATCTGGTGCTGCCCAAGAAAATTGTGCACCGCAAAAAACGAACATAACAGCCAAACATGCCAATTTATTTTTATCACTACTGAACATAAATTGTCCCCTCATAATTCCACACGCCACTATTGTAACGTATATTATTAACAACAAGTCCTGAAAATTTTGTTAACAAAGTCTTCCAAATTTCAGGATCATACGCAGAATTTAATCTAAACGATATAAATTTATAAACTTTATCACCTGCAGATGCAGAACCATTACTTAAACTGATAGAAAGATTTAATGTCTGGAATAAGTCATTAAGCATATTTCTAGTTTCAGGAAGAGATCTCTTTGGTATAGAATTAATTCTTTTAATAGTTTGGAATGGCATAGAAACAGTAACTTGAGTACTATTCTCATTTATCGTTTTATTCGTAAATGTTAAACCTGAATAAGTTAGGGCCATCTCAATCCAAGATAATCTTCCGAATTGTCTTGACCAAGAAGTAACAACTCCGGCAGAAGTACAGGTAACACCATTATTCTGCCATCCGGGCGTAGAAACAGAGACTAATGTTTGAACTTTTTCTCGGCAATTATCCAAGAACCAAGCCGGATCTACTAACGATTCCCATGGAGCAGGAACAACAGTCTGAACTTTTTTTACAACTTTAGGCTGAGCACGCCTTGTAACAACTTTATTTTGCTGCGTTTTGGTTGCAAAAAAGGTATCTGCAATAAATGTCACGAGCCAAGCGCCGATAGCGATGGACAAAACAACTACAATAAGGAGCTCAGTTCCGCGAAGAGCATTAATTTTCTCAAGTTTTACATCAAGACCTTGACTGAAAACTTCAGCGATATCCTTTTGTTCTGTTTCATCAATTCCCCACTCAGCAGGAGCAATTTTTTTAGACCAATCAGGAACAGAGAGCATTGATATAAATTGTTCTTTAGCATCTTCTTCTTTAACAAAAAGAACATCACCATCAGATAAGATAACATCGTTTCTGATACATAAATACCAATAACCGGCATCAACCTTAAATACCGCAAGAACAGACGACGCATCACTCATAGATGTTGCCGCAGTTACAGCTGCTGCATTCATGCCCTTTTTGAAACCTTGAGCAGATGATGCCAAACCTAATTGAGGCGATTTACCATGTTTGACGCAAAATAAATCGGCGCCGACCAAAACGTTTTCAGCGGCTTCTTTCGCATCCAAAAACGGAGCATCGACATTCTGTAAACTTTCCCAGAAAATGCTGGCGCCATATTGAACACCGTCAACAGTAAAACTGGCACCCCATTCTTTGGAGTTTTCAGCTTCAGAATCAGCAACAGAATCTATGGATTTGTTTTCGTCGTCAATCACAACTCACTCCTTAAAATTTCATACGAGATTCCGGTAACAACGGAGATTCTAATACAATAGGTGTTAAAAGTATAACCACAATACTTCTTGATTTTTCTACAGATTGGCGACCACCGACAATGTTGTTATTGACTGCACCCAATCCGGTCTTGTCACTTGAAGTATCAACACGTTCATAACCGGAAAGCACCAAAGTCTCGCCTGATTTTAACGCTACCTCTTGAGAAAAACCACGTTCCTCAATAATTGGATTTTGGATATATCCGGATTCCTCAGAACTATCTAAGTTAACATTTTCCAAGGATAATAAATCAGAAAGATTCAAACTGAATAACATCATTAATCTTCCATGATCCATAATTCTTGGTAAAACATCAAGAGTGAATCCCGTTTCTATTTCTTCCGTTTCTACAGTAATATCATAACTGTTTGAATCTCCAGTGCTGCCATTATTTGTTTTTGTATATTCAGAAATATAGTTCTGTGTTTTGACAACTTGAATAGGAGCAGGTTTATTATTCATTGTCGTAACTGTACCACTTGTAACTAAGGAGGTAGCACCTTGTGTAGATAATGCTTCAATAGCAGCATTCGCTGTCACATCTCCACTCAAAATCTTCATAGAAATACCGCTGTTTCCGCCAACAAGTCCGGTCGGACCAAAGTTCTTATCACCGAATGAAATATTACCACCATTTTGGGTTCTATCTTTAAATGCGGCGTCTAAGTCAAAACCGAAACCTCTGGATTCGTTAACTTCAACTTGTAAAACTTTTACGCTGATTGCAACTTGACGAGACAAACGAATGTTTTGTTCATGAATAAATTTAGCAACTTTTTTAATCTCTGTTGGAGTTGCGGTGATTGTAATCGTTCCGTTCATCTGGTCTGTTACTAAGCTGGAGCCGGATCCTAGCATGGATTTCACTGCAGCAATGATGTTTGCCCACAAATCAATGCCGGAAACACCACTGGTAATACTTCCGCCTCCTGAAGAACTGCTGACGCTGGATGTCATAGACGGTTTAGTCGGTAAAGAGTACAGAGTAAATGTTTTGGTGGTATACTTATAGATATAAATTTCTCCATGTTCATACTTCCACCAAACTCCGAAATAAGAACAAACCTCATCTAATAAACCGCTGAGTGAACCTTTATAAGAGACAAGCATCCGTGAAGTATCAGACCACTTACTTCCAACTTTATTGATGGTTGGCGCATTTCTATCTGCAGCAGCTTTTGCAAGCCCTTCAATTTGAGAAGCAAATCTCATTTTTATTCCGGAAATCTGACTAACCATATTGCCAATTTCATAAAGAGTAATCGGACGGTTACTTACCAATGTAACTCCGTCAGGCGTCTCTAAATAACTTGGTAAGGGCTTATCGCCTTCATATTCAATTTTGCTGACATCACCAAGCCAAATATCATCTTTTATACGAATAACATCTGTGTCGGCAATCGTTTGCGGAGCTTTAGCATCTTCCTTATATGCAATTGTTGCATCCACATCTCTTTCTAACGATGCATCATAATCCGTCGGAAGAGAACAAGACGCAACGCCTGCCATTAAAATAGCTGCAAATCCTCTGAATATTCTGTTATTAATATGCATTCTCATTCTCCATTGTTTCAATAACTATAACGCGGTTACCTTTATAATATGTTGCGATAGGTGCAGGCCTTGCACGAGCGAAGGCTCTGATTAAGGCAGAACTTACATCCGCAAATTTTCCTTTAAACATAACGCCTGCACTTAAAACATAATTTCTATTTGTATTCCAAAGAAGTTTCCAACCAGCCATAGAACTCCACTTCGTAAGAAGCTCGCGCAAATTTTCGCCTTCTTCGGCTTCCCATGTCAAAACAGTATCATCACTGATGGAAATATCTTTAATGTCAATGTCGGCTAATTTTGTATTCTCTTGACCTATATTTTCAAATTGAACTTCCTCTTCATCGGTGTAATCGGCAATATCAAAAGATTCTTCTGTAAATTCTGATAAAACAACATCTTTATCATCTTCCGATTCTTCGTCAAAGAAATCATCACATTCTTCGTTGCATACCACTTCATATACGGCACCATCTCTATCTATGGTTTTCTTTAATTCTTTAACCTCACCATCTTTATCAGTAACTTTTTTAACTTCACTGATATCCCCATTAACCTCTACAATTTTTTTAATTCTAATTATAGTGCCGTCTTTTTTAGTAATTTTTTTCGTTTCGCCGGTACTACCATCAGCTTTAGCTATTTTTTTGGTTTCTATAATTGAACCATCTTCTTCAATAACTTTTTTTGCTTCTGTTTTTGGCGTATCTAATTTGACATTGCTAACGATTCCGACTTTGTTTTTAGCGTCAGATGATTTATTAATATTCTCTCTGGATAAAGTGCTGGAAACTGCAGTTTTCCCTTCTGCTATCTTCTGAGATTTATAGTCATTCGAGTTGACTTCAATCTCAAGAGTACCGGTTTCACTAAATACACCATCCTCAATTGTGTACTTTTTAGGATTATTTGGTCTCATTGTATCTTTGATCAAAACAACTTCACTCACCTTATCATCTTCCAATCCTGGTTGAATTGTTGCCACAAGATTACTGCCGACACCGGACTGAGTGTATAGGTGATCGCGTCTGGTTCTTTCTCCGTGAGAACGAAAGTCTGCGTCTGTTTTAGCATAATTGACTAATGCAGTATCATTGCAACTAATGCCATTTTTTCCGCACCTATCATAAGGATTTACAGCAGTCTCAATAACCGGCGCATCATTGTTTTCGTGATAAAAATCTTGCTTATCATTATTAGAGAGATTGCTACATGCAGAAACTCCGTATAATCCAAATAAACAAAATGATAATAAAAAACTTTTTTTCATAATCTGACCCATTTGTAAATACAACCTAACCTACAATAAATATTAAAATTTAATTAATCAAGCTTAACTCTCTATTTATAAAACGCTTTTGTACATATCTTATCTTAAAATCTCCCTTGCTTTTATTTAATTTTCAAAGTTCTTATAATAAACGCATTCTGTTCTGTTAAAGAAAAAACTGTGTCAACCTTTTTGAAATCAACTCCGTTGTTTATAAATATAGTATAAAGAAGATTTAATCTCTTTCTTTGTAATGCGACCGGTGCTGAAGCATCTAAGCGAACTTGCAAATAAATGTTGTCGTCTTTTGCTTTTTCGGAGAATGCTTTTAACCAATGCAAAGTTTGTCCGGAAATTTCCGCCTTGTTAGACTGAAACGAAAGTTTTAATTCTGTAGGAATAATTCCACGCTGCTCGTGTTCTTCCTCTGTTTCTTGTAAAGTCTCATAAAAACTAACTAAATCTTCAACCTCGTTATGAGATTGTTCTTGTGCAACCGGCTGGACAATATCTTGACTGCTGTAAGAAACTGCTTTCTTGTTGGATCTTTTGGAGGATTCCGCTTGCTGTGTGGTATTTTCCTTAAACCAAGAAGATACTTTAGATAAAATATTGCCTTCATCTTTGTTATCTTTTATCTCTTCCTTAGGAAGAATTTTCATTTCTTCTCCGGCAACATCGAGGATGATGGGCGCTTTTTCCTTTTTAGGAGTTGGAATTTTCTTTTCGGAAGTTTTCGCTTTAGATTCGCTGTTGCTTTTGTTTGAAATAAATGTCGGTACAAGATTTTCGTCATTTAAGATTTCATCCGGTATAGGAAAGATAATGCTTTGTTTGATTTTTTCGGCAACCTGATATGAGATTTCTTTATCAATCTGTGCAGATTTAGTTTGATCTAAATTTGTAATATCAAAATTCTCAGAAGTGTCTTTTGCAAATTTTTCTACTAATTTTTTGTTATTTACGTGTTTATTGCCTTTGGCAATAACCCACGGACTGTCATCAAAAGAATTGTTCTCGTAATTTTCTTCCGAATTAGCAAATACTGTGGGTAACATAGCAACTTGCTCGTCTTCTGCACTGTGCGCAATCTCAGCGTGCAAATTTGTCTCAGAACTTGAATCAAATTCTATAGGAATATCTTTCTCGATATTGACGGCTAAAACTTCCTCGTCGTCGATACCTTCAACATCATCGTAGCTGAAAATAACTTCGGATTCGTCTGACTCTTGAATGGGTTGTGTTAAATCTAACTCTGAAATTTGAACTTCTTCTTGAGGTAACGAAATAGATTTTGTATTGTTCTTAACAAGGGAAATTTTCTGAATATTACTTTTAACTTCGGGTGTGTAAACAAGTTTCCCATGAGAGGAATCTTTGAATAAATCTATCTTTACCTCACTCGGATAGGAGATATTTTGAGAATGAGGTGCCGAAGAGGACAGCTGACCGATAATCGCCACACTGACTAAAGAAAGGCTGAAGCCTAAAATGAAATTTTTAATCCCCTTCATAGGTATTTTATATCCCGATTTATGCATAAATTAATATATTTGAAAATATTAACCATATTTTAAACATTGTTTAGAATCTTTAGCAAGCATATTTTGTAACTAATAACAACAAAAACATATTATTTGTGAAAAATAAACATTATAAGGGACAAAATCCAATGTTAAGTTTTTGTTACAGTGTAGTAAAATATATTAAAATCAAGATATTAGCAAGTTTTTGCTAAGGACTGAAATACTTGATTTTTTTATAAGATATGATAGTATAATAGATGTATAATGAATTTTAGGAGAATTGAAATGACTATTAAAAAAATGCTTACATTATGCTGCTTGACACTTGTTTTCACGGTTGTATTAGCAGATGCTTCTTTCGCAGAGAGTGTAATGCAAACAGGTTTGACAAAAGCACTTATTTTATTTAAACATATTAAAACCATTATTTTCGTAGTTGGTGCGTTCGGTTTAATCGGTATTGCGTTCCAAGCTATTTTCGGAAAAGTTAAATGGACATGGTTTGCAGGTTTGGCAGTTGGTCTGGCTATTTTGGCAGCAGCAGGTGCTATCGTTAACTACGCAACCGGTGGTAACATCAATAGTACTAATACAGGTGATACATTTAACCAATCTGCAGAAGGTATCTAATTGTCGAAATAAAAAAAAGAAAAAGGCGTCGCTTGCGGCGTCTTTTTTTGTATCCGTTTTTGAGGAGCAATAAATATTAAACTTTTGTTACAAACCGGAGAAAGCTAAGGAAATGAAAGAAAAGGACAAAAATAATTAACTCGGTTTTTACTGGAAATTAATACATTTTTGTGCTATAATAAAACAAATAGGGAGATAGCAAAATGGGTGAGAAAAAAAATAACATATATTTGTATTGTTTGCTTGCGTTGACATTGGGAATGTTCCCGACGGATGCTCTGGCAGGTGGATTTGGTGAACTGATCAAAGCCGGTAATAATATATTTATCGGTATCCGCGATATTGTTTATCCGGCCTCGGCTGTGGGAATTATTGCAATATGTATTTGCGGTGCATTTGGTACAATTAACTGGAAGTGGCTGACGGCAATTATTATTGGTTTGGTAGTCATTAGTGTCTGTGCAGGCTTTGAGACAATGTTTGTTGGCGAAGAAGCTACCGGAGTAATTGAACCGGATGTTTTGCATGGAGCATAAGACGGAGGAAAATATGAGGAAAAATGGTATATTAAAAATTTTGGTTTTAGCTTTGCTGATTACCGTGATTTTTATGCCTGATGCTATGGCAGCAGACGGGGTTTTTGAAACGATTCGCAATAGAACAACGAAATTTGCGCGTGAACTAAGAGTATTGGCTTATGTGATTTCTTGTTTTGGTATCATTATGTTTACCTTCTTAGCAATTAGCGGAAAAATTAATTTTAAGCACTTAAGCTATATCTTTATAAGCCTTTGTATGCTTTCAGCGACCGGTGGAATTGTAGATTATTTTAGTGGAGATTATCCTAAACTGGCGTCATCTGAAAATTTAAATGATACATTTACGGCTCAAGCACCATCCAGTAGTTTGGGACAGTGATAAAACTTTTCAACAGTAAGTAAAACTTTTAAATAATTTAATGATTTTGTAAGAATTAAGGTTTAAAATCACATGTATTAATTGGGAAAAAGGAATTGATACAATGAAAGATATTATCTTGAAAGCAGTGGCCAATCCTCCGAAACTTTTTTGGGGACCTGTGTTGCCGACGGCATTAAATGCCGGACTGCAAATTCCTTTTATGTTTATGGCAATCGGAATATGGGAAATGAACCCCTTGATATTTATCGTAACAATAGTTCTCGGACACCTTGTTGTTATTGCATTAGGTGCCAAAGATCCGCATTTGTCCGGAATGATACAAGCATTTGGACAGACAAACCGAGTGTCAACTAATTTATACAAAGTGAAAGGGAATAAATTTGAACCTTAATTTTGATTTTTATACGCTTTTTACACAAGGTTTACAAAGTGGCGACGCACTGGTTGCAACATTTGGTATTATTGCTGCCGCATCAATAGGTATATCACTTGTATCTAAAATCGGAACTTGGGTTTTACCACAACCGAGTGAATCTCGTGTATCGGATTTTTTACCCTTTGAATACCTGCTTTCAGACGGATCAACACTAAGATGCAGCAATGGAACCTATGTTCGAGTTTTCAGTGTTGAAGGAGTGGATTTAACCTCTGTTTCCGAAGAGACGATAATGTCAATGTTTGAAGCGCGCAAAGCATGGTTGGATAATATGGCAGACTTACAAATTACCTGTCGTGTCATTACATTACGAGAACGCGCTGAAATGGATGAAAACAAAACGGATTTTGGTAACAAGTGGCTGAAATTAGTTGATGAAAAATGGCGCGACAGTTTAAGACGTGTATATAAAAATCATCACTTTATAGTACTTTCTGTTGAAGATAGAAAAAATGCTGTTAAAGATCTGAATTATGCTTCTCAATCTGTTATGGCTAACCTAAGTGAATACGGAGTCAAAGTTCTATATGAAAATGAAGATAGTCCTGCAGAATTAAGTCCTATCTGCCCATTTGTTCGGATTTTAAATCCGATTAGCCAACCTCGTCCGAAAATTAGAGGGGCAAAAGGTTTTCAATTGAAAGAGTTATTAACGGCTGATGGTATTCACTTTACAGGGGAAGAGGGCGTAATCAAATTCTTCTCAGGAAATAAAACAAAATATGCGCTAACAATGGGAATAAGAAATTCCGGAGATTATATGGATGAAAACATGGTTTCAGCACTTTTATCTATTGATTGCGAAATTACGGTTTTACATCATATTCATCCGCTCTTTAAGCCAAAAGCACGCGCGATTTTAGTACAACAACAAAAAATGGCTGAAGTTACCAGCTTTTCATCAGATGTGGTGCTGCAATACAGTGAGGCACTGGCTGCGATAGAAGATAGTGACGCCGATCACCAATCTCTTATTGAATATTCAATGAGTTTCATATTAAAGGGGGATACAGAAAAAGAAATAGAGTTTGGAGAAAGCGAAATTCAAAGAATATGCCGGCTTTTCAGTGTCACTCCGGTTCGCGAAAATTGGATTGCTCAAGCGACATTCTTTAACCAATTTCCTGGATATGAAACATGCGGAAGAACCTATTTTTATTTATCTAGAATAGTATCTTTAGCTGTATCATTTGAACAGCTTTCAACGGGTTTACCGCGAAGTGACTGGGGTGAAGGTGCAATTACGGTCTTCAGAACAATGAGTGGTTCACCATATAGATTCCAATTTCACGTATCAGCTGCAGAGGCTGCCGTAGCACACTGCTGCATTGTCGGTCCGACCGGACAAGGTAAAACAACACTTTTAACTTTTTTGGCAGGTCAGGCAATGCGTCACGAGGATTTGAAAGTATATTTCTTTGACCGTCACCGAGGCGCTGAGATTTTTACCCATATGGTAAAAGGAAAGTATGTTGGTTTTAGTGGAGAACGTAAAAACGTATCATTAAATCCGTTTGACACACGTGATACTAAAAGTAACCGCACATTTTTACGTAACTGGCTTAAGTCCATTACAATGGCATCTGATGCTTTATCGGAAAGAGAAGCTTCTCGAGCCGTAACAACGGCATTTGACTATTTGCGTCCTGAAGAAAGAGTTTTAAGTAATTTATATAAGAGTTGTTTTTCTCCGACGGGTAATATGCGTCGTGAATTATATCGTTGGATTAATCCTGATCAATACGGAAATATTTTTAATGCAGAACACGATAGTTTGGATTTAAGTACCAATCGTTTTGTAGCATTTGATTTTACTGAAATTTTCGATGATGAAATGTTAGCTGCCGCATCTATCAGCTATATTATGCACAGAATACATGCGGAAAGTACCGAAACCGGTGATCCCGCATTGATTATGATTGATGAGACTGCGCCAATGTTAAAATACGAAATGTTTAGAGACTTTTTTGTAAAGGGGTTACAAGAAGGTCGTAAAAAAAGACAGGCTTATCTCTGCGCCTTTCAACAACCGAATATTATAGATACATTGGGAGTAGGGGACGCAATTCGCGGACAATGTAAAAGTATTATCTTCTTTAGAAACAAACAAGCCACACCGGAATCTTACGAAAAATGGAATTTAACGGAAAGTGAGTATGACTTTATCAGTGGTAAAGCTTATCGTGATTGCCCGTACGCTATTCTTTTAAAAAGACCGGATTCCGGAGAAAATGGAGAAGGTGAATCTATAGTTTTGGATGTAAATTTAGGCGGCTTAGGACCTTATTTAAAACTATATAATTCCGGTATTAAAAATGTATTATTGGTGGATGAACTGGTAAAACAATATGGTGAAGATGGCTTTGTAACGAAGTATCTGGAAGGATATGGAGGATAAATAAGTTGACAAAAAAGGAAAAATATGATAAAATAACCGCATTAAAAGTATTATTTGATTGGGAGGAAAGATATGAGAGGGATTAAAAAATACATCTCTATCGTATTGTGCGGAACATTTATATATGTATCTCCGGCAAGAGCGTTTTGGCCTGTTTTGGATTTTGGAGAGATTATACCTGTAGTAGGTGATGTTTCGGCTATGTTAGAAAATTTATCCCAAGCAAAAGAACAATTAATGCAAATGAAGGGCCGGCTAACAGCAATTGGCAAAAGTATTTCAACTATAACCAGTTTTAGCAAGGACTTTAGCAATGCACTGGACAATATCGCGGATGTTGTAAATGATGCTGTAGAGGATTTTAATAAAGCAACCGGTTCAAATATAAATATCAATGATAAACTCAATAATGTATCTGATAAAGTAAATGGTTTCCATAATAATTTAGCAAATGGTCTGGTAAATAATACGGATGATTTGTTAAAAAATGCAGAAAACATGGTTGATAAGGCAAACGATAAAATAACGCATGTAGAAAATGAAATAACTCCTAAAAAAGAACCTATAAAAAACGAAAAGCCGGTACAAGAGGAAAGTCCGGTGGAAGAAGAAGAGGAAGAAGAAGAAATTTCTGAGCTGACAACGGAGCAAGAAAGTCTCTTGGCAGAAGTAAGAAATTCTTTTATGATTACGCGTGAGGAAAATAAAAAGATAGCCGAACAATTTAATGATGTTTTGGATAATGCTTTATCGGAATTACATTCATCTATGGAAAAAGGCGTAACCGCAATGAATAAATTGCAAGAGGCTGTAAATGATGCGGCGAATTTAACCGAAGATGAAAAGAAAGCTTTAGGGAAAGATGTTGCATCATTAATAACGAGACAAAAAGATGTAAGCGAGAAAATGAGTGCGATTGTTGAAAATCTGAAAGATCAATACAATGCAGAATTTAATACACGTGTTCTAGCAAGCATAAATAATTACGAGAAAGCTGTAGAACAATATATCCGCGGAGATGCAGATAAAGAAGCTGTTGTTCAGGCCGGAGAGAATTTTAAAAATGAAGTGGCGTCAGTCAATGTCAAGACTGATACAGATGTGCTGAACAAAATAAAAATAGAAATAGAAAAAGTAAAAGAAGAAGCTCAAGCACTCAATTTGAAAATAAAAAAACAAATAACCGCCTCTCAAAAAGAATTATAGGAAGTTTACTTAAAATAAACAAAAGTTAGGTATAAAAGAGATTATTAGGAGAACGAAAATGAGTTTGAGAACGAAATTTTATAGACTGTTGGTCGCATTGATGATACTCAATAGTACAACCTTTGTGCCGCAAGCTCATGCATTCGTTTGGCCGGTCATTGATGCTGCCGAATTGACAAACTTTATTAGTCGTGTAATCGGTGGGGTTAATGAAATTAAAAATGTTAAAGATCAAATTAGTCAGGTTGTAAGTGTCGTAGGGGTAATTGGTGACCAAGCAAGTGCAATAAAAAATTATATGTCAGATTTGAAAAATACAATAACAAATATTAAAGAAACAATTAGTGCAACTGTTGATGATGTTAAAAATGCTTTAGATGAAGTAAAAGACGCGGCTGAATCTGTAGAACAGAAATTAAATGACAGTGGTAAAAAACAATCTGAAAATGCTGAGAATGTAAAAAATAGTGTAAATGAACAAGCTGTTGGTACTAAGCCCAAAAATGAAGATGTAAGTAATACGGAAACAAAAGAAGAAGGTGCTGGAACGGAAGAATCTAAGAAAGAAAGTACCGGCGAAACAGATGCCACCCAAAGCGAAACTGAAGAAACAATACAGCAAGGCAAAGAAGAAGCTATAAAAGAAAAAAACAGAGTGATGAAAGAATTGGACGACACTCAGTCAAAAATAGAAGAAAATATTGGTTTGTCGTCAAGTAAAGTTAATGATCTTGAACGAGTTGCTCAAGAGAATGGGTTGGAAAAAGAAATGCAAACTGACCTTACAAACATACGCACCGAAATCAGCAATATGAACGAGAAGAGCAAAGAAGTTATTGATGAAATAAAAACGACATACAATAAAGATTTTGATGAAAATATTCTTGGGGCATTTGATAACTATAATCAATCATTACAAGATTATTTTTCAGGTAAAATTAGTAGCGAAGAGTTATCCTCAGCTGGTGAAATTTTTCAAAACGAAATTAATAATTCCCAAACTGAAGTAGATAAAGGAAAAGTTGGGGAAATATCCGATATGGCACAAAATATCGCCAATAGCGTTGATGAACTTGAACAAAAACTGCTAAACGAAATCAGTAACTCGCAAGATTATTCGGATGAAGAAGATACAATCTCATCGTTGTTTCACGAGAGACTACCGTTCGCTTTTGACAGACCGATTGAAATATCAAGGAACCTTCGGCAGAAAGAGAGCGGAAGATATGTTTTTAATTTCCACTCTACTAATAATACAGCCTTTTTTGGGGGAATTTACGCAGAAGGGACTGGGGAAGATAAAAGTTTTTTGTTATCTAAAGAACTTAAATGCAATGAAATGGGAAAAATAAAAGATATTGAAAAGAACCCTGGCGGCTTAAGAAAATGCGTAGTTAAAGCCAAAACTGAAAAAATAAATAATGAGGACCCGTTCAGAGATCCTCTATACTCGCCTTATAAGGTAGATGGCGTATATCATCATATAATTGAGGATTATAAAATTGCTAATATTGTAAATATCAGCAAGATAAAACAATTTAGTGCAGCATGGGGTAATCTGGAAGAAAATGATAACGATAAAGGCTCATATAAAATGCTGATGAAGGCATTAAAAGATGTAGATAGTACCAGATCGGCTCAAGCAATGCTAGGATTAATCGATATTGAAGCTCCGATATTGTGGAGTATGATAAGAAGAATTGATGCTCTAAACCGCGCAAAAGAAGTGGTTACTGACTTTAAATTGGGTAATACCTTATATCTTGATGGTCGAGACAGAGAATATGCAAAAGCAACCTCTGAAGGAAACGGAATAGTAAAAAATACAAAAGGAAAAGAACCAAGGTCAGTTAAAGGAAAAAATATTTTTCCGAATGTCTTTTTATATACATGTGGATTGAATGCAGATGATGTTTCCTTTGCAATGTATGAGAAGAGGGACGACAAAAAGAAAAAAGAGCAGAATATCGCCGATTGCTTGTATAAATATGCTAAAGCGGCAAATTTAGGAATTGTTGACGGTAAAACTCCGCCGGCAGGTACTAACGTAGAATATGAAAAACAAAAGTGGCGCGATAAACAAACCAAAGCTTACAATGATGCTGCAATGAACAATTTAACTTTAGCAGTTGTCAATAATTATAAATCAAGCAGGGATTTTATGAAAAAACAATATCTTGATAATCCAAGCAAAGATAAAAATATTAGAGTAATACAAGAAGGGCTACAAAATCCATCAGTAACACGTGAAGATTTGTCTAGTGGAGCATTGATAAATTATTACTCAGCGCAACAAATACTTTCAATAGTAGATTCAGATGCTACATATTTGCAGGCTGAAATCTTAAAAGATATGAAAAATATGAATTATAATTACTTTGGCAAATCTGCAGGAGATGATAAATGAGAAGAAAATTGTGTGCTGCAATAATGATTACTATGCTATTTGGTGCGACACCATCGTACGCTATTTTTGATATTATGGCTGCGATACAGTCACAATTGGAGTTTGTAAAGAATATAAAAAATAAAGTGCAGGAAGTTCAAAAGAAAATTCATGAAGCAAAAACCAGAGCAGTACAAGGTTTTGAAACTGCAAAGAATTGTTATAGAGATCCCATGAGATGCGACGTAGCTGCGATGAAGAGCTTGTCTAAAGATGCTCCGAACTGGATAAAATCAACGATAAAAGACATTAATGTAATGCCGGAAGCCACAGCATTGAAGAGTGGTGATTTATCGTTAAAGGCAGAAAAAGGATTAGCTAAGAGTGTAATAGATGGTTATATTTATGTAAGAAGCGTCAAAGGTGAAGGAAAAATTGATGGGAAAGGTGATATTGAGAGAACAGAAGAAAATCGTCGCCATATAAATGCGGTAGCCGCGGACGATATTGCAACATTATTTGCAAAAAGTGTTGCTGTTAGACAAAGTATATATTCAGAGGATGGAAGCCTGTATCAATACAAATTTAAAAACAATAACATAGATGAAATATTAAGAGCGCAAAGCGTTGTTGGATTAGCAACACAATATAGACTAAATCGTATACTTGAGTTGCGAGCTTATATGGTTGGAGGACCTTCAACAGCAGAAATGGTGCAACATAACAGATATGGCAAAGAGGAGTAATATAATGAGAAAAAATAAAATACTTTCAATACTAGTCGTATCTGTACTAATTATCTACGCACAACCGGCACATGCACTGATAATTGATCCATCTGCAATTGCCCAAGTAATAACTAAATATACCAAAATTATTCAAGATGTAACCAAGAATATAACGCAAAAGGCCAATCAAATTAAACAGTATACAGCGCAAGGATTTGGCAAAGATGAACTTTTTGGTGTAGCCAAAGAATACGCGACTAATTATGGAAAACAATTTTTAGATAAAAAACTTGAAAAAACAGTAGAGGGAACCAAAGAAAAGAATTCCAAAGTACTAAAATCTGAAATGGAATTATATGTCAATAACAGAAAAGTTTTTTTTGATGAAAAAATAACGATTACTCAAAAGAATAAGAGTGAGACAGAAGGAAAACGTGCCGCAAAAATTGGAGAAGTCATAAGTTTGACGAACGAAATAAATGTATTAAAGCAGACGTATGAAAGTGTGAAAAATGATTCAAATAAAGAGCCGGATGCATTTATGAAACTGCAAAAAGCTATTGCAGCTCTGGATGCTGCAAAAAAAGCGGCATCGGAGTTGGATACACACGGTTTGACCTTGGACGGTTACCTTGATCAACTAAAAGAACAAAGAAATAAGGTAGGGACAGATAATGACGTTCAATATAAAATTTATAAAGACCGTTTAGAACAGCTGAAGAAAACTGAAGAAGATGAAACCTTTGTCGTAAAACTCAAAGAGGGCGGAGTCGATGAATGGGATGATCCGAGAGTTGCAAAAGAATTTAGTCCGAATGAACAAGATTATAAAAAGTTTTTGACAAGATACTTTTATAATCCTGAAGAGGCAGGATCCGAATTATTAAACCATCAGACCAAGATAGATTCAGTAATGCGTGAACGTAGATACCTCTTGACGAATACCGCGGCACACCTATTGCAAGTAACCGCTACTCTGAGAAGAGAGGTACCGGCAAGAGCCGAAATTATGCAAAAAATATATTCTCAAGTTCCAGGTGCAACAGCTGAGTTAGATACAATATCCGGATATGGTTCAACCAGAATAGAAAACGCGAAAGTTTTATTAATGTATGCAAAACTACAAAGCGCAAAATTGCAATATAGAGCAGCAAGTGAGTTAATGACCTTAGATGGTAAAAAGATACCAAATCCTGATTTCAGTATTAAAGACTTTGATTTAGGAAAATATGTTTTAACAAGCGAGATAGTAGATAAAGTGGCTAAAAAGCTGAAAGAGACAAACAGTAGTTTGGATGCAATTTTCAGTGGAAAGACAAAATAAGGAGGAAAAGATGAGAACATTAAAATTATTACAAGTCCTATGTTTAAGTGTTTTGATCTTATTAGGCGGAAAACAAAGAGCAGAAGCATTCTTCCTGATACCTCCGTTGCCTTTTAGCATAGAAGTTGATATTCCTAATAATGCCGGAAAATTGGTAAGTAATTTAGGTGCAATTAAACGTGTCGCAAATACAGTTAAGACTATGATTAAAACAAAAGATCTTGAGATTCTTAAAAAAGGCGGCTTATTTGATCCAAATGCAATATTATCCCCAGTTAAAGAAAAGAACATTTTAAAAGTCCCCGGTAAAGGCACATTGATATCCGGAAAATTCAATGGAGAATTGGGCATAACTAAAAAAGGTATGGATGAAAAAGAAAACTTTAATGCTTGCCACACACTATTTTTTGTATACCCGCCTAAAAGCTCATATCCAAAAGATTATCCGTTAGCTCAACGTATTTATGATAAAAAGAAAAAAGAATTTATAGAAGATACAGTAGTCGATACATATTTAGCGGGGCGAGTAACCGAAGACTATTTAGGACTTGTAGAAAAAACACTGGAAAGACTTGATAACTGCCAGAAGGGCTTGTGCAAGGCAGGAGGAAATAATCTGAGAACATGTACAGAAGAAGATATGTCGAGACAATGCGTATTTTTTGGTATGCAAATGGCTTTTATTGATCCGACCAAAGGTGGCCCTGACGATGAAAACGATAATCGTGATTCTGATCCTAATAATAGTGAAAATCCGGGGCAATATGGAGAATTTATGAATAACTATATTGTGAGTGTCGTCTATGATAAAATTGTTCGTATAATAGAAGACTTGACGGCAGTAGAAGCGCAATTTGAAGTTGCTAAACAATTAAATTTAGTTGAACCGATAAAGCCCGATGAACATAGCGATGCTTCAGATTACATTGAAAATAGTTATAAATTCGCTTACCAAAGCACCTCAGAGTACACTAATGCGAAGATGCTAGGCGGAGAATATAAACGTAGTGAAGCATGTCAAAATGGCGGTCCGCTCTGCTCAGGTAAAAATAAAGACAAAGCTAAAATAGATAATCTGGAAGATACAGAAATATTGAGAAAACTTGCCCCAATTGAGGATAAATTAAACGAAGCACTGAATTTTCATAATTTAAAAGCAAATTTGTATGAATATGAAAATCAATATAAAAAATACGTTAAAGCAAAACAAATACATGAAGAAATTCTTGAAAAATTAAGAATTAATGACCAGTGCGTAACCGATTTTTTACGTAAACATAAAGCAGAAGAAAAACTTTCTGCGGAAATGATGTGGTACGGAAGTAATATTCCAAATATGGATAATATTAATAAATATGAAACACGTAGTGGTTTATCAAGAATGTTGATTGATCAATATGAAGAAAAGACTATGGAAACAATTATCGGTACAGATAATAATAAATGCCGTGGTTTTTATAAGACATGCCCAGCCGGTTACCAACCATCAACACTGGAAGGCGATAGATGTGAGTATGATAAAACAATGGTCGCTTGCGTAATAAGTCCGGTCGAAGCCGATACCGGAAAAGATGTATCTTATGATGAAAATGAAATAAGTGATCCTAAAGATTATGAGAATGTTAAAGTAGAGGCAAATGACACAGATTCGGCTACATCCGGCGAAAGTCTTAATGAAATGGAAATGGATAGTAGAATTAAGGCCGAAAGAAGCTGGAGAATTGGTAGTAACCTCATGATGGATTTGACCAAAACCGGAAAACTGAAATTTAAACCTTGGAATGATCAACAAAGTTTTCAAACGGAGTATTTGCGTAACAAATATCGTAATATAAAAATGATAATTAAAGCTCTGGATAAAGCCGAGAATTCGTATAAACTATCAAACGCAATGGCAAAGAAAAATAAAACCAGAGGTGCAGCAGAGACACTGTTGCGAGAAATAACCAGTTGTAAGACACCTGCTGAAGCATTAGACGATGCAAAACGACAAGCATGCAGAGGATATCCTAAAAATGTTTCGACTTCATGGATTGAAACAAGTTATACGACGGGAGCAGATGGCGAAATTGTACCTTATAACAGGCAGGTTAATGGCGCTGCTACCTTAAATTGCGATGTTGAAGTCGGTAAATCCGGCGGACACATTACAGGATACATAATTGTCAAAAAAGATGAATTGACAGGAGAAAAAAATAACACCAGAGTGGTAGAAAGTAAAATTGACCAAAGAGTAGGAAGCTGTACATTTACTAAAGCTCCGACTTCATTTTCTGCCCTTGAAGAAAGTGGAAATGCAGATAATTGTCCCGGAACATGGAACTTTACAACAAGCTTTTTAATTAAACAATATTTCCCGGCAATTTTAGCAAATTGTCAGGGAAATGATGTAGCATCACAAGCCAAAGCAATGAAAAAAATTGCAAAAGCAAAGGGACGCATTGTGGCATCAGATAAATTTGATGATGTAATAGCAGCTAGAAAACAAGCAGATACAAATTTAAAAAATCTTGTGTATTTGCACAATAAAAAAATATCAGATTTGAAAATAGCCCTCAAAAATGCTGAAGAAAGACGTATTCAAAAGAATAACGATCAACAGAACGCTATTTCTGAAAAAAATGAGAAAATCAGAGACAGAGAACGCACGAAGTCAAGATTAAATAATATTGAAAATAACATTAAACAACTCCGCGAACGCGTAGAAATTCTTAAGGAAAGATATGCTAAAGATGCGTCAGAATATATCAAAAAAGATATCCAACTTTACTTACAGGGGGTAGGTAAGGAAGATGAGGATATTAAGAAACCGACATTGGCACAGGAAATAGGTATTATTCCGGCATTAGAGCGAGAAGCAAAATTTTTGAACAGTGGCAAAGAGGATAAAGAGGTTTATAAAAACTTAGGTAAATCACAAGTATTCACTGCGCTACCAAAATTAGATAAAGAAATTGAAAGATTGGATAAAAAGATTGAAACCAATAAACAGTTTCTTGATATGATGCAGAAGGATATTAATAAAAAAGAGGAAGATGTAAAGAAAGCTAATGAAAACTTTACAGTAGAATACCTAAAGGTCGCAAACGAAAATCAAACTTTAGTTGAAGAAAAAAATACTGAATTTGAGAAAATGATAGAAAATAATGATAAGGGTGAACCTCCTTACAGAATGTCAAATAAAAATAGAACAAAATGCTGTAAACATGGGGTATTTGGCTGTCAAAAAAAATGCCCGAGACAGTATGAGGAAGATCACTTAGAGAGTATGATTTTGAATGTATTGTCGAGCGAAAAAAGTATTAAATCTGCGGCAGAAAAAGAAATCAAGAAAAAATGGTTTAGCGATTCTGCAATGGGCAATATTGCACAAGCTTTAAAAGCAGCCGGTGTTCCGAGCGAAGTAGTATTTTCTAAAGCTATTGCGGGCATCACATTCCCGCAAGGTGCAGTGGCAGCAAGAGAAATAGCTCAAAAATTAAAAGATAAAAGTGTAGATGATGCCTCTTTGGAGATAGAAAAAATCGTAAAAGATTCTGATGATATAATTACTCAAGAAATGGATGCTGCAATAGCTGAAGTTGAGGCGGTAACCACAAAATTAGGTGTGAGCGGAAAAGTGAATGTTGAAGCTGATCCGATGATAAATATCCACGAAAACTATGCTTTAGCAGGTGAATTAAAAGAAGGGGATTTAGATACACATAGTATAACTAAATTACACATGAATTTAATTGATGAATTACGTGAACCCGAAAATAAAATTAAGCTCAATGAAGCTGAGATTTATTTGAGTGAAATATTAGGTATTCCGGATACGATTATAACAGATGACGAGTACTTCGTTGCCTTACCGGCAAGAGGTAAATATGAAATAGAAATTGATGAAAACGATGGTCGTGATTACATGGCCCCGCGCAAGCCTCTGCTCAATCTTCCTCCATTAAGAGAAGTATTCTTCTATAATGAGATAGATTTTGATGAAACTCCAAAGGATGAGGCTGCATTGCATCCGGTTGTTCCATTCTTATTAGACTTAAAATTTAAGGGTATTAAAAACGAAGAAGTAGAACAATTACCGGAAACATGGCGTTATATTTTAGCCCAACCGAATCTTCGTGAAGATGGTAAATACAATCAAACTTTCATGGAACGCTCATTCGGTACATCAAAAATCTCTGAATTAGTACACAATGAGAAAGTTCCGGGTGCAAGTTGGACGGATTATCGGGCAATAATTGTTCGTGGCGGTGTATTTCCGTGTCAATCCGGAGGAACTATAATGGATGTTGTTGGTGGTAAACATGATAAAGTGGAAAATATCAGATACCGTAAGCGAGATTCTTGGCCGACAGATATGGGCAATAATACGATACGTGCAAAATGCTATGAAATTGCCCCATTCCAAGGAAAAGTTCGTAATTTACTTGCTGATTTTGATGCAAATGATCCTTATAACAGAGATAAGTCAAATGCATTACAATCACTGAGCAGAAAATCAATTAAAGATCCTATGTACACAAAACATAGCGAACTAGGGCAATTCCTTGATTATGCAAATGGTCAAATTCAATATACATGGCAGCTTGAGAAAATCAGTAAATACTTGATTGATGAAAAAAAGGCTGAAAATTCAATCGAACGTCAACGAGCAGAAACCGGCTCATTTAAACGTAATTTGTTCGGATCATTTTTAGAGATGGTCAAAGCCGAGCATAATGCTGAAGAAATTGAGAAAAACAACTTCAAAGAGATGGAAAGCTCATTGGAAAATTTATGTTCCGAAATACATAAAGCCAAGATGAGTGTAAACGGTGAAACGTGTGACGATAGTAATGACAGTGAGTGTGCCGAGAAAATAAACAAAAGCTGTGCGACTTTCATTATTGATCAAATTGTAGTGGAAACAGATCTTAAAACAGGTAAAAAGAATGTGAAAAATCCATATTACAAAGCAATTTCTGATATGCTAAAATCAGCTAAAGAAGCAAAGTTAAGCGCAGCAAGTTCTGAACTGGCAGAAGTTGAAAAGTCTGAACACAAAGATAAAATTGCAGAAAGAATTAAATCATATAAAGATTTGAAAGAAGCCTTAACAGAAGATAAGACTGAGCTTGCAATATTATCTCCGGATACGAATAGACAAGAAGCTGCAGAAGCCATAAAACGTTCTGAGGGTGATAGAGAAGTGGCACAACAAGGATTGGAAAAGAGCTTGTTATCTATGGAAAATCAAAGTAGAGTAGTTCCATATTGTCCAATTTACTAAGAGGTATAAAAGTATGACACAGTTGATGAATCAAAAGGTGCTTCGCCTGACTGATAAAAAAAAGAAATACGAAGCCCCTGAATTTATCACGGAAGATGTAATAGAGGTTAAACGTGCGAAACTGATATACTATAAATGGATAAGTCGTTTTATGGCTTTTTTGGCAACAATATCCCTTTTATATGGGGTTTGTGCTACACTATCCATTCTGAAATTAGCTCCGGAAATGATGTATGATGTCCAAATATTTGTTGAGCTGTCAGATTCTAAATCTATGGTAAAACGAGAACATATAAATCGTCGGATGGAGTCTCGCGAAAAGATTATGATAAATGCGATGAAACAATATGTTGAACTGCGTAACACCTACATCAAGGAAGATCGCGAGATGAACAATCGTTGGCTTTGGGGTGGATTAGTATCGTATTTATCAACCTATAAGGTTTATAAACAATTTGAAAAAGAATATCCGAAACTAAAGGCAGAGATGAAAGAAAACGATTCTAGTCGTTCGGTTGAAATTCTCTCGATAGAAAGAACCGGAGGAGAAAAAAGTAATACATGGAAAGTAGAATTTAAAACCTATGATTACAGTTTTATGGAACCGGGTGCGATAAAGCGAGTAGGAGTTAAACCAAATATAACGGAGCGACTTTGGACTGCAAACATTAGAAGCTATGCCGATAGACATCGACGCACCGCGTATCGTCGTTTAAATAATCCTCTTGGTTTTGTTGTATATAGTTATTTTCAAAGTGAAGTAGATATTTAAAAAAATATTAAGGTTTCCTCTTTAAACTATTGTTAGGAAAATATAGCCTGTTGATAAGTATAGGCAAATTATTTTCTCATTAGACTTTTAATATTAAAAGTTTTACATATATAGTAGGATTATTTTAAAAGAGGGATAGCTATGTATAAAAAGATAATTTTGGTCGGAGCCGTAGTCCTTTTGGCGGCATGTAATATTCTCGGAAGTTACTATGAGCCGGAACCGGTTGGTATCGGTAAAGATATTTACGAGTTAAAACTATCTCCGTGCGCATGTATAGAAGTTGAACTACCCAAAACATTACCTGATTGGTTTAATGCATTAGGTTAATGGATGAAGAGGTAACAAATGGTTCAGCAAATATCATCTGAAAATACTAAAAAAGTACTGCTTGAAGGAAATGAAACGGTTTCACCTCGCGCACCAAAACGAGTAAAACGACATAGTAGCAATGCCGATGTTATCGTTGAAAATGCTACAGAAAAAAGATACCTTTGGACGGCACGTGCGTTTGCAATAATTTTTGCGGTTAGTATGTTCTGTAACTTGATATTAACTTATGTGATTATAACGATTATGCCATTATATCGTATTGAACCGTATTTGTTTACATTTTCTGATAAAAAAGATCAGATATATAAGATTGAACCTGTTCAAAAAATCTATGAGCAGAAATATCTGACTGAAATTTTTATTCGCGAATATATCTTAACAAGAAACTCCTATACAAATGATGTTGAAGAAATGGAACGACGTTGGGGAAATAACAGTCTGATACGTGAAATGTCGTCGGACGGCGTATATAATAGTTTCCGTAAGAATGTGGCAGATAAGCTTATTGAATACATTAGGAAATATAATATAGTACGCGATATTCGTATTTCTTCCGTGACGGAAGTCGGCGGAGCCAATGCTAATCATACCGGAGATACCTGGTGGGAAGTGGAGTTTAAGGTGGAAGATATGTCTCCGGAAAAAGAAACACCGGAAATTAGTGTTTGGGTTGCTCGGCTAAAAATAAGATATCGGGCTAAACGCGTGAAATTTAGCGAAAGATTGAAAAATCCGCTGGGGTTTACCGTAATAGATTATAAACAAGTTGAACGTAAAAAAAATTAGTTTGAATATTAAAGGCAGACATTATGATAAAAAGATTGAAAACATTATATTTAGCTACACTAGTGGTGCTGTTAACGAACTTTCCGGTTAATGCGCAAGTTGGTGTTACAAAAGATAATTTAAATCAAAATGCTGACCAAAGTCAGGGAAATTACGATTCTACTAATTTGAACTATTTAGGTGGTGTTGGTTCTTTGGGAATGATGCAAAGTGCATGGAAAGATCCTTTGCAACACATGGGCGAAGGGCAAACCAGACCTGGCTATACCAAATATTACTGGACACCGGAACTCGTTTTACCGGTTCGTATTCGTGAAGGTATGTATACATTAATAAACTTTCCGTCATGGGAGGTTATAGAAAATGTTTATATCGGTGATGGTGTTTCATTTAATGCTAAAATAGAAGGTCCGTCCAGTTTAATGGTTTATCCGGATTCATCTCAATTTGTGGGGGTGGATACAAATATGATTGTATTCGGGCGATCCGGTAATAAATATGTCTTCTATGTTCAAAGCGAAACCGTAAATACGGATCGTATTACCAATGCTATTATTGATATTGAGGTGTTAAAAGATAACCATAAAGGCGGAATGATCGGAAACGGAAATGGTTATTCAGCGTCAGAAGGTTATACTTCCGGTGCTGATGGTAATGTTTCTAAATATACAAGAGACAATCAAAAAGAGGATTGGATACAGAATATTCCTGTAGATCCAACAAAGTTTCGGTTTGATATTGAAGTATATGTTCCTAATCCGGATGATATTATAATTGCACCGGAACGTGTATGGCGAGATAACATATTTACCTATATAGACTTAGGCGAGAAAGCTCTCACTTCTGTTCAACGTCCGATAGTAACGTTGATAGTTGAACGTTCAGAAACACCGGTAGGCTTCCGTACAGCGGGGCCGAATAATCGTTTGATTATCGTAGAGGGTATGGGGGATATGGTCTTGCGAAGCGGAAAACGACTTGTTTGCCTGAAATTGCGCCGCGCAGATTCGGATGGATTAGAGAATACAATTTATGCTCAAACAAACGAATGGGATTTGCAGTTCCAAAAAGATAAAAACAAGACTTCTTCTGATGAGCAGAATTATGAAGATGTATATGGCTCAAATTCGCAAACAAAATCAGGCAAAACTCAAGAGAAATTGAATGCAGCTGATAAAAATAGTAATTTCTTTAACAATAGTTCCTTTTTCCAATCTGTTCCATCTAATAATGTCCAAAGAAACACAAATAGTATGGGCTATGAGGAAATGATTAGCGATAAAAAGCAGAACAATTCAATGCCGAATGGTTTGGGAAATAGTTATAATAATGTTCCTAACATTAATAATATTCCGACAGTTAATCCTATTGTTTCATCCGGTGGACAAAATGGTAATGGTTTAGGACAAGGATCTAATGATAGTACAGATAATTTGCAAAGACGTGAAAATATGTCGGGCGAAAATTCTCAGTACACCACCACAAATGGTGAATTGAAAAACCTTCAGAATGATCAAAATAGTTCTGAAACGATGCAAAATACAAAATCTGGAGATGGTAAAAATGACACTCTAGGTGGAGGAAATGCTAGAGGCATAGATAGCCAAAAAGATTCACAAAACCCTCAGCTAGGGGGAAATGATGGTGCATCTTTCAAAAAAGCCGGAGGATTAGGTAATTCTTCTAATAATTCAAATCCGATATTGATAACTCAGCAAGATAATTATAAAGACGGAAAATCTATGGTGTCGAGTGAAACAGAGGCTTTACTTAAGGAATTTCGTAGCGGTAGAGCTTTCCCGAATGGCACAGAAAGTAACATTTCTATAGAATTAGGAACTGACGAAAATGTAAATAATTTGGAAAAATTATGGATGGATATTTCTAAGCATTATTCGGCTGCAATTGGAAAATATCAACCATTTTATTCTGTAGATACGGCTGCAGATGGGCAGGGTAAGGAATTATTCCACCTTCGCGTCGGACCGGTTAAATCACTAGAAGAAGGTGATAATATTTGTAGCCAATTAGGTAGAAATGGTATCTTTTGTAGTGTGGTAAGAATACAATGAGTGATAATACCAAATTTGAAGATTATGAAAAGAAAACGGGCAAAATAATTCTAACGATAGGAATTATTTCTGTCTTGTTATTCCTTGTCGGACTTCAAATTAATTCATCCGGTGAGGATAATTATAATCCGGAAGAGGCAACTCCTGAATTCGTAGAAAATGAGGAAATGCTTCCTGATGTTGATTTAGATAGTGGAACCCAACTCATAGAAAATGAAAATGCTGAAGAAGCTAAACGTCAGAAAGCAATTAAAGTTACTCCGGCACAGATAAATATGAATAAATTTATTTTGGGCGTAGATAAACAAAACCAAAATATATTAACCATTGGTACAGATGGTAGCGAAAGTATTTATATTAAACGAATAGAGTTGGTAGAAGAAACTGAAGATGGTTTTGAATATCAAGATAAATGTCGTAAGCAAGAATTACGCGGAGATGAAACCTGTAACATTTTAATTACGTGGTCGCCGCATTTACCGGGAAATGTTCAAAATAATTTTAAGATTATTTGGTATGAAACCAGACTGGGAGAACAAAGTGCTAAATCCGAGGAAGTTGCAATACGCGGAAGTGCTGTTTATCCTGAAGATGGCGGACAATCGTGTAAAGAGGGTGGAAGTTGCGATGTCATGGGTAACGGTATGGGCGCACATCGTCTTGCTATTGGTCCGAATGGCGAAATTATAGGATATATAGATGAAGCCGGTAATGTAAGAGACAAAGACGGAAATATTATTGGTAAAGTAAATGAAGAAGGGTTGGTAATCGATGAAAATGGTAACATCATTGGTGTTGCTCAAAATATGCGTCTTGCAGTAGATAAAGATGGTAAGATTATTGGTTATGTAAAAACCGACGGCACAGTAGTTGATTTGAAAGGTGAAGTTATCGGCAAAGCTCTTCCGGATGGAACAATCGTTAATGAAAAAGGAGAAGTTATCGGTAAAGCTATAGAAGCGGGTTTCGTATATGATGAAAACGGAAAGATTATCGGTAGAGTTCTTCCTGATGGAACGGTGGTTGATATAAATGATGAAACCAAAATTTTAGGTAAAGTAAATGAAAACGGAGAAGTCGTAGATGAAAACGGCAATATTATCGGTCGGGTGACGTCAGCGGGTAACATCGTTGTAGATGAAAATGGCAATGTACTAGGCGTCGTTATGCCAGATAACAGTGTAGTAGACAAAGATGGAAATATAGTCGGCTATGTTGATGAAAATGGCAATGTGTACCGCGTATCTGAAGAGAAAATCGGAAAGAATGGAGAAAGTCGTAAAATAGTTTATGATAAAGCTGGTAAAGCAATAGGATATATTGATAAGAAAGGAAATTTTGTAAAGTTTTCTAACAAAGATAAAAAGCCGAAGATTATCGGTACCGTTGGAGCAAGCCGTCGCTTGGCACTAGATAAAAATGGTAATGTCATTGGTCATATAGATAAAGATGGCAATGTCCGAGACTTTAATGGCAACATTATTGGAAAGGTTGATAAAGACGGCAATATCGTAGATAAAGATGGTAATATTATCGGAAAAACTGGAAGTTTTGCACGTTTAGCATTGGATAAAAACGGAAAAGTCATAGGCTATGTGGATGAAAAAGGTCGAGTTTTTGATAAAAATGGTAAAATAATAGGCCATGTTGATAAGAATGGAAATATCATAAGTGCTAAAGATAAAAAGCCGAAAATTATCGGTACAGTTGGTGCAAACCGTCGCTTAGCACTAGATAAAAATGGTAATGTCATTGGCTATATAGATAAAGATGGTAATGTCCGAGACTTTAATGGCAATATTATCGGAAAAGTAGATAAAGACGGCAATATTGTAGATAAAGATGGTAATATTATCGGTAAGGCAGGAAAACTGGCTCGTTTGGCGCTGGATAAAAACGGCAACGTTATTGGCTATATTGATGAAAAAGGACAAGTTTTTGATAAAAACGGCAAGCTGATAGGTTATGCCGATGAAAATGGAAATATCGTTAGTATCGAAGATACCGGAAGTATCGGGGATAAAAAGAGAAAGGCGCTAGGTTTAAACGGCGAGCTTATAGGATATATTGACGACGATGGGAATGTATTTGACTTTAACGGTAAAAAAATAGGTACTGTTAATGAAAAGGGAGAGATTGTAGATAAAAATGGTAAGAAAATCGGATATGCGGGCGATTATGCAAATGTAGCATTTGATAAAAATGGCAACATTATCGGCATGGTAGATGAAAAAGGGCGTGTTATCGGTAAGAACGGCAAAGTTCTCGGATATGTTGATAAAGATGGAAAGATAATAGGAACGAATGGTAAGGTTATTGGTAAAGCTGGTATATCTAGAAAAATAGCGTATGATTTATCCGGAAAATTTATGGGATACATTGAAAAAGATGGAACCGTTAAAGGGTGTAATGGATATGCCATTGGTAAGCTGGATAAAAACGGATATATTATTGATAGTAAATATAAAATAATCGGTAAAGCAGGTAAAGTGCATCAACTGGCATTTGATGGCAAAGGTAAATTTATTGGTTATATAGATAAAAATAAAAAAGTAATCAGCTGTGGCGACATCGTTGTCGGCGTAGTGGATAAGCATGGTAATATAATTGCAGCATCCGGAGAAAAAATCGGAACAGCAGGAAAATTCAAAAGAATTGCCTATGATGAAAATGGTAAAGCAATCGGCTATGTCGATGCGGATGGTACAGTAAAAGATTTTAAGGGAAATCTTATTGGTAAATTGACGAAGGATGGTAAAATTGTAGATAAAAATCATCGTATTATCGGTAAAGTCGGCGATTACAAAAAAGTGGCTCTGGATAAGAATGGCAATATTATAGGATTTGTAGAAGATAACAAAGTTATCGGTTCTGATAGCAAAGTCATCGGTCACTTGAATGAAAAGGGTGAAGTTATTAAGGCCGGAGATAAAAAAATCGGTAGAACTTGTATTCGTAGAAAAATGGTTTATGACGAAAATAACAAGGTTATAGGCTATGTGGCAGAAAAAGATAAAATAAAAGATTTTGAAAATAAAGTAATAGGCAAAAGAAAAAATACAAATGCAATAGATAATCGTGGATTACTTTTAGGTAAAGTCAGTGTCCAACAAAATGTGGTTAAGGGAAATAATGATCAAATTATCGGTTATATTGATGATAAAAATTATGTCCGCGGAAACGAAAATAAAATTTTGGGTTTGTTAGACCTTAAGGGCAATGTTCATCAAACTAAAAATATTATTATCGGTAAAAAAGATAAAACTGGAAATACGTTACGCGATAAAGGTCGTCAGCGAATAGGATTTATGAAAGAGAACCGCTTCGCATACAATCCGGCAGGAGAACTCATTGGCTATGTTAATGATAAAGATGAAGTTATTGCAAGTGGTGAAATTATTTGCAAAGCATGCAAGAGTGTAAAGCTTGTATATGATAAAAATGGAAAGATTATCGGCTATGTAGATGAAAATGGTAATGCTATTGGTGCCGACGGAAAAATTATGGGCTATGTAGATAAAAATGGTAATGTTGTTGGCTTAAACGGAAAAATTATAGGTAAGGTCGGAGAAGCTCGCAGATTGGCATTTGATAAAGATGGTAAGGTTATCGGCTACGTCGAACCGGATGGAACAGTAAAAGATTTCAAAGGTAATATTATCGGTAAGTTGGATGAAAAAGGTAATATTGTTGATAAAAATGGTAAAATTATCGGTTATGCAGGTGATAAATACAAGCTGGCTTATGATGATAAAGGTAACGTTATCGGTTATGTTGATGAGAAAGGTCGTGTAATAGATGGCGAAGGAAATATCATCGGCATGGTTGATGAAAAGGGTAATGTTATCGGCACTGACGGCGAAATAATCGGTAAAGTCGGTGAAAATCGCAATTTAGCTTATGATGAAAATGGCAATATAATCGGTTACGTGGATGAAAATGGAAGATTATATGATTTTGATGGAAATCTTAAAGGTTTTGTCGATGAAGATGGAAACATTTATAATAATACCGGAGAGATTATCGGTTCAGTCGGAAAGATGGGAAGATTAGCAGTAGATAAGGATGGTAATGTTATCGGGATAATTGATGAAAAGGGTAATGTATACGACGAAAACGGAAACCTGATAGGTCATGTTGATGAAAATGGCAATGTTGTTGATGCAAATGGCAATATAATCGGCAAGGCAGGGGATAAGGTGGAACTAGTTTATGATGAAAATGGTAATCTGGTAGGCTATGTTGGAAAAGACGGGAACGTATACGATGCCAAAGGAAAATTAGTCGGTGTTGTCGATAAAGACGGAAATGTGATCGGTCTGACAGATGAAATCCTAGGCAAAGCAGATGTAACCAAAAAATTAGCATTGGATAAAGATGGCAATGTCATTGGCTATGTGGACGAAGATGGAAAAGTTTATGACTTTAACGGTAATTTGATAGGCTATGCTAACGAAGACGGGACAATTAATGATTTAAACGGTAATATAATTGGCAAAGTGGGAAATGTTGCTAAAGTTGTATTGGATGAAAATGGCAATATTATCGGTTATGTTGGCGAAGATGGATTAGTAAGAGGCAAAGATGGTAAAGTTATCGGTTTAGTAGGAGAGGACGGCTCAGTTTACGGAACGGATGGTCAAGTTATTGGGCGCATTTCTAAGAGTGGAGATGGGGATATAAAAGTTGTAAAAAGAAGAACACTTTTAGATAAAAACGGTAAGTCGATAGGATATATTGATGAAGACGGAGTAGCTAGAAATTTCAATGGTGAAAAAATAGGCATCTTACAAGAAGATGGTACTGTGGTAGATGAGAATGGAAATATTATCGGAAGAGCCGGTGATTATAAAGAATTTACCATAGACGAAAACGGACGCGTTATCGGTATAGTGGGAGAATATTCAAATTTAGCCGTAGATGAAAATGGCAATGTTATTGGTTACGTGGGGAAAGATGGAAAAGTTTATAATGCTGAAGGGCTTGTTATTGGATATTTGAATGAAAATGGCGATATAGTAACTTCTCGTGGCGTGAAAATCGGTGTTGTCATTCGCAAAGACATGATACCCCTGTCTCCGAACGGATATAGCTTAGGTCAATTAAATAGCCGTGGCGAAATTATCAATAATCGAGATGAAATAATTGGCAAAGTTTTACCGAATGATTTAATACGTTCAACAGAAGGGAATAAAATAATCGGTAAAGTTGTTAATGGTGGACTGGCTGTAGGTTGGGGATGTAAAAAAATCGGCTATGTAGATAAAGATGCCAAAGTTAAAAAAGATGGTTCTGATACCGGATATAAAATGTTATTTGATCGTAGTGTTGTAGATAGTACCGGAAATTATGTAGGTGATGTGATAAAAATCGGTTGGGTAAGAGATGGAAAATGCAATATTATCGGGAGTGCCGGATATGATGGATATGTGCGCAAAGATGGGGAAGAGTATGTTGGTTGTATCAATCCGGATGGTGGTGTTTTAGATAGTAATGGTAAATTAATCGGACGTGTTTTTGAGCCTTCTTATGCATTGTATTACAGTGGAGAAATGATGGGAGTATTATCTCCTGATGGCTCAATTAAATCCGGTACAGATGTTATTGGATGCGCAAATCTGAATGGCGAAGTTCTAAATCGTGACGGCTTTATTATCGGATATGTGATGGATAAGACTCAAGCTTACGATTTGAATGGAAATTATATCAATAAAATGAGTAATTTTAATTATGATAGTACAGCTGTAATTCCGAATACTAAGATTTTATTAAATAGTCTATTAGTAACCCCAAGAAAAGACATTAAAGGAGTAATTTTACCTGAGAAAAATGTTATTATAGATGAAAATGGTAAAGTGATGGGTCGGATGTTTGCTGACGGATATGTTTATAATCAAAAGGGAAATTCAGTAGATAAATTTATTATGGATGGACACAATTTCTATCGAGGAAAGAGCGGTCATAGATTACCCCGAGGTAATGTCGTTGACTTTAATGGTAATATGATAGGTTTGGTTAATGATAATGCTGAAGTAATAGATTTATATGGTAAAAAGTTAGGAAGAATTGATGCGAACGGACGAATGTTTGACGACAAAGGTGAGTACAAAGGAGGCATAGTCAAAACTGGTGTTGGCATAGGATATGATGGTTCTTACATCGGATATGTAAGTAAAAGTGGTGAAGTAATAGATGTAGATGGAAATATCAGCGGAAATGTCAGCTCTGAAGGACATATTCTGGATAAAACAAAGCAAATAGTCGGCGAAGTAATTAAAGAGGATCTGGTTCTGGATGTTTTAGGTAATGTCAAGGGTTATTTGAATGCATTAGGAGATATAATTGGTAACGATGATAAAATTATTACAACGATTCTCCCAGGAGGTGCTTCTAATAAAAATTTGAGTGTAATGAAGAAAGGAGTGGTCTTGAACTATTCCGGCGAACCGATTGGGCAAGTAGGGGTGGACGGTTCAGTTATATCTTCTGAGAAAAAATACTTGGGGCATATTCTAAGCTCGGGACAAGCTGTTAATGAAAAAGGTGTTTTAATCGGAGAAATAGCTGAAGGAGATATTGTAATCAACGAGAAAGATAAAGTTGTCGGTTTCTTAAATAAAGATGGGCAAGTTGTTGATGCAGAAAATAAAACATTAGGAAAAGTGATTTCTGCAAATTTAGTTGTAGATAACAACGGAAAAATTATAGGACATACCTACCGTATTGGTGCTAACATATTGGGTAATGACGGAAAGTATCTTGGTCGCTTAGCTGCAAACGGAAGTGTCTTAAGCTTAACTAATGGAAGAATAGGATATTTGAAAAGTAACGGTTCTTTTGTAAATCTCAAGAACCAAGTTTCCGGTTATATACTGGAAGAAGTAGCACAAAATCGGAGGAACTAGAGTGCGTACAAACAAAATGAAATATAGCAAGTTTTTAATAAGTGCTTTGTTTTTTGTAAGCATAAGCTTTAGTGTGCACGCAGCAGATATCAGTGCTTTAAACTTTAATGGCGATTTAATAGGTAAAGTAATTCCGGACGGATCAGTAATTAATTTTGACAATGAACTCATTGGAAAAATTACGGCAGATGGCTTTGTCCTAAATGATGGAGATAATTTAATCGGGGGAATTGTTCCTCAAGGCGTAGCAATCTCCTATAACAACAGTATATTGGGAAAAGTTAATAACGATGGTACGGTAACTTCTACAAATGATAATTTAGTTGGAAAAGTTTTGCCGAATGGACTTGTTGTAAATGATAATTATGATGTACTGGGTGCAGTTGTTTCTCCTGGCTTAGTATATAATGATAAGGGAGAAGTTGTTGGTCGCGTATCCGGTGATGGACGTTTTTATAATTTGTCCGGAGCTAATTCCGGATTTGTGACAGCTTCAGGCTATGCATACATTTATGCTGACGCCGAAAAGAAAATATCATTAGCCGGTAAATTAATTTCATCAAAGATTGTAACATCACCTTCCGGAAAGTTTTTAGGAAGTGTTGCCCCTGATGGAAAAATCATAGATTTAAATCGTAAAACCATCGGAAAAATCCATGCTAACGGGTTCGTATATGATGCTAATCGTAAAATAATCGGACATATAGTGGAAGAAGGTTATGCATTTAATTTTGACGGTACGTATTTAGGGGTAGTAAGCTATAATGGCGAAATTATTAATAAAGGCAATATAATAGCAATGGCAACCAATGGCAATCGTGTTGTGAACGAAAAAGGTTCTACTGTTGGTTTTACGGTTAGTATGTCTGCGACAGCCAATCGCTTAAACGGAGAATATTTAGGACGAGTAGTTACCGGGGGAAGCGTTGTAAAGGGAAGAAATCAAGTTGGTAGAATAGGTGTTAGCGGAAATGTTGTAGATAATAGTGGTCGCGTAATCGGTAGTATTAATGGCAAAGGACCCATTTTTGATTATCTCGGAAATTTGCGTGCAAATGCTTCCGTCGGAGGTAAGGTCGTTTCACTTGAAGGCATAGATTTGGGATACATAAAATCTAATGATGCGTTTGATTTTAAAGGAAAACGTATAGGAAAAATTATGGAAAATCGCCAAAACTACGATAAGACAAATGAGTTTATCGGTATGAGCGGAATAGATTCAATTTTAGAAAAAAATGGCAAGACTTATAAAATTTCACCATATGGTTATATTTTTAATGAAACAGGCACGCTTGCTGGTAGGAACTTTCCTCAATCCTATATTTATTCATCATCTGGTCATATTCTTTCGTATATGTCAGGTAATGGAAATGCAGAAAATATATCTTTAAATGAAGTAGGAAAATTGACCACATCGGGATATTTTCTTGATAAGGAAAATAAATTTTTAGGTCGTAATATAGAGCGGAATTATGCTACTGATTTTTCCGGTAATAATATAGGATTTTTTAATACTAGCAATTTGATAGTAAATAATCAAAACAAAGCCTATGCGAAAATTCTTCCGGATGATAATGTTGTAAGTATTTCAGGTAAAAATTCACAAAATTATGGCAAAGTTGGAAATAGTTATATCAGCATTAGTATAAATGGAGATTATATCGGAACAAATAATATCCAAGGTCAAGTTAGTAATGCCAATGCACTAGCCGGAAAGATAAGTTCGTCCGGATATGTACTAGATAATATGGGGGCATTGTACGGAAGAGCAGTTCCTTATCAAGGTGCCGTATCAAACGGATGTAAATATCTGGGTGTTTTATCAGAAAACGGAGATATCAGAAATTCAAAAGATGCATACATAGGAATGTTACTTGCGAACGGACAAGTTGTTAATGATACAGAGGAAGTTATCGGTTATGTTATACAACCACAAAGAGTAAACGGAAAAGATGGTGAGATTCTGGGAACATCGGGGCCAAATGGAATAGTCCTAAATTATGAAAATAAAAATTTAGGATGCTTAGATATCCGTGGCAAGTTGCGTAACAATCAAAACGAAATCATTGGTCAAACAATACCTAATATATCAATTATGAGTTTTGATAATAAAATTCTCGGTTTTACAAATTTTGAGGGACGTGTTTCAGATACAAGCGGCATAGAAATAGCCAAGATAAATGCAGATGGTAGTGTGAAATCTAAGCAAGATGAAGACTTAGGCGTTATGTTTAAATACACCGTAGCATTTGATAAAAACAATATTTATATGGGACGAGTAAATCCGGACGGTAATGTAATCAGTGACAGTGGAAACAGAATAGGTAAGGTTACCTACAATGGTGAAGTTGTCGTGAAAAATAAAGTTCACGGTTATGCTCTATACGATTTATATGTATATGATAATGATGATAAAACTATTGGTTATATTTCTAAAAACGGACGTGTTTACAGTATAATGGGGGATATTCGCGGAACAATATATCATGGTTTTGTTTTAGATAAAAAACAAAACTTAATCGGCCGAGGCGCAAGAGATTACTATATTCGTAATTCTAAAAAGCAAATAATCGGAGAACTTAACTTAAGTGGCAAGGTCGTAAATATTCAAAATATAGAAGTAGGAGAATTGGCGGAAAACGGAAATATAAAAAATAATGATGGTAAGATAATCGCAAAAGCTGAAAAACTCCAATATTATCAAAAACCCATAGAGCCAATTTATGGAGAAAAAATAGAAACAAACGATAAAACATTACTAACACATTCAAAATCGTCCTCACAAAAAGCAAATGAAGGACAAAAAGAAAATAGTGGTGAGAATTTAGATTTAGGGAAAGAAAATTCGAACGAAGTCTCCGAAACTTCGGGAGAATATGGTACAAAAGAAACAGAAGATCAAACATCGCATCAGGAAGACGAAGAATTCCAACCTCTGACTGAAGCCGAGAAGGAGGCAGCCCGTACCAAAGCGAACAGTAAGGTAATTGGTATAGCTATTACGCCCGGTGGTAAATATATCGGAGATGTATATAGCGATAATAAAGTGATTGACGAAAATGGCAAAATTATCGGTATTAGAAATGAAAAGGGAGAAATTGTAGATGAAGAGGGAAATCCTGTCGGTCTATTTCAAAAGAGTAAACTAGCTGATGAAAAGGATAACTCCTCAAGAAATTGGTGGAAGAATATCGCCAAAGGCGCCACAATCAGTCCCTATTCATCTGGAAATGAAATAACGAATGTCGGTCCCGGTGGAGGAATAGGACCCAATGGCAGATATAATCCGCGTCGCGCTGCAATGCTTGCCTCTCTACATGAAGAACGACGTCGTACAATGGCGACAGCACAAATATCTTCCGGATACAATGGCGGCAATGTAAACGGATGGCAGGATAAATGGGATGAACAGAATTATTCTTTATCAACACTTCGTGTCAATATGGAAAATTTGATTACCGGCGATAAACCGATTCCTGCTGTTTTAGCACGCTCTATTATTTCATTGGGCGAAGCTCCTGTAACAGCTATTGTTGAACGTAATATTTACGGCGATAGCGGTAGAAATGTAATTATACCAGCAGGAAGCCGAATACTTGGGCGAATAAATGAGGGCGATTCCGATAATCGAGAAGATGGAATGAGTGGCGGTGTTAAAATGGAAATAGCATGGCGCAGAATTATACGTCCCGATGGTATAGTATTTTATCTGACTAACAGTGAAACCGGAGATGCAGAGGGACGCGGCGGTGGCGCTTTAGGATATGTTGATGAACAGATGATTAAAAAATATGCATTACCTATAGTCGGAACAATGGTGACGGCAGCAACTTCATATATGATGGCCGCATCTGATGAAGCCCGAGGTACGGTTGAAACATCAAAACAACAAGCGGCAAGTGATGCACGTGAAATGTTTATAACGCAAATGGAAAACATTCTACAAGAGATTATAGACAGTAAGAGATTGATTAAGCCTGTAACCTATGTCCCAGCCGGTACGAGAATTATCATCTATCCAATGGTTGATTTACATATAAGAACGCGCGAGGATATTATTAATAATGTCAAGACAGTTCTCCCCGGTACAGGAGAAGGTGGACTTGTTAACGAGACCAGTACCGAAACAGTCTCTGTTGGTGGCGGTAGTTCTCAAACAAATGGAAAACAACAAGTAGTACTTGGAAATGAAGAACAGCAAAAACCAAGCGGTGGAACACCATTAATCAGCGATGAAACAACAAATAACGAAAAGAAAACTCCGAAACGTCACAATGTTGTGATGCCACCACCGGCAGCAGATGGATCAAATGCAATGGAATATGATGAAGAAGCTGCAGAGGAAGGGGAGATTGACCTATCATTTTAGGTCAATCCCTTGACTGAAATTGCAAAACATGGTAGAATAAAAAAATAGGGAGTAAAGTATGTCAAATTTGGATGATGAGGTTTTATGTTCTGTCTTGCGTCCGCTTGCTTATTGGTATGAGCAAGAGAATATAGAGGAAGTTGCGATAAATCATCCTGGAGATATTTGGTTACGTCTGCGCGGAAAAAGAGCTTTCCCGTGGGTGAATCATAAAGATCCCAAATTAACTCGCGAATATTTGACCAATCTACTATATATAATTGCCAATTTAAATGATCAAGAATTTGACCCGATTAATGGTATTCCTGTTGTTTATGCACGTATTCCCGGAGGACATCGTTTTACAGGAGTAGCAGGAAAGAATATAGAATACGATTTGGAGGATTCTATTCCTGGCGGAATTGCAATAGCGATTCGTCTTCATTCAGATGATGTTTCTTTTGGATTTGGGGATTATGGTTTACAGCAAGGACAGGAACTAAAAGAAATAAATCCTCTTAAAAATATTAAAGATCCGGACGACGCTTACGAGAGACTATTATTGGCATTGCGTCGCGGAGATCATATTTTAGTAAGTGGCGGTACCGGTACTGGTAAAACAACTTTTTTAAACAATTTGCTTAAACTGTTGGATATACATAAACGCGTTATAACTGTTGAGGATACACGTGAATTAAACGTTCCACAGCCGAATCACGTGCATTTAGTACTATCCCGTACGGAACAAACAAATGGTATTGATTATTCAAAAATTATTGACCTTATTGTTCGTTTTACGCCGGATGCAATTATCGGTGGAGAGATTTCCGTCGGAAATGCCGGCGCAATTTGGGAACTGATGGGATCAGGACACGATAACTGTCTGGCAACAATCCACGCAGAAAGCTCAACCGCTGCATATGAAGCATTCGTTAAACGTATTATGCACACGCAACCGCAAATAGATGTCAGTAAAACAATTGAGGAAATGCGTCGGAAACTACATGTCGTACAAATCGTCCGTGATGGAAATATTCGTGGAGTAACAGAAATAACCTAGAGCAGAGAAGCAACTTCTGCCTTTAAGTCATCTAAGTATAAAGATTTTTCTGAACTTGTCTTTAGAACCCGAACATGCGCTGCCGTATGTTTTTCAACAATTTTATCAGTTGCATAGATAATTTTTTCTAATTCTTTTTCGGAAATTTTATCAATTTTTGTTAAAACAATCTGATAAGTAACGGCGGCCTGATCAAGCATATCCATAATTTCTTCATCCACCTTTTTAACCCCATGTCTGGAATCAATAAGCAAAAAGACGCGTCTCAGACTGGCTCTGCCAACAAGATATGTGTTAATCAACTTTTGCCAACTTTTAACCATCTCTTTGGGGGCTTTAGCAAAGCCATACCCCGGTAGGTCAACTAAATACATTTTATCATCAAGATTAAAATAATTTAGTTGTTGTGTCCGGCCGGGAGTAGCAGAAGTTTTTGCGAGTTTCTTTTGTCGGAAAAGAGCATTAATCAGACTGGATTTTCCCACATTCGACCGACCGGCAAAAGCGACTTCAACTTTGTCGTCTGCAGGAAGTTGTTTTAGACTTGCAACACTCAAAACGAAATCACATTTCTTTTTGAAAAGCTCAATACCTTTTTCCAACTGAATTTTTTTTTCTATATCTGAAATTTCTTCCATTAAGCAACTCCGTTTTTATGCATAATTGTCTTTTGCTGAATAATGGATAAGATATTACTCAACGTCCAATAAATAACCAAACCTGAGGCAAAATGCCCAAGCATGAATGTGAAGAATATTGGCATTAATGCAAACATCCTGGCTTGATCACTGTTTGCGGGAGCCGGATTAAGTTTTTGTTGCATCCACATGGTAAATCCCATCAATATCGGCCATATTCCGATATTTAAGAAACTGGGAACATAGATATGTAGCAATTCAGATAAAGTCAACGGGTCAGGCGCAGACAAATCCTTTATCCAACCGATAAAAGGAGCATGCCGAATTTCAATAGAGATATTTAATACTTTATATAAGGAAAAGAAAATAGGAATTTGAATAAACATTGGTAAACAACCGGATGCAGGATTAATCTTTTCTTTTTTGTATAAATCCATAGTTGCCTGTTGAATAAGCATTTTGTCATCACCATATTTTTCTCTTATATCATTTATTTTCGGTTGCAAAGCTTTCATCTTAGCCATGTTTGTATAGGATTTGTTTGCAATCGGGAACATAAACAATCTGAGGAGAGCCGCAAATAATAAAATTGCCCATCCCATATTGCCGATAAATCCATATAAGAAATCTAAAATATAGAAGAACGGCTTTGTTAGAAAGTAATACCATCCGAAGTCAACTGCTAAATCAAATTTAGGTATACCGATTTCTTTAGTATATTTATCTAATAACTTAACTTCTTTGGCGCCTGAATAAAAATGATATGTATATGTTTCCGTATGATTAGGTTGAACAATCATTCTTTCACCTAAGAAGTCAATCTGGTAGTTAGAATTACCATTATTCTTGAAAGTGATGTTCGCTTTATCATTTTTACCTAAAACAAACGCCGAGAACCAATATCTGTCAGAAAAACCTAACCATCCGCTTTTAGTTTCAAAACTTTCATGATCATTATCATCAATGTCGCTATATTTAAATTCTTTCAAGTTGTTATTGATAACTCCGTTAATTCCTTCATGAACAACAGAACGTTGATTTGAATTCATCCTTACATTACGACTAATTAGGGCATAAGGGAAAACCTCTACATCTGTTTGAGATTTATTTTCTACTTCATCAGTAATCGTAAATAAATAGTTGTCATCAATAGAAATTTTACGGGTAATTTTCAGACCTTCGTTATTTTCCCAAATTAACTCGGCGGGAGATTTGGGGGAAAGTTCTGTACTGGATGTCTTCCATTCTGATTGAGCAGAAGGTAAAGATAAATTTTTATCCAAAGATAGCCATCCTAAATCTGCAAAATAGTGTTCATTAGTTTCTGCCGGACGAAGTAAATTTACCTTTTTAGCATCAGATTCTATTGTTTCATTATATTTAGCTAAATATAAGTCATCAAACCGAGCTCCTTTAAGTCTGATAGAGCCGAGAAGAGCATCATTTTTTAATTTAAGTCTTTTGTCTTGCGCAACAATTTCCTCTTTTGTTTTAATTTTATCTAAGGTAAGATCTTGCTTTACTTCGCTTAATTTTTGTACGGCTTGATTTGTTTGCGAAATTTCTTGTTGCACAATAGTTTCGGGTTTTACGCCAAAAAAATGATTTACCGAATAAATTGCTGCAAAAGAAAGAAGTACAGCCAATGACAAAGATTTAAATTCATCATTCATAATATAAATATCTCCAAAACGATCAATAATTTACCAATTATTAATATAAAAAAAATGGCTTGTCAAAGCATTAAAATTTTTTAACCTTAGCTTTGTTTTTTTTGTTGGTTATTTTAGGTGGCACCGGATCATATCCGGAACCGCCCCATGGGTTACATCTGAGGATTCTTCTAATACCTAAATAAAGTCCCCGAATAATCCCGTGTCGTTGAATTGCCTCAATCATATATTCCGAACAGGTCGGTTGGAACCGGCAGGCGCAAGGTAAATAGGGGGAAATTCCTTTTTTGTAAAAATAAATGAGTTTAAGCAAGCAATTTTTAAGAAAAAGAGGGATGATTTTGAGGATATTTTTGCGCATGGAAAACTACTTCTGAGGATTTTCGTCAGGCGTGATACCCTCAGCATTTTTTACAATAAAATTTTTGTTAATGCGCTTAAGAGCATATGAGGTATCCTTGAGCAATTCTTTATAATCACAAGTTGCTGTCGAAAGTCTGGCGATAAAAATATAGTCTACACCGTCTAAGGCAAAATTTTTCAAAGTTTCCCGTGCAATTGCCCGCAATCTGCGCTTACTTTTATTGCGTATTACGGCATTCCCGATTTTTTTTGTTGCGGTAAAACCGACAGAGATATTATTAGATACAGATAAACTGGGAGCCGCCTGTAATACCATATTACGCGTAGCAACGTGATATCCTTTGGCGACTCTTACAAAATCTTTTCTTTTTTTGAAAGTAAGTATTTTAATCATAGCTTAAAGCTTAAGCTGATAATCTTTTACGTCCTTTAGCGCGACGTGCAGCTAAAACTTTACGACCGCCTACAGTAGCCATACGAGTACGAAAACCATGGCGACGAGCTCTTACCAATCTACTTGGTTGAAAAGTACGTTTCATATTAAATCTCCGGTTAATTATTAATTATTTAAAAGTAATAACCATTATTACTTCTCGGTTTACAAACAGAGTTATAAAGACAATCCGCTAATAAGTCAATATTTTTTTCAATGCAAAAAATGTAAAATTTCCTTAAAAGACTTGAAAAATAAAAAATATATGGTATAAAAAAGGTAGTATTATGGAGGTTTGCGTTCTTACCATGATTATAGACAGTAAAAATGAAACACAAAAAGGTATTTTAACGAATAAATGCTTTTACCAGACAACAGCTCAAATTATGCGAGAATTTGAGCGAAAAGGGTATGCAAATTCGGCAGATGAAACTGCAAAGGTTATTGCTGCCTATCATAATTTAGTTCAGAAAAAGACGAAAAATAAATATAGTAAAGATTATAATGAGGCATTTCAGAAAATAGATAATGCTATAAAAGGACTGGCAAATAAAGTTTTTTATAGCGAAGATAAACAAGGAATAGATTGCGCATACGATTCCTTTGTGAAATTTGACTATATAAATGCTATAATCGGTCGTCAACATGCGAAGAAAAAGATGTAAGATCTTTTCTGCTAATCTGTTAATTTCTCTCAAACATTATTTGCGAATAGAAAAAATCCGTCGTACATTGCTTTTATAAATTTTATTTGTAAAGGGTAGTAATATGTCAGAAATTTCTGTAATAGGAAGTGGCCGCTGGGGAACTTTCTTGGCTTGGTATGCCGCTAGTTATTGTAATTTAGATCGTGTAAGAATTTATAGTTGTCCGACCGCACCGGATTTTATAGAGTTAAAACAAACACGCAAAAATGCATATTTGACCCTCAGAGATAATATGGATTTATATGATAAAATCACTGATGTTTTGGTAAATGATTTTATCATCATTTCTATTGGTTGCCAACACTTGCGGTCTCTGGCAAAAGAATTGAATGGATATGATATTGCCGGTAAAACATTTCTGCTTGCCATGAAAGGGTTGGAAGAACCGGAGGCAAAAGTTTTAAGTCGGGTAATGCGTGAAGAAATATCACAACCGATTCATATTGCTACATTGGGTGGACCGGGACACGTACAGGATTATATAAAAGGCGTTCCATCTTGTGCCGTAATTGATAGTGATGAAGAAGAAGTAAAAGATAAAGTTATAAAGAGAATGCAGAGTGAACTTATTCGCTTCTATTATGGAACGGATTTTATTGGCAATCAAATTGGAGCAGCTCTTAAAAATGTAATAGGGATTGCTGCCGGTATTTTGGATGGCTTGGAATGGTACGGCTTAAAAGGAGCTTTGATGGCCCGCGCTCCTATAGAAGTTGGTAGATTTATTAAACACTTTGGGGGTAATCCGATGACAGCATACGGCTTATCTCACTTAGGGGACTATGAGGCAACACTATTCTCTAAATATAGTCATAACCGGATGTTTGGCGAAATGTTGGCAAAAGGCGAAAAGTTTGATAAATTGGCAGAGGGGTATTACACCTTAAAGGCAGTGAAGATGATAGCTGATAAAGAAAGTATTAATATGCCGATATGTCAGGCTTTATATAAAGCCGTCTATGAGAATGCAGATATTAAAGAGACGATACACTCAATGTTTGAGCGCGATTTAAAACACGAGTTTGAACATTTTTAATTTGTTGATTATCATAAACAAGGTTGCATAGATAAGAATAACCCGTTAGATTACTGATATAGAAATTAGTAAAGGATGGTATATGTCTAAAATTTCAGTTATCGGATGTGGACGTTGGGGAACATTTCTCGCGTGGTATGTGGCAAGTTATTGTCAAAAAGAAGAAGTTCTTGTTTACGGCAGAAATTCCTCACCACGATTCCAAGAGCTCAAAACAACCCGAAAAAATTCTTATCTTACTTTAAAAGATAATATATCTATGACAGATAAAATAACTGATGTCTTAGAAAAAGATATTGTTATTGTATCTGTCGGATGTCAAGGCTTGCGCGCTTTAGCAAAAGAGCTGAATACATACAATATAAAAGGCAAAACATTTGTTTTGGCAATGAAGGGATTAGAAGAACCGAGCGCTACGATTCTAAGTGAAGTCATGCGTCAGGAAATATCTCAACCAATTCATATTGCGATTATGGTCGGTCCGGGACATGTGCAAGATTTTACAAGAGGTGTACCTTCATGTATGATTGTGGATAGTGCTGAAGATAAAGTAAAAGATGAAGTTGTTAAGGCATTACAAAGTCCGTTAATACGCTTTTATTATGGAAATGATTTTATTGGTAATCAAGTCGGGGCAGCTCTAAAAAATCCGATAGGTATTGCCGCTGGTATTTTGGATGGTTTGAAATGGTATGGATTAAAGGGCGCACTAATGGCTCGCGCCCCAGTGGAAGTCGGAAGGTTTATTGAATATTTTGGTGGCAATCCGATGACTGCATACAGCTTATCTCATCTGGGAGATTACGAAGCAACATTATTCTCTCAATACAGTCATAATCGTACATTTGGGGAAATGCTGGCAAAAGGAGAGAAGTTTGATAAGTTGGCTGAAGGATATTATACTTTAAAAGCTGTAAAATTATTGGCAGATAAAGAACACATAAGTATGCCGATATGTCAGGCATTATATAGTGCTGTTTATGAAAATGCAGATATAAAAGAAACAATACATGCAATGTTTGAACGAGATTTAAAACACGAATTTGAAAAAATATAAAAAAATCAAGTATATCTTAAGTGTACTTTCTTTTAAAGAGCGTTAACACTTAGTTCTTTAACTGTGTTGTTTTTTACTTCAAAAAATTGAGCAAATTCTTTTATTTGAGAAAATTCAAATATTGTTGTTGAGGAGAGCCACGATTGCAGATGTAACTCTTTTATCTTTTGTAAAAGAGCATCTCTCTTAATATCATCTAAGTGAGCAGCGATTTCATCAAGTAACAATATGGGCGGGGTATTTCTTCGCTTAATCAAACTACGAGCTTGTGCTAGAATGACACTGAGAAGAAGAGATTTTTGTTCGCCGGTAGAACAAAATTCAGCCGGTACATTTTTGTTTTTATAAATAGCTTTTAAGTCAGTTTTAGCGATTCCTAAACCGGATTCATTATATAGAATGCTGCGTCTTTGATTAAAGAGGGATTCTTTATAAAAATCTTCTACATAAATTGCGGGTTTCTCCTCTAACATTTTTTCAATAGATCCATCTAAACTGAGGACAGCTGCCGGAAAAACATCATCGGGATTTTTCTCTATAAAGGAATTAAGTTTGTTAATTTGTTCTATTCTTGCTGCCGCGATGGCAACCCCGATTTCGGAAAGTTGCTCTTCTAAAGAAGTAAGCCAAACATTATTGATGTTTCCGCTTTTTAAAATTTGTACCCATTGTCTGTAAAGATTGTCAAAAGCTGAAATCCGCTTGGCATGGTCAACATCAAAAGTACAAACGATTCTATCTAGGAAATTTCGTCTTTGTTGCGCACTTCCTTGAAATAATCTATCCATTTGCGGAGTTACCCAAATCATAGAAAGATAGTTGGATAATTCATTTTGTGAGGAAAGTTTTTGATTATTAACTTGAACGATTCTACGTTCAACTTCTTTGGTTTTATTATAATCGGTTTCTTTAATAAAACTTTCAACTGCCGTTCCGATAGAAAACTCTTCACCATACCGATGAAGTTGGGCAGATACAGCCCATCCATTATTATTTATGAAAACCGGAGTATTCTGATTATTAGCTAAAAAGTCAAAAGTCTTAATTTCAGATAATTTAGCACTTCTCAATCCTCGTCCTTGAGAAAGAAAAGATAGTGCTTCTAAAACATTGGTCTTGCCGCTACCATTTTCTCCGCTCAAGACAATAAAATCTTCATTTAAGTTTAAACGAAGATATTTGTAATTTCTAAAATTAACTAAGGTCAGCCGCTTAATAGCGGAACCGACCTTAGCTTCATCAAAAGATATGTCTGAAACGGCAGTATTATACACTTAAATTCTCATCGGCATAAGAACATAAATTGCACTGTTATCAGAAGTGTCATTAATAACGGTTGCTGCAGAATTGCTTGAAAGACTGAAGCGAACTTCCTCACCTTTAATTTGCATAAGAATATCAAGCAAATAACGGAAATTGTAACCTGTATCAATGGATTCCTTATCGTATTTTGCCTCTAATTCTTCGGTTGCATTACCAAGTTCTGCATTAGACGCTGCAATAATCACTTGATTTGTATTTGTAATCATACGGATACCGCGACTTCTTTCTGTGACAACGGAAACACGATCAACAGCAGAAGCTAACTCTTTTACATTCACTTCCAAAATCTTATCGTTATCAGTCGGGATAACTCTTTCATAATCAGGGAAAGTTCCATCAATAAGTTTAGATGTTAACGTAATATCCTCAAACGAAATTCTTACTTTATTTTCAGATAAAGCCATATTGACATTATCCGTAGATGCATCATCCAAAAGTTTTCTGATTTCTACAACGGATTTTCTCGGTACAATAACGCCTTCTAATTTCTCAGCACCTGCTGGTAAAGGTGATTCGGCACAAGCCAAACGGTGTCCATCAGTTGCGACAACACGCAAAACTTTTGTTTCACCTTCGTTTTTGGCATGAACATAAAGGCCATTTAAATAGTAACGAGCTTCTTCAACCGAAGCGGAAAATTGTGTCCTGTCAATTAAAGTTTTTAATTCTTCTTTGCTGATTTCAAAATTGATAGGCAATTCATCACCGGAAATGATCGGAAAATCTTCAACTCCGATTGTGGAAAGAGAAAATTTTGAACGACCGGAAGCAATGCTTAAAGCTCCTTTTTCGTCAGGATAAGAAATCTCAACATCAGATCCGTCAGATAGCTTTCTGACAATATCATAAAGCATATGAGCCGGCGCGGTTGTAGCGCCTTCTTCAGCAACATTAGCTTCAATAATTTCAGTGATTTCAATGTCCATATCCGTTGCTTTTAAATTGATGCAAGAATCTTTAGCCTCAATTCTAACATTTGAAAGTACCGGTATTGTATTTCTTTTCTCAACAATGCTTTGTACATGGCCGAGTGATTTTAAAAAATGTGCACGTTCAATTGTAAATTTCATTATTTTATCCCAAAAAAAACTTGTTTTTCATCTTCCTGCATCTTATCACAAATCAATAAAATCGGAAGACAAAAAACAAGTCGTCAACAGTTTTTATTAGCGGAAGAACCTAGTTTTCCAGAGTTCTTCTCAAAATTTCAATATCCTCAGCCAAAGACTGATCTTCTACAATCAATTCCTCAATTTTTCTTACGGCGTGCATAACTGTCGTATGATCACGATCGAACTTACGACCGATTTCCGGTAAGGAACGAGATGTTAATTGTTTAGCTAAATACATAGCAACTTGACGAGGTCTTGCAACAGTTCTTGCTCTGCGAGAAGACTGAAGTTCTTTAACAGAAATATTAAAGTGTTCTGCTACTTTTCTTTGGATTTCGTCAATCGTTGTTTTGCGATCAATAGAACGCAACATGTCTTTCAGAACATCCTGTGTCATATCCAAAGTAATTTCTCTTCCGGATAAAAGTTGAGAATGCGCAACAACTCTCTTTAAAGAACCTTCTAACTCACGAACATTGGAGGTGATTTTCTGGGCTAAGAATTCTGCAACTTTTTGAGGAAGTTCAATTCCCATTAATTCTGCTTTTTTCTTTAGAATACCCATTCTTAAGTCAAAATCTGTCGGCATAATATCTACGACTAATCCACCAACCAAACGAGATTTTAATCGTTCTTCGATTCCATCTAAATCTGTCGGAGATTTATCGGCAGAAATGATAACCTGCTTTCCTTCTTCAACAAGAGAGCTGAACGTATGGAAAAATTCCTCTTGCGTCGTTCCTTTGTTTCCCATGAATTGGAAATCATCTACCATCAAAACGTCAACAGAGCGGAACTGCTCTTTAAAAGCAGTCATGTCTTTATAGCGCAAAGCCTTTACGAATTTATAAACAAACTGTTCTGCTGTTAAATAGATAACATTACGATTCGGATCGTTCTTTTTAATGTGCCAAATAATGGAATTCATTAAGTGAGTTTTTCCTAATCCGACACTGGAATACAAAAACAACGGATTAAATGAAACATTTTGAGATTCGGCAACTTTTCTTGCAGCTGCATAAGCAAATTCATTTGTCTTACCGACAACAAAATTTTCAAAAGTGTAATTTGGATTTAACGGAGTCGCTACATCAGAATTATTTCTATTTGTATCGTTAGCCAAACTTGCGCCGGCAACTAATCCGAAAGAACTGCTGTTAATGTTGCATCCGTAAATATTGTGCGGTGTAGGTGTAGAAGAAATCTTCTTAATTAAAGAAGTATCAACCGTGCGTCTGCCGCTGAAACCCGTTTGAACAATAAAGTTCACTTTTTTAATGCTGGAGTTTTGTTGTTCCCATATTTTATTAATTCTGTCTGAGTAGTGGGCAACAACCCAGTTTTTCATAAAGGCTGTTGGAGCGCAAATATTCATAACCCCGTTATTTAATTCACCAACGGTAAGGGGTTTTAACCAGCTGTCAAAAGCTGTCTCTCCAAATTCCATTTTTAATTGGCTGCAAATTAAATCCCATTGCTTATCAACAGAACATTCTTCACTTACCAATGCTTCTTCTGCCATATCCATCTCCCACATTTAGATATTAAACATAAAATCATAGTCATGTTTACCTGTAAAATACAAATAAACAAAATTCAAAGTACAATAATAAATCACATTATCAGAAAAGTTCTCGCTTATCAAAATGCTTTATTTTTTTACGATAAGCTTTTTGTAAATTCAAAAAAGTTTTCAGCAAAAACATTTAAAAAATTTAAAAAGAGCTCCTATTTAAAAATCGGTTATATAATAACTGAATTCTTAAATATTGTAGTCATAAAACAATTCTGTAAGGGTTGTTTGGCGATTTCTCGATATGAGTTCAAACAACTTTTATGATTCCTAAGAAACAATCTCATCTCATAACATAAGAGCACGATATAGAACAAAGTTTCTAAAAACAAATACTATTTTTAACAATTTTGAAATAAAAGTCCTTGACACGGATTTTAAAAACGATTCGGGAATAAGGCTCTGAAAAAGCACAAAAAAAACGCACTCATCCTTTAAATAAAAGATGACTGCGTTCTCTAAAAACGAATAAATAAAACTACAAAGCTTTAACTTTTTTATTCAAACGAGAAATTGTGCGAGCAGCTTTATTTTTATGGAAAACACCTTTTTGAGCAGCTCTCATCATTTCACATTCAGCAACCTTCAAAGCAGATGTTGCGTTTTCTTTGTCGTTAGCCAAAACAGCTGCAATAACTTTTTTTACAAAAGTTCTTACTCTGCTTCTACGAGCGCCATTAACAATGCTTTGCTTGTGGTTTCTGGTTATTCTTGTTTTTGCCGATTTATGATTGGCCATAATACTTTATCCTGTTTAAAAAATTAAGTTAACACAAATAAAATTCTGAACCATTTATACTCTATAATCCGATTTAGTCAACTAATATTTTCAAAAATAGCTAAATTTAGCTTCTATTTTTCAAGCTTATACTTATTTCCAACGGTTTTAAATTAATTTGTCGGATTTCCAAAATGCCATTTTCTCGTTCAAATAGGATATTACTTTTAGATTCTGAACTGCTTGTCCAGCCAAGTTGCGGCAGAGTCTTTTTATAAAAACGGATAATATTTTTGTAGTTCGTTTTTTTATCGGCAATCAAGTGGGCTTCGCGATAGCTTGCCTCTTCGTTATCAAAAACAACATCATCATCTTCTATGTGTTTTAGATTCTCCATAAGAGGTATATCTTCAAATACCGGAATAAAAGCTTGCGCAAAGCAAGATATTGCTAAACACAATGTGACGATAAAACTGCAAAAACTAATAAATATTGACTTCATAATATCCTCGCTATTTCTGTAATTTTTCACAATAGAAAGTTGAACGTCCGCCTTGTACGATTTTTTTTATTTTATTTTTGCAGGTACAGTTCGGACAAGGCTGTCCCTCTTTACCATAGACGCAATGTTGGTTTTGAAAATATCCCATACTCCCATCTGGCTGACGATAATCTTTGAGGGTGGAACCTCCTGCAGCAATCGCTTTTTTTAAAGTCATTCTGACCGAAGAAATTAAACGTTTAAGTTCATTAACCGATAAGTCACAACAGGCTTTCAGCGGCGATATGCGCGCATCATACAAGGCTTCTGATGCATAAATATTCCCGATTCCGTTCACAATATCTTGATCTAATAAAGCTATTTTTATTGCGGTTTTTTTATTTTTAAATTTATCTGCTAAATAAGATGAGGTGAGTTCTGCTTCAAAAGGATCCGGACCAAGATGCGTAAATAGTGGATGAGATGTCAGAGTCTCAGTTTTGGTATAAAGCATTAAGCCAAAACGTCTTGCATCATTAAAGACAAGGGTGTCGCCGGATGTCCTGATCACAATATGATCATGCTTATCTAAAATTAAATTATCCGGATTGGAAATGATTTTTACCCGACCGCTCATTCCGAAATGCCAAATAATACAATAACCATTATCAAGTGTAATAATGACATATTTGGCACGTCTGCAAACAGAAAGTATCCGAGTGCCGGTAACAATTTTCTCAAAATCATCAGGGATTCGCTGTCTGAAATTTCTGTTTCTTATAAGAACGGATAAAATCTCTGTTCCGTCAATAGATTTACGCAACGCCTCTTTTATCGTTTCTACTTCCGGTAATTCAGGCATAAGATACTCCAAAATAAAATTAACCTTTCTTCATTTATAAACAAATACCCTATAGTTGCGAATATAAAATTGCTTTATACACTAAGTTTTTTGATATTAATATTTGACTAGCACCAAAGATTATACTAACTTCAATAAGATTCTAATATTTAGGTAAGAGATAAAACCGTGATAAACACAAAAGGCAGACCGAGAAGAACCCGAAAATATTTTGCACCGCAAAATGAAAATGAAGTTCATAAATGCGACCATCCCGGATGTAATAAAGCAGGAGAATATAAAGCTCCGAAAGATAAAACCTTGAAAGAATATTACTGGTTTTGTTTGGAACATGTTCAAGAATATAATGCACAGTGGAATTATTATAAAGACGAAGATCCTGCTTCGGAACAAGATACCTTTCGTCGTCGGGCGCGCTTTAGCAATTTCCATTCTAAAATTAAATATAAATTCGGCTGTGATTTGGATGAGGAATTAGAATTTTTGCATGGATTTAACGGCTATGAAAAAGCATCAGATTCTATCTATTATACCAAAGAAGATGAAAAACAAATGGAATGCTTGAATATGAAATCCGACGAATTTACGGTAGAAAATTTGAAAAAACAATATAAGAAATTAGCCAAATTATGCCATCCGGATTTGAATCCGAATGATAAAGAAGCAGAAGAAAAATTCAAACGTCTGACGGAAGCTTACAAAAAACTTTTGGAAAAATTATCCTAAAGAGAAAGCTCATAAAGCTTGTTGGTATATTTTTTAATAATTTCTAATCTTGATTTATAACTGCTCAAATCTTTTTCTATAAAAAGTTTTTGATCCGGTCTGATTTTTATAGTTCCAAGTTGTGTTTGGATAAAGCTCATCAGTTTTTCAACATTATGAAAAGTGTTGTTGTGAAAAGCAATAAGAATACCTCTGGCACCTGCTTCTACGCGACAAATGTTTGCTAATTTACAAATTTGTTTAATTTCAACGGTCTTGAGAAGGTTCTCAACCTCATCCGGAATTTTGCCGAAACGGTCAATCATTTCTTCACGAATATCATTTATCTCTTCAATCGTTTTTAAGTCAGCAATACGCTTGTATAATCCAAGTCTGACACCCAAATCTTGAACATAATTTTCCGGAATAATAATCGGTACGCCCGTTAGGATTTGAACACTCCAATCTGTATCTGACGGAAGATGTTGTGTATCATCTGGAATACCTGATTTTAAACGATTAATTTCCTCCTCTAACATGTGATGATAAAGGGCAATACCGACATCTTTAATATGACCGGATTGCTCAACTCCCAAAATATTTCCAGCACCGCGAATATCTAAATCGTGGTTGGCTAAAGAAAATCCGGCGCCAAGCTGATTTAAGGCTTGTAGTATGTTTAATCTCTTCTCTGCAATTGGTGTTAATACTTTTTTATTCGGAATTGTAAAATAGCAATATCCGCGTAATTTAGAACGACCGATTCTTCCGCGAAGTTGGTAGAGTTGAGCTAGCCCGAACATGTCTGAACGATAAATAATCATGGTATTCACATTGGGCATATCAATACCCGATTCTATAATTGTTGTAGAAAGAAGTAAATCAGCTTTTCCGTCAGCAAAATCACACATCACATCTTCTAATTGAGTTGCCGGCATTTGTCCGTGTGCCACTGCAATTTTAATATCCGGTACCAATTCTTTGAGTTTAGATTCTACCTGAAAGATATCCGAAACACGCGGACAAACAAAGAAAACTTGTCCGCCGCGATATTTTTCTCTGTAAATAGCCTCTTTAATCATAACTCGGTCAAACGGCATAACAAAAGTTCTGGCAGCTAATCTATCAACCGGCGGAGTCGCAATGATGCTGAGTTGCTTAACTCCGGTCAAGGAAAGTTGCAGTGTTCTCGGAATAGGGGTAGCGCTCAATGTTAGAATATGGACATTTGATTTGAGGTGTTTTAGTCTTTCTTTATGAGCAACACCAAAATGTTGTTCTTCATCTACAATCAGGAGACCCAGATTACAAAATTCAATATCTTTAGCCAAAAGAGCATGTGTTCCGATAACAATTTCCAAGCCGCCTTCTTTAAGTTCTTTTTTTATTTCTTTTGCTTCTTTCGGAGTAACCAAGCGGGAGAGCATTTTTACCTTAATCGGGAAACCAGCCAATCTTTCTTTAAAATTAAGATAGTGTTGGCGTGCCAAAAGAGTTGTCGGTACAATTAAAGCAACTTGAGCTCCGCCGGCTGCAACCGTAAATGCAGCTCTGAGGGCAACTTCCGTTTTTCCGAAACCGACATCTCCGCAAACTAATCTATCCATCGGTAATCCCAAAGATAAATCTTTGATAACATCGTTAACTGCGTTCAGCTGATCATCAGTTTCTGTATAAAGAAAACGACTGCAAAATTCATCATACAACCCTCGTTCGGGAACAAAAATTTCTGCTTTTTTTGTTTGTCTTTGTGCCGCAATTTTAATTAATTTTTCGGCAATATCTTTAATTTTCTCTTTTACTCGAGCTTTTTTTGCTTCCCATGCAGCCCCGCCCAAAGTATCCAAGGCAACATTACTGTCTTCGGCGCCATAGCGACTGATAACATCAATATTTTCTACCGGAATGTAAAGCTTATCATTGTGAGCATATATAATTTTCAAACAATCGTGAGCTACCCCATCTGTTACAATATTAACCAAACCATCAAAACGCCCGATTCCATGCTCAATATGTACGATATATTCCCCAATATTTAAGGAGGAAATATCTGCAATAAGATTTTCTGCGGTGACTTTCTTCTTAGTGCGGATATTTTTACGTTCACCCCAAATATCCTGCTCAGTAACAATAAAATAATCACTTCCATTAAAGCCGTGCTGCAATTCTAACTGAAGCAAAACAATTTTACCTTTGGAAGCATCTTTTTCGGCTTCTTGCCACGAAGGGCATATTTTAAGATTTTTTATTTTGTTTTCTCTCAGAATATTAAACATTCGGTCCAAAGAACCTTCTGTATAACAAAAGACGATTCTCTTCTTGTTCTTATTATCATCAAAAGCTTTGCTGAGTTCTTCATAGACAGTCAGATTATTAACATTCTTAAGCGAAGAAAAGACTTTTTGCGGTTGTGCTCCGTAATCTACAACCATGTCGTTTTCCGGCATAATCAGATTGGATAACTTTAAAAAAGTATGCTTGTGAATTTTTTCGATTGTTTCTTCTTTTGTTAAAAAGAGTAAATTAGGTTCAATCGGTCGAAAAGTATCTACATCCGTAACGGTATTAATTCCCATCGCCTCTTTTCGGGCATCATAGTGGTCGTTAATTGTTTCAATTTTTGCCTGAAGAGCATTTTCAGATTCTATCCCGACAATAATATCAGCACGAGGTAAGTAATCAAAAAGAGACGGAAGAGCATCTTCATAAAAAAACGGTAACCAATGTTCCATACCGAGATATTTTTTCCCTTCCGATATGCTTTCATAAAGTTCGTCTTTTGATCCTTTTAATCCGAAAGTTTCCCGATATTTTGAGCGAAATGTCTTAATTGTGTTTTTATCTAAAATAACTTCATTGGCACTGTCAAAACTATAAAATTTCAAATCACCGGTACTGCGTTGTGTTTCCACTTCAAACAACCGTAACCGCTCTACTTCATCATCAAATAAATCAATACGCAAGGGTTGCTCTGCACCGCTGGGAAAAATATCAATAATATCTCCGCGTACGGCATATTCTCCCGATTCCATAACTTGTTCAACACGCGAATAACCATTAATAACGGCATAATGCAAAAAATCGTCGAAGTTTAATTTATCACCGACTTTGATAAGCTTTCGCGTATTCAAAAAAATCTTTCGCGGTGGTAGTTTCTGAATAACAGCCCCGATACTTGCCAAGATAATTCGTCTCTTTTTAGTCTGGTTATCCAATACAATTTTTGCTAAAGTTTCTATTCGTTTAGAGAGAATAAGTGAGCTTGGGGAGACGCGATCATACGGAACGGTATCCCATGCCGGTAAACTTAAAACCTCAATTTCCGGAGCAATAAAGTTTAATGTATCCTGTGTATGCTTTAAGCTAACACCATCACTTAAAATTGCCAGTACATCACGGTCTGATTTATAAAATAAATCTTTAATTGCAAAAGCTTCAGCATCTTTAGCGACACCGGCTAAGGTTTTTTTATTATATTCTTCAAAACTATTAGACATTATCACACATTTCTGTTATTACCTTTGGTATAATAAATAACTCAAACCAAAAATTTGTAAAGGGCATAATATGCGTCCGAGTATTTTATATCCGTTATTTACACCGATTGAAAATCTTAAAGGTGTCGGGGAGAAATATGCAAAACTCATCAAAAATCTGTGTGGGGAGAAGATAATTGATATATTATTTCATTTGCCGACGGGATTCGTAGATAGAACATATAATCCGCCGCTAAATTTGGCACAAGACGGAAAAATTTGGACCGGTATTGTGACAATTACCGAACATCAGGCGCCGGCAACCCGTAAACACCCATATCGGATATATTGTACGGACGGTACGAACGAACTTGTTTTAGTATTTTTCAAAATATATGCCGATTCTATCAAAAAAAATTATCCGGTTGGAAGTAAAAGAGCCATTAGTGGTAAGTTAGAATATTTTAACGGGATGTGGCAAATGACACATCCGGATTATTCTGTTCCTGAGAATGAAATTTCATCTATTACAGGACTAGAACCTGTATATCCGCTGACAGCGGGGGTGACCAATAAACGAATGCGCGCTCTGACGCAAAGTTCCCTGAAATATTTGCCGGAATTTCCGGAGTGGTTGGATACACAAGTTTTGTCACAAGTTGGAAATATAGATATTAAAACCGCTCTGACTTTGCTTCATAATCCACAAACACCGACAGATATATTACCGACTTCAAATGCATATCGGCGCCTTGCATATGATGAAATTTTATCAAATCAGCTGGCGTTGGCTTTCATTCGCCATAAGGTGCGTCAAAAAAGAGGACGGAGTTTTATTGGTACCGGAAGATTAACGGAAATAATTAGAAAATCTTTACCTTTTGCCTTAACTCAGGCTCAGGAAGATGCTTTGAAACAAATAGCCGAAGACCAAAATGCACCATATAAAATGTTGCGTTTATTACAAGGAGATGTTGGATCCGGAAAAACAGTTGTTGCATTACTAAGTATGCTGAAAGTTATAGAAGAGGGGAGTCAAACCGCCCTAATGGCACCAACCGAAATTTTGGCAAAACAACACTATGAAACCATAACGGAATTATGCGCAGGAACAGGGATTAAAGTAGGTCTCCTGACCGGTAAATTAAAAGCCAAAGAAAAGCGGGAAATTTATGAAAAATTATCTGCCGGTGAGATTGATGTTTTAATTGGCACACACGCTTTATTTACGGATTCTGTAGTATTCAAAGATTTAGGTTATGTTGTGATAGATGAACAGCATCGTTTCGGGGTAAATCAAAGATTAGCACTTTCATCAAAAGGAGAAGCTTGTGATGTCTTGGTAATGACGGCAACCCCCATTCCGCGAAGTTTACTTCTAACGGCATACGGAGATATGGATTATTCTAAAATCGGAGAATTACCAAAAGGACGGAAACCGGCACAAACAGTAGTAATGCATGTTAACAAAATTCCGGAAATTATAGCCGGACTACACCGAAAACTGGCGGAAGGAACGCGAGCATACTGGGTATGTCCGCTGGTTGAAGAATCAGAGAAATCAGATTTGGCAGCAGCAACCGAACGATATGAAATGCTCCAAAAAGAGTTTGGTGATAAAGTGGGATTAATTCACGGCAAGATGAAAGAGACAGAAAAAGATGTCGTTATGGAGGAATTTAAACAAGGTAAAAAGACATTACTGGTAGCCACAACGGTAATAGAAGTCGGAGTCAATGTTCCGGAAGCAACCATTATGATAATAGAACATGGCGAGCGATTCGGTTTGGCACAACTGCACCAATTACGTGGGCGGATTAAGCGCGGATTTGAAGCCGGAAGTTGTATTTTGTTATATTCTTATCCGGTTAGTGAAATTGCCAAAGAGCGTCTGAATATAATGAAGAAAACCGAAGATGGATTCTATATTGCAGAGAAAGACCTGGAATTGCGTGGGGGAGGAGAACTTTTGGGCACGCGTCAGTCCGGCTTTGCGCAGTTTAGGTTAGCGGATATGGCTTATCATCAGGATTTATTGCAAATGGCAAGGAAGGACGCACAAAATATACTGAGTACGGATTATAAATTGGAAACAAAACGTGGCCAAGCCTTAAAAATTTTATTATATCTATTTGAGCAAAATGAGGCTGTAAAAACATATCTGGCCGGATAAGAAAACATTAGCGAATAATTTACTTCTGCTGTATAAATTAGCGATATATTATAGGAGAATAATCATGGCATGTTATTTAATCACCGGCGGCGCCGGATTTTTCGGAAGTATCTTAAAAAAACATTTTCTGGATTTAGGGGCAGAGTGCATCAGTATAGATCTTGAACCGGATAATTACAAACATCCGAAATTTACGGCTTATCAGGGTGATATAAACGATAATGCTTTGATGACAAAAATTTTTCAACAACACAAAATTGATGCAATTTTTCACTGTGCGGCATTGCTTGCGCATGTCAAAAAGGATTTAAAAAAATTATGGCATGCAAACGTTGATGGTACGCGCAATGTCTATGATTTTGCGCTAAAAAATAAAATTAATAAAATCGTCTTTATTTCCAGCAACTGCCTATGGGCAAAAAATTTTGATGATTTAGTAACCGAAGAAGAAACACCAAATCCGGTAGAAATATACGGTAAATCTAAATTAGAAGGCGAACGGATTCTCTTGTCTCAGCAAGATAAAATAAATAGTATCATTTTTCGTAGTCCGACCATCATGGATGAAGGACGATTGGGGTTACTCGGAATACTGTTTGAGTTTATTGATGAAAACCGCAAACTCCCGATGGTTGGAGACGGCTCTAATCGGTATCAATTTATTTACGCGAAAGATCTTGCTAAAGCATTTGAACTGGCCTTAACGGCAGATTATTCCGAAGTCTTCAATATCGGGGCGGACGATGTCAAAAGTTTCAATGAGGTTTATGACTATGTTATCCAAAAATCCGGTTCAAAATCAAAACTTTTTCACTTTCCGAAGCTTCCGATGATATGGGCTATGAAAATTTGCTTTAAGTTAGGAATTTCTCCGCTCGGACCATATCAATACAAAATGATTGCATCCAATTTTATTTTTGATACGACAAAGATAAAAAACAAACTTGGATTTAAGCCGACACTAAAAAATGAAGAGATGCTTTTGCGCGCGTATGAATTTTATCATCAAAATAAAACGGAAATACTAAATCGTAAAGATGTTTCAGCACATAATTCGGTAGCAAAAATGGGTGTTATCAAAATATTAAAATGGCTAATGTAGAATTTTGTCTGTTTTGAGTTTTTGAAACAGTCTGTAAAACAGATATGCAAAAATATAATTCATGATAATCCAAATCAGACAATATAAAAAATCTCGGTGAGTATGAACTGTATTACGTGCAAGTTCAACGAAAGTTCTTCTCAAAAGAAAACCATGTAATCCGAAAAGGAATGGACTTATAGAACCGGTAAATAATAGAAAACGATTATTTCTGTATCCGACGATTTGAAAAAAGGATAAGTTAAGTATGACACTTGATAGAAAACTGAAAATAAAAAAGAAAGAATAGAATTGAGCAAGAATTACGATAGATATTGCCAGTAGGAATACGATGCAATTAAATTTTCGGTTGCCCAATATAGGTAATTTTTTTTCATAAGTTGCAAGGAAAATACCAAAGGAAAATTCCGGTAAATGCCCTAAGAAATTAGCATAAAATAGAGTCGTATTTTTGTGAATATACAAAAAGTATGCGGCTACCGAAAAGGCAATGATAAAAATATATAAAATGTTCCAAATATTTTTTTTGATAAATTTAGTCAATGGAATAAATATAATATAGAGCTGAATAATTAAAGAGAAAAACCACCAAGGTCCACAAATTAAAAATAAATTTTTTTCTGAAAAATTAGAGGTCAAAGATAAAACTTTAAGCACATTGAGATAATTAATCTGACCTAAAAAATAAAAGACACAAAACAATGCAGAAATAATAAATATCATGTATATTTTGGCGATTCTAGGCAGAGTAAAACTTATAAAATTTCCTTTGTTTTTTTTATAAGATTTGACAAGACCATATCCACTGAGAAAAACAAAAAGGAAGGTCCAATAAAATCCAAAAAGTGAAAAGATAGAATTTAATGCATCACCTAATGTAAATGTAAAAAGAAAATTAAGAGCGATATCTGCATTAAAAAAGAGTTCATTTTGCGAAGTTACTGGCGGAATAAAGTGAAAGAAATTATGCGCCATAATACATAAAATGGAGATTCCTTTAAGGAATAGGGTGTTTTGCTTAGAAAGTGAAAAACAATTATTCATCCTCAAGTACTTCCTTTGCAATATCAAAATCAAATCCGGCACGAACCAATGTTCCTAAATCTTTCTGCCGATTCTCTTGACGTAATTCTTTTCTAAATCTTCCTATTTTTTTCTTACGGGCAAAGTTGAGAGCCGTTTCTAATTCCGAATAGTCAGTCTCCTCAAAAAGTTTATCAATAATTTTTTCATCAATTCCTTTTTGCTTTAATTTTTGTTCAATATATCTTTTAGGCTTTCCTGCGAGCAGATAATTATTAATTTTAAATTCGGCAAATCGTTCATCGTTTATGAAATTATGACCGAGACACTCCTCAATAATTTCATCAACCCATTGATAAGCTTCATTTGGAGAATAATCTTTATCAAAAAAAGCATATTTATCAATTCGTCGCCTAAGGACAATTCTTAAATTATGTTCAGAACTCTCAAATCGTTGTAAATAATACAGAGCAATATTGCGCAAACGTACTTTTGTCGGCCGTTTCGGCATTGATTTTTTAGTTTTTTCTGTAAACACTTGAAAATTACCTTTAAATACATTAAGTTCATCAACAAATATAGTATAATCATATAAGGAAATACGAAATTGGCTAATAAAAATTTTGATGAATGTGTATCATTTATGATTAACGACGGTCTGTATGTTGGTCGTATTGCGCGTTTAGATAATGTTTTGAAAACAATAATTGATAAACACGGATATGTAAAAAATGTATCTGCAGCTTTAGCGGAAACGACAGCATTATCCGTATTGTTGGCGAATGCTCTTAAATTTGAAGGATTATTTACTTTGCAGTTACAAGGAAAAGGTCCTGTTTCAACCATTGTTACGGATGTTACGACGGATGGTAAGATACGATCCTGTGCAAATTATGATTTAGAAAGATTGCAAAGAGCATGGGCTCTACGTAAAAATAATGGTGAAATTGAAGCTACGCCTCACTTGTTAGGAGAGGGAACTCTTGCGTTTACGATTGATGATGGGCATAGTAATTATCACCAAGGAGTAGTGGATTTACGTGGGAAAACATTGGAAGAATGTGCTTTGCGTTATTTTAAGAAGTCCGAGCAAATAGAAACAATGTTGAAATTATATGTTTCAATCCCCGAAGAAGAAAATGGCGAGTGGAAAGCCGGTGGTGTTATCCTGCAACGTGTTCCTGAGATTGGGGGAAAAGATGTTGATGCGATAGATTTGGCAGAATTACACAATGAAGCAGAAGTCTTATTAAATACATTGACTAAGGAAGAGTTGTTTGATGACAAATTAAGCCTTCCGGAAATTTTAAATCGTCTGTATCACGCAAATAAATTAGTCGTAACTAAGGATAATCATTATGAATTTGCCTGTCGTTGCAGTCGCGAAAAATTGTTGAATACTCTTAAGAAATATCCGGAAAATGAATTAAGTACGATGGTTGATGATAATGGTAAAATTACAGCACAATGCGGTTTCTGTTCGGAAGTTTATGAATTTACAATACCTGAAATCTTGGAGAAATTAAACTGAAATTAAATAAGTCTTAAGCATTTGTGTTTAATCTTGGACTAGAATATAGTGTTTTATAAATCAAAGAGATAAGATAATGATGAAGTTTAAAAATTTAATATTAGCATGTTGTGGCATGTTTTTGATTTCTTGCTCAACGACCAAAGATATGGATGCTGTGCCATTAAAGTACAGTGAGCCGAGATTCCAAGCATCAGCTCCGATAGAATTAAATGTTGAAAGAGTCGATGTTGTGTCAGAATTTATCCCCTCCTTTACGCGTCCGAATGTGGAACATTTATTCCCTGTATCTATAGAAAAGGCTGCGAAACATTGGGCAGAAGATCGCTTGAAAGCTGATGGATTTTCTTCTAATTATGTAGCGGAATACATTATTCAAGATGCTTCTGTAACAGAAGAAGTAGAAAAAGCAGAAGAGCTTTTGCAAAAGGATAGATTAAAATATCGTGCAAATTTATCTATTGTGTTAAAAGTTACGGATAAATCAAATTTGTCTGCAGCTGAAACTTCTATAAATGCATGGAGAGAATTAAGAATTCCAGTTGATACAAAAATAGCAGATAAAGAAAAATATTGGAACGATATGGTCTATAAATTATTTGATGAATTCAATAAACGCATGGAACAAAATGTTCACGAATACTTGAATATGTATGTCAAAAACGATTATAGCATCAAAGAATATAAAGACTAAAATCAGTTTTATACAAAATAAAAAGCACTGCTTAAGCAGTGCTTTTCTGTTTTATAAACTAATTTTGCAATGTGGGGATAGAACTAGTTTAGGATTCTCTGCGCATTATCATTTGCAATTAAACTTAAAACAGGCAACCTCACATTTTTTATCTCGCGATTATTCTCATTTGCAATTTTGCAACTACCACAAAGAACAGCACTGGATTTAGAAGTCGCATAATCTTCAAATTCATAAACCTCACCGGGGTCTAATTCTGGTAACTCACCTTTAAAGCCATCGCTATAAACTGAAACAGAACGACCGTTCATATCTGTGACCGATATATCTTTACCAATAAGACTTATTCTGTTTTGTGAATTATTCTCAATTCTGAGATAATACCCCCAACAAAATTCATCTCCGGCAGCTTTTTCGCTCAACAACTCCTGATAAGCGGATATAACAATATCGCCATCTTGTTCAGTGATATAATCTTCGTTCAAAATCATTTTACAGATTCCCTGTTAGTTCAATTCATGATTAATAAATAGTTAATTTTTTATAATCTGTAAAAATGATTCTTTATTTTTTCAACAACTTGAGTCTAATTAACGCGCCCGTAACTGTCTTCAAAACGAATAATATCATTTTCATCCAGTTTTTCGCCGGTTTGCACTTCAATAAAGATAAGTTTTTTATCTTTTGAACTATTTTTAATTCTGTGTTTTGTCTTGACTGGGATATAAACGGAGTCATCAGCCTTGCAGTACAGTGTATCTTCACCCAAAATAACCATTGCCTCACCTTCGGTAATAATCCAATGCTCAGAACGGAAATTGTGCATTTGCAAGGATAAGATAGCTTCCGGATTAACTGTAATTCTCTTTACACAAAAATGATCTCCGGAGTCTAAAACTTCCCAAGTTCCCCAAGGTCTGGTATCGTGATCGCCTCTTTTATATACGTTTGTCATAATATTTTATCCTTTATGTTAAAAAATAATCTAGAATAAAAGAATTATAAGTTGTATAAGAAAAGAAAACAAGATGAAAATGGAGAAGAGAAACGGATGTCGGAATCGGATGAAAATTTTGCACTGTCAGCCATAAAACGTATTCATAATGAAATGAATGCCGAAAACAGTGTGGGCAAACTTGAGTCTGTAATCAAAATTATTGCCGAAGAAACTAAAGCAAAGTCGGCAGATATCTATATTAAAGCGGATAATGTCGCCTTGGAACATATCACAAGCTATCCGGAAAATAATGCACAAAAGGCCGGACGCGTAGGAGAAGGCGTTATTGGTAAAGCCGCATCTGATAACCGAACATCGTTTGTCAAAACCAAAGAAGTATTTAAAATTGCTATTCCGCTCAAGCGATGGAGTAAAGCAATAGGTGTTTTGCAAGTAATATACCAGATACCCCATGATTATGTAGAAAAAGAAGTGGAGTCCTTAGAAACCATTTGTATGTTTTTAAGTGAATTTGTTTCGTCTGAAGAGATTTCTCATTATATCAAAAAAATAATAAAGAGCCGCGGTATAGTATCCAAAGACAAAATGAAGGGTACGATTATTAATTCCGGATACGGATTGGGTAATGTTGTTGTACATCGTCGACGTAAAGCTGTAACCGAAGTATTTTCCAAGGATAAAGATAAAGAAATAGAAAACTTGGCTAAAGCGCGTCAAAAGATGAATGAAGATTTGGATGAGAAATTCAATCAAGAAAGTCTGAACAAAGGCGAACATCTGGAAATATTGGATGCCTATCGTATGATAGCAAATGATAAAGGATGGTATAATCGCATCACAAATCATATCAATTCCGGTTTAACTGCCGAAGCAGCCGTTGAACAGGCGTATGCCGAGATGTGGAACCGTTTGTCCGGAGCTGCGGATTCGTATTTGAAAGAAAGACTTCACGATTTGCGTGATATTGCGGATAGGCTGCGTTTGTACTTAAGTGGAGAAGATTGCAATATCGGTGCCAACAATAACTATGAGGATATCATTATAGTTGCGACTTCAATGGGACCTGCAGATTTAATGGATTATGATTACAAGAAAATCCGCGGTTTGATAATAGAAGAATGCACGCCGACAATGCATGTGTCCATTGTAGCTAAAGCTTTAAGTGTGCCGATTATTTCCGGAATAGAGGGATTATTTAAAGATGTAAAAGATGGTGCTTTGATGGGAATAGACGGCTCGGACGGTTCAGTCTATGTCAATCCGCCTAAGAACATCATTGATAAAATCAAGACGAAAGTAGAAGAAAAGAAAAAAGAGCTCGCACAAATTCAGAAGCTCAAGAACTTAAAGAGTCGCACTAAAGATATGGAACGTGTTAATCTATATGTAAATATCGGCATGGATTTTGATATAGACTACATAAAAAGTACGAATTGCGATGGTGTCGGATTATATAGAACGGAAATTCCGTTCATGTCATCAGAAAAAATGCCGGATTTGAATCAGCAAGTGGAGTGTTATAAAAAATTATACGACGCGGCCGGAGATAAAAAAATTATATTCCGCAGTTTAGATGTCGGGTCGGATAAATTATTACCGTATTGGAATAGTATTACGGAAGATAATCCGGCCATAGGATGGCGTTCAATTCGTATTACACTGGATAGACGAACAATATTACGCAAGCAGATGCGTGCATTTATTCGTGCTGCTTCCGGCAAAGATTTATATGTCATGTTTCCGATGATATCAAATTTAGATGAGTTCCTAGAAGCTCGCGAAACATTTATGTTTGCCTATGAACGAGAAAAAAGACAAGGATACGAAATGCCTAAAAAAGTTCATTTAGGCTTAATGATAGAAGTTCCTTCAGTTGTATTCCAATTACGCGAGATATTTAAATATTGTGATTTTGTATCTGTTGGAACCAATGATTTATGCCAATTTTTCTTTGCATGCGACAGAGGAAATCCTCGTTTGAACGGTAGGTATGACGTGCTATCAGCTCCATTTCTGAATTTAATGCGAAAAATAATTAAAGAGGCAAATAATGCTTCGGTTATGTGTTCTGTATGTGGAGAGATGGCAAGTTCACCATTAGATGCGATGGCTCTGATAGGTCTCGGATTTAGAAATCTGTCGGTATCCGGCTCATCTTATGGGAAAGTAAAAGCAATGATTCGTTCTTTATCAGTTGCAGATATAGAGGATTATTTAAATAATATTCTCTCATCATCCCGCAAGACATTGAGGCCGCAATTAAAAGCTTATGCGACCGATCACGCTATTGAAATATATTAAAAAGTATGTTTTAATAACAAAAATTAACTTTAACACTGGAAGTAATGACCATGGAAAAGACAGAAGAGTTAGATATAGAAATTGAAGATATTGGCACAATATTAAAAAGCAGTCGCCTGAAAAGTAAGAAAACTTTAGAGGAAATTTCAAGCGAGTTATGCATTCGCCGAATATATTTGATAGCTCTGGAAGAAGGTGATTACCAAACTCTGGAACCGATTCCCTATGGCGTAGGATACATGCGTACTTACGCAAAATATCTGGGACTTAATCCGGACAGAGCAGTCAAATTATATAAAACGGCTTCCAATATTGAAGAAAAACCGGTTATAGAAGAGGAAAATATTCCGGAAGTAAATCGGAGTAGTTGGTTACATATTGGCTCAGGTATTCTTGCTGTTATTTTGATCTATGCAATTTGGAGCGGATATAGTTCAAATGCGGATAAAGAAAAGATAGAAAAATCTTTGCCGGAAGTTGTTGCTGAAGAAGAAATTAGCCAACCGACAGAGGTTTTATCAACAACTCTAATGGTTACAAAAGATACTACGGTTGCTGAAGATTTAAAAGCTGTTGAAGAAGAAAAGACACCGGTTGCACCGGAACCTCAAATAGAAAACAATAAAGTGATTGTTGAATTTTTGGGTGAATCTTGGGTGGAATTAAAAGATAAAAATAAAGTATATTTCCAAGGTGTATTTCATGACGGAGATAAGAAAGAAATTGATTATATAGATAATTTATTTATTTCTGTCGGTCGCCCACGTAATGTAAAAATCTTTATCAAAGGACAAGAAAAAAATATTTTGGTAAAGAAACGCAAAATGAATATTCCTTTAGATTCTCTTGAGTAATTTTTAAGAGTTGCAATTTAGAAAAAAATAGTAGATATACATATAAAAAGGATAAAATATAAACAAGGAAACAATTAATGAATTTTCAAGAAAAATTATCAGGTGTTGTTAATAGATATGAAGAGGTTCAGGCATTGCTGACATCTTCATCTATTTCTGCCGACGAACTTGTCAAATTAAATAAAGAAATATCCGTATTGGAGCCGGTTGTTTCTGCAATCAATAACTATAATGCTAAGGAACAAAGTTTCAAAGAAGCCGGAGAAATTATGCAAGACAATTCAATGGATAAAGAATTGCGTGAACTGGCAGAAATGGAATACTACGAGTTAAAAGAACAATTACCTGTACTTGAAAAAGAAATTAAAATTTTACTTCTTCCCAAAGAAGAGGATGATGAGAAAAATGCAATTTTGGAAGTTAGAGCCGGTACCGGTGGCGATGAAGCCGCCTTGTTCGCTGCCGTTCTTTTTGAAATGTATCAAAGATATTCTCAAAAGCAAGGATGGAAATTTGAGATATTGGATGCTAATGAAAATGGTATTAATGGATATAAAGAGGCTAGCGCCAAAATTACCGGTAAAGATGTATTTGCAAAATTAAAATTTGAAACAGGAGCACATCGCGTTCAACGTGTACCTGTTACAGAATCACAAGGTCGCGTTCATACCTCTGCAGCAACCGTTGCCGTCTTGCCGGAAATAGAAGAAGTCGATATGTATATTAATCCGGCAGATTTAAAAATTGATGTCTATCGTGCTTCCGGATCCGGTGGACAACACGTTAACCGAACCGAGTCCGCCGTTCGTATCACACACATTCCGACTGGTATCGTTGTTCAGTGCCAAGATGAAAGATCTCAATTTAAAAATAAAGAAAAAGCGATGAATCACTTGCGAGCTAGAATTTACGATGCTCAAAGAGAAAGCATTAATGCGACATATTCCGAAAAAAGAAAGTTGCAAGTTGGCAGCGGGGATAGAAGTGAACGTATTCGTACCTATAACTATCCGCAAGGTCGTGTAACCGATCACCGTATTAATTTAACACTTTATAAGTTAAACGATGTTGTGTCGGGAGAAGCACTGGATGAAATAATAGATGCCTTAATTACAGAAGATCAAGCAGAGAGATTAGCAGAAATAGATTAAGATAAAAAAAGAGTTGCGTAAATGCAACTCTTTTTCTTTAAGGTTTTGAACAATTAAATCTGAAGTTTTCTTCTTTTGACTTCATCATCAATTTTTCCGAATTTTTCTAACTCTTCAATGGTAATTGTTTCTGTATTAGCGCGCATTCTCGCATTACTGAGTTCTGTTAACAAATCATTGTCACTCAATTTAGAAAGATGCATTTGGTAAGATTTGAATACGAAGAAACGATGAGCCGCACGAAAGAGCCAAAAGGCAAAAACAACCGCGAACACAAGGGCTAGTGTTTCAACAGGGTTTTCCATGTTTTCCATAATTGTATGTGTTATAATAATTAGACAATACGGGGAGCATAACAAATTAAACCAATAAGTCAATCTGTATTCTTGTAATAATTTGTAACATATTTTTAAAAGCTTTTTTAAAAATATATGATATAAAAAAGCCAAACGAAATCTATAAAGGGGTTTTAATATGTCAAAATTGATTAAAGTAGCAGTAATCGGCGCCGGAATGATGGGAAAAAACCACATCAAAACTTATAAAAATCTTCCGGGAGTTGAGTTGGTTGGTGTTTACGATATATTTTCCGAAAATGCTAAAAAAGCAGCAGAAATGTTTGGAATTAAAGCATTTACATCATTAGAAGAAGTAGCACACAATGTGGATGCCGTAAGTGTTGTAACAACATCAGTTGCTCACTGTGAAGTTGGTGAATTTTTCTTAAATAAAGGAATTCACTGTATGATAGAAAAACCTTTAGCAACAACAGAAGAAGAATGCAATCGCCTAATCAATGCCGCAAAAAAGAATAATGTTACCTTATTAGTTGGTCATATTGAACGCTTTAACCCTGCGGTTGAACAAATGGGTAAGATTTTATCGGATACAAGCAAGATCCGTTCTATTACAGCTCAAAGAATGTCTGCAGCCAGTGGAAGAATTACGGATGTAGATGTTGCTATGGATTTGATGATACACGATGTTGAAGTTATCCAATCTTTAGTTAAATCTCAGGTAATTAATGTCCAAGCTGCTTCAGTAAAAACAGCAGATAATGCAAGTGGTAAAAATTATATTACGGCACTGCTTGAGTTTGAAAATGGGGCAACTGCAAATATTACAGCAAGTAGAATTACGCAAGCACGTGTTCGTACCTTGGCTGTAACCACAGATACCAACTATATTGATATGGACTTTATAAATCAAAGTATCAATGTCCATTCCCAAGGTCGTATGCCTTATGTAAATCAAGAGGAAATTCCTGAGTGGATGAACTATGGCTTGAAGGGAAGTGTAGAACAACTCTTTATCCCGACAAACCAGCCTTTACAAGCAGAACTATCTCATTTCATTAGTTGCATTCATGGTGAGGCAACACCGAGAATTACCGGTGAAAATGCTCTAAATGCATTACGTGTTATCTGGAAAATTCAAGATGCTTTAGGATTCTCACGCACGATTTCTGAAAACGAGACAGAAACTGTATTAAAAGCAGCATAACTTGTAATGCGATATAAAATTACAATAGAATATGATGGCACTAATCTCCTCGGCTGGCAAAAACAGAAAGAGGGGGTTAGTGTTCAGTATTTTCTGGAAGAGGCTTTAAAGGGCTTTACACACCAAGAAATAGAAGTTTATGGCGCCGGTAGAACAGATGCCGGTGTTCACGCAACAGGTCAAGTGGCGCATTTTGACCTAGAGACATCTATGGATTTATTTCATTTAAGAGAAGCTTTTAACGCACGATTAAGAATCCTTGAAGCGCCGGTTTCAGTGGTAGAAATAGAAAACGTAAATTCAGATTTTCATGCTCGCTTCTCTGCAATCGGTCGCGGATATATTTATCGTATTCTAAATCGTCGTGCCCCGACAGTTTTGCTCGCAAATCGTGTTTGGACAGTAGGATACCCACTGGATGTGGAACGGATGCGAAAAGGCGCAAAATACCTCTTAGGCAATCATGATTTCAGTTCTTTTCGTGGCGCCGGATGCCAAGCTTTATCGCCGATAAAAACATTAGATAGATTAGATATCATTACAAATGGAGATGAGATAGATTTTATTGTAGAAGCACGCTCGTTCATTTACCATCAAGTGCGTAATATGGTTGGAACACTAAAATCCGTCGGGGATGGAAATTTGGATCCGGAAGATATTAAAACAATTTTAGATAAGAAAGATCGTGCCAGTGCGGGCGTAACAGCACCGGCTTGTGGATTATATCTTAATAAAGTAATGTATTAATTAGAAAGAATTATCAGAATATAACGCATTCTTGATGTGCTTAATTTTATAGGGAAATTGCACAAAGAAAACATCAAACCGCATGCTAAATGATGTATATTGTGGATGCGTTTTCATAAAAAATTGAGCCCCATTCATAATTCTTTTCTGCTGCTGACGTGTCAGTGCAAATAAAAAAGCACTTCTATCTTTTCTTTGTTTAACTTCGCAGAACACGATTGTCTTTCTCTTTTGCACAATAAAATCAATTTCTCCGCAAGAATTTTTCTTTCCTGTACCACTTTTGTAGTTATGCGCAATAACTTTATATCCGTGAAAAAACATATAAATCCGGCACAGAATTTCCGCAATATGACCGATTCTATATTTGTTCATCTTTAATTTGAAGGGCACGTTCATAAACATCATTTCTCTTTAGGTTATATCTTTCGGCAATAAGTTTAACAGCTTCTTTTAAAGAAGAATTTTTGATTTCCTCTTTAAGGATTTCTTCAATATCATCAATAATAACCCCTTCTTCATGCGGTGGGGCAATGACTAAAACAATTTCACCTTTAATCGGTTTCTCTTCAATTTTTTGACGGACTTCTTCAACCTGCCCACAGATACATTCCTCATAAACTTTGGATATTTCACGAATAACTGCAATTTCACGTTTCGGCATAGTTTTCTCTAAAATACCAAGTGTTTTCCCGATTCTAAGGGCTGTTTCGTATAATACCAAAGTAGAGTTGATAGGTTTTAGTTCATTGAATAAATCTAAACGAGCTTTGTCTTTATTAGGAATAAATCCGGCAAACATAAATCTGTTTGTCGGCAAGCCGGAAAGTTGCAGGGCTGCAATAACAGCGCAAGCGCCGGGAATAGTTGTAACTTTTATTCCTTGCTTGCGACATTCGTGAACAAGCTTATACCCTGGATCTGAAATAAGCGGGGACCCGGCATCACTGATAAGGGCAACGCTGTTATTATTTTCAATAAAAGAAATTATTTCCTGATACTTTTTTTGCTCACTGTGATCTTCATAAGTAACAAAAGGTTTATCCGTCGGCAAATTCACCAGAGAAAATAATTTTTTGGAGACTCTGGTATCTTCTGCGGCAATAATATCTGCCTCAGTCAAAATCTCCTTTGCACGCGGAGATAAATCTTTTAAGTTTCCGATTGGTGTAGCGACTATATACAAACCTGCATCTAACATTTTATAGCTCTTTACAAAAAAAGTTTTATGGATTAAAAATATTTCAAAGGTAATTGTTTAATATTTTAGGAATAAATGCAAGTGTTAAAAAGATTCGCTATGTTTTTTCTCGTCCTCATATTGATGGGATGTAATAATCGCTTAACGGATAACCGAATAGAATTATCTGATCAACAATATGATATTATAGATTATGATGTTGTAGAAGATGTTATGTCAGTTGAGGGACAACTAAAGGTGGGCGTACTTTTACCATTGACGGGCAAAGCATCGGGAATAGGATTAGGCATGCAAAATTCAATGTTTATGGCATTGGATGATCTGAAAAATAATAAACTGGTACTTAAATTTTATGATACGCAAAGTACTGAAGAGGGAGCAGCAATATCAGCAGATAAAGCCATAGAAGAAGGCGCACAAATGATTTTAGGTCCTTTGATGAGTAATGAGGTTCGAGGTGCATCGGAAGTCGCATCTTCGTATGATATACCGATAGTTTCATTTACGACTTCTCCGCAAGTTCTGAAAAAAGGCGTATACAGTATGGGACTATTAAATGGTGAGCAGGTTGATAATATATTATCGTATGCCGTTTCACAAAATCGCAAAAAAATAGCGATTCTCGTTCCTGATAATATTACCGGCTTAAATGTTATAAAATCTGCTATAATGTCAGCTTTAGCAAAAGATATAACAATTTCAAAAGTCGTATTTTATAATCCGGAAAATATAGATTTTTCTGAGCAAATTAAAAATATATCCGAAGAAGAAAGTTTTGATGCGATATTAATAGCTGATAGCGGCAATAGATTAAAAACTTTAGCATCAATTTTGGCATATAATGATATTATGTATCCGGATGTATTGTTTATGGGAACATCTGCATGGGATAATACCAATCTAAGCAAAGAAACAATGTTGTATCATGGTGTTTACCCGATGGTATCCAAAAGTTACAGCTCTTACTTTACCGAAAAATATAACGAAACTTTCGGAGAACAACCGAGGGGAATATACGCGTTTGCGTATGATGGGGTATTACTTGCATCTGTTTTGACAGATAAAAAAAGTGAAAACTTAAACGATACCATAACTTCGTCAAATGGTTTTATCGGTATAAACGGATATTTTCGTATTTTACCGACCGGACAAAGTCGTCATAATTTGGAAATTATGGAAGTAACAAAAGATGGAGCCAAAGTTATCGCTAAAAGTCCGAGTAAAGCCCAAGATTACATAGAAAACGAAATAGATATAAGATATGTTTCCTATGAAAAGTTACCGGAATTTTATGGTAAAAGCAGTTCGGAAGTTCTAAACTGGCTATATAATAATTAAAAATTTAGCTTGCATATTGTGCGAATAAGTGCAATATAAAGACAATTCAAATATGAAGGGATCGGGGTTGTTTAACTGCCAACCCGGTCAGGTTCGGAAGAAAGCAGCCGTAACAGTCAAAGCAAGGTCTGTATCCCTTCTCCTCATAAGTTAGAGAAATGACGGAAGACAGTACAAACGAAAATCAATATGTTGTTTTAGCTCGCAAATATCGCCCGCAAAATTTTGAAGATTTGCTCGGACAAGATGCCCTTGTGCAGACTTTGACCAATGCTATTCAAAATAATCGGTTACATCATGCGTATATCTTAACAGGTATTCGTGGTGTCGGAAAAACAACAACAGCACGTTTAATTGCCCGAGCTTTGAACTGTACAGGAACGGATGGCAAAGGCGGACCGACTATTCATCCGTGCGGAGAATGTGATAATTGTAAAGCAATTGCTGCCGGTCGTCATATGGATGTTATGGAACTTGATGCGGCATCTCATACCGGCGTAGATGATATTCGTGAGTTATTGGATAGCGCTAGATATGCCCCGACCAATGCGCGTTACAAAGTATACATCATAGATGAAGTTCACATGCTTTCAAAAGGGGCATTTAATGCCTTGCTTAAAACATTGGAAGAACCGCCGGCACATGTTAAATTTATTTTTGCGACAACGGAAATTAGAAAAGTTCCGGTCACGATTCTTTCAAGATGTCAAAGATTTGATTTACAGCGTATTTCAGTAGAAACATTAATAGAGTTGTTTACTAAAATCTTACAAAAAGAAAATATTCCGACAGACACAGAATCTCTTGAGGCAATTGCGCGTGCAGCAGATGGCTCGGCACGTGATGGTTTATCTTTATTAGATCAGGCGATTGTTTTAAGTAACGGCAATATAAATATTTCTGTCGTAAAGAAAATGCTCGGTTTGGCAGACAGAAGTCAGACACTGTCTTTGTTTGAAAATCTTGTAAAAGGAAATATGGAAAATGTTGTTCAAATGATATCTGAACAATATACCAATGGTGCAACCCCAATGATTATTCTGCAAGATTTAATCAATATCACGCATGATATGGCAAAAGTAAAGATTTTGCCGACTTTACTAAATTCTACGGCGATGAGTGAAGTAGAAAAAAATACATTTAGTGAATTAAGTACCGGATGTTCATTGGCGATTCTTTCTAAAATATGGCAGATGTTGATAAAAGGGATTACTGAATTAAATATTGCTCCGTCAGCTGTTGAAGCTTTGGAGATGATACTATTGCGTATTGCGTATTCAGCCTCACTGCCAACCCCGTACGAATTATATAACGAAGTAAAAAAAAACTCTAAAATAGCCGGCAGTCCGCTTAGCGGAAATGAAAAAAAAAATAATTTAAATTTCAATGAGGATTTATATACTTTCAGCCAGCTAACGGATTTTTTGCGTTATCTTGAAAATAGCAAAAAAGCCCTGATAGAATATTCTATAAAAAATGATGTCAGCATAGAAAAATTCACTGATGGTCATATATCTATGCGTCTAGCTGAAAATTTAAATCAAGAATTTATCTTAAAATTACGTAAGTTGCTGGAAGAGACAACCGGCAAAAGTTGGGAAATAGAGGTTATTCCCGGTGCTTTGGGTGAAACAATTGCGGATAAAGAAAAATCAGTAGTTGAAGCAACAAAGAAAAATGTGGCAGAATACCCGTTAGTAAAAATGATTCTTGAGGAATTTCGCGGTTCTAAAATAGAAACGGTTGTCCGCAAAAATGTGGAAGAGATACTTCAAGATGAAGAGGAAAATTCGGAAGATACATATTCCATAACGGATATAGAAGAAGAGGATTAAGCAATGTTAAACATACAAGGATTGATGAAACAAGCTCAAGTTATGCAAAAGAAAATGCAAGAAGCACAAGCTAAATTAGAAGCCAGCGAAGTAACCGGTACATCAGGCAACGGAATGATAACAGTTACCTTAAGCGGTAAGTCCGAGATGAAAAAGATTTCTATTGATAAATCTTTGGTAGATGCCGAAGAAGTAGAAATGTTGGAAGATTTAATTTTGGTTGCTTATAATGATGCTCACTCAAAAGTGGAAGCACTAGCGGAAGAAGGAATGAAAAGCGCGACAAATGGCGCAAATCTAGGCGGTTTAAAGCTTCCGTTTTAAGGAGTAGATATGTCCGCCCCGTATATAGATCAACTGATAAAAATAATTGCGAAATTTCCATCTTTGGGAACACGATCAGCACGTCGTATTGTACTACATTTATTAAAAAAACGCGAAACACTGATTCCACAACTGATAAAAGCTTTGGAAGATGTTCAGGAGCATATAAAAGTATGCAGTGTTTGCGGTAACTATGATACAGAAGATCCGTGTTCCATATGCAGTTCACCTTCCCGAGAAGGAAATCTACTGTGTGTTGTTCAAGATATAAGCGATCTGTGGGCATTGGAACGCGGTGGATTATATAAGGGGAAGTATCATATATTGGGCGGAGTTTTGTCTGCTATAGAAGGCATAACACCGGAGGAATTAAATATAGAAAAACTCTTAAATCGCATAGAAGAAGAGGATATACGAGAAATTATTTTAGCACTTCCGGCGACAATAGATGGGCAGATTACGATGCACTATATATCTTCTTTGCTAAAAGATAAAAAAGTGACGGTATCAACTTTGGCACAAGGGATACCTGTCGGAGCGGAATTAGACTACATTGATGATGGAACAATTAAGTTAGCACTTGATTTGCGCAAGAAACTCTAATTTTCATCGGTGGAATTTTCCGGAATATGGTTATCAATCGCATAACCGTTTGCACGAACGGTGCGAATATAGTCAGGTCCGAATTTGTTAAGAGAACTGCGAAGCCGACGAATATGAACATCTACCGTTCTGGATTCCACATAAATATTTTCTCCCCAAATTGTTTTGAGTAATATTTCTCTGGAAAAGACTTTTCCGGGTTCTTTCATCAATAATCTTAAAATGCGAAATTCAGTAGGACTGAGATGAATATAATTTTCGCCCCGATACACTTTTCTTTCAGTCAAATCCAAAGTTATATCTTCAAAATTCAGAGTTTTTTCCTCAAAAGAGGGGGTACGTCGCAAATTCGTTTTAACTCGTGCCATAAGTTCCGGTACCGAAAAAGGTTTGGTAACATAATCATCAGCACCTGCGGTCAGTCCCGTAATTTTATCTTCTTCTTGACTTTTGGCAGTTAACATAATAACCGGAATATTTTTTATCTCCGGATTAGCGCGAATAAGTTTACAGATTTCAATACCTGAAATCTCCGGTAACATCCAGTCCAAAATAATAACAGAGGGCTGTTTTTTTTCAATTTCACTAAGAGCATTAAGCCCGTTAGATACGATTGCTACCTCATATCCTTCTTTTTCCAGATTATATTGCAAAAGCGTTGCTAAAGATTCTTCGTCTTCAATTACCATCACTAAGTTCATATTATGCATCCCTGAGGTTAGTTATATTTTCTAAATAGTTATCTGTTTTAAATATGGATGAACCGGCAACAAGAATATCCGCACCGGATTCTTTGCATAGGGTTGCGGTTGCAGAATTAATCCCTCCATCAACTTCAATCAAGACATTGTACGCACTAAGCATATCCTTTATTTTGCGAATGCGATTCGGCGTATCCTCATTAAATTTTTGTCCCCCAAATCCGGGTTCTACCGACATAACCAAAACCATATCTATTTTTGCGATAAATGGTCTTAATAATTCAATATCAGTATTAGGCTTAATACTAATACCGACTTTTTTGCCGAGATTATGAATAAGTGTAATTTCGTTTTCCGGATTTTCTGTTGCTTCTAAATGAAAAGTAATAATATCGGCACCGGCATCTGCATACCACGGAATAAATATCTTCGGATTTTTTACCATTAAGTGAACATCAAACGGTAGATGAGTATGTTTTTTTAAATCTCTGAGTATCATCGGACCGAAAGTGATATTCGGTACAAAATGCCCGTCCATGACATCAAAATGAATTAAGTCAGCACCTGCCTCATCCAATTTTTTAATCTCTTGCCCTAAGACGGCGAAATCAGCGGATAAAATACTCGGGGCTATTTTTATCATATCATTACTCCTGAAAAATATAATAATACTTTAGGCCGTAAAGCTTAACTTCAAGTAAATAATACAAAAGAGTGCGTTGATATTCGCATGGAAATGACTATTTAACCAGTGTCATCAATAAAGTAAAATGAGGAGAATAACATGGGCGAAATGGCAAAGAAAATTTCAAATATGGATTCTAAGGATTTAATAGAAGAATTAAACAAAGCTTATGCCGAAGAGTGGCTGGCGTATTACCAATATTGGGTTGGTGCAAAAGTGGCCGTAGGCTTAGAAAGACCGAAAGTTGTCGCGGAGTTTAAAGAGCATGCAATGCAAGAGCTGAAACATGCAGATATGGTGGCGGAACGTATTATACAACTTGGCGGAGTACCGCTATTAGATCCGTCAGACTGGAAGGAATATGCGCATTGTAAGTATGATGCACCGCGCGAATCAGATACACGCATTTTAGTAAATCAAAATTTGATAGCGGAACGGTGTGCAATAGCAAGATATGAAGGAATATGCGAGATGTGTAAAGATAAGGATTATGAAACATATAATATATCACGCAAGATTTTAACCGAAGAGTTGGAGCACGAACAAGAAATGGAAGATTTTGAGGCAGATTTTAAGTTCTATCAATAAAATCTAACAGATTCTTAACCTCTTAATGCTACTAAAGTATTAAGAGGATTATTTTATTGAGGACGAAATGCCGGATAAAGAACTACAAAAAACAATTGCAACATGGATTGAGTGGTTGCGAACTCAAAAAAATTATTCAAGATATACAATTCAAAGTTATTTAAGTGACTTAGAAATTTTTCTTTCTGAATTACAAACGGATAAAGTAACCTTAGAATTTTTGCGAGAAATGGATGTAAAAGTTTTCCGCAACATTTTCGGCTCTCGTTTAAAAAAAGGTATCAGTAAGCAAACAGTTGCACGCGAAGAAGCCGCAATTCGTAATTTCTTTAAGTGGTTAGACAGTAATGAAATTATAAAAAACTCTTCGATATTCCAAATATCCACACCAAAATTACCCAAAGTTTTACCACGAGCTCTGGATATAAATTCAATTCTTGATGTGTTGGAGGAGGCTTCAAAAAATGTAAGTGAACCATGGATAGGTTCACGAGATACAGCAATTTTTACCTTGCTCTATGGATGTGGATTGCGTATTTCTGAAGCATTATCGCTTAATGTGGAAGATGTAAGTAATAATGATTTTTTAAAAGTTCACGGTAAAGGAAACAAAGATCGCTATGTCCCGATATTAGATATTGTAAAAGAAAAAATAGCACGATATAAACAGTCATGTCCATATAATCTTAAACCTGATGATGCCTTATTTTTAGGGGCAAAGGGGGAGAGATTAAAACCGCGTATAATCCAACGCAAACTACAAAAAATAAGAGAAATACTAAATTTGCCGGACAATATTACCCCCCACGCTCTGCGTCACTCATTTGCTACACATTTATTAGCGCAAGGTTCAGATTTACGTTCAGTACAAGAGTTACTGGGACATGTATCACTGAGTTCCACCCAAAGATATACAGATGTAAATTTGGAAACCATACAGAAAGAATATAAAAAGGGGTTTCCGGATAAATAATTGGACAATAAAAAAAGCACCAAACAGGTGCTTTGAAAATCTCAATTTTGTAGAAATTACTTCAATTTCTTTTCTACAAATTCTTCATGCTTTTTAGATTTTTTATCATACTTTTTCATAACCAATTTCTCAGGATGAGTTCTCGGGTTCTTTTCAGCAAGATAAAATGTACCTGTACCAGCACTACTTTCCAATTTTACTTTTACTTTAATTGCTTTTGCCATTATTTTACTCTTATAATCAAGGTTAAACACAAAAAACTTTAGTTGCACTATACATTTATTATCACGAATGTCAATATAAATTTTAGCCTAAATTATTATTTATCAAATCTATTGCGACTAATAGCTCTTTATTCGGGTTAGATTTATCTGTAATCACGCAACTATTTTTATAACCGGTACAAATCTGCGGTATCAGACCGATATTGTTAATTGATTTACCCGAGGGCGAAAAGAAATATCCGCTAGTCAAAAATAAAGTTTTCTTTTCAATCTGATAAGTATTCTGAATACTTCCTTTGCCAAAAGTTTTTGTCCCAACTATAACAGCCCGACTTTGTTCTCCAAAAGCGGCTACAATAATTTCTGCAGCTGATGCTGTCTTATCATCAGTTAAAACAACAATTGGTTTTCCGTTAAAGATATCCCCTTCGGTTGCCGTATAATATTTTACTTGTTTGAATTTGTCTTCACTGTAAGTGATAATTCCGCCATCGAGGAATAAATCCGCTGTCTGGATTGCTTCATTTAAACTACCACCGATATTACCTTTTAAATCCAAAATAATTCCTTTTATATTTGGATGATTAGCCGTAATTCTTTTGATAAAATCAGCAGTTCCTTCTTTAAAAAGGTTGGGACGGATATAAAGAATATCCTTATGAATGGAATATTGTAATGCCTTTTCTGCATACTTTGTGTTTTCAATTCTTGAAAAACTGTCAAGATTATCTGCAATTAGGTTAAAAAGAGAACTCTCAATATCTTTTTCATATTCGGAAATTTTTTCTGACCGCTGGGCAGAAACACGTAAAATTGTCAACATGAAATTCTTCCAAGATTCAGAATTTTCTTCTTTTTTAGGTAAATCAAATATCCCGATTAATACATTATTTTGATACAAAAAAGCCTTAGAATCACTATTATACAGTTTGAGATTTGTATCAAATTGGGAAAGAAGTTTAAGGCCTTTAATAGAAATATTTTTAAAATTTGCTTTTCTCACATAGTCAGTATTAATCGTTCTGAACAGCGCATCCAATTTTTTATATTCGTATGCTCTCGCATCAGTTATCCCGACGATACAACAAACAAGCATTAAAAATATTTTTTTAATCATTAAAAATCCTTAAACTCAGCAATCAAAGCCGTATGATCCGAAGGTTTTTCCTTCATTCTGAAATCTCTGTCAATTGTGCAATCAGTCAACATTTCGGCAAATTGCGCAGAGCTGAAGAGATAATCTATTCTTAAACCGGAATTAGTTACAAAAGAGTTACTGGTATAATCCCAAAATGTATATCCTTCTTTATCCGGATACAGAAGCCGGAAAGAATCATGAAAACCGGCAAAGGTTATCGCTTTAATTTTATCTTTGACTTCTTTAACATACATCGGACTATTTTTAAATCTGGAGGCATCATAAACATCAAGTTCGGTCAGCATGACATTAAAATCACCTCCAATAATAACAGGTAAGCCGGTACTTTTAAGTTGGATCGCCCGACGATAAAATTTATCAAACCAATTTAATTTATAAGCTAATTTTTCTTTTTGAACTTCTCGATTCGGAGATGCTCCATTTGGAGCATAGACAGAGGCAGCGTAAAAAGATTTATCTTTATATTTGACTAAAATTTCTAAATATCGGGATGCAGTATCTTCTTGAAACTCTGGTAGATTTTGCGCAGTAATCTCAAAATCATACTTAGATAAGATAGCCACTCCGTTATAACTTTTTTGCCCGAGAGCAACCGCCTTATAGCCTAAAGCCTCACATTCAAAATATAAGAACTTATCAGTTTCACATTTTATTTCCTGCAAGAATACGATGTCAGGATTTGTTTGTTTGAGCCATTCAAAAAAAATACCGCTTCTGGTTCTGATTGAATTAATATTTAATGTCGCAATTTTCATAATTTCACCTATCATTAGCACATAAACAGATGATAGCCCTTATAATCTTAAATGATTGTAAATATATTTTGCTTTATATTAAAAAAAGTAGAATAAAGGAGTATAGCGTATGTTATATGGTTTGAATACCAAACAAGTAAAAGATATGAATGAATTTCATCAAAGAGTCGCTGACCAAAATATTCAAGGTATGGATGACCAACAAGAGGAAATAAGTCAGGCTAAAAATAGTTTTATCGGAATGTTGGGCGGGATACTTGTCGGCGGAGTCGTCGGTTGGTTATTCTTAGGACCGGCAGATAACATAAACTCTGTACCAGTTATTCCTGTGATTCGTCGTCCGATTACACCTGCTAAAATACAACCAAATGATCCGGGCGGGATGGAGATTGATAATCAAGATCGTGAAATTTATCATATTGTGGATAATATGCCCAAAGAAACTAAACCTGTTAAAATTCGTCCGATTCCCGATATGCCGAAGATGGTGGTTGAAAATTCAATTTCTCAAGCAGAAAATATGGATGATTTGGTGGAAAGTATAGAAGAAAATAATAATTTACATATACCAGAGAACTCTTTAAAACAAGCAGATTCGGTTCAAGTTGCACACACTGAGTTAGTTGGTATAAAAACCAATAGCAACAACAAAGTTATAATTCCGCAAAAGATAGATAATATTGAAGTGAAATTGCAAAAAAGCATCAAAGGACGTGCAGAAAAAATAATACCTTCAGAAAAAAAAATAGCACAACCTATAAAAGTTGATAAAGCACCAGCTAAATCAGTTAAAGGAACATGGTATGCGCAAATTATTGCTTCATCCAGCCAAAAAGTTGTACAAACATTGTGGCAAAAACTTTCTCAAAAACACCAATATCTAAAACAATATCCGCACGAGATAGAAGAAATAACAGCTGCAAACGGCAATACATTATACCGTCTAAAGGTAGGAGCTTTTAAAACTCGTAAAGAAGCCGCTGCCCTTGGAGATAAAATGAAAAAGAATCAAATCAGTAGTATTATAAAACAGAATTAGAGGAACAATGGAAAAGCCGATACTAGCTGCAATACTCTCTTGCTCCGAAACAAAATTAACGGATTCTGAAAAATATTTATTTTCAAAATATAATCCGCTTGGCGTAAGTTTATTTTCATGTAATATGAAAACATTTGAGCAAACCCAAAAACTGGTTTCTGAAATTAAAGAAGTTATTGGTAGAGAAGATGTACTTATCGGTATTGATCAAGAAGGAGGACGAGTTTCTCGCCTAAATAACATTGTCAATTACAAATATGCTTCCGAAGCAACATTAGGCGAAGTTCCTGAAATCTATACTACCTACCATGCTCAATTAATATCAGCCGATATTCGCCATTTGGGAATTAATGTAAATTTTGCTCCGGTATTAGATGTTGCAGAAAAAAATCAAAGTAAAGTTTTAGAGAAAAGATGTTTTTCAACAGATAAAAAAAGAGTCGTTTCGTATGGTAAAGCAATGGCAGATTCATATATAGAAAATGCAATTTGCCCATGTATCAAACATATTCCCGGACATTTCTCAGCAAAAGAGGATCCTCATCTTGAGCTTGCAACAATAAATCTAAAACAAAAACACATTGAAGACTATATAACTTATTTGCAGGCTTTTAAGAAGTATCCTTTGGCTATGACTTCGCATATATTTATGCCTAAAGTAGATGCTCAATATCCCGCCACGCAGTCAAAAATAATTATATCTGAAATTATTCGTAAATACTTGTCTTTTGACGGTTTTCTACTAAGTGATGCGATAGAGATGAATGCTCTTAAAGGAACAATCTCAGAAAAAGTAAATACCTCTCTAGATGCGGGAATAGATGCAGTTTTATGTTGTTCCGGCAAATATTCGGATTTAGAAACGGTATGTCGGCAAGAAAGAATATTGACGGAAAAATCATTAATAAGATTTGCTAAAATAAAAAAAGTATTTCATAATATCCCTAAGCATATAGACATAGAGAATATCCGAGGTCAGTATGAGGCCGAGCTAAAAGATAAACTCCATGAGAAATATTCTTACGATGCAACGGAGATACTAAAGCAAATGCATAAGAAAGGAGAAAATTAATGGAATGGATTCTGGTCGCAATTATAGTATTTGCGATATACAATGCTGAAAGATTACCTGAAATAATCAGTAAGATAAAAAAAGATGTTCCGCACATTGTGGAAGCTGGAAAGAAAGTTTCAAAAGATTTGCAAAAGAAAGCACAAGAAACTAAAAAAGGAAAAACAGCAATAAAAGAAACGTCTAAAGAGAAAAGTTCTGATAACTAATTTCAAAAATAAAAGGTGTTGTATAAAAACAACACCTTTTATTTTAATGCCGGAATATTTAGCTGGGCAATATAGCCGGGTTTAATTTTAACATTTGCATAAAGTAAATTATCTGTTTCAATCATGTATTCTTCGCGATTCGTTAACTGGGCTGCAAGTTTATAAAAATCCCGCCCGTTTAATTCTTGCTTGTACCAATTCATAACATAAAAAACGCAAGCCTGACTTTTATCAGTTCTGCCACATCTTGGTCTTCCGGCCGGAACATCTTGATTGATAACAACACCTTCCAAACCATGTTTTTCTATTGTTTGAGTGGCAAATAAAGATTTTCCGATAAATATTCCGATTAAAAAGCAAAGAGCAATAGAAACATAAAAAATGCTTTTTTTAATATATTCATCTTCATTTATAAAATCATTTAAACCATCTCCGTCATCATCTAAATCGGGAGGAAGACTATCTAATATATAACCGGATGTATCTTGTGATTGTAATTCTTTTGCTTGCACATCCTTGACCGTCATCAAATCTGTAGTTGGAGTAAGATTTTCAGGCTCTGTGACCCCATCGTTTTCTACCGTGTATTGGGGGGCATCGCTTTCATCAATCTTAGTGTTAACTGTTGAAGCGATAATTGATGATGGTGTATTTTCAGCATCCGGCATAATTTTAGGCGGTGTCATCGGCATGTTTTCAGCCGGTCTAATACGCGGTCGCTTAATCTTTCTTAATTTTCTTGGCGCCGGATGAATATCAGATGAAGGAGATAGAGACATCCCTTCATTATTTATATTTTCTAAATCATCTTCTGTCATATCAATACTCATCAAATTTTGTTTTTAATTTTTTCGTCTGTTTTTAACATTCTGACTAATCTTGGAACAATAAAGACGACAGTTTCAGTTCCTTGAGTTGCCGGACCAAAGATTTCACTTGGTAACCCGATAATCAAAAAGTTCTCACCTAATTTATTACTAACTTTGAAACGTGTAATTTCGCCATCAGTTGTATCCAAAGTAATTTCGGATTCTATTCTGTTTCGCTTTCCGATTCCTGCTTTTGCCAAAAGCGAAAGTGGATATTCCATATTATCCAATTTACCGCAACGACCGACATCAAATCTGGAGAACCATCGTGTCGGAACAACAAATCTACCTTCAGAAATATCTTGAATTGTTGCATACTTGCTAACAAATTCTCTCAATTTTTCATTAGAAATATCATTTGTTACGGTAAGCACTCTGCCAATAACTCCGGTTTGAGTCGTTGCGATACTCCCGAATTTAAATTCCTTTAATAAATCATTCCAAACAACACCGCAAGGCTCTTTAGCTAATACACGGAAAATACTGACATCATACATAACCATTGTTGGATTATTTTCAAACTCTTCTATCAATGTATTAATTTTATCCAAAGTTTCTACATCAGTTTCAAAAGTAATGGTATAATCACGCCAATTTGTAACCATATCAGTGATACCGGCACCTCTCAATACATCAAGAAAACCAAGCAATAAAGTTCTGGAACTCGGTGAATACATCGTAAAACTGGCTCTGCGAGCAAGAATTAAAGAATTCATTTCGGCATCATAATGATAAAACAAGTCTGCCGAACGTGCGACCATTTCAACAACTTCTTTGAAACTTCCGTTTAAGTTTTTTCCGTATAAAGCTGGATAAGGAGCATCTTTAGCAATAAGTTTTATTCCGGCTTCCTCGGTTAATTTAACTAAAGCTTGCTCTGTAGGAAGATTATCAAAATTAAAGTTTCTGACTTCAAAATCCGGCAACTCGTCATTTACCCCGTTTCTTTCAATCCGAAATGAAATATTATTATGCGGTAAAATTTGTACCATTTCTTGCGTTTTCCAATTTACATTGCATCTGAGTGGTGTTTCCAAATCCAAATCATTTGCCCGAAAAGTTGTGCGCAACATATTAGGATCTTCTTGCGGTAAAATCATAAAATTATTAGCGGAATTACCACTGACGTTTTTGCTTGTAATAACTGTTTCCCCACCGATATCATAGGCATTGCAAGCTGCAAGTGCTCCCAAAGAAAATACGAGAGTTAAAAATTTCTTATTATATATAAAACGCAATTTATTCATCCTCTTCTTCTTTCTTCTTTTCCAAAGCTTGTTGCTGAGCAACAAGCTTGGCAACAACATCATCAATACTTTGTCCTGCATTTTGTATCGGATTATCATCAGACTGATCCGTAAAACCGGAAAATGCATCTTTAGCTTCGCTTAAATCTTTATCTTTTTTGACATTCATTTCTGCAGTTGCATTGCGTTCCAATTCTTGTTTATACAAACTAAGATTTTCTTCTAATGCTTTAATCCCGCCATTAATCTTTTTTTCAATAAACGGATGGAGTTCTGTGTGTTCAATAAGATAATCACCTGTTTCGCATAACTCTTCAAGCACATCAATAATATACGAGAAAAAAGGATAGTCCTCAACGGCAATATTTCCTTTTCGGATACATCTCGCTGCAATTCTGGAAACGGTACGATCGTAATAATCACGAATTAATACATAGTTATCTATATACCACAAACTTTCTTTGGTTACCGCAATTTTACTTTCATCAGTCATAAATCTCTCCTACAAGAATACCCTAAAATAAAGAACTTTACTTGTAAATCTTTTATTACTTCTTATCAGTGTTGTTATTATCCGAATTGTCCTCGTCAACATATTCCCATTCCCAATCACCATCTGCACTTTCGTCAGCATTTTCAGAAATAGGATTTCCATTTTCGTCAACATATTCCCAATCCCAGTCTTCTTCTGTGTTAGTGCTATCTGTTGAAGTATCAGCAGATTGTTCGGAAGGTTCATTTTCATCAACATATTCCCATTCCCAATCATCATCTGATTGATTTGAAACATTAGAAGATATTTCTTCGTCATTTCCTTCGTCGACATCTGAAACATTTTCATCATCATTGTAGTCATCTAACTGTATCGGTTCATCCATAGAAGACAAATCAATATCAGAAGTTAACGCTTGTCGGATTTTCTCCATTTCACTGCTATATAAACTATCTGTATGAGGTTGCTCTGGAGCAGGTGCTGAATATATCTCGTCAGAAGAAGTCTCTGTGTTATCAAGATTAGGTAAGTCTTCTTTCGGAGCTTCATCAAGAGCTTCCGGAGTCTCTTGCGGTA
>SAMEA104404106__coassemble_111_pt1 | contig 126319 bp, 114 predicted proteins | sample SAMEA104404106__metabat2_high_PE_033 | metagenome-assembled genome bin SAMEA104404106 (sample SAMEA104404106) | Balaenoptera acutorostrata
CCTTTGTTTTTCCCGATTTTTATTTTAAAGCTTTTTATATACCAGTTATTGCCCTACCGAACATTATTTATTATATCCTATATTTCCTCCGGTATATAGATAGCTTTTCTTCTTAGTTGTCTATTCTTTGGTTAGTAAATTACTATTCTTTTTTCTTGATGCTTCCCTTGTTTTATGTTATATATATTATAAGAATGAAGAATAACAATTTTCCTATAATATATACATCAACAAACCACCACTGTTTTTACAGTGGTTTTTTATTATCCGGTTTTAATTCGGTGTCTAAATCACAAAGATTCTTTTTTTATTTTTTATGGTAGATTATATATATTACTAAGATTAACTACTAAGGAGACACAAAATGAGTAAAATTTTATTTTTAGAATACCCAAGATGTTCAACCTGCCAAAAGGCAAAAAAATGGTTAGATTCTCATAATATTGAGTATACTGACAGACATATTGTTGAACAAAATCCCAATTCTCAGGAACTAAGTGAGTGGATCAGGAAATCAGGTTTACCTTTAAAAAAATTCTTTAATACCAGCGGACTTTTATATAAATCATTAAATCTAAAAGAAAAGCTACCTAACATGACTTCTGATGAACAGATTGAAATGCTAAGTAGCAATGGTATGCTGGTTAAAAGACCTCTTATCATCGGCTCTGATTTTGTACTAACCGGTTTTAAAGAGGAAGAGTGGGAGACAAAGCTAGTTTTCAAATAGCCCTGTACCTTTTTCTAATTTTGTTTTTTGTTGTTCTAATATTGTGGAAAGATTTAATTTTCCGCTACGAATCATGGCACGGACTGGACATCCGGAATTAATATCAGGATTCGTAAATAATGTCTCTACTTTCAGTCGCCTTGGTGAACCTGTTAGATTCTGATGAACACATGCTAAGAATCCGTTAGCCATTAAACCATAAGCCATATCTTCGCTGATTCCGCTTGAAGCCGCATATTTTGCTAACGCATTGATTGCATCATTTACATTGTTAGCATGAATTGTTGATAAAACCAAATGTCCTGATGTTGCAGCACGTAAAAGTTCTACAGCAGCCTCAGGAGATCGAATCTCGCCTAAATATATATATCTTGGTTTTGAACGTAATGCTGATTTAATACCTTCTGCCCAATTTCCCTCCGGTGGCACCGTCTGTTTACAAAGTCCTAAATCTCCATGTTCGGTTTGATAGACTCCGTCCAGTGGCATTTCTATCGGGTCTTCAATTGTAAAAGCATATCCACCTTCCATTTGAAGGTATTTTTTTATCAGAGACGCAATTGTTGTGCTTTTCCCCATTCCGGTCGCGCCGGCCAATAAGATGAGTCCGCTTTTGTTTGCTAACGACAGAAGTTGGCGATATACCCCGCTCGGCAAACCTAATTTTTCCAGATTTGGAATGCTCGCCGGCATTTTTCTCGCACAATATTGTTCCCCTTCCAACGCTAACGTTCTTTCTATACGATAATTGCGATTTTTATATTTAATTGAATAACTTTTAGAATTTCCATCATAATTATTTATAATATTTTCTACGAATTCGCTCAAATCCGGACATTTAGCTATTTTTAAACCGCTATTACTTTTTCCGCTCCATATATAGCATTTTTTATCCGGAGAAATGTACATATCAGAAAACTTTTCTTCATTTACCGGTAACGGAATCCCCATATCTGCAGGAGAAACTCTCGGACGTGCTTCACTATTTAACAAAGCCGCACTACTTAATATCGTATTTTTTGTTGGTTTAGGCTGCGCCGAATTAGATGTTTCACTTTCTACTTTTTCATTTCCGGTAGAGGCTGTATTTTCAACTTTATCTTTATTAAATAATCCCATTATTTTTCCTGTCTAATTATTTATCTTACAGAGAGATTCTAATATAATTGTATTGATATTTCGTTAAAATAAAAAAGGCATAAAAAAACCATCCTTTCGGATGGTTATGAATTGGAGCGGGCAATGGGATTTGGACCCACGACATCGACCTTGGCAAGGTCGCGCTCTACCCCTGAGCTATACCCGCGTCACTTAACGAAGGTTTTTATAACATATATTTTTATTATTGCAAGCAAAAAAATATTCTTTTTTCAGTTTTAGTTTTAAATTGTTGTTTTTATGCCATTAAATATTAAATTTTACATTTATTTATTCAACTTGAGTTTTGTTTAGGGATTCTTATATAATTGGGGCATATATTATATACAGAAATTTTATAAGGATTTTAACTATGGCTACTACAAAAAAACAAAAAGATATACGATTTGAAAAAGAAGAAAAAGCTCTAAAGAGAAATTTGGAAAAAAGAAAAAAACAACAGAAAGAATTAGAAGAACTCAAAAAGAGCAAAAAAAACAATTGAGACGGGATTTATTATAATGGATAAAATTAAAATTATCGGGGGAAATACCCTTAATGGCAAAATTTATATAAGCGGAGCTAAGAATGCTGCTCTTCCTTTGATTTGTGCCTCTCTTTTAACTAAAGAAAAAATTACTTTGAAGAATGTTCCGACTCTTTCAGATGTCATCTTCTTGAATGGATTGCTTGAATATCTTGGCTTAAAAATCTCTCAAAAGGAAGAGTTTACAGATTCTCATTCTTCTATGTCCTATACTTATCAAGCAGATGAGATAAAGGATTATACCGCACCTTATGATTTTGTGAGAAAAATGCGCGCTTCCTATTATGTTTTGGGACCGTTATTAGCAAGATTTCATCAAGCACAGTTCTCGTTGCCGGGAGGATGTGCTATCGGGGCACGTCCAATTGATATTCATTTATCATCTTTGGAGCAGATGGGGGCAAATATCATAATCAAAAACGGATATGTTGTTGCTGATGCTCCCAGCGGATTAAAAGGAGCTCATGTCATTTTTGCGAAAGCATCTGTTGGCGCCACTTGCAATATTTTAATGGCGGCAACCTTAGCTCAAGGTACAACTAAAATAGAAAATGCAGCAAAAGAACCAGAAATTGCCAACTTAATTGATTTATTGAATGCGATGGGGGCGCATATTGAAGGTAAAAATACTTCCATCCTGACAATTCATGGTGTTCAAGAATTACATGGCGCAGAAATTGCTGTATTACCGGATAGAATTGAGGCAGGTTCTTATGCTGTAGCTGCGGCTATTACAAAAGGAAAACTAGAACTGGTAAATGCCGTTGCCGACCATCTATATCAACCAATAATGGTACTCAAAAAAATGGGAGTTGATATCACGGAAACATCTAATTCTATTGTCGTTGATGGCAGAAACAAACAACTTATCGGAAAAGATATTTTTACTGATTATTATCCTGGATTTCCGACTGACTTACAAGCGCAATTCATGGCTCTTATGACGGTTTCCGATGGTGCCTCTTTGGTTACGGAAAGTATTTGGGAGAATCGCTTTATGCATGTTCCGGAGCTTTGCCGAATGGGCGCTGATATAAATATACACGGCTCCGCTAATGCTATTGTGCGCGGTGTAAAAAGATTATCCGGTGCGCAGGTTATGGCCACTGATTTGAGAGCATCTTTTGCTCTTATTTTAGCAGGACTTGTCGCCGAAGGTGAAACTATTGTAAACAGAGTTTACCATCTTGATCGCGGTTACGAAAAATTAGAAGAAAAATTGCGTGCTGTCGGGGCTAATATTGAACGTATTAAAACGGATTCTTCAGTTCCCGACCAAACAAAATAAATTGAAGTCGCTTAAAGTTACGGCAGGATTCTAATTCTGCCGTATTATATTTTTTATACGAATCGTAAACTTTGCGAATCTTATCAAATCCTGTTCCCCACGGATAACCGTTTCTTTGTAAATTACTTATTCCTAAAATCGTCAACGAACTCCAACTATCATCTATCAACATTTTCGTTCTGCGATTAGCTTTTTTATATTCGTCCGAATCGTGAAATACAGCAAGAGACTCCATGCTATCTTCTATCATGCTACTTGATTTAGATAGACTATCTGAGCGATTCCGATAGTTATAAAGCGGAACCGGTAAAATTGAAATCAAAGGATTATTTAAAAATGCACGTTTTATAAAAATCTCATCTTCGGCACATTTCACATTAGTCGGGAAATATAAATTATGTTTCTCTATAAATTCACGTTGAAATACTTGATTTTTCACACCACTTTCCAGATAAAAAATATCACTATGGGCATTTTCGCCCTTAAAAGGGGAAAATAAGGATATCTTATCCATCTGTCGGGTCGGGAAGCGTGTTTCATCTTCCGAAATTTCTGCAAGAGCTTTTTCCCCTCCGGTATCTAAAACCCACTGTCTGTCGTAGACATCATAATGTCCGGTCAAAACGATTTGGGGCGCATCCTTTTTAATAACTTTCATAATTTCCAAAAAGGAATTACTTTCTAACCAATCATCACTATCCACAAATGTTATATATTCACCTGAAGTTATTTTCAGAGCATTGTTTCTGGCAGCCGAAACACCTTGATTCTTTTGATTAATTACAATCATATTTTTGTGCTTTTGAGCATATTGATTTAAAATTTGTAACGAGTTATCCGTTGAACCGTCATTAACAGCTATAACCTTAAATTTTCCGCTTTGAGCAAACACACTGTCTAAACATCTCGGCAAGAATTTTGCTGAATTGTAAACCGGAATTATCACATCTATCGTTATTTGATGTTTATATATGTAAACGCCTAAAAACAACAAAAAGACTCCGCTGAATAAAATTATTTTTGATAAAGTTGTTTTCATTTGTTCCTCTTTTGATTTTTTTATAAAATTTTTAATTGTTTATATAGCGGTCTATCAGTGCGGACTCCGATATATTGACACCCGAATCTATCGCAGAATCTTTCCAGACCTTTTCTTCTTGCAGCAAAATAATGATAGTAAATATCCTTAAAAGAATCCGGATTAGAATCAAATATCAATTTTTCTTTATTGTATTCTACCATATACTCCCCAGACTCCGGAGGTATTTCCTCTATGACATCATAAATGTTTGCACAATATACACGTCCTTTACGCGTTAATGAAACCAAAGATTTGCGAACATTGTCATCAAAATCATAAAAATCACTGATGATAAAAACTATAGCTTTGCTTTTAAGATTATATTGTAAATATTGCAGCGGATCAGATAAACTTTTGGTGGGGCTTATGTTGTCTTCTTTTATGTTTGACAGCATTGATAAACTTTTATCCGAAACAGCTTTAAGAATCGCCATTAAACTCTTTGGATTGTTTTTTGGTTTATAAATTTCAGTACGATATCCATCAAATAAAACCAATCCAAAGCGGTCTTTATTAGCAAGACTTTGCCACCCGAGCAGAGCCGCTAATTTAGAGGCAGATACAGATTTTAGCTCTTTTTTAGTTCCAAAAAGCATTCTCGGGGATAAATCTAATACGACATAAACTTCTCGATCTTTTTCTTCAGAATAAATTTTGGTATAGGTACCGCCTTTGCGTGCAGTTACTCGCCAGTCAATATCTCGAACATCATCTCCAAACTCATAAGCTCGTACTTCTTCTAACTCCATCCCTCGTCCTTTAAATGCGGAGCGAATATCACCTGCCTGATAAGATGTTATTCGATTCTGGCGACAGTTGATGTACGGCAAATATTTTTTTTGTTCAATAAGTTCATCCAGTTTGGCATACAAACCTCGTTTTTCATCTTGGGGTTTTGCTTTGCGATTAAATATCATTTCTATCAACCTTACGGAAGCGGGACTGTTTTTAAAATTGATGTAATGACATCATCAGCCGTCAACCCCTCAGCTTGCGCCTCAAAACTTAAAATAATGCGATGACGCAAAACATCATAGATTACAGCATGAATATCATCAGGTGTCACAAAATCACGTCCATCTAACCACGCATTTATTTTTGCACATTTATCTAAGGCAATTGTTGCACGCGGACTTGCACCAAATAAAATACTATCTTTAAGTGACGAATCGTATTTTTCCGGTTTTCTTGTGGCAACAATTAACTGAACTAAATATTCTTCTAAAGATTCACTAACATGCATGGACAATACTTCACGACGTGCCGAGATAACATCTTCTACGGAAATTTTGCCGACTTTTTGAGAAAATTCCATCCATTCAGGATCTTGTTCTTTTGTTCCTTCTTGCTCCGACCGAACTAACTTCAAAATTTTATGTTCTGTTTCTGCATCCGGTTGATCTATTTTGATATACATCAAAAATCTATCTAATTGCGCTTCAGGTAAATTATACGTTCCCTCTTGTTCTATCGGATTTTGGGTTGCCAATACCATAAATAAATTTGGTAAATTATATTGATTTCCTCCGACACTGACTTGTCTTTCTGCCATTGCTTCCAGTAATGCGGATTGAACTTTGGCCGGTGCACGGTTAATTTCATCTGCTAAAACCATATTAGCAAAAATCGGTCCCTTGCGAAACTCAAATTCACCTTTAGTAGCCAAGTAAATATCACTTCCGGTAATATCTGATGGCAACAAATCCGGAGTAAACTGTATGCGATTATATGTCGCTTTTATGCATTCGGAAAGTGTTTTTATTGCTTTTGTCTTTGCTAATCCGGGAGCTCCCTCCAATAAAGCGTGTCCGTCAGCTAACAGGGTAATAATTAATTTCTTCACCAAGTCTTTTTGACCGATAATTCTATTATCCATATAGTTTTGTAAAGCTATAATTTTTTCTTTAACTTCGCTCATAAAATTCCCCCGAATGTTTTATTTCTGTTCTAAAAATAAATAAAATACTTTTATTTTCCTTATTATACTGTATATGATGATATATAAGATTTATGGTATTAAAAAACAAGAAAATTTATAAATGAGTAACATATTTGATTTTAACGACAGTGACGAAAACGAAGATTTCCCGCTGTATGATAATATTAGTGCATTAAAGCCCGCTCCGAATTATTTGGATACACTTAATCCGGAACAGAAAGAGGCCGTCTTGCATACCGAAGGACCTCTTTTGGTCTTAGCAGGTGCCGGTACGGGGAAGACTAAAGTTTTAACAACACGTTTAGCATACATACTGGACAACAGTAATGTTCGTCCTTGGAACTGCCTTGTTGTAACATTTACGAATCGTGCTGCCAACGAAATGAAAGAGCGTGTCAGGCAGCATATCGGAGATATGGTTAATACTGTTTGGCTTGGAACGTTCCATAGTATTTGCGTCAAAATTTTGCGTAAATATCCCGAGCTTGCAGGTCTAAAACCCAATTTTACAATCTTGGGAGAAGATGACCAAAAGCGTGTTATAAAAAAAGTTTTGCAAGAAAACAACATTGATGAAAAGCAATATACACCACAAGCAGTTTTGGAAAAAATATCGCGTTACAAAGACAAAGGTATCACAGTTGAAAAAGTTATTGCCGATTATAAATCTAATATAACTTCTTTTATTTATATTGAATATCAAAAAAAATTGGTAGAATTGAACTGTGTTGATTTTGGTGATATTTTACTCTATGTTTTGGATATTTTAATGAAGAATCCAAAAGTATTGGAGGAGTACCAAACACGATTTAAATATATTATGGTAGATGAGTATCAAGATACAAATGTAACCCAATATTTACTTTTACGCTTGCTTTCTCAAAAATATCGAAACCTTTGTTGTGTCGGTGATGATGATCAATCCATTTATTCTTGGCGTGGTGCGGAAATTGAAAACATACTTAAATTTTCTGAAGATTTCCCTGAAGCTAAGACAATCAGACTAGAAAGGAATTACCGTTCCACCGCAAATATTTTGAATGCGGCATCTTTTCTCATCAGTCATAATGCAAAACGACTCGGAAAGACTCTTAAAGTTGCCGAACATAGTCCGGTTTCCGATTGCGAAAATGAAAAAATAAAAATTGTAAGTTTATACAGCGGTGACGACGAAGCAAGATATATTGCTCAGGAAATTCAAAAATTAAAATATGATAATTATGATTTTGAAAATATATCCGTATTGGTCAGAACAGCATCTCAAACACGTGCCTTTGAAGAAGTCTTTATTAAAGAATCTATCCCGTATAAAGTTGTCGGTGGATTAAAATTCTATGAGCGTGCCGAAATCAGAGACATGTTAGCTTATTTCAGATTAATTTTACAACCGAGTGATGATTTAGCCTTTGAGAGAATCGTTAATAAACCGGCTCGTGGAATCGGAGAAAAAACCGTTGATAAAATCAGAACCTATGCAAAAAATGAGCGCATCCCGCTTTATATTGCATTAACAGACATGATAAGAAACGGAGAATTCAGCGGTAAAGCTCTGAATAGTCTGGATAGCTTTGTCAATAATATTGAAGAATGGCGTAAGTGCATGCTTGCCCTACCGCTTGGTGAATTCGCTGAGCAAGTTGTTGACGAATCCGGATATATGACAATGCTTAGCCAAGACAAATCTGTTGAAGCCCCCGGACGAATCGAAAATATTAAAGAACTTATCAGTGTGATGAGTGATAAAGAAACATATGCTTCTCTTGCCGATTTTTTAGAACATGTCAGTCTTGTTATTGATAATGAGTACGATAATAATGCTAACAAAGTGATTATTTCCACTTTACATGCAGCAAAAGGATTGGAATTTGAGGTTGTTTTTCTACCTGGTTGGGAGGATGGAATTTTTCCACATCAGAAGTGCCTCGATGCTTTAGACTCCGGAGGAATAGAAGAAGAACGCAGATTAGCTTATGTCGCAATAACTCGTGCCAAGAAAAAACTTTATATTTCTATGGCATTTAATCGCAAACTCTATGGTCAGTGGCAAACTTACATGCCTTCCAGATTTTTAAATGAGCTTCCGCCTAAATGCATCCAGCTTATTAATCATACCGGATATGCATCACCTAAGACAGACGAGTACAAAAAATCTTCAGAATATAGAAACACATACGGAGATTCTTACGGAAATTCTTATCATCAAAATTCTTATAGCGATTCGTATCACAAGGATTCTTATAAAAATTATTCAGGGAAATATTCTTCGACTAATTCTTATTCGGAAAATCGTTATTCTTCTTATTCCGATAAAAAATCATACAATTCTTATTCCAAAGATTCCTATACAAAGAAAGTTACTTCTTCTCCGCTTATCGGGACAAAAGTTAAACATGTCAGTTTCGGATACGGATATATTACTAATGTGGATGGAAATAAGTACGATGTTAAGTTTGATAAGTACGGACACAAAAAAATTATCAGTAGTTTCTTAGAAAAATGCTAATAAAAAAAGCAATCGTTTATTCGGTTGCTTTATTTTTTTGTTGACGAAATGAAAAATATTTATGAATAAAAAATGTTATAAATGTCATAATGATTATGCAACATAGCTGAGATATAGCTTTATCTAAATTAGGAATATTTTGCAAAGGACTCGCTACTGATAAGTTTTCTTGTAAATCTATAATTGAAACAAAAAATGCTAATAACCCCACATTTACAAAGTATAATACAATATATGAGGAAAATGCTTTAGTGTATTCTTTCCAGAAATTTCCGTGGCTATGAAAAACGTAATAACGCATTGTTGTTATGGATAAGTTTATGTTTACCAAATTCATTAAAAATAGTGCAAGTTGTTCTTTTCCTGATGTAAAATATAAAAAGGCATAATAAAGGATGAAAGACATTGCAGTGTTAAAACTGCCCACTAATAAAAATCTAATTTTCTCATTTATGCGGAACCACTTATCTTCAAATCTTTGATATATTTTTACGATCATTTTTTACTCTTTGGTCTGTTAACATATTTGTACGATAGGATATACTTTATTTGTTTTCCAGTAATTTTTTATTTATCAACTTTCGGTGTAAATATTTCTGTTTCCGCCCTTGTTTTTCAAAAATGAACTCCTATTTGTTTAGCGCCTTATATCCTTCATCTTTGAATTCATTGTTTTTCTTTTGTCTTTTATTATTTAAAGCCAAAATTAAGCTTGAAAAAAATTCCGTAAGTGGTAGAAAAATATGGTATTTTAAAGGAGAGTAATAATGGCAGTAGATACTGAAACTGTTAGAAGAATTGCCTTTTTGGCAAGACTTAAAGTTGAACCTGAAAAAATTGACGACACGAAACAAGAATTTAACAAAATTTTAGATTGGGTCGGAAAATTAGAGAAAGTAAACACGGATAATGTAAAACCTTTGGCCTCTATGAGTAACGAATCCTTATTTTTGAGAGAGGATGAGGTTACGGCAGGTAAAAATAGTGCTGAAATTTTGAAAAATGCACCGGCAACAGAATTTGGTCATTTTGTTGTTCCGAAGGTTGTGGAGTAAAAGATAATGAACGATTTAACTAATTTAACAATACATGAAGCATTGTCTTTATTAAAAGAGAAGAAAATTTCTCCGGTTGAATTAACAGAAGCCTATGTTAAACAAATTGAAGATAATAATAAAAAATATAATGCCTATGTAACATTAAATACTGATGAGGCAATGCACCATGCACAAAATTCAGAAAAGAATTATTTATCCGGTCAAAATAGAAAATTAGAAGGCATTGCTCTCGGTTTCAAAGATAACTTCTGCACGAAAGGTATTCGTACTACTGCGTGCTCTCATATTCTGGAAAATTTTGTACCGCAATACGAATCCACCGTTACCCAAAAGTTATTAGATAGTGGTGCTTTTTGTTTGGGTAAATTAAATATGGATGAATTCGCCATGGGCGGAAGTAACGAAACAAGTTATTTTGGTCCGGTTGTTAATCCTTGGAGCAAAAATGAAGCTTTAGTTGCCGGTGGATCTTCCGGAGGGTCAGCAGCTGCCGTTGCGGCAAAAATGTGTGCTGCCGCAACCGGAACAGATACCGGCGGATCTATCCGTCAACCTGCTGCTTTCTGCGGCGTTACAGGGATCAAACCCACATACGGACGTTGCTCCAGATATGGGGTTATTGCATTTGCATCATCTTTGGATCAAGCAGGCATTATCGGAAAAGATGTTACTGACTGTGCCTTACTTTTAGAGAATATTGCCGGATACGATGAAAAAGATTCTACTTCCGTTAATATCCCTGTTCCTGATTATGCAAAAGCTATTGGGCAAGACATTAAAGGTCTTAAAATCGGTATTCCGAATGAATATAAATCTGATAAATTAAATCCTGAAATTGCCGAATATTGGGAAAAAGCAACGCAAATTTTAAAAAGCAGAGGAGCTGAAATCGTTAATATCAGCTTACCACATACAGAAAGCGCTTTACCGGCTTATTATGTTATTGCACCCGCAGAAGCTTCTTCTAACCTTGCCAGATATGACGGTATTCGTTTTGGTTTGCGTGAAGATGGCAATGGATTAGATGAATTGTATATTAATACCAGAACTTCCGGTTTCGGAGCTGAAGTAAAAAGAAGAATTCTTGTCGGTACTTATGTGTTGTCTGCCGGATATTACGATGCTTATTATCTTAAAGCCCAAAAAGTTCGTCGTTTAATCAAAAATGATTTTGATAATGCATTTAATAAATGTGATGTTATTTTGGCTCCAACGACACCGGTCGAACCTTTTGCTATCGGTGATAAAAAAATGGCCGAGAATCCGATTAACATGTACTTAAATGATATTTTTACAATTTCTGTAAACTTAGCCGGATTACCAGCGTTGAGTCTTCCTATCGGACTTTCTAAAAACGGACTGCCACTAGGTATGCAACTTATAGGAAAGAGTTTTGATGAGGAAACTTTATTCAAAACAGCATACCAGTTGGAACTTGATGCCAAATTTGTTAGGATGTAAAAAAATGAGTGAATATTTTATTGAAACACCAAAAGGAAAATGGGAAATTGTTTGCGGATTGGAAATTCACTGCCAAATTATTTCTAAGTCAAAAATCTTTAGTGGCGCCTCTACCGAATTCGGTGACGATGTAAACGAAAATGTTTCTTTTGTTGATGCCGGAATGCCGGGAATGCTTCCTACTCTTAACAAACAATGCGTACATCAAGCTGTAAAAACAGGTTTGGGAATTAATGCAACTATTAATAAATTTTCTGAATTTTCCAGAAAAAATTATTTCTATGCTGATTTACCGCAAGGTTATCAGATTACTCAGTTCCAATATCCTATCGTAGGAGAAGGTTATATTGATATTGACTTAGAAAGCGGTGAAACTAAGAGAATCCGTATTGAGCGAATGCATATTGAACAGGATGCAGGAAAATCCATTCATGATATGGATCCGAAGAAGAGTTTTATTGATTTAAACCGTGCCGGTGTCGGATTAATGGAAATTGTCACTAAGCCAGATTTTCGTTCTCCTGAAGAGGCTGGTGCCTTCCTTAGAAAACTGCGTTCCATTTTACGATATTTAGGAACGTGTGATGGAAATATGGATGAAGGTTCTATGCGATGCGATGTTAATGTTTCTGTCAGACCGTGGGGATCTGACGAACTTCGGACTCGTTGTGAAATGAAAAATGTCAACAGTGTTAAATTTGTTATGCAGGCGATTGATGCGGAAGCTAAGCGGCATGTTGAAGCTTATGAAAACAACGAACCGATTAATCAAGAAACACGTCAATTTGACCCAACAACACTAACAACTAAGATTTTGCGTAAAAAAGAATTTGCGCATGATTACAGATACTTTCCCGAACCTGATTTACCAAATTTGATTCTGACAGATGAATATATTAATAAAATCAGAGAAGAGTTGGTTGAATTACCTGATGCTAAAAAATCCCGCTTCATTAAAGATTTGGGACTAACGCCATATGATGCTTCTGTTATTTGCGAAAATAAAGAAGTTGCAGATTTTTATGAAGAAGCAGCAAAAAATCACGATGCAAAAAAAGTAGCCAACTGGTTGATGGGCGATTTCTTTGCTATGTTGAAAAAGAAAAATGCTGACATAAAGAGCTCCCCCGTTTCCGCCCAAAATTTAGGCAAATTGGTTGAACTTATTAGTCAAGACGTTATTTCCGGTAAAATTGCCAAAGATGTTTTTGAAATAATGTCAGAAACATCTGAAGATCCGGAAGTAATTGTTGAGAAGAAAGGTTTGAAACAAGTTACTGATACCGGTGCAATTGAAGCAATTATTGATGATATTTTGAAAAACAATCCTGATAATGTTGAAAAATATAAGTCAGGTAAAACAAATCTCATCGGATGGTTTGTCGGGCAAGTTATGAAGCAATCACAAGGTAAAGCAAATCCGGGCGTTGTGAATAAATTGTTGAAGGCAAAATTAGATTAAATGAAGCTTATTCATGTCCAGTCTCTTTTAAGATTGTTCACATAGACTTTAGTTTTATAAATCTTTATTTTGAAAAACTCCTCTTTATATTGATTATATCGGTAAAAGAGGAGTTTTATTATGAGTAAATTAAATATTGCAAACTATTTCGTATATGACATTGCCAACAAATTTAATTGTTTAGATGCACCATTTGGTGATAAAGAAATTACCGGCATGGTAGCTGATGCATGGAATAAAAAGCATTTTGTCTCCGGAATATACTCTACTGCAAAGCATCATGAAGATAATCTGACTCGAAATTTTCTAATTTAGAATCGGAATCTTTAGGCTTGTCAATATAGCAATATTACGAACTTTAAATATGTTGTTTTAAGAATAAATTTTTTATTGTTCGTTGTAATTATTGCGAGGTAAAAATGGTTAAAACTACAGAAAATAAATTAAAAGACAATTTGATGTTTGTCGGTACAATATATGACAGTTTTGATGCTCTTGAAGAAACTTTGGGAAAATTAAAATTAGAAAAGCCGCTTTTTATTACACATATTGCAAAAATGGCATTTGCAAAAGAAGTTTTTAACTGTGTTCATCAAAATCCCCACTTACTTTATGATGCTCCGCCAAAGGCTTCGCACCCCCAGTCCAGATTATATAACTAAAAAAAAAGGCCCCTGAAACAGGAGCCTTTTTGTTTTTTAACAGATTTTAACCGATTGTCGCAAAATAGTTATCTTCGTCTTTATGATTTACTGCTCTCAAATCAAATAAATTTAAGAATACAGATGATACATAAATAGAAGAATATGTACCGATAATCAAACCAACAAAAATTGTGAAAGAGAAACTTTCAAGAGCCTCTCCGCCCCAAATATATAGTGGTAACACAGCGATTAATGTTGTAATACCGGTTAAGATTGTACGAGAGAAAATATCATTAATACTTTTATTGATTAGCTCATATTGCGGCATTTTACGATATTTCTTTAAATTTTCACGAATTCTATCATAAGTCACAACCGTATCATTAATTGAATAACCAACTAAAGTAAGTACTGCTGCCACTGTTGTTAAACTGATATCAAAACGAAAATATGATAATAAACCGACAACAACAACGATGTCGTGAGCTAGACCAATTAAAGCTCCGATTGCGAATTGCCATTCAAAACGAATCCAAATATACAATGCAATCGCCAACAAGGCTAAAACCGAAGCAATGATACCTGCCATTTTCAGTTCTTCGCCAACTTGCGGGCCAACAGTTTCTACACGACGATATTCGTATTTTGAGCCTAAAATGTTTTTGATATCAACAACAGCCTTACGCTGTGCTACTTCATCTGCATTTTCAGCTTGCGCACGAATCATCAATTCTTTACCTTCTGTCCCTAATGCTTGCAAATTGATTTCATCTAAATTCAAAACACTAAGTTCAGAACGAACCTTTTCAACATCAATTTTTTGTTCGGATTTTATTTCTATTAAAACACCACCCGAAAAATCAATTCCAAAGTTAAAACTTTTGAAACACATACTCCATATAGCAAAAGCAATCATAATACCTGATAAAGCATAAGTTAAATATCTTGCTTTCAAGAAGTCTATATGTGTGTCCTTTGTTACAAATTTCAACATAGTCATTTTATTTATTCCTTATTCTATTATATCGGTAATGCTTTTGGTTGATAACGACGGAACCATGCTGCAATGATTAATCTTGTTACAGTAACAGATGTAAACATTGAAGTCGCAATACCAATAGCTAATGTAACAGCAAAGCCTCTTACCGGACCGCTACCGAAATAAAACAGTACTGCGGCTGCAATTAAGGTGGTCAAGTTTGAGTCAATAATTGTTCCCCATGCAATAGAAAAACCGCTTTCAATAGCATCTTTTATGGAACGGCCATTTTTAACTTCTTCTCTCATACGTTCAAAAATCAGAACGTTAGCATCAACTGCCATACCAATTGTTAAGATAATACCGGCAATACCAGGCAAAGTTAATGTTGCTCCGATAAAGCTTAATGTTCCTAACATCAAGAATAGGTTTAAAAATACGGTGACTGTTGTAAACAATCCAAACAATCCGTATGCTAATACTAAAAATACAACAACTCCGATAAAACCAATAATGGATGCGAAAATTCCGGATTCAATAGAATCTGCACCTAAACCCGCACCCACAGTTCTTTCTTCAAGAATATTTAACGGAGCAGGTAATGCACCGGAGCGCAATAACAAAGCTAATTCTTGAGCACTTTCGGAAGTATAATTTCCGGTAATAACGCCAGATCCACCGGTAATAGCGGTTTGAATTCTCGGGGCAGAAATAACTTCATCATCCAAAACAATTGCTAAGAAACCACCTATATTATTTCTGGTAACTTCGCCAAACTTCTTCGCACCCAAATTATTAAATTTGAAACTTACTGCAGGTGCGCCGTCTTGGAAAGATACTCCGGCATCCGTCAAGGTCTCACCCCCGACCGCAGGTTTTCTTACGATAACATACTGTTCGCCTTCAGAACCGCGCATAATTCTTGATGAGCTTTTTAATTTACCGCGTCTTGCTTCTTCTACGGTGGTACTGCTATCTACCATATGGAAAGTCATTTTTGCAGTTTTGCCTAAAAGAGCCTTTACTTCTTCCGGATTTTGAATACCAGGTAGTTGAACCAAAATTCTACCATATCCCTGACTTTGTATTATCGGTTCATTCGTACCAAATTCATCAATACGTTTACGAACAATCTCTATTGATTGTTCAACTAATTTTCTTTTGATTTCGTTTAGTGCTTGTTCGTCATAAGTAATAACCAAAGTATTATTATCTTCAGTTACTTTTAATCCTTCATCCATTTTACGCAACGGAGTAACTGCTTTTACTCTTCTGTTCGGATCCTCTATTCTTACTTTTAAGCCTTCCGAATCAGAACTTATTTTCTGATAACGAATTCTAGCATCTTTCAGAGCTAATCTGGCAGAATCTTCCAGACTTTGCATTCTATCTTCTAATGCCGTATTCAAATCCACTTCCAAAAGTAAACTTGAACCACCTTGTAAGTCTAATCCAAGATTTACAGGTTGCCACCATGACGGCAATGTTGTTTTCGGATCTTTGACGAAGTTTGGAACGGTAAAAAATATACCCAACAAACATACTGCCAAAATCATCATTACTCTTTGCGTTGATAATTTATACATTTATATCTCTCTTATTAATCTATTTCTTTATGTTTTCTTTTTTATTAGAAACTACATCTCTGATACTGGAACGAGATACTTTTATTTCAACCCCTTTTGAAATCTCAATAAATAATACCTCTGCTTCGGTCTTAATGACTTTACCGTAGATTCCGCCACCGGTTACGACTTCATCACGTGGTTGAATTGCATTTAGCATATCTTCGTGTTCCTTCATCTTCTTTTGTTGAGGACGGATCAGAAGAAAATAAAAAATTGCAAAAACAAGCACTAATTGGATAAGAAATCCGGCTAGCGGACTTTGAGTGCCTACCCCTGCAGTTTCAGTTGCAGCAACTGCTTCTGTTATAAACATATTTTTCTCCATTTAAAAATTATTTATGGTGATTGGATTTTAAAGACTTTTTTCTATCTATACAACAACAAACTATGAGATTTACCACGATATTTTGCGATATGCAGATTATTTTTCAAATTTCTAAATATGCTTATTTTATATTCTTGGAAGATAAGATTTCGGATTTACAGCTTTCTTGCCGGCACGTACTTCAAAATGCAGTTGTGGAGCTCTTACACTTCCGGTTTTTCCAACAGTGGCTATTTTTTCTCCTCGCAAAACGCGTTGCCCCTTTTTGACATATATGCGATGATTATGAGCATAAGCCGTAATATATCCGTCCGAATGTTTAATAAGAATTAAATTACCAAATCCCTTAAGTTCATTTCCAGCATATGCAACAACTCCTTTGTCTGCTGCTTTTACATTGGTACCAATCGCTGCCTTGATATTGATACCGTCATTACGACGCCCCTTTCCTACTGTTCCAAAATTAGAGACGACCGTTCCGTTTACCGGCCAAATAAACTTACTTTTGCGGTAGGTGGAAACCGGTTTACGACTTCTTTTTTGAGTGTTTGCATATTTTTTAGGTTGCGGTTTGTGTGCAGTTTTTACTGATGAAACTTTTTTAGAAGTTTTCTTGATATTTTTATGTCTGACCGGAGTGTTTTTTGTAGAACTTGCATGTACCGTTTTTAATTGATTATCTGCTATATTTTGCGGAATTAACAAATCTTGCCCAACAGAAATACTATATGGTGCATGTAGTTCATTCATTCTGCTTAATGATGCTAAATCGACATTATATTTTTTGGAAATACTGTAAAGTGTATCCCCTTTTACAACTTTATGCGATTTGCGTTTCGGCATTTTCAAATTTTGACCGACATTTAGCTCATACGGTGCAGAAATATTATTCTCCTCGATAAAACTGCGCAACGGAATTTGATATTTTTTTGAGAGACTATATAAAGTATCTCCCTTTTGGACAACAACACTCTGCGGGGTATAATTATACCCATAACTATTATACAAAGGAATCCCTCCGTTTCGGGCATAACATCCCGATAACAGCGGTAAAATCAGTAGTAATTTAAACAATTTGCGCATTTGTTTTCCTTTATTATTTGTGTGAATATTACAACAAAATCACTAAATAATAGTTAAATCGGGATTGATTATAGGCTTGATTTTTATATCACTTTATTTTATACCTTGGATAAATGTATATATATAAGGAAAATAACGAAAATGAGCAGTGTTGTTGATATTGCCGATGAAAGCGGCGATAAGTATAAATTCGGGTTTGTTACCGATATTGATGCTGAATCCGCACCGAAGGGATTAAATGAAGATATTATTCGCCTTATTTCACATAAAAAAGGTGAACCAAATTGGCTTTTAGATAATCGGTTAAAAGCTTACAGACAATGGTTAACAATGACCGAGCCGACTTGGGCAAAGCTTACATACGATTCAGTTAATTATCAGGATTTATACTACTACTCTGCTCCGAAACAACAAGCAAAGCCCAAAAGTTTGGACGAGGTGGATCCCAAATTATTGGAAACTTACGACAAACTTGGTATTCCGTTAAAAGAACAGGAAGCTTTGGCCGGGGTTGTGGCTGTTGATGCCGTTTTTGACAGCGTTTCCGTTGCCACAACTTATAAAGCACAACTAAAAAAACAAGGTATTATTTTTTGCTCCATTTCTGAGGCGATAAAAGAACATCCGGATTTAGTCAAAAAATATCTGGGTTCTGTTGTTCCTTACACCGATAATTTTTTTGCAGCCCTTAACTCTGCGGTTTTTACGGATGGCTCATTCGTTTATATTCCCAAAGGTGTTAAGTGTCCGATGGAGCTTTCTACCTATTTTCGGATTAATGCAAAAAATACAGGTCAATTTGAGAGAACTTTAATTATTGCTGATGAAGGAAGTTATGTTTCTTATTTAGAAGGTTGTACAGCGCCGCAACGAGATGAAAATCAACTCCATGCTGCAATTGTTGAAATTTTTGTGCATAAAGATGCCGAAGTCAAATATTCAACCGTACAAAACTGGTATCCCGGAGATAAAGAGGGTAAAGGTGGTGTTTACAATTTTGTAACTAAAAGAGCTCTTTGTGATGGTGAGAATGCAAAAATATCTTGGACACAAGTGGAAACAGGTTCCGCCGTAACTTGGAAATATCCGTCTTGTGTATTAAAAGGAGATAATTCTAAGGGAGAATTTTATTCCGTAGCATTAACGAATAACTACCAGCAAGCCGATACCGGAACTAAAATGATTCACTTAGGCAAAAACACAAGCTCAAGAATTATCTCAAAAGGTATTTCTGCCGGTTTCTCTGACCAAACTTACAGAGGATTGGTCAAAGTTGGTAAAAATGCAGATTTTGCTCGTAATTATTCGCAATGTGATAGTTTGCTCATCGGAAGAACTTGTGGTTCTCATACTGTTCCGTATATTGAAAACAAAAGCCAAACCGCTAATTTAGAGCACGAAGCAACTACTTCAAAAATCAGTGATGAGCAACTCTTTTACTGCAAACAAAGAGGTATTTCCGAAGAAGACGCCGTTAGCTTAATCGTAAATGGTTTCTGTAAAGAAGTTATGCAAAAATTGCCGATGGAATTTGCAGTTGAAGCAGCTAAATTGATTGATATTTCTTTAGAAGGAAGTGTCGGATAGTTCTTAAATATTAAAAATTAAAGGAGGAGCCGGGCTCCTCCTTTTTTTATATCGGGTTATTTCTTTTGTTCCATAATTTTTAGTGCATCTTCCAAAGTAAGTTCTTTATCTCTAAACTCTTTTGGTAGAGCATAATTATTTTTACCGCATTTGAGGTACGGGCCATAACGACCATTTGCCAATAAAATTTCAGCTTTTTGCTTCGGATGTGTTCCGATAACTTTTGCTTCAGGTTTTGCAGCAACATTTTTCAAAATTTCTTCGGCTCTTTCTTTCGTGATATTAAAAATATTATCATTGCCGGTTAATGATTTTGATTTTGTTCCTTGTTTAATATATTGACCGAATTTTCCGATATTAACAGTAATACCGTCACCTAAATCCTTCGGCAAGCTTGCTAATGTTTCTGCTTGTTCAAATGTTATTTCTTCCGGATTTAAGAACTTCGGCAAGGCCATCCTCTTTGGCTTTTCCGTTGTTGCTGTAGCATCTTCACCTAGTTGAATATAAAACCCGTACGGACCTTTTTTGAGGTAAACATTTAATCCGTTATGTGTTCCCATAACTTTATCTTCCGGATTGGGCTTTCTCTCCGAACCTTGCGACTGTTCTTCTTCTTTTACATCCGTCAACGGCATTGTGTATTTACATTCCGGATAATTTGAGCACCCTAAAAATGCTCCAAATTTACCTAATTTAATGCTTAATTTTCCCTTATGGCATTCCGGACATAGACGAGGATCAGTTCCATCTTCTTTCGGAGGAAACAGATGATACGATAAAACTTCATCAATCTTATCTATCACTTCACTCACTTGCAATGGCTGAACAGCCTGAATATTTTTGTAGAATTTTTCCCAGAAACCTCTTAATAGCTTTTTCCACTCCATTGAACCGGCGGAAATATCATCCAGATGTTCTTCCATTAGGGCTGTAAAATCATACTCTACATATTTACGGAAAAAGTTTTCCAAAAAGATTGTAACAATGCGTCCGCGATCTTCCGGAATGAATCGCAATTTCTCAACTTTTACATATTTCCGTTCTTGTAAAACCGCAATAATTGATGCGTAAGTAGACGGACGACCAATTCCTAATTCTTCTAATTTTTTGACCAAGCTTGCTTCCGTAAATCTTGGAGGTGGTGTGGTGTAGTGTTGTTCGGGCTTAATTGCCTTTTTGGAAACTTTTTCATTTTCTTCTACATTAGGAAGAATCCGATTTTCCTCATCTTCAGCATCATCATCTTTACCCTCTTGATATAACTTTAAGAAACCATCAAAGGCGATAAGCTGTCCGGTTGCACGCAATAAGATCTTTTCATCATCCGATATAGAATCAATAGAAACCTTATCCAATATTGCTGCTTCCATTTGGCAAGCTATCGTTCTTTTCCAAATTAATTCATAGAGCTTATAAGCGTCTGCATCAACTTTACCCTCCATCTTTTTCGGCGTATTCATAACATCGGCAGGACGGATAGCTTCGTGCGCCTCTTGCGCATTTTTGGATTTTGTTTTATATTCTTTCGGCTTTTTAGGAAGATAATCTTCACCAAAATATTTCAAAATTGCTTCTCGGCTAGCTGCAATTGCTTCTTCTGATAAATTAACGGCATCCGTTCTCATATATGTGATATAGCCGGCTTCATATAAGTGTTGAGCAACCTGCATCGTTTTTTTAGCAGCAAATCTTAATTTACGAGCAGCTTCTTGTTGCAGAGTTGATGTTGTAAAAGGCGGTGCCGGATAGCGATTTGCCTTTTTGCGTTCAATCTTAGATATTTTGAAGTTTTGGGCTTCTATTTTTGCTTTTGCTTCTTCTGCCTTCTCTTTGGTATTTAAGGTAAATTTGCCTAGTTTTTTACCATCTAAATTAATCAAGTGAGAAGTAATCAGAGCATTATGTTCTGTTTCTAAATCTACATCTATCGTCCAATATTCTTCCGGCTTAAATTTTTCTATTTCCATTTCACGTTCACATATCAGACGAAGAGCAACCGATTGAACACGACCGGCAGATTTTGAACCGGGAAGTTTCCGCCATAGAATCGGTGATAAAGTAAATCCTACGAGATAGTCCAAAGCGCGACGTGCCATATATGCAGATACAAGATTTTCATCAATTTGACGTGGCTCTTTAATTGCTTCTGTTACTGCTCTTTTAGTAATTTCATGAAAAACAACACGTTCAATTTTTTTACCTTTTAATTTTTTCTTGGCGGTCAGCTCTTCTAAAATATGCCATGCGATTGCTTCTCCCTCTCTATCCGGGTCGGATGCGAGGACTAACGTATCACAATCTTTCAATGCTTTTATAATATCATTCAGTCTGGTTTTGCCACCTGAACTTAATTCCCAGACCATACTAAAATCATCATCGGGATTCACTGAACCATCTTTACTAGGTAAGTCACGAATGTGCCCAAAACTTGCCAGAACCGTATAATCCTTACCTAAGTATTTGTTAATCGTCTTTGCCTTTGCAGGAGACTCAACTACAACCAATTTCATATCATAAACCCCTTAAGTTTTTGCTATTCTGTTACCAGAGACACGCACCACTTTGTCGTCCAATTCCAGCTCTACTATCATCGATAAAACCTTTTCGGTCGGCAAGCCCATAGCCCGTATGAGCTCGTCTATCTCTTCTCCGCTTTCAGAAATCATAGATAATAATTTAGAGTATTCATCTTTTTGTTCTGAAATATCGGTATTATTTTCGGCATTGTCAAGCGAATATTCAAATAAATCCGCGTTTTCAATTTTCTTTGGCGGTAAAACAAACTCTATCGGAGAATAATTAAAATTTTCCAAAACATCTTCTGATTTTTCAATTAATATTGCTCCGTCTTTAATCAATTTATTGCAACCGGAAGCTCTACCATCGTATGGTGCACCCGGTATAGCATAAACATCCCGTCCCTGATCAAGTGCGCAATGCGCCGTTATTAAAGAACCGGAATTAATACTCGCTTCTATTACCATAACACCTTTACTTAATCCGGAAACAATACGATTTCTCCGCGGGAAATTTACATTTTGCGGCTGAGTATGAAATGGAAATTCACTTAATATTAATCCTTCTTTTTTCAGATTTTCATATATCTTTTGATTTTCTTTCGGATAAACAACATCTATTCCCGTTCCTAGAACTGCAATCGTTTTGCCATTATTTTTGAGCGCTCCGGTATGAGCAGCTGTGTCTATTCCTCGCGCCATCCCCGAAACAATTACAATATCTTTTTGACTTAAATCTCCGGAAAATTTTTCTGCCATTTTTAAGGCGCTCAGAGAGGCATTACGAGCCCCCACAACTGCTAACATGTTACTATTGTTTAGTATATTTATATCGCCTAATGCGTACAGAATCGGGGGACAATCTTCTATTTGTTTGAGATTATACGGATATTCCTTATCCTCTAAAGTGATAAGTTTTACGCCGCGGATCTCAGCTTGCATAACTTCTTCTTCTGCCCTTTTGCGTGGAAAAACAACCTTTTTGTGTGATACCTCACTCAAAGCTTTATCTACATCCGAATATCGGTCCATCAGCTTTTTGAAGCTAATCGGACCGATACCCTTTGTATTAATCAGCTGAATATAAGATATGAGCTTTTGCTTATTCACCTTTTTTCTCTTCTTTTTTTAATTTGATTTTGCTTTCTTCACCTTTTAACAAACGTTTAATATTAGCGTGGTGACGAACTAAAACCAAAATAGCAATTAAACTATATGCAATGGCATATTCTGATGTCGGAACCATAAAATAAGCCAAAACAGGAACGCAAGCTGCCGCAACGATTGCTGATAGCGATGAATACTTAAACGTAAACGCCATAATCAACCAGATTAAAAGTGCACAAATTGCCACAGGCCAACATGTCGCCAAGATGAATCCGAATGTAGAAGCGACTCCTTTACCGCCTTTAAACTTAAGCCATATCGGAAAATTATGTCCGAGTACTCCGCAAAACCCTGCTGTCAGAGATGCTGTAACAGAGGAAACCTCCGTGCCACTTAATTGTGCAATTTTACCAGCGAAAACAGCAGCCAAACCAGCTTTTGATGCATCAAGCAACACTGTTAATAAGGCTAACTTTTTATTTCCGGTACGTAAAACGTTAGTCGCTCCGATATTTCCCGAACCGATTTTTCTGATGTCGCCATATCCCGCCATCTTAGTAAGCAACAAACCAAATGGTATCGCGCCAATTAAATAGCCAAATATCCCACTTAAAGCATATATCATTTCCGGTATCTCCATAAAATATTTTTTGTTATGTTAGTTGATACAAACAAAAATTCAACTCATTTTATTTTTTATGTGTATTTTATCTTTTTGTATATTAGAAAGAAAAAAATAATGACAAAACGAATTAAATGTTTATTATGATAGCAACTGATTTGAAGAATGAGGAAGTAATGGGAACAAAATATAAGAGAATACTTTTAAAACTTTCCGGTGAAGGTTTGATGGGTAGTCAACCTTGTGGTATTGATGAAGAAATTTTGAATACCGTCTCAAGCAGTATCAAAAAAGTTCATGATAAAGGATATGAAATTTGCGTCGTTATCGGTGGTGGCAATTTCTATCGTGGTGTAAATAATAAGAATAAAGCTGTTGCAAGATCTGTTGCTGATCAAGCAGGGATGATTGCCACTGTAATAAATGCTTTGTTTATTAAGAGCACATTAATCAGTAAAGGAGTTAAAGCAGAGATTTTATCCGGATTATCCGTTCCGCAAATTGCCGAAACATATTCTTTTCGTAAAGCGCAGGAACTTTTGGATAACGGACACGTTATCATATTTGCCGGTGGAACTGGAAACCCTTATTTTACAACAGACACGGGGGCTACTCTCAGAGCTTTAGAGACAAATTGCGATGTTTTATTCAAGGCCACGCAAGTGGATGGTGTTTATGACTGCGACCCGGTTAAAAATCCCAATGCTAAAAAATATGATTCAATAACTTATAGCGATGTTATCGCTAAAGAACTAAAAGTCATGGATATAACAGCTATTTCCATGGCAAGAGATAATAAATTACCGATTATTGTATTTAAGCAGGAAGATGAGACTTCCCTAACAAATGCGTTAAACGGTAAAGGTAGTTACACGATAATAAAGTGAGGAAATAATGAGTGATTTTAATCAAATAAAACAAGAAGCGATTGATCATATGGAAAAAACGCTTGAAACATTAAGAAATGATTTCGGCGGATTAAGAGCCGGTAGAGCGCACGCCAGCCTTTTAGATAATATCATGGTTGAAGCTTACGGTTCAATGACTCCGATTGCTCAAGTCGGCACAATCGGAGTTCCAGACGCAAGAACTTTATCTATTAGTGTTTGGGATAAAGGTCTATCTAAATCTGTTGAAAAATCCCTAAGAGAATCTGATTTAGGGCTGAATCCGGTTTCTGACGGACAACTTATTCGTATTCCAATTCCGCCGCTATCAGAAGAGCGTAGAAAAGAATTAGTCAAAATTGCCGGTAAATATGCAGAGCAAAATAAAGTCGCTATCCGAAACATTCGTCGTTCAGCATTAGATGATATTAAGAAATTAAAAAAGGATAATGAGATATCCGAAGATGACGAAAAGAAATACAGCAGCGAAATTCAAAAACTTACAGATGATTCCATTAAAAAAGTTGATGAAATGCTTGAACAAAAAGAGAAAGATATTTTGCAAGTATAGTCACCATGAATACAGACAAGCAGTGTAAACATATTGCCATTATTATGGACGGAAATGGGCGGTGGGCAAAAAAAAGAGCTATGCCGAGAACTTTCGGACATCAGAAAGGTGCTGAAACGGTTATCCGAATAATAAAAGGTCTCAAAAATACAGGGGTTAAATATCTAACCCTTTACGCTTTTTCTACCGAAAATTGGAATCGTACTACAGAAGAAGTTAGTACTTTAATGCAGCTTCTCGAGAACTACTTAGATAAAGACCTTAAGGAAATTATGAAAAATAATATCCGAATCATGTTTATCGGCGAAAGATATATGCTTTCTGATAGTATTTGCAAAAAGATGGGAAACATTGAACACGAATCCAAAAATAATTCTGATTTCGTTTTATGTATTGCTTTATCTTACGGAGGCCGTTCTGAAATTGTTGCCGCAACAAAGAAAATTGCAAAGGAAGTTATCAACGGAAAAATAAATATTGAAGATATTAACCAAAATTTAGTTTCCGAGAGTCTTTATACAAATGGAATTCCTGATCCGGATATTCTTATTCGCACAAGCGGAGAGCAAAGAATCAGTGGATTTTTGTTATGGCAACTCGCTTATACAGAAATGTTTTTCACTAAAACATTATGGCCTGATTTTAGTGTAGAAGAACTTTTAGATATTATAGAAAAATTTAATCATAGGGAGAGAAGATATGGGAAAAATTGAGTTATCATCTTTACAAAAGAGAGTACTCACATCGCTGATTATGATTCCGCTTGTTGTCGGAGCTTTATGGCTCGGACATCCGTATATTGATATTGTTATATTCCTAGTTGGAGCTCTGCTTTCTTGGGAATGGGCGACAATGGTTCCTAACAAAAATACTTGTGTTTATGCGGTTTGTTATACATTTTTAATCGGTTGTTCTTTGATTATTTTCGATCGTACAACATTATTTCTCTTACTTATTTTATCGTCTTTATTCATTTATTTTAAGGCGTCGGATGAGGAACATAGAAGATTGCTGACACTCGGTGCGCCCTATATTACTATCGGTGTCGGTTCCTTATACTGGATTTATTATTTGCTTGATTCATTTGGTAATATTCCGAATGAAAAAGGAAGTTTTGTTATGACTTTATGGTTTATTGCAATGGTTTGGAGTGTTGATATCGGAGGATATGTTGTAGGATCTACTGTAAAAGGACCAAAGTTAGCCCCTAAAATCAGTCCAAATAAGACATGGTCCGGCTTAATCGGTGGGATCATTTTAGCAGTTGCGGTTAGTTTTATCTATATGATTGTTGTTAAAAGCATTTATGATTTGCCAATATCCATCAGTATTCAACTAAAATTCGCACAACTTGCCGCTTTGATTGCTGTTGTCGCTCAAATTGGTGATTTATGCGAATCTGCTATTAAAAGATACTTAAAAATAAAAGACAGCAGCTCGCTAATTCCCGGACATGGTGGAATTTTTGATAGAATAGACGGGTTGATTTTTGCTGCTCCGTTTATGTACCTTCTGTTTTCCTTTATTTAGTTTATTTTGAGGTTTTGATATGGAAATATTATTAAATATTGTACATTATATTGTTCCTTTTGTTGTCCTTTTGGGCATTTTGGTTTTTGTGCACGAATTCGGGCACTTTATTGTTGCACGGATGTGTGGTGTTAATGTCAGTGCTTTCTCTATCGGATTTGGTAAAGATTTATGGAAACGAACCGATAAAAAAGGAACAGTTTGGAAAATATCAGCAATTCCATTAGGAGGATATTGTCAATTTGCCGGAGATGCAGATGCGTCTTCTTCTACGAATGAAGTCGACTTATCTGCCTACTCGGAAGAGGAAAAAAAGCATTTATTTATTACACAAAATCCTTATAAAAAACTTGCTATTTCCATTGCTGGTCCTTTATTCAATTATTTATTTGCTTTTTTGGTATTCTTTGGGTTATTTTTCTTTCTCGGTAGTTATGATATTCCACCGGTTGTTGATGATGTAATTGACGGTAGTCCCGCTCAAAAGGCTGGTATTTTGAAAGATGATAAAATTTTAGAAATCAATGGAACAAAGATTGAAAAATGGAACGACATCAGTAAAGAGATCAGTGTTGCGATTGATAAAGTTGCTGTAAAGATTGAAAGAAAAAATGAGACCTTGACGTTTAATATTCCTCTAGCTGATATGGAGTATGCTTTTGATGAAAAAGAAAAGCCAATTAAGCGTAGAATGATTGGCATCAAGGGTTCTGCAAAACAATTCCGCGAAGTTAAAAATAATTATCAATTCGGGGAATCTTTTATAAAATCAGCCGAAGAAGTTTATAACATTACCGACATGACATTACAAGGTGTCGGTCAAATGATTACAGGTGAAAGATCCGGTGAAGATGTGGGGGGAATCATCAGAATTGCTGAAGTTTCAGGAGATATTTCACGCACACGCGGGTTTGTTGATTTCTTGTATTTTATGGCATTGCTTTCTATTAATCTCGGCTTGATAAACTTATTCCCAATCCCTGTATTAGATGGTGGACATGTTGTAATTAATTTGTTACAAATTATCACAAGACGGGAACTTAATGAAAAGGTTAAAGACTTTTTATTTAAGATTGGATTAGGTTTTATTATCTTTTTGATGGTATTTGCAACATGGAATGATATTAAACACTTAATCACAAGATGGTTTGAATAACTTTTAAGGATAAAAAAATGAAGCTTAAATTAGCCGGAATTTCATTGTTGACTTTAGCTTTTTGTATTGATGCGCAAGCAAATACAACAGTAAACTCAATTAATATCAACGGTCTTCAAAGAGTTGAGAGAGAAACGGCTTTATCTTATGCCGGAATTGATACTAGCAAAGAAGTATCCTCCGATGAACTTAACGCTGCTTTAAAACGTTTATATGATACAGGATTATTTAGTGATATTACTATAGATACTAAAGGTTCCTCTTTGATTATCAATGTTACGGAGAATCCGATTATCGGCGTTAGAGCTTTTGACGGAAATAATAAAATTGATGATAGAATTTTAGAATCGGAGGTTAAATCCGCTCCGCGTTCTGTTTTTAGTAAAGCAAAAGTTCAACAGGATGTGCAACGCATATTGAATGTTTACAAAAGAGCCGGTCGTTACGGTGTGTCTGTTGAACCTAAGATTATTAAAAAATCAGAAAACAGAGTTGATTTGATTTTTGAAATAGAAGAAGGACCGGAAGCTAAAATTGATACAATTAATTTCATCGGTAATAAACACTATACAAGTCAAGACTTGCAAGGTGAGATTATGAGTAAAGAGAGCCGCTGGTATCGTTTATTTACAAGCGCAGAAAATTTTGATCGTGAAAAAATGAATTATGATCAAGAGTTATTGCGTCGTTTTTATAATCGTCACGGTTATGCTGATTTTGCCGTTGTATCTGCGATTGCAGAACTTTCCAGAGATAAAACTTCATTTGTTTTATCATTTACTATTAACGAAGGTACAAGATATAAAGTTAATGACATTCAGATTAACTCTGCTGTACCGGATATTGATCCAAATACATTATATAAATATGTTACCTTCAAAACAGATGATTGGTATAACTCTAATGAAATTGAAAAGACAGTTAATGACTTAACTGAAGAGTTATCTCGTAAAGGATTTGTCTTTGTTGAGGTAACACCAGATATCCATAAGGACAGAGAAAGCGGCAAGCTTAGTGTTGTCTTTAATGTAAAAGAAAACGAAAAGGTATTTGTTAATCGAATTAATATTACCGGTAATGACAGAACTCTTGATGAAGTTATCAGAAGAGAATTCCGCTTAGCCGAAGGTAGCGTATTTAATGTTGCAAAAATCAAAGAATCCAGAAGAAATGTTGAAAGATTAAATTATTTTAGCAAGGTAGATATTGATTCTGAAAGAGTTGATTACGATAAAGCTGATATCAATGTAGAAGTTGAGGAAAAATCCACAGGTTACTTTAATATCGGCGTTGGTTATTCTACTGTTAACGGGGCATTGGTTAGAGCCGGTATTACAGAAAATAACTTTTTGGGCAAGGGGCAGCAAGTTAGTTTAAATGCAGGAGCTTCACAGCGTTCAACTGATTATAGTTTTAGCTTTACTGAACCCTATTTCATGGACAGAAGATTAAGTGCCGGTACTGATTTATTTTATCAAATAGAAGATTATCAAGATGAGAGTAACTACGACATGGATACCATGGGCGGCAGACTTCGTTTTGGTTGGAACTATACTGATGATTTAAGCCAATATGTACGTTATACCATAAAGCAAGATAAGATTAAAAATGTAAGCAGTGCTTCTAAATATATCCAAAAAGAAGAAGGTGATGCTGTAGATTCAGTTATCGGACAGACTATTGTCTATGATAAACGTGATAATGTGATGAAACCGAGAGAAGGTTATTACTTATCATTTAGTAATGATATTTCCGGTTTGGGCGGCGATGACAAATACTTAAAATTTGATGCAAAAGCATATAAATTCTACACCTTAAATGACTACTATACATTTAAATTCTTTATCAATGGTGGCTATGTTGCCGGATATGGCGGGGAAGATGTCAGATTATCCCAAAGGTATTTCTTGGGCGGTAACTCAATGCGTGGTTTTGAAACCAGCGGTATCGGTGCAAGAGATAAGGTTACGGAAGATGCCTTGGGTGGTAACTGGACCGTATATGGTGGTGCTGAGTTAGCATTCCCATTAGGTCTTGATGAACTTGGTATCAGAGGACGTACCTTCGTGGATATCGGTACAACAGGTAAACCCGATGGAATTAATAATAATGATGTAGAATATTCTTCTACCCCACGTGTTTCTGCCGGTTTTGGATTTGAGTGGACTTCTCCGATGGGTAAAATTGATATTGACTTCGGTTTCCCGATTGTTAAAGAAGACTTTGATGAAACAGAAGTATTCCGTTTGAATTTTGGTACAAGTTTATAATTGAAGGATAAAAAAATGGCTGATTGTGTTTTTTATGACTGCAAAGACAAAAAAAGCATTGAAGAAATTGCTAAAATTGCAGATGCAGAACTTTTGAATACAGAAAAAAGTAAAGAACTTATAGAAAATGTTTGTTCAATAGAAAGTGCCACCACTGAAGATATTTGTTTCTTTTATGATAAAAAGAATAAAGCTATGGCACAAAATATCAAGGCAAAAGCTTGTGTTACAACTAAAGAATTGGCTCATTTGGTTCCGGAAAATGTTATCATTTTAATTTCTGCGAATCCTAAACTTTCTTTTATTAGACTTGTTGAAGCTTTTTACAGCGAACACAGACCGGAAGCTAAAATTGAAAAATCCGCATATATTGCTAAAACAGCAAAAGTCGGAAAAGATTGTTATATCGGGCACAATGTTGTTATTGAAGATGATGTTGTTATCGGGGATAATTGTTTGATTGAATCGAATGCTGTTATTGCCAAAGGATGTAAAATAGGAAATAATTGTAAAATAGGAAACAATGCAAGTATTTCTTATTGTTTGATGGGTAATAATTGTTACATCTATAATGGTGCGAGAATCGGACAAGATGGATTTGGCTTTTCTGTTGTAGAAGGAAGACACAAAAGAATTCCACAAATCGGTCGGGTTATTATCGGTGATGATGTTGAAGTCGGCGCAAATACATGCATTGATAGAGGCGCTTTGGATGATACTATTATCGGTCAAGGTTGCCGTATTGATAATTTGGTTCAAGTTGCCCATAATGACCATATCGGAAATTATTGTATTTTGGTTGCTCAAACAGGTATTGCCGGAAGTTGTACTTTTGGGGATTATGTTGTTTGTGGTGGTCAAACAGGATTTGCTGACCATATTAAGGTTGGTTCAGGAGCGCAAGTTGCGGCTCAATCCGGTGTTATGAGAGATATTGAACCGGGTGCTATTGTTATGGGTACACCGACAGTTCCGTTTAAAGATTTTATGCGCCAAGTCGCATTCTTACAGAAAAACAGTAAAAAATAATTAGGAGACTCCGTTATGTCAGAAAATGTTAAAACTTATCATATTGAAGAAATTATGAAAATGTTGCCCCACCGCTATCCCTTTTTGTTGGTAGATCGCTTGGAAGTTGAAGTTCCCGGCGAAAAAGGTGTCGGCATTAAAAATGTTACAATGAACGAAGAATTTTTCCAAGGACATTTTCCCGGTAATCCGGTTATGCCCGGCGTATTACAAATTGAAGCAATGGCTCAAACTGCAGGCGCTGTTGTAATTTCACAAGAAGACGATTATGCCGCAACTAAGAAAAATGTTTTGTTTATGTCTATTAATGATGTTAAATTCAGAAGACAAGTTAAACCGGGTGATCAATTAAGAATGCATGTTGAAAAAATTAAGGCTCGTCGCAATATTTTTGTATTCAAAGGTGTTGCTATGGTTGATGATCAGATTGCCTCTGAAGCAGAATTAACGGCAATGATTGTTGATTAATTTTTTAATTAAATTTTATGTTGAAAAAATCAGAGGTAAGAGGTATCTTATCTCTGATTTTTTTGAGGTACTTAAATGTTTGATGCATATGAAATAAGAAAAGATTTTCCGGTTTTGAGCCGATTAATTAATAATAAAAGAAATACATATCTGGATACGGCGGCTTCGGCGCAAAAACCGTATGCCGTAATTAATAAAATGAATGAAATTTATTCTCGTGACTATGCCAATGTCCACAGAGGAAATTATTTACTTTCGGAATTAACAACCGAGGCATACGAAAATGCCAGAAAAATTGTAAAAAAATTTATCAACGCAGAAAGAACAGGCGAAATTGTTTTTACTCGTAACGCAACGGAAGGAATTAATTTAGTTGCTGCCACATACGGAAATATGGTTTTAAAATCCGGAGATGAGGTTTTACTTTCACGAGCAGAACATCACGCAAATTTGGTAACCTGGCAACAGTGGGCAAAAAAAACCGGCGCTACTTTGAAATATTTTGATTTAGGAGCTGACGGAGATTTTGTTTTTGAAAAATTCAAACAACAACTTTCCGAAAAAACTAAAATTGTAGCTGTGACCGCAATGTCTAATGTTTTGGGAACTGTATTTCCTATTAAGGACATCTGCAAAGAAGCTCATAGAATCGGCGCAAAAGTTATGGTAGATGCCTGTCAATTTGCCGTACATAAAAAAATTGATGTTCAAGATTTTGATTGTGATTTTTTGGCATTTTCCGGTCATAAAGTTTACGGACCGACGGGAATCGGCATTTTATATGCAAAATATGATATTTTGAAAGAAATGCCTCCGTATCAATTTGGTGGCGATATGATTAAACATGTCGGTTATGAGGAAACTTCATTTACAATGCCTCCTGCTCGTTTTGAAGCCGGAACACCAGCTATCGTCCAAGCTATCGGTCTTGGTGAAGCTCTTGACTATATGATGAAATTTGACTTTAAAGACATAGAGTTGTATGAACAGAAGTTGACTGAATATGCTACCGAAAGATTAGCAGAAATAAAGGGGCTAAAAATTATCGGAAATGCCAGAGATAAAGGTGGAGTTTTTACTTTTAATGTAGAAGGAATCCATCCCCAAGATTTGGTATTTGTTCTCGGTAAAGAAGGTGTTGCCGTCAGGGCAGGACATTTTTGTGCAGAACCGTTAGTTAACCTTTTGGGCTATACCTCTTTAACTCGAGCATCTTTAGGTATTTATTCCGTAAAAGAAGATATTGATGAATTTGTAAAAGCTTTACTTAAAGCAAAAGATTTTTTTGGTTAATAAGAAATGACTGATAATACAGAAAAACAGCAACAGATAGATGATAATGAGGCCCAACTCTTGGACGCAATGAGTGTTGAGGAGCTGCCTGTTTATAAAGCATATGCGGGAACTCCACTTGATGATGAGACAAAGAAAGCCCGTCTTTTTGATGTGGTTGAAAGTCTTAAAACTGTTTTTGATCCGGAAGTTCCGATTAATGTTTATGACTTGGGATTAATTTATAAAATTGACCAAAAGGATGATGGCGACATACACATTGATATGTCTTTAACCGCTCCCGGATGTCCGGTGGCCGGTATTTTGCCACAACAAGTGGCAGATGCTGCTGCATCGGTTGAGGGGGTTGGTAAAGTTGATGTTGAAGTTGTTTGGGAACCAGCCTGGACCTTAGAACGTCTCAGTGAAGATGCGCGTATGATGTTGGAACTGATATAGTAAGCGGGGAAATGTAATGGATATTGATGAATTAGTAGAAAATTTTTCTTTTTTTGACAGTTGGGAAGATAAGTATAAATATTTAATTGATCTCGGAAATGAATTGCCGCATTTCTCCCCCGAAAAACAAATCGATACTTGGAAAATTGACGGGTGTCAATCTCAGGTATGGATTATTCCTCATTTTAATGGTAATAAGCTCAATTTTGAGGGCGACAGTGATGCCATTATTGTCCGTGGAATTATTGCTGTGGTATTGATGATTTTTAAAGATAAGTCTGCACAAGACATATTAGATATTGATGTTGAAAAAATATTTGCTAATATGGGGTTAGAGGAGAACATAACGCCAAATAGACGCAGTGGCATGCTCTCTATGGTTGAAAAGATAAAATATTATGCAGCTCAAGCCATAAAGGATAATAATGAATATTCACGAGTATCAAGCGAAAAAAATCTTTAAAAAATTTGGTCTTAATATACCTTACGGAATTGTTGCTTATACTCCCCGCGAGGCACGTTTGGCTGCGGAACGGATATCTGAAACCGGTCCTTGGGTCGTAAAAGCACAAATTCAAGCAGGTTCTCGTGATGATGGCAGGTTTTCAGATCGTCGGGCAGGAAGAAAAGGTGGTATTAGATTATCCAAATCTTTAGACGAAGTACAAGAAAACGCAGATGAGATGTTGGAAAATATGCTTATAACCAATCAAACCGGAGATAAGGGACGGTTTGTCAGTCGGGTATATATAGAGGAATTTGTTAAAACTGCTTATAAATTTTATTTTGGCTTAATTGTAGATCGGATTTCCGCCTCCGTTATTTTATTAGTTGCTTCTGTTTCAGAAAAAGATGAAGATGATATTACCAAAATTTTTATTGAAAATCCTGATAATATTCTAAAAATAAATATCGGATTACAAAGAAAATTAAATTCGCAAATTATACGCGAAGTTATTGATTTTATGGGAATTGATATTGATATCGTACAATTAAAATCTTACTTAAACAAAATGCTTAAAGTTATGTATGCCTATGATGCGACCATGTTGGAGGTAAACCCTGTCGGAATTACCAAAAATGGCGAGTTATGGACATTAGATGCAAAAATTAATTTTGACGGCAACGCTTTATATAGACACCAAGATATTGTTAAATTAGCTGATGATAATGAAATAGAGGAACGCGAAAAAATTGCCGCAAAATATGGGTTCCAATATAGAGAAATAGAAAGTGGAATCGGAATTATTGTCAATGGTGACGGCTTAGCGCTCAGTACTATAAATGATGCTAAAAGACTTGATTTAAATACGGCATGCTTTCTTAACCTTAAAGGTGGTGTAGATAGAGATAAAATCAGCGAAAGCATTAAACTTATTATGACAAATCCACGTGTTGACGGTATTTTTATTAATATTTTAGGAGGGTTTCTGCGCTGTAACTTAATTGCGGACGGAATTATTACTGTTGCGGATGATTTAGGATTAAATATTCCGTTAGTTGTTCGTTTCGAAGGAACAAATAAAAACGAAGCAATTGAAATTTTACAAAAATCAGGTCTCCCCTTATTAATTGCCAACGACACAAATGAAGGTTTAAAGATGCTGAAGAAAGCTATTGAAGAGGATCTGTAAATATGTCTGTGTTGATTGATAAAAAAACAAAAGTTATTGTACAAGGTATTACAGGTACACAAGCATCTTTTCATGTACAACGAGCTATTAAGTACGGTACTAAAATTGTTGGCGGTGTCGTTCCTAATAAATCTGACGACCAATATCTTGGTATCCCTTTATTTTCAAGTGTTGCAGAAGCTAAAGAAACAACAGGTGCCACCGCATCCGTTGTTTTTGTACCGGCAAGATATGCTAAAGCGGCTATCTTAGAAGCTATACATGCAGAAATGGAGTTAGTTGTTGTTATTACTTCTCACATTCCTGTCAGTGATATGATGGAAATTAAGCAAGAGCTCCTAAATTCTAAAACAATTTTAATCGGGCCAAACACTCCAGGTGTTATCACTCCAAATCAGGCTTATATGGGGATTTTTCCAGATAACATTCACAAAAACGGAAATATCGGAATAATTTCGAGATCATCTACTCTGACATACGAGGTGGTGTTGGAAATTAATAAAATCGGCTATGGTGAATCAACTGTTGTCGGATTAGGAGACGACTTTATCATAGGGACAAGTTTTCCGCAAATTATTGAAAAATTTGAAAACGATAAAGAAACAGAAACCATTGTTATTATTGCAGGTTCAGGTGGTAACTATGAAGATGAAGCTGCAAAAATTTATATGAATTCTAATTTTAAGAAAAAGGTTATTGCTCTTTTATTAGATAATCATGACTATGCGTCTACACAAAAAGGATTGGCTACCGAAATTATGTGTAGAGGGGTTGTTACATTGGAAGATAAAAAAGAATTACTGCGAAAAGCCGGTATAGTCGTTGTCGATAGCGTTGATTCTTTAAAGGAAGAGCTTTTAAAACTATGAAAAATTGGTTTAAACTCTTCTTAGATACAATTTTACCTCCTCGGTGCTTATTGTGTGGAAAAGTTGTTCACTCTGACAATGTCCTTTGCAAGGATTGTTTTAGTGATATTAATTTTATTTCTCATCCTTACTGTCAACACTGTGGTAAACCTTTGACTTCTACAATAATAGATGAATTTTATTGTGTTGACTGTCTATCAAAAAAAGATCCGTTTCGGATGTGTCGTGCAGCTGTCAAATATGATAATTACTCAAAAAAGCTCATTTTAGATTTTAAATTTAATGACCATTTAGAAAATAAAATCCTTCTGACTCGTTGGCTTTATATGGCTGGTAAAGATATTTTTGATGCCGGTGTTGATTTAATTATTCCTGTACCTTTGCACTATCTAAGATTGCTTAAGCGCAAATATAATCAATCCGCTGTGTTAGCTGCTGAACTGGGTAAAATTACGAATATTGAAGTTAATTATAAGACCTTAAGAAAATCCAAGCATACAAAACCTCAGGTGAAATGCGACGGAAAACAAAGAATAAAAAATATTCACCATGCTTTTGATGTCAAACATTCTGAATTAATCAAAGGAAAGAGAATCGTTCTTATTGATGATGTTTTTACAACGGGAGCAACATTAAAGGAATGTGCTAAAGTTCTAAAAAAAGCCGGCGCCAAATCCATAGATGCCCTTACTGTTGCAAAAGTTTGTGATAATTGAAAAGCAGGCTTTCGCCTGCTCTCTTTTATTTTGCCATAGTCAAAAGCTTTGAGTATTTTCTTAAAATACATTCCGCAATACCGGCAAACTCGTTTTGTTCTTCTTTATCAAATTTATGTTCATTTACACACATATCTGATGTCAACTCAAAAACTTCACCTTCAAAATCACGAACGCAGTATTTTTCTTTTTGCTTTTTACTCTTAGCTTCAATAATACTTTGGCGCAGATTTTCTGTAAAATCTTCTTCTGTATTTTTAGTCATAAAAGCAATCCTTTATTATTTAGAAATCTCAGTTGATAACCATTTACCTGATGTTTCTTCATAATTAGCATTTGCATCATATAAATCAACCTCTAAATTTAAATCTTTTGCGGTTAATTTACCCATAGCTTGCAGTAAGCTTAATCCGGCAACATAGTAATCGTGGCGAGTAGTCACTTCTTCTACTTCCGAATTTAGTAAGTATTGGTATTGATTCAAAACATCTAATACTGTTCTGTTACCTAATGCTTCTTCTTCTCTTACACCATCTAATGCTACTTGATATGCTTTAATTTGTTCTTTTACGGATTTAATTTTTGCTTTATTTGTCATCATATATTCCCAATAGCTGGTAATATTTGAATCTAACTCATCTTGCGCATCCATTAAATTTTCTTGAGCTTCCCAACGGCGGTATTTGCTTTGGCGAATCTTAGCACGGCTAGAGCCGGCATTGTAAAGAGGAATAGAGAAATTTACCCCTAACTCTACTTCATCATTTGTCGGATTCTTTTCAAATCTGTAATCTTGTGTTTTAAGTCTACCTGCCATAGCATAAGCATTAACAGACGGTAATAAATCACCTTTGCTAACACTCACATCATGTTTTTTTGCTTTAAGAACATGTCTGGCAGCATTTAGCAAATAACTGTGCTGATTTGCATATTCTTTTGCTTCTTCCATACTTTTCGGGAACATCTCGCTTATGTTTTTCGGGTCACTTGTACTCTTAGAATCGGAGCCGATAATTTGTTTATAAACCGCTTTTGAAGCCTCTAATTTACCTTCAGCTGAAATTCTTTGGGACTGTGCTGATGCATAGCTAGCCTTAGCTTGTGATAAATCTGTTGATGTTACTTCACCGACATTAAATCTTTCTTTGGTTTCGTCCAACTCTTTTTTTAGTAATTTTTCATTATTTTTTTGCAAACGAACAATAGCCTCATCACGCATAACATCTAAATATGCTGTTGCGGCTGATAGTAAAACATGTTGTTCCGTTGACATTAAATTATCTTGTGCTGCTTTTACGGAACTTTTGGCAGAACTGACTGAATTAACCGTCTTAAATCCATTAAAAATCGGCTGACTGATTGTAGCATGCAAAGAACGATTATAACCGTCAACCGGACGAACCGGCGCGTTTGTATTGATTTTTCTATCACTGTATCCACCATCAATACTTAATGTCGGGCGATACCCTGATTTTGCGATTGCAACATTTTCATCCACTGCACTACTTGCTGCTCTGGCGGCTTTAAGTGCAGGATTATATTCATAGGCTTTAGCCATTGCTGTTTCTAATGTTTCTGCATGCACATTTAATGCTGTTGAAACCGTTAGTGCTAAAGTCAGAATTGTTAATTTTTTCATTTTATTTATCCTTAAATTTACCGATAAAAAAGATACTACACAATTCTGTATAATACACATTTATTAAAAAAATACAAATCATCATTTTCATTTTATAAAATAATCTTATATTATTAACGAAAATTCAATATATTTCACCTTAGTTTTGTGAATAGTAGAGTATGTTTAATTTTGGAGATTATATCTTGAAAAAAAGTAAATTAGAAATTAGCGATGAAATAAAAAAAGCTCGTTTGAAACTTTCTATTGAGCACTATATTAAGTATTTCATCGGCAAACGCACATGCGAATTAACTAAAGAAGAAGCTCTTTATGCCATATCTTTAGCCGTAAGAGAGTTTGCAATGGATGAAATGTATAACACGATGGGTCGCTATAATGAAAATTCGGCTAAAAGAGTTTATTATCTTTCTATTGAATACCTTATCGGCCGTTCTCTTGAAAATAACTTACATAATTTAGGTCTGTACGATCTTATAAGAGACATTAAGTTTGACGGATTTCCGGATATTTCCTTAGATGAAATTTTTGATACTGAATATGATCCGGCATTAGGTAATGGTGGTTTAGGCAGACTTGCTGCTTGTTATTTAGACTCTATGGCATCTTTGGGGCTTCCCGGATTTGGCTATGGAATTAACTATCAATTCGGATTATTCAAACAAAAATTTGAAAATGGTTGGCAAATTGAACAAGCAGATGACTGGGCTTCCAGTTTTTCTCCTTGGGAAATCGCACGTCCGGACAGACAAGTTACTGTTCCGCTGTTCGGTAATGTAGAATCGTTTAGAGATGCCAATGGCAAAGATACTTATGTTTGGGCAAATACACATACTTTGTATGGTGTTCCCTATGATTTTCCAATTGTTGGATATGATGGAAAAGCTGTAAACTATTTGCGTCTGTTTTCTGCTAAAACTGATGATGAGTTTGACATTGATATCTTTAATAACGGTGGATATATTGAAGCTGTTGAAGATAAAATTAAAACTGAAACGATATCCAAAGTTTTGTATCCGTCTGATGCTATCGAATCGGGTAAAGCTTTAAGATTATCTCAACAATACTTCTTCGTTTCTTGCGCTATTCAAGATATTTTCCGCAGATTTTTGGAAAAGAGTAACGATTTTGATAAATTACCGGATAGTGTTTGTATTCAATTAAACGATACCCATCCGGCTTTAGCTATTGTCGAGATGATGCGTTTATTACTTGATGTTTACGGACAAGAATGGGATGCCTCTTGGAATATTGTTACAAAGATTTTTGCTTATACAAACCATACCTTATTGCCTGAAGCTTTGGAAACATGGCCGGTTAAATACTTACAACATATGTTACCGAGACATTTACAAATTATCTATGAAATTAATAGACGATTTATGGAATTTGCTAGAGAGAAATTTGGCGAAAATAGTGAAAAATTGGAAAAAGTTTCCATTGTTTCCGGAAATGGCGATAACCAAATCATTCGGATGGCTAACCTTTCCATTGTCGGTTCTTTCTCTGTAAACGGTGTCGCAAAAATTCACTCCGAATTAGTAAAAACATCTTTAGTTCCTGAATTTTATGAATTGTGGCCGGAGAAGTTTACTAACATTACGAATGGTATTACACCACGTCGTTGGTTATTACATGCAAATACCAGTCTTGCCTCATTGATTTCTGATAAAATCGGAAAAGATTGGATTGTTCATTTAGATCGTTTAAAAGATGTTGAACGATATGCTGAAGATGCTGATTTTATTAAGAAATTCCTCAAAATTAAGAAGGAAAACAAAGAATTATTGCGTCATGAAATCTTTAAGCGCACAAATGTTGCTATTACAACAAACAGTATGTTTATTGTTCAAGCTAAGAGAATCCACGAATATAAACGCCAGTTAATGGCTATTTTACAGGTTATTGGTGATTATTTAGCAATTGTACGTGATAATGTTCGTCCGGCTTGTCCGAAAACATATATCTTTGCCGGAAAAGCAGCTCCGTCTTACACCTTTGCAAAATTGGTTATTAAGCTTATTAATAATGTTGCAAATGTTGTTAACAACGACTCCAGAGTTGGTGCTTCCTTAAAGGTTGTATTTATTCCGGATTATAAGGTGTCTGTGGCTGAAGTATTAATTCCGGCAGCTGATGTCAGCTTGCAAATTTCCACGGCAGGCTTTGAAGCATCCGGTACAGGTAATATGAAGTTTGCCTTAAATGGTGCTTTAACTGTTGGTACTTATGATGGTGCAAATATTGAAATTCGCGAAGCCGTCGGTGAAGATAACTTCTTCTTATTCGGCTTAAAAGAAAACGAAATTCAAGCAATGCGTCCAACTTATAATCCTCGTAAAATTTATGAGGAATCTGAATATGTTAAACGTATTTTGAATGCAATTAATTCTAATCTGTTCTGTGAAAAAGATATGCCGTCTTTGTTTAAGCCGATTTTTGATGAAATGCTAAATCGCGATTACTTCTTTGTTTTGGCAGATTTAGAAGCTTTTGATAAATCTATGAAAGAGGCAGAAAAAGCATACTTGAACGAAACAGATTGGGCTAAAAAAGCTATTTATAATGTTGCAAATATCGGAAACTTCTCCAGCGACAGAGCTGTTAAAGAATATGCCGACAGAATTTGGAATGTTCAATGCTTTGACGATGTTGCCCCTGAAAAAGAAGCAAAATCTGCTTAACTTCCAATTTTATATTATTTTGAAACTATAACCGTCCCTAAGGGCGGTTATTTTTTGTTTTAAATCTGTTAGTTACATCAAATATCAGTTTTTAAGCTACTCTTGTATTTGTTGACACAAGCTCCATTTTGTGGTATATATATAAGTACTAAAATATGCATATGTTTATTATTATAATTTGTAACTTCGTTACTTAATAACATATGCAAAAAACAACCGGGGGTAAAACTCTTAGAGACAGGTTTTGTTTTTATTTTAATGAATGAATCTTATAGCGGGAACCGTGCAGAGAAGAGTAGTAACTGTAGGTCGATTTTATATCCACCCATTCATAAAAAATAATTAACAAACGTCTTTTAAGTTTCTTTACCGAAAAACCCAAATTTTTTTAATTATGTTAAATTCAAAAAAAGTAGCTACTTTATTAGTCTTGCTAATGTCAGTGATCGTTCTTTTGGGTACCAGCTCATGTTCCAGTGAAACATTAAGTATTCCATCGGCAGAAACGTCAAACCCAATGACTTCTGTTGATCGTTCTCATCTTGAGGATGCAACAGTTACCTTGAACAGGGATTCAACAGGTGTAGATTTACACGCTATCGTCACTGATATATATGGTGATGAACATCGTGTAGAGCGAATTTGTAACGCTGTTCATCTTTTTGAGTTAAATATTCCGAAAGGAATTTCTTATACACAGAAAGAGTTCACAAATCATGTGAACTTAAAGAGTGTTAATAGCTCAAAAAGCGATACCTTGTCTTTCAACCAAAACGGTTGGAAAGGTCAGATTATTGTCAAAACGACAATTCTGCGTCATCAATCTCTGACTAATCCTGAAGATTTTTATGAAGAGATTATTACTCATAAAAATCTTATTGGACTTAATTTTTCTGATCCAAAGGGATACTCCAGAGAGGTTCGAAAATTTGATGATATTTCTTTAACTCTAAAAAGAGTGAAAAAAGAAATGTCTCACCATCTGAATGAGAACATATTGTTCAAGGATGGTGAATGGTCGGATACTCCTTGGCGCGTAAATGATGTTCCTGCAGAAGAAGGCTACAAGGTAAATGGTGTATTTTCGCTGAGATATGCAAAAAATGACCATATTAAAGCCTATTATGGCGATGTCCTCATTGCTGATCAGTGGATCAATAATGAGTACATTGTTCCTTTCAACGAAGCGGAGGCTTTGGAAGAAGGTGGCGAAGTTTCAAGGTAAAACATAAAGAAGGTTTCGGGCACTTGCTCGGAACTTTCTTTTTTTGGGATTATTTACATATCCACTCTTCTAATGCTTTACGATTTCGTGCGGTGAATGAATCATTTTTCTTTTTAACATAATATTTTGCTTGAGAAATAGCTTGTTCGTATCGCTTTTCTTCTTTGGCAGCCTTATGAGTGATATCACTGTATTCTCCACCTAAAGCCTCTGCGGTGCGTCTGATTGCAGTATTTAGTTGTTTCTTTAATTTATACTTCTCCGTGCGAGAATATCTTTCTGTCGGCAGACAATCTACAATTAATAAACTATTTTGATATAAGGTCAATTTATCCGGATTAAAGCCGATATTTTTTAATTCTTTATCTCTAAATACATCTTCAAAAAAATCTAAAGCGCTTTGTTCGTTGTCTTTTATTCTTTTTGTATCCTGATGATGTTGATTATAATTTTTCTGCTCATAAATATCCTGAGCTCGTTTATTGTAATTTTCTAATATAAGTTCCTCTCTATATTCCGGTAGATGTCCTTTTATAGATTTTTCCAAAACTTCAGCTATTTTCTTATTCTCCGGTAATATAATTTCTTTATATTCATCCATTTTTTTCAAAATATAACGATATTGATATGCCGATAATGTTTCATTTTCTTTTTGATATTCATCTATGGAGCATCGATATTCATCTAGTGTATCACAAAAATTCACCCCATCCTGAATATCGTTAGCTGATGGTATTTGTTCAAAAACATCCAGTTGTTCATTGTTTTGGCAATAATAATCATATTTTTCTGAAAAAAGTTGCATTTCGCGATTAACAACTTCCGCATTAGAATTCGTGCAATTTTTTATTGCATTATTGATAATCTTATAAAATTTAGTTTTGCTTATATTATTTGGCATAGGTATCTCCTATCTTTTTAATATAATATGATATATTGCGAATATTTGCAAAGTAATTTTATAAAAAAAGTGCTACCCTTTCGGATAGCACTTTATTAGTTTTTCTTAAATTAATCTTCTTCTAAAATTATCTCACCGGTTTTTAACAACACGATTTTATCTAATACCCATTTATTTATTTGCTTAATTTTCTCATTTTCAATTTCCAGTCTCTCTGCAACATCAATAATAAAATCAATTTCTTCATCATCTAAGCCATTATCAGAGTTTGCTAGATAACATAATTCTTTTACCAATTGTAATCCTATTTTACGATTAGATATTGCCCCTAATTTTTCTAATGTTGCGTGACGATTAATATTCTTCATAATCGCAACAATATCTTGCTCGTTTACATCGTACATTTTACCGATTTTTTTGAGAAATTCTATTTCTTCTTTGGTAACCTTTTTATCTGAGCATACCATACAACTGAAACATTCAATAAATAACTTTTTTTCTTCGGGGTTTAACGACTTTATATATTCGTATTCTTTATCCATATCTCATCTCCGTTATATATAATTTTTATGATAATACGACACATTTTTTAAAAAGTGGTAAAAATATTATGTTATCAACCGCATAATAAAATAAACAATCTTAAAAAAAACAGTTGACGGATGACAAAACATAATGTAAATACTTCTCTGTTACGGAGTGTTGGCAGAGCGGTAATGCAGCGGATTGCTAATCCGTCATCCCGATAGGGATGCACAGGTTCGAGTCCTGTACACTCCGCCACTTTAGAGACACCTTTGGTGTCTTTTTTTATATACAAATTTTTATAAAATATTTCTTGTTTATATTTTCCATTTTTGACTAAACTTTACTTTAATTTAAGATTTTATTTTATATACTTAGGATGAAAATGAAGTTATTTTTGTTTCATTTCCAAAATAGCTATTGACAAAAAATAAAAACTCTGCCATTGATTATGTCAATAATAAGAAAGGAAATATAATATGATTAAAACTACTATTACGAAAGATACTTTGCGAAATAAATTCGCCAGATCCGGAGCAAAAAAAATCGGAACAGGAAAGTGCATTGTAAGACCTACGGTTAATTGCATTGTCTTAAATAATTATAGTTCTTTAGGTTTTGGTGAAAATTCCGACAAAAAAATAAACAATAATATCAATAACGTAATCTTATTTAAAAAACAAAAAGAAGTTGCGTAGTTTTATTTATAGTTTTACATCATTTTAAAGCTCCGTTTAGCGGAGTTTTTTTATGTCTTGCGGTTTGTTTTTCGCAAAAATTACTTGCAAATGTCTTCAATAAATATATATTCGTATTGAGTTTAATATAATATGAATAAGGAGAGTAAAATGCCTTTAGTTTCTATGCGCCAAATTTTGGACCATGCGGCCGAAAATAGTTATGGCGTTCCTGCATTTAATGTAAATAATATGGAGCAAATTTTAGCAGTATTACAAGCTGCTAACGAAGTTAACGCTCCGGTTATTATTCAAACTTCTACCGGTGCAAGAAAATTTGCCGGTGATCCTATGATTCGTCATATGATTGCTGCCGGAATGGAAATGTTCCCGAATTTACCGGTTTGCTTACACCAAGATCATGGTGCAACAGTTGATATTTGCCAATCTGCTTTGGTTAATGGTTATTCTTCCGTAATGATGGATGGTTCTTTGGAAGCTGACGGAAAAACACCGTCTTCTTTTGAATATAATGTTCATGTTACTCAAGAAGTTGTTGCACGTGCTCATGCCGTTGGTGCTTCTGTTGAAGGTGAATTAGGCGTTATCGGTTCTTTGGAAACCGGTAAAGGTGACAAAGAAGATGGTCATGGAGCAGAAGGTGTTATTGATAAAAAACGTTTGGTAACAGATCCGGATGAAGCTGCTGAATTCGTAAGATTGACAAATCTTGATGCTTTGGCTGTTGCTGTAGGTACTTCTCATGGAGCTTATAAATTTACCCGTAAACCTACCGGTGATATCTTAGCCATTGATGTTATTGAAAAAATTCATGCTAAATTACCGAATACTCATATGGTTATGCATGGTTCATCTTCCGTTCCGCAAGAATTACAAGATTTAATCAATGCTTACGGTGGTGCTATTCCGCAAACTTACGGTGTTCCGGTTGAAGAAATCGTCCGTGGTATTAAATCCGGTGTTCGTAAAGTAAATGTTGATACAGACTGCAGAATGGCTATGACCGGTGCAATCCGTAGATTATTTATTGAACATCCGAAAGAATTTGATCCTCGTAAATATTTGAAACCTGCTATTGAAGAAATGAAACAAGTTTGCATTGACAGATATGTTGCTTTTGGTGCTGCAGGTCATGCTGATCAAATTAAACCGATTAAACTTTCTGACATGGCTAAATGGTATGCAGAAAACTAATCTTTAGTTTGTTTTCGTTAAAGGGCTTATAATTATAAGCCCTTTTCTTTTAGTTCAAAACATAAAAAAAAGAGCTGAAAAACAGCTCTTCATTTTTTATCAGATTAGAATTAGACCGGCGATACCACCATAAACATTTGTCTACCTTCTAATTTTGGTGCGGCATCAACTTTGCATAAACCCTCTAAATCTTCAATCAGTTTATTCAAAATCTCTTTTCCCATATCATTAGCACTCATTTCACGACCTTTATAACGCATCGTGAACTTTACTTTATCACCTTGTGCCAAGAATTTCTTAGCTTGCTTTAATTTAACTTCGTAGTCGTGAGTATCAATCATCGGGCGAAGTTTCAATTCCTTCACACTAATGACTTTTTGATTCTTTTTGGCTTCATTTTTCTTCTTTTGCATTTCATATTTATATTTGCCGTAATCAAGAACTTTGCAAACAGGAGGATTTATTTGGGGGGAAATCTCAATCAAATCAAGACCTACTTCTTGAGCAATCTTCAGTGCTTCAGATATAGGTACTACTCCCATATTTTCACCATTATAATTAATTAAACGTACTTCTTTGGCTTTAATCTCCCGATTGATGCGTGGTCCGTCAGTTTCACGTACTGGCGCATTCGTATTTTCTATAGCTATGGTTGCCTCCAATAAATGTTAATATCACGGAAGTATATTAATCTAATCGTTTATATATAGCAACAAAAATTAACAGGATTTATGAATTAATTGTATGTATTCTCCTTATTTATGGTTGGCAAGATTATTTTTTGCGTTATATTGGTCTTATTGTGATAAGGAGTTTTTTTGATGTTTGATATTAATACCATTTCTGAAGACGAGGCTAAAGTTCAACTAAAGCATTTGGCAGAAGAAATTGCCCGTGCTGACATGGCTTATTATCAAAAGGACGAACCCGTTTTTGATGATGCAACTTATGATCGTCTCAGAAGAAAAAATGATGCTCTTGAGGCTAAGTTTCCGCATTTAATACGCGATGACAGTCCTTCCAAGCGTATTGGCGCTGCTGTTAAAAGTGAATTTAAAAAGGTAGAACTTTCGGTACCTATGCTTTCGCTTGCTGATATTTTTTCTGATTCAGAAGTTCAAGAATTCATTATGAGTATCAAAAGATTCCTTAATTCCAGTGAAGAGATTACTTTTGTCGCTGAACCTAAAATGGACGGACTTTCCTTTTCTGCACTTTATGAGAATGGTATCTTTGTGCGCGGTTCAACACGGGGCGACGGAAGAATCGGTGAGGATATTACAGAGAATCTTAAGTCCATAAAAAACTTTCCGCTTTATTTAACCGGAGATGTCCCGGACAGGTTGGAAGTGCGTGGTGAAGTTTTTATGTCAAAGCAAGATTTTATTGGTCTTAATAAAAGAAACGAAGAAGAAAAAAAGAAACTTTTTGCCAATCCGCGTAATGCTGCTGCCGGTTCTTTGCGTCAACTTAATGCAAATATTACAAAACAACGAAATCTTAGTTTTATCGTCTATACTTGGGGAGAAGTTTCTGACCTGCGATGGAGATCCCAAATCGAATTTCTTAAATTTGTTGAGGATCTTGGTTTTCCGGTAAATCCATATAATAAAGTTTGCCACTCTAAAAATGATTTGTCAGAATATTTTAGTAAACTTATGGAAGGTCGTGCTGATTTACCTTATGATATTGATGGAATTGTTTATAAGGTAAACAGTTTAGAATTACAAAAAAGATTAGGTTTTTTAACTAGAACTCCGCGTTGGGCAATTGCACATAAATTTCCTGCCGAAAGGGCAATTACCCGACTTAACAACATCAGAATCCAAGTTGGAAGAACAGGTGCTTTGACTCCGGTTGCAGATTTAGAGCCGATTAACGTCGGTGGTGTTCTTGTTTCACATGCTACCCTTCATAATGAAGACGAAATTAAGAGAAAAGATGTTCGGATTGGCGATATGGTTGTTATTCAGCGAGCCGGAGATGTTATTCCACAAATTGTAGATGTTCTGAAAGATAAGAGACCTCAGGAGCTTGAAGAATTCGTTTTTCCACAAGTGTGTCCTGAATGTGGCGCTCATGCCATCAGAGAAGAAGACGAGGCTATTCGCAGATGTACCGGCGGATTATCCTGCCCTGCTCAGGCGGTTGAACGATTAAAACATTTTGTTTCGCGTGAAGCCTTCAATATTGAAGGACTCGGCGATAAAGTTATTGAAGATTTTTACAATGATAACATTATTAAAACACCATTTGATATTTTTACTTTGGAGAAAAGAAATTTACCGACAGATTTATTTTCTGAAACACCTTCTCTTAATTTAGAAAGTCGTGATGGTTGGGGTAAGAAATCGGTTACTAAATTATTTGAAGCTATTAATAAAAGTAAAAATATTGCTTTGCCAAAATTTATTTATGCTCTTGGTATCCGGCAAGTAGGAACTGCCACCGCATATTTGATTGCGCAACATTACCACACTTTTAGTAACTTTATGAATTTAATGATTGAAAAAGATTTGAAATTACTCATAAGTATTGATGGTATCGGTCCTGAAATGGCTAAAGATATTGTAGAATTTTTCAATGAAGAGCACAATATTAATATTATTAATAGTTTGCTTTCAGTTATACATATTGACGAGTTTAATGAAGTCATAGATATGACCTCCGAACTTGCAGGAAAAACTGTTGTTTTTACCGGAACGCTTACATCTCTTACACGGAGTGAGGCTAAAAGTAAAGCTTTGTCACTTGGGGCTAAAGTTACAGGTTCTGTTTCTGCTAGTACTAATCTGGTTGTGGCTGGAGAAAATGCAGGTTCAAAACTTGCAAAGGCTACTGAACTCGGGATTAAGATTATTTCCGAAGAGGAATTTATTAAACTTTCTTCCTAGTAACGCCCTTTATAAAAACATTTATACAGTTTTATAAAAACGACATTAAAGAAAACCATAAAGACAGACATTACGTATATTAAGGTATTCATATTAAATTCCGTGTCTATGTAATATGACAAAGCGAATAGAGCACTCATAACAATCGCACAATTTACAAATTGCGTGTAATTACCTTTTGTCTTTTTATAAGCATCCAGTACTGAACGGCTTTTGCCAACCAAAGACGATATCCATGCTAAGTAAGGTCGTGTAATTGTGTATGGTGAAATAATCAGGATAAGCAAGTAAAACAGAAGTTTTCCGGTTAATCCGTTATGCATTTCTGTAAAAAGCATGTATTCCTCAAACAATTCTAAATAGGTGTCTCTAAACCCCATAAATAGCGGAATATATGGTAAGACTACAAATATAATGTAAAGTGCTATATTCAAAAACATTATTTTGCTCGCCGGAATTAATCCGTTTATAATTCGGATTATGGAGAAATAAGGTTCATGTTGTTGGACATGGCGTACAAATGTACACCAGTATATATAATATAAAACAAGCCATAGTATACTTAAAGAATTCGTCCATCCGTTAGGAATAAAAGTAAATACTAAGAGAAACAGATAATTTACGAACATCCAAATCAAAAATGTAAATTTATGCTTTTGCATAAATTTAAAACTATTGATTAATGAAGAAGACAGAGAGAGTTCTCGTCTCTCTGTCTTTGCTTTTTTATGCGTCGTCTTCTTCAAAATATTCCTCTTCTTCGGCATCCGGATCGTAATCCATACCTAATTTAGACAGTATATCTTCGTTCTCATCCGAGCGCTGTGCTACAATCCAATCCGGAACATTCGGACATGCAGGAATCGCTTGTTGCGCGCGCATTTTTTTATCCAAATACCAACGTGGAGAATCCGCTAAAATAGGTGTTTCAATGTATCCTTGCATCAAAATTACTTGTTTCAACATCGGTAAACTCAACAATTCATTAGAGCTAATTGCAGGAACTGCTTGTAATTGATAGCTTACATTCTTAGCAAACGGATTAAAATCTTTATTTAAACTACCCTCACTACGGCTAAATGAAGTAACTTGGACTGTTTTATTACCAATCATCTTAGAGAAACGCTGAGCAGTTTGCTCGTTATTTTGAGATAAAATAACTTTACATGCTGTTGTAGAAATAACTGTTTCCAAGTCATCCTTACCATATTTACCAGAGATTTGTCCTAAGTCTTGTCCGATAAGTAAGTACGACACCTTCTGTCCACGACCTACGGCAGGACCATCAATAACGGCCTTTAATTTCGGCATTTGCGGAAACTCGTCGAGTACAAATAACGCAGGGAATGGTCCCATCTTGCCATCAGTTTTATTTACAAAATTCGGTGGATTTGCAATTAAATAAGAACTAATCAAATCTACGAAAATTGCACTAATCGGATTTAGGGCTTGAGAATCCACTTGGTTTACTGATAAATAAACAGAAATCGGTTTCCACTCGCCGGTTACCGGATCTTTCATTCCACGCAAATCCTTAAATTGAATATCTGAGAAACTCGTTCTTGCAACCACTGCCGAGTTTTTGAAAATACCAATCGCAGTAAAACCGGTTGAAAGCACAGAACCGCGTTCTTTATCTGGCATAGCACTCAGTGCACTTAACTCTGTTACACAACGACGAGAATATCCATAGTTATTTGCTTCATCTACAGCTTCATCTAATAAATCCCGAATCGGATCCGCCATTGCAGCCATTTGATCGCCTTCTTCTAAGCGACGTTTGATGTTGTTAGCCGCGTCGATTTGAGCGGTTGTCATCCATTCCAAAATCATCGCCATACATGGCTCATGATTTACCCACTTTTCCGGTAACAAGTTCCATGTTCCTACCGGCAGGTAATTTTCTATCGTTAGATTATTATTCTGCAAATCTTGTAAGGCTCTTGCTGCATTCATACGAAGTGCGCCTACACTCATGTCTTCATACATACTGGCAAGTTTAGCTTTATCTTCCGGCGTCATTGAGCCTTCACTTATCTTTTGGATAAATTTTTCGTTGGCTAATGCTCTTTCACATTTAGAAGCTACATAGTGTATCAAGCCACCAATTGCATTACGTCCAGCCATTGTCCAGTGTGGATCGGCACTTCCCTTTGGCTCTTGAATAAGGGTATTAACCATAGAGTCGACATACAAATCTCGTGCAGGTCCGGGATCAGGAAGTGCTCCAGGGGACAGAGGATTCCAACTTGGGAAATAAACTCCGTTTTCCGGATCATCTTCTTTACCCCAGTTAATTACAAAAACCGGACCAACTTTATTACGAGCTCCTGTTGTACTAAAACAAAGTTCAGGTTTAGGGTCATTCACGATAATACTCAATCCGTCAGAGTTAAAGATTGTCGGAATAACGACACCCACTGTTTTACCTGTTCCCGGAGGAGCACAACACAGTGTTGACAATGTTTCTTTTAATTTTAACATTTTACCATTGAATTTACCGACAACCATACAGAAGCCATCAAATCCCAGCAATGACATTCTCTCTATGTCTCTAAGAGTTGCAACATGTGCGGAACCATGTACATTTGATTGGAATTTGTATGGGCATTTCACTCCTCCGACAATTAATATAATCGGGAAAAACAAAAATGGCAAAATCGGCAACCACATACTTAACCGGAAACTTCCGTTATAATTAGATACCATACGAAACCATCTTTTGTACGATCCAAAAAGAATTCCAGCATCACCTAATGATTTGGTTAGGAATTTTGTAGCCACTTCTACGCTGCTTTTAGATATACCCTTTTGTATTAAAAATGCCAGTGGTTGAGAAATATAAGCAAACAATATTGTTACACCGACAGCTATCGCGAATGTGATGGTCATCCACCGGACGGCCTTGTCATATTCTTCCCACTCTTTCCCTCTTTCTTTTGCCATATTTACCTCAAATAATTATGTTATGCCATGCTTCTAATTAACTTTTTAAGTTTCTCTAATGTGTTTTTATCTGTTTTCTCTTCGCAATTTTCAAGTGTTTTAGAGAATAAATTTATTTCTTTCGGACTGCCGCGATTTATTCTGGCGACATTCATATTCATCCCTTTCCAGACATCAAACATGTCCTCTGCATTAATAATATTTCCTGTTTGAATTATCAGGAAGGAGACCAGTTCAAAATTTAAATCTCCAACAGCTAATTTTGTATTCAAAACATCTCTGGCTATATCCAACTTACGTATCGGCGATATCCTGTGACTGCTTTCAGAAAACCACAATGGCTCTTCATCATTAAACTTCTCTTCGTCTGCCAACCAATCGCCTTGTTCTTTATCCACTAAGCACAATATAAGTTGTTTTTTACTAACGCCGATATAGTCAATTTTGGTATTTTTAATAATCGCAGCTGAAATTACATCATATCCTTTTTGATTTAAAACATCTAATACAGGAGTATGAGATTCTTTATTGGTAGAAGGCATTCCTTCATTTGTTTTTTTCGTATTACTGTTGTTATTCTTTTTATTATTTTGCTGTTTGGATGTTCGTTGCTGATTTGGAGTATTATTTTCTTCATTTTTAGGCTTTTCATCTGCAACTAAAGCTGACGGAATACTATTCTCTACTTTTAGACTTTCTTCTTTCTTATCTTTGTCAAAATCAAAATCTAAATCAAAATCATCATCGTCAAAATTAAATAGTGCATGATTTAGCGGAGCTTCTTCTTTAGGCGGTTGCCCAAACGACGATGCAGGTCTTGAGGATATTGCTGTATTCTTTACATTCGGATTCAAATTTGATTGCATTAAAGCTACTGAAGGCAATGGTGCTTTTTTGCGAGGCACTTTACGTACAACAGGCGTTTTTTTCTCTACTGGTACTGCCTCTCTTATTGATTTCTTTTTGATGACTACAGGGGTCTTTCTCTTTAAGGTTAATTTGCGATACAAGTATAGCGGACCATATACAATATATTTTACTAAACGTTCCCATTTTACTAAAGCCAGACCTATCCACCCCACAAACCATAATGGAATTGAACTAAATAAAATTATAAAAAAGCCAACCTCTGATTTTGTTATAGGAATTCCGCTTCCCCATTTATATTTTAGTAAATGCCAGTGTTCTTGCATAAATATATCAAAATGCCAGTTGATAAGCAAAACCACACGAATGCCATCTATAAATACAATGCTCCATAGATAGCAGATAAGTAATGTTTTTATTATAATTATCAGTGGTTTCAAGTTATTCTCCGATTTTATTTTTATTCATTATACTTCGTATTAGTTAACAACTAATTATTCTCCACCATTTTCTTCTATTTTTGTTGAAATTTGCTGACGCAAGTTTTTAATAGTTGTTGTATCGCCACTCTTCATTCCCTTTTCTTTCATTTTTTGGGAAATAATTTCATCCAGATTTTTATCTTTTCCACCCAAATTTTTAATATTTACATGCACTTCTTCTACATTTTTGGGTTTTGTATAGTGAATATAAAGTTTTATAACCGGCCAAAATATGAATTTCCAAAATCCATATTTATATAATCTTATACTGCAGTAAAGCCATAAAGACGGCCATATCAAAAAGCAAAAAAGTAACGAAAAATTTATTTTCCCTCCGCTATTCCACACTTGCATTAAGCCAGTATAAGAGCTTTTGCGAAGAATATCAAAATCTAATATTTTAATAAATAAGTAACGGCCAACGATTGTAAATAATATAAGCAACAGTACGCTTATAAATACGAATGATAATATTTTAAATATCTTTTTCAACAGCTTTGTCCATATTTTAAATTAACGATAATATTGTTTGTGCTTTAACCATTTTGATGATTAAAATTCTTAATAAGGTTAAGCATTGCAGCTTTATCTCCTTTAAGAGGTGATTCATCATGTGTTTGTGCCTTATTTATTGAGCCGATAGCACGACCATCAAGTTTATATTCCTCTATCGCACTAGTAATTTTTTCCATATTTTTTCTAGCCATGATTTTGGGATAAAGTTGCCAATTTTCAACTTTATCACATGATTTTTGGACTGTTTTTATGCTCCCTTTAATTCCGTCCACATAAGATTTGATCTGTTCTTTTGCCAAATCCGGATTACCTTGATATTGTTCATATATCTTATCAATATTTTCACTTATCCTTTGATAATAAGCATTGCTGGTTTCAGAAATTCTCTCTTTCATAAAGTTTTTATCTTCAGGAACTTTTTTTGTTGCCTCTTTAACGGATTTGTATTTCTCTTTCATTTCCTTTCTTATAACACTCGAATTATTTTCATTACCTGTTGCTATTGTTTTAATCTTCTTTAAATTTTCTATAACATCTTTGTAAGCAACACTATTAGGATCAAGTCCGTCAAGCAAAGCATCCACTTTATTTCCTACGTTTGTTTTTAGGTCGTCTGCGCTTGCTTTTTTGTCATCAATAGCTTTTTTTAAGTCGTCTAGTTTTTTTATAAACTCTTTGGGGAGTTGTTTTGCATCTTTGTCTATAACTTCATGAAAAGCTGCACTCAAAAGAGCCGCATTTTGCAATGTTTGTTCTTTCTCAAAATAGTCTTGTAATACTGCCGGAGATTGCTTAAATTTCTCCCACACTTTAGCTTCCGGAGAATTTGCATCATTTTTTGCCTTTTCCGCTAAATCTTTGAAACCTTTATAACAAGCAGGTTCTTTTCCCCAAATTGCCCACTCAGCGGTTTCTCCATTTCTTTCTTTTTCTATATTATTTATAATTTCGTTAGCTGCTTTTTCATAAACCAGTTTGTTTTTTAGCGGCTGTGTCATTCTTTCTTGAAAAATTTCCGATGCTGCTTTGTACGGATTAGGTTTTTCTTTTTCTGTTTCACTTGGTGCGGTTCCGCCAGCAATACAAAATTCTATCATATTAATGGGAATATTGGTTATTTTATCCAGTAGCCAAGCATAACTGGCTAAAATACATTCTTTCCAAAAGAACTCCATTATATCTTTAGCGTCACCTACTTTACCGCCTTTTTCTCTCTTAGGCAAATCTATTCCACTGGACGCTTTATCTTTTTTCTTGGGTGGTGTTTCTTTAAATTTAAGGATATCCCCCGCGTAAGCATTTGATACACCTGCTTCTGCAAATTGCGATGTATTGGGCGTGGGATTTTGTCCTTGTCCGGAATTTTGGGTATTTCCTTGTCCCGGATTAGGATTTCCGGTCTGGCCGGGATTAGGATTTCCACCTTGTCCAGGATTAGAATTTCCGGTCTGGCCTGGATTGGTATTTCCGCCTTGCCCCGGATTGGTGTTTCCGCTTTGACCAGAACTTCCTTTTGAATATTCTTCCAGTTTTTTTCTTAATCTGTCAGCCATTTCTTCAAGTGTTTCAGACATAGTATTTTCCTTTATATATCCTTATATTTTCTCTTAATGTAACATAAAAAAGGGTTCTTGTCTATACGTAACCTTCTTTAAAATTAAACTTTCAGATTTTTTATAAACTTACCAATTTTTTGGTTTGCTTTTATTCCATCATCCGGTGAGACTTTGATTAATCCGAAAAATCTCGGCTTAATTTTTGAAAAATCTATCGGAGCAAACATTGCCGGATTTTGAGTTAATGCTTTAAATGCTCCTTCTGCATCTTTCTGCGCAACATGAAAATAATTTCCTATCAATTTATTTTCATCAATAGGAAAACCTTTTTCTTTTAATTTTTCAATAAATACGGCTTTTTTATGTTGTAAATTCATATATTCGTCATACAGCTCTTTTTTTATGCGATTTTTTTGGGCTACACTTAGTTTCTCACTATACATAACTTCACAATTTTCTAAATTATAAAGTGTTTCTATATATGAATATATTGTGAATTGTAGTTCTTCATCCGTTAGTTGCTCTGCAAATGTCAAATATTCTTCATCAGTTGCATCTTTAGGTAATTTTTTCAAACTTTCAGGATCGTATTTATAGATAAGGCCCCAGCAATCCACCATATATTGTGCCATTTTTTTGCCTACGCTCGGCTTGTAATTAGGACATAGCTGTTGCGGTTCAAAATCTGTTGTCGGTGCGCGTAAATTCCTTTTGGCTTCAAGAATTTTTATTCCGCTTACAAAACCATTAAATGCCGTAGCTAATTCTGACTCTGCCGGATGTAAACCATTTTCCGAGGGTTGTTCTTGTGGGGTTTCCGTTTGTGAAACCAGATTATCTAATCCTTCCGATTTATTTTCTACCTGATTTTCAGATTTCGGTTGAAAAGTAAGATTATCCTGACTTTCTTCCGTAGTTGTCGGAGACACAGTCAGAAAATTATCCAGTGTATTCAAACTTTCAGCAGATACTTTTTTGTTTTGCGGTTCTTGAGTTTCTTCGGAAACCGATAAAAAACCATCCAGACTTTCAATTCTTTCAGAGGATGCTTTATTTTCCTCAGATGGTACATCTTCTTTTGTCTCTGTTATTAAGCTATCTAACCCTTCAGAAGGTGTTTTTTCTTGCTTTTCTTCAGATTCTTCATTTTCCTGATTAATAAAATCATATAATAACCTGCTGAATTCATCATCTATATTTTCATCTTGTTTATTTTCTTCATCAGTCATTATCTGCTCCTTTTTCTAATTTTATGCTTAGAATATTTTTTCCACTTTTTTCGTTTATGACAATAATTTCGTCTTTATTTCTGGATGATATTTGTATATAAATATTACCATTTTCCAGTGTAAAATTTTCTATCTTGCCGTTCATTACTTTCGGTAAATCAATTATTTGATTTACTTGTTCAGCTTGTTTCTTTGACGGAACTCCTTTGGCTATAAAAAAGACAATACTCATCATACAGGCTATTATACATATACCCATTAATATTGATATTGCTTTTACTATCATTAATTTCTGCATTATAATCCCCTTGATTTTATCAATCATTTGTGTGTATCCTATTCTATAAATCGTGAAAATATGCTTAATGTTGGGAAATATGAACGAAGATAATATATTTTTTACTCAGCCTGTTAATGAACAGAATACCGGTATCAGAATAGATAAGTATATTACCGACTGTTGTGGTGAATTTTCACGCGCACAAGTGCAGAGACTCATTGATGATGGGATGGTGTTTATTGATGAGAAAAATACTGTAACTAAAAAAACAAAAACAAAACTAGGGGATGTTTACAAAATAACCCTCCCCCCACCAATTGAGGCTGAACCGCTTCCTGAAAATATTCCATTAGATATTCTTTATGAGGATGAGGATTTAATTGTTATCAATAAACCCGCAGGAATGACTGTTCATCCGGCCGCCGGCGCTCATTCCGGAACATTGGTTAATGCTTTATTGTTTCACTGCAAAAGTTCTCTTTCGGGAATTGGGGGTGTAGCACGTCCCGGAATTGTACATAGAATTGATCGCTTTACCAGTGGAATTTTGGTCGTTGCAAAAAATGATCTTACACATCGCGGATTAGCCGAGCAATTTTCTGACCATACCATAGAACGGACTTATTTTGCCATTGTTTATGGATTACCTAACCCTACAAAAGGTGTTATAAGCGGAAATATCGCACGGAGTCCTTATGATAGAAAAAAAATGGCAATTGTACAAAACGGAGGGAAAACAGCAGTTACACACTACGAAACAGTTGAAAATTATAAAAACGCTTGTTCACTGGTTAAGTGTAATCTGGAAACCGGACGAACGCACCAAATCAGAGTACATTTATCCAGTATCGGTTGCAACCTTGTCGGTGATGATATTTATGTAAAAGCAAAAAAAAGTTCTGTTCCCTTACCAACAGAAATAAAAAAATATGTAAATACTTTTCCGCGACAAGCCCTACATGCCTACTCTCTCGGGTTTGAACATCCGATAAAGCATATTCATTTAGCTTTTACGGCAGATTATCCGGATGATATGAAAGAATTGATGAAGAAACTTAGAAATATATAACTTTTAGTTTTACTTCATCCTTGTAAATACTTAATTTTTCCTTAAATTATATAGAACTATTGTCTAGGTTGTGGAAAAGTTTTTTCTTAGTAAACTATCCTTTAGTCAAACTTTAGGAGAAAGATTATGAAAGAACAGCTTACTCTAAATGGACTTGACTTTTCACCAGAAGATAATTTATCTCGCTATCTTCAATCTATTAAAAAATATCCCATTCTTTCGTCGGAAGAAGAATTTCAACTTGCCGTAGAATATCAAAAAACGAAAGACAAAAAAATATCTTATATCCTTATTACTTCTCATTTGAGGTTAGTGGTTAAAGTAGTCTCTAAGTATCGGGGATACGGACTACCCATCGGTGAGATGATTTCTGAAGGGAATATCGGTTTAATGTATGCTATTGACCGCTTTGAACCTGATAAAGGCTTTAGATTTTCAACTTATGCTCTTTGGTGGATTAAAGCATCTATACAAAAGTATATATTAAACTCTTGGTCTCTTGTTAAACTCGGCACAACAGCCGCACAGAAAAAATTATTTTTTAATCTGAGAAAAATAAAAAACAGCCTTAATTTAATTGATGATAGAGAATTATCACAAACGGTACTAACGAACATTGCAAACTCTTTAGATGTAAGTGTGCAAGATGTTACCGACATGAATACACGATTAAAATCTCACGATGGTTCATTAAATGTTATTGTTGGCGGAGATGCCGACAGTAATTCTGAATGGTTAGATTTTATTTCTGATAACAAACCTAGCCAAGAGGATACTTTTTCGCGAAATGAAACAACAAAGTTGCGTAAGAAATTATTTAAACAGGCTCTTTATGTTCTCAACAAGCGAGAAAAAGATATTTTATTTAAAAGACGTCTTTATGAAAAAGCGATTACTTTGGATGATTTAAGTAAATCTTATAATATATCAAAAGAACGTGTCAGACAAATTGAACTTAATTCTATTAAAAAAATTTCAAAGGCTATCTCTCTTATGCAGTAAGTCTTGAAACACCAATATTGACGATTATCTATTTCTATTAGTTGGATTAAACTTAAAGGATAGATAGATGGTACACTGTAATGAACGGCGGACATATTTATTTTTATTATTTTTTTTGTGTCTGATTTCTTTCGGCTTGGGATATTATCTATTTAAATATACAGCCTTTAAAGAAATCAGACCTGTTCCTGTTACCCATAGTTTAACACTTAATGTTCAGAAGATTATCCCGAAAGATATTACTGTACAAAAAAATTACGTCGGGCGGGTTGAGGCTATAAATTTGGTGCAAATAATTCCGTATGTCAGTGGTTATTTGCAAAATATCCTCGTTAAAGAAGGTCAGTACATTTGTAAAGGTGATATGATGTTTACCATTGATCCCGGAGAATATAAAGCCGTTCTCGATGCAAAAGAAGCTGCCATTATCAAAGCTGAAGCCAATTTTGAATATAACAAAAATTTTTATGACCGGATACAAAAATCCGGTAATAAAGCATTCCCGGAAATAGATATTGATAACGCTAGAAACGCTTTTTTGCAGTCTGAAGCTGAACTGAAAAATGCAATTGCAAATCGTGATGCTGCGCAAGTTAATTATCAACGAACTTTTATAAAAGCGCCCATTTCCGGCTTAATCGGAAATTTTAATTTAAGTGTAGGAGATTATGTTTCTCCTGATAGCGATGCTTTATTATCTATTGTTCAAACCAATCCGATAAAAGTTGTTTTCTCTCTGACGGATGTTGAATATTTAAATATGAAAGAAGACAATACTTGTTTATTTAAAGACACCGTTATCAAGCTTAAAACCGCGAATGGTAATTTTTATCCGCTTGCAGGTAAATTTAAATACACCGATAATCAAATTAACCCCAAGACAAACTCTCTTGCCATTTATACTTATTTTAAAAATAAAGATAATATCTTGTTTACAAATTCCTTTGTTACTGTTGTTTTGGAAAAAACATTTAAAGACACTGTTCTCATCAATAAGAATTTTATTTTTATGGAAGAAAAAGGAAGCTTTATAAATATCGTCAGAAATAACACTATTGTTCATCATCCTGTAGAAATTATTACTGATAAAAATGACGCATATATTTTGAAAAACACTTTTATTTCGGGAGATTTACTCTTGACAGATGAAGTCAAAAATATCCCATATGATGCAGAACTTAAATTTAATCTTACTGACTAATTTTGATAATAGGAGAATAGCAATGTTTTCTAAATTTTTTATTGATCGTCCTCGTTTTGCCGTTGTTATTTCTATTATCATGATAATTTTAGGACTTTTAGCAATTAAAATTCTGCCAGTTTCTCAATTTCCAGATATTACCCCACCGCAAGTCACTGTTAAAACAAACTACCTTGGGGCAAATGCTCAAGTTTTAGAAGACACCGTTGCCGTTCCCATTGAAAACCAAATTAATGGTATTGATGATATGCTCTATATGTCATCATCATCTGATGATAATGGATTATATACACTTACAATCACTTTTGATATCGGAACTAATCCGGATATTGCACAAGTTAAGGTACAGAACCGATTACAACAAGTAAACAGTGATTTACCGAGCGAAGTTATACAAGATGGGATTGATGTTTCAACTGAAAACTCTGACATTTTAGCATTGGTTGCCTTACGGTCGCCTAATAATTCTTTTGATGATTTATTTTTGAGTAACTTTGCTTATACAAATATTAAGAATCCACTTTCTCGTTTATACGGTGTCGGGAAAGTGCAAATTTTCGGTCCCCAATACAGTATGCGAATTTGGCTTGATATTGATAAAATTACGGCTCTCGGATTAAACAGTATTGATATTATTAATGCCGTTAAAAATCAAAATATTCAAGCTGCTGTTGGAAGTATTGGCTCTGCTCCCAGCTCCAAAGAAACAAATTTAGTGCTTACCTTAAATGCCCAAGGTCTGCTCAACAGTGTTCAAGATTTTTCAGATATTGTTGTTGCAACATCTCCAAGCGGTGGAATAACTTATTTAAAAGATGTGGCAAAAATAGAACTCGGCAGAGATTCTTATAATATTAATTCTAAGTATGACAACGCTCCGGCAGTTATTATGGCTCTTAATCAGTCTCCAAATACGAATGCACTTAAAACGATGACGCTAGTACGTGATGAAATAAAAAAATTAGAAAAGGAATTTCCGGATGATATGGAAATAAAAGTTTCTTATGATTCTACAGATTATGTACGTGCCTCTATTGAAGCTATTGTTGAAACATTATTTATTACTTTTCTATTGGTGATTTTAGTTACTTTTATCTTTCTGCAAAAATTCAAAACAACTTTAATTCCTCTTATAACAATTCCTGTTTCATTGATTGCTACATTTATTGTTATTTATATGCTTGATTTTGATATCAATATATTAACTTTGTTTGCAATGATTTTAGTTATCGGACTTGTGGTTGATGATGCTATTATTGTCGTTGAACGCGTACAGTATTTAATGATTAATGAAAACATGACGCCTTATGACGCCTCCGTAAAAGCTATGGAACAAATCGGTAGTGCAATCGTGGCAACAACTTTTGTGCTATTAGCTATTTTTGTTCCGGTCGGTCTGATGGGAGGAATTACAGGAAAGATTTATCAACAATTTGCGGTTGCGATTGCGACTTCGGTTGTTTTCTCTGCCTTTAATGCTTTAACTCTGAGTCCTGCCCTTTGTTCTTTATTTCTTAGCGAACAAGAAAATAGAAAATCAGGCGGTTTCTTCAGTTTGTTTAATAAAATTCTTGATCGCGCAAAAGATATTTATGTTAAAATCGTTAGTTATTTTTCTCGTTATATTTTCATGACAGTCGGGGTTATGCTTATTGTAATAACAATAATTGGTATGTATTTCAAAGCAACGGCAACTTCCTTTCTTCCAGAAGAAGACCAAGGTATTATCTTTGCAGATATTCAACTAGACAGCACTGCAAGTATTAATCAAACTAATGAATTACTCAGTAAAATGAGTAGTGAAATTACCAAAATGAAAGGAGTAAAATATGCTATCACCGTTGCAGGATACAGCATGCTTGGCGGTGGTGGGGAAAATGTTGCCCTCGGAGTTATCGGATTAACTGATTGGAGTGAGCGCAAAACCAAGGAACTTACCATTGAAGGAATATCAAAAGAATTAAATAAAAAGTTTGCAGACTATAAAAATGTTTCTCTAAATTTTTTTGCACCTCCTTCTGTCCCAGGAATTGGACAAAGTAGTGGTTTATCTTTGGAATTAATTGCAACGGACGCAAATGCTTCTCCTAAAGATTTAGACGAAGCTCTTAAGAGATATTTGCAAGAAATGAATAAGAATCCGGATATTGCTTATGCTTTCAGTACATATAATTCCGATACACCACATATTTATTTAAATATTGATAGAAAAAAATTGCAGTCTTACGATATTCCTGTTTCTGCTCTATTCCGAACCTTACAAAGTAATTTAGGTGCAACTTATATTAATAATATTACACTTGAAGGACAGGTAAACCGTGTTATTTTGCAAGCAGATTTCAGATATCGTAAAAGTATGGATGATATAAAAAATCTATATGTTAAATCTAATAATGGCAGTTTGATTAAAATTGATAGTTTTGCGGATATTTCTACGGAAATCTCTCCAAAAATTATTTATCGTTATGATTTATATAACTCTGCCTCAATTACGGCTCAAGCCGCTAACGGTATAAGTAGCGGGCAAGCAATGGATACATTTGAAGAAATTGCTAAAAATATACTTCCAAAAGGTTTTTCTATTGATTGGACGGATTTATCTCTGCAAGAAGCTAAAACTCGAGGTATGGTTGGTGGTCTTATTACTCTCGCAATTATATTTTGCTATTTATTTTTAGTTGCCTTATACGAGAGTTGGATGCTCGCTTTTTCGGTGATGTTCTCTACTGTTTTTGCAATACTTGGGGCATTTATCGGCTTACACATATTTGGTTTACCAATGAATATTTATGCACAGCTCGGTATTATTTTATTAATCGGATTAGCCGCAAAAAATGCAATTTTAATTGTAGAATTTACAAAAGAATATCGTGAAAAAGGGTATAGTATTTTAGAATCCGCAGAAAAAGGTGCCGGAGAAAGATTTAGAGCAGTTTTAATGACCGCAATGACTTTTATTTTGGGTGTTTTTCCAATGGTTATTGCTAAAGGTCCCGGAGCAAACTCGCAAATTTCTATTGGTGTAACCGTATTTTTCGGCATGATTATTGCTACGCTTATCGGTATTATTTTTATTCCTGCACTTTTTTCTCTTTTTGAGAATGTTCAAGAGTTTTTTATGCCCAATTCATCTCAAACTTCAGAAAAGGATAAAAAACATGAATAAATTTTTGTTATTTGCACTTATTTACGGACTTACAGCATGTCATGTCGGACAGGATTATACACGCAAAGAAATTCTGTCTGATGACGATGTTCAAAGCAACTTAAATCTTCAAGGCAAATATAAAGCTGGTATTTCGCCAAACTGGTATGAAATTTTTAATGATAACGATTTAAATACACTGCTCAGTTATGCTGCATTTCATAACCTTACCATCAAACAAACAGTAGAAAGGCTTAAGCAATCCAGACTGGCTTTTGAAATTCACGCAAAGGACTATTATCCTAAAATAGAAGGTAATGGGGAATATGATTTTAATAAAGTTGATACACCGCATAAATATGCTTTTGATACTAATCTGTTTAAGGTTGGATTAGATGTCGCATGGGAGTTAGATATTTGGGGAAAAGGTGACTATATCTCTGATCAATATTTTGAATTTATGAATAAAATTTCTTATTCTTTATTAGATGTTAAAGCCTCAGTAACTGCTGAAATTACCCAAAACTTCATTAATTTAAGATTAGCTCAAGAGAAACTTTATATTGTCCAACAAAATCTAAAATTACAAAGAGAAATTTTGCAAACTGTTCTAGATAAATATAATGCCGGTATGGCCGATGATTTGGATTTGAGTCAGGCTCAATTTTCTGTTGAAGAAACTAAAACACAAATTCCAACTCTTAAATTTAGTATAGAAAACTACAAAAACTCATTAGCAGTGCTATTAGGTGTCGCTCCCAATAATTTACCCATAAATCTAAACAAATATTCTCGTAACATCACCGCAATCCCGTTTAAATACAATGTTCAAAATTTTTATAATTTACCTTTAGATATTGTTAGAAATCGTCCGGATATTAAAGCTGCCGAAACAGATATAAAAATACAAAACGCTAAAGTAAACGAATCTATTACGGATTTATACCCACGTATCAGTCTTGGAGCAACTTTCGGGTTTATTTCTCCGAGTGGTCATGAACTCTTTAGTAACAAAAGCCAGATTTACAGCTATAATCCGCAATTTTCTATCCCGATTTGGAATTGGAAACAATTAAAAAATAACATAGAATTGCAAAGGCATATTAAAGAGGAATATATATTAAATTACAATGAAGCTTTATTGACTGCACTGACGGAAATTAAGAATGTCCTATATTCTATAGAACAGGCCTATAAAAGAAATATTTATGCAAGGAATTCTTATGTTAAAATGCAAAACATTATGATTTTAACTAAAAAAAAGTACAAAAACGGATTAGTTGATTTTACAGATGTTGCTCTTGCAGAGAAGGACCTTCTTACATCGCAAAATAGACTTGCAGAAACTAATGCGCAAATATTAGAGAATATTACTTTGTTTTACAAATCTATCGGTGGCGGATACCATTAAACAAACTTATGGGTAAGTACTGTCTAATACAGCATCCTGATTTACACTTTGAGGTTTATAAATAAATAGGTTGCTGGCCTCTGGAATATCTTTGGTTCGTTCTACATACCCCTTTTGTAACATACATTTTTGGTAGCGACGAGGGCTAGCATCACTATCATCGCGCACAGAATTAACCAAAATCGGCATTGCTCCCGGATATGGGACAAAGCTTGCCCAGATTCCGTGTTCTTTATGCCATTTTACAACAATATTATATCTTTGTTCTTCGGTATAAAACCAACTCTTAAAATTTGGTAGAAAATTCCATGCTTCTGCTTTGCGCATACATTCGGAATGATCTCGAGCAAATTTTATTCCTCCGGTATTATATCTGTCCCAATGAAAAACGACCTGCCCCTTGCTAGCATAGCACCCGCTCATTAACAACATTGAAAAAATTATAAATGCTTTCTTCATCTTAAAAATCCAAATTCGTATAGTTTTTTGAAGCAGGAATGCCTCGTATATTATCCTTCAAAATATCTTTAAAACTTGGTCTTGATTTTATTTTAGCATACCACTCTTTAGCATTTGGATATTCAGACCAAGAAATATCTCCCAGATAATCCAGTATGGAGAGATGTGCCGCTACAGTTAAATCTGCCAAGCTCAATTCTTTACCTGCAAGATATTCATTACAATCCGCTAAATAATCAATATATTCCATATGAAACTTTAGATTGTTTAAGCCGGCTTTCAGAATTTTTGAGTTCGGGGCTTGCTTAAATTGAAATCTCTTAATTATTTTTTCTGCAACAATATATTTGTAAACCTCATTATAAAACTTAATATCAAACCACTCTTCAATACGTCTGACTTCTGCTCGTAAAATTACATCTTCCGGCAATAATTTATATTGTGGGTTATTCTCTTCTAAATACTCTGTAATTGCGTAATTACCTGAGATAACCTTTCCATCAAAAACTAATATTGGTAATTCTCCGGATGGGTTAATATCTTTAATATTTTGAGATAAATTCCATGGCTCTTCTTCTTTTAAGACAAACAGCATCTTTTTCTCAGCCATAATTAAACGGATTTTCCGAGATTGCGGGGATATGCTATGATGAACTAAAAGAACCATTTTTATTTTTCTCCTTTTGTTATGTTATACTTTACCGAGCTTTTTTCAAGTCCTTATCTTTTTCAGAAGGATTTTCTGTTTCAGCAGACATTTCCACCTTTTTTTCTGCTACATCTTTCTGCATTTCAGAAGGTGCCTCTTTCGGTAAAACTTTTATGTATGTTGGTGGCACAACTCCTTGAGTACTCTCTCTATATATCTCAAGTAATTCATACAATGCTTTATCTCTTTTAATTTTATAATCCTTACTCTTAAAGTATTTTTTTATTAATTTAAGATGAGGATTTTTGGCTAGCGCCGGACTTATTCTTAAAAACATTGCAGCTTTCCAAACCGGTTCCTTACTATATAAAATATAATCTTTAATACCGAGTTTATAAGCTTCTATCATACTGGAATAATATCCGCCTACAATATAATCTGCCTTACCCGTTAAAAGTTGTTCATAGGCTTCTTCGTAGTCTTTTACCTCTTTTGCACCATGGTTCTGAAAATCTTTGGCAAGAAAGGGAGAAAACCCTTCTTTAGCAATATATATTCCCTTAAACTTATTCAAATCATCTTTTGAGCCCAGTTCTTTTGTGTTTGCGCGGGAGGTTATGATGTATATCGGATTTTCCCAAAAAGACGGATACAAAAATGTATTCTTAGAATATTTTATATTATCATAATAAACCCCAAAAACTGAATTTTCCGGTTCAAAAATGATTACGGAATTCAGTTTTTTAGCATCTTTATATTCAAATTCATAAACCATTTTTTCATATTTTTCCCCATAGAAATTATGGTGAATATAAATATGTTCTTTTTGAAAAAATTCTTCCATCACACTTAAGAATAGCGACCCTTGTTTTTTAGAGGATATCGGAAAATTATCTGATGCCGCCAATGAATTGAATCTCAAAATTGATGTCCAATCATGATCTCTCTCATGTGAAAGATATGATGGTTCCATAAATCCTTTATCATTATTTCTTATCATAACGATATCTTGAGATATATCAGCTTTTGCAGTCCCTATGCATAAAAAGGCAACAGCTGCTAATAAAATTTTTCCTATTTTCATATCTACTCCGCAAAAAGAATCTTTGATATTTTGAGTATAAATGTTATTATATTAAAAAATGATTTATCAGTTTTTAAATAAATGATATTTTATTACCAATTTTAATGGATAAAGGGTGTTAAGGTGTGTAACGATTCTGATTTTATTTATAATGAACTTTTTTTGCATAAGGGAATTAGAAATAATGTATCTGTTTTTATTTCCGGAGCAGAGCGAATCGGAACTTCGTGGTGTGCATTAAATATGGCTTACGGACTTAGTCAGACAAAGCATAAAATTCTTTTTATTGACGGAACCGGTAATTTCTCTAATCCAAAGGCTAATCTTGTTTTAAATAACACTTACTTCTTAGAAGATTACATCAGTGGTAAAAAAACTCTAAACCAGATTATTACTCCTTATCGGAATAAATATTTTGATATTTTAACCGGAAAAGCCGGAAATAACTATTTGTCAGAACAGCCTCTTGGACGTATTCATATTTTCGCAGAAGATGTGACAATCCTTTCTGAATTATATAATCACACGATTATTGATCTTGGAGCAACCTTAACTGAAAAAAATTTACCTCTCTGTCAAATTGCTCAAAATATTCTCATCATGTGTTCGGATAATAATTCTGATTTAATTAAAACTTTTGATTTAATTAAATATTTCAACGAACTAAAATTACATGCTAATTATTATTTAATACTTAACAAGGTAGATTCTTTTGGAGATGGATACAAGATATATGAAAAGTTGAGTAAGGCTGCTGAAAAATATGGTTTTAACTGTCCAACTTTATTGGGTATCGTTCGCTTTGATACGCGTATCAGAGACACTATTAGAAATAAAGAATTATTATTATCACGTTATTCGGCATCTGAAGCTGCCGTTGATATTAAAAACATTGCAAAGAAATTGTTACCGGAATTTTGATATGACTAAAAAAATTAAATATGATAGTTTGGGATATTATACTGTATTGAACTCTCAATGTAATTCATCAGATGATGAAATTCGTGCAAGTTATCGGGAACTTGCTAAATTTTGGCATCCTGACCATAATCCTGATAAAAACGCATTAAATATGTTTCAAAAAATATCTACTGCTTATGATGTTTTGAAAGACCATAAATCTAGATTGAGATATACCTTGCTCTCAATAATTTACAGCGAAAAAGACTTTCCGAACATGGACGCCCTTTGTATCTTAAGGAATATTAGAGGAATGGAAGATCTGAATATGCGTGCATTCTGTCTAACAGAGGTTACAGGAAAAATATTAGGACATAGCAAAGTTGAAAAAACATATTTTTGTAGTCAAAATGAAGCGGCAGATGTTATTAGAAAAATTACACATCATAACTGGACTTCCGGATTTTGCGGTTTAACGGCTATTTTTGCAAACATTATTGCTATTGTGCAAAACATTGTCCGAATTAATGCAAAAAAAGATAATTTATTGTTATTAATACATAATGCTATTACTTACGATATGGAAGGTAAACCACGCGAAGCTGCTATCTTATTACAAGAAGCAAAAGAATATGCGGATGAACAAGAACAGTTTTATATCAATGAATATCTAAAAATATTGGGAATGTACCCATCGGAAAATCTTAGAAAGTGGAATTTTAAAAACTTAAAACTTATGCAACTTTTTTATCCTTGCATTGCACTTTTTTGTGTTTTAATTCTGTGTGGGATTTTATACTTGAAAAATGAAGCAACAAAAGATAAAAATGCAGTCAAACTAAAAGAAGTCGTTATTATGCAAAACGGAGAAAAAGTCTTTAGTGATTTGGCAGTGGCTCGCTTTTTTGATATTCCGGTAGATGTATCCGATACAAAAAAATTATATCACACTATAAAGGAAGTAAATGCTATGCATGGCGCAGACAGGGAATTTGATGTTTTAAAAAAAGTAGCTAAAGGTGCAACTGTACGGATTACTGGGTATACTGCCGACAATTCATGGTTTAGGGTAATGTTTGATAACGGAGAAATGGGTTTTATTGAAGCACGATATTTACAGCAGGGAATCGGCAATAAAATACCGTTGTGGAGTAAAATTTATAAAGAAGATTAAAAGGAAAAGATTATGAGCTTAAAATTTGATATTATAAAAAGAAAAAACAAATCAAGATTAGGGCAACTTCACACCAAACATGGTATTGTGAATACTCCTGCTTTTATGCCGGTCGGAACATGCGGCACAGTAAAAGCTATGCTTCCCGAATCCGTTGAATCTACCGGTGCTGAAATTATTTTGGGTAATACCTATCATCTTATGCTACGCCCCGGTGCTGATTTAGTGGAGAAAATGGGCGGATTGCATAAATTTATGAATTGGCATAGACCTATTTTAACGGATTCCGGTGGTTTTCAGGCTATGAGCCTAAAAGGCTTACGAAAACTTACAGAGGAAAAACTTACTTTTAAATCCCATGTTGACGGAAAATTGTTTTCATTAAGTCCGGAAGAATCTATTCAAATCCAACATAAATTAGATTCTAATATTACAATGTGCTTGGATGAATGCACGCAATTTCCTGCAACTTATAAAGAAGCACAGCTCTCTATGCAACGTTCTATGCGTTGGGCAAAGCGCAGTAAAGATGCATTTGTTAATCGTGACGGATATGGTATCTTTGGTATTCAACAAGGTAGTATTTTTGAAGATTTACGCAAAGAATCGGCAGACAAACTTTCTGCTATTGGCTTTGATGGATATGCAATAGGTGGGCTTGCTGTCGGCGAGGGACAAGAAAAGATGTTTGAAGTCTTGGATTATGCCCCGACAATGTTACCTGATGATAAGCCCAGGTATTTAATGGGGGTAGGAAAACCTGATGATATTGTCGGAGCTGTTTTACGTGGTGTCGATATGTTTGATTGCGTTATGCCGACACGTTCAGGAAGAACGGCTCAGGCCTTTACCGAATATGGAACAATCAATGTCCGTAATGCCAGACATAGAGAAGATCCGAGACCGATTGAAGCCGGTTGCGATTGTCCGCTTTGTAGGAATTATTCCCGTGCCTATATTCATCATTTGCAAAAATGTAATGAAATTTTGGCGGTTATGCTCCTAAGTTGGCACAATATTCGTTATTATGAACGACTTATGCAGGGTATTAGAAAATCTTTAGCAGAAGATACCTTTGATATTTTTGTTAAAGAATTTTACGAAAAGCAAAAGCAAGGAGATATTGAGGAGTTATAGTCATGGCACAAAGCGAAAATAAAGATTTACTTACCGATTTCTTAAAAGAAAATAAAAAAAGCGGTATTCGTGTATTTGTCGCCGGTGGTTCCAGAGGCGGGCATAATCCGGTTTATGTCAGAGATGCTTATACTTTAGGCAAAAAAATTGTAGAAATGGGTTTTAAATTAGACTTCGGATTATCTAACTCAGGAATTATGGGAGCTGTGGCACGCGGAGTTATAGATGCTTGGAATGAGAAAAAAAACAGTGTCTCTCCTGACTTTCCGATACAAGGAATTACAACCGAAAATTATTACAAATTGTACGATACAGATGATGCACTATTTAAGCATATTAATGTCATTTTTGCCAAAACTTTAGAAGAAAGAAAACAAAGACTATTAGATGCTGATTTTGTTGTATTTACTCCTGGGGGCGTTGGAACTTTGGATGAATTAGCCTATGATTGTGTTGCTATGCAAGATGGTATTTTGCAGAAGAAACCTTTTATTCTATACAATATTAATGGTTTCTTTCATCACTTGTTAGAGTTTTTGAAAGCGATTTCTAACAAAGGTTTTTCTGACCCTGTTCCTTTTGTTGTAGTAGACAATGATTTCGAGTTAGGTATTGCCTTTAATCTGTTAAAACTTCGCTATTTTAAAGAGAATGATGAAAACAATAAAAATGATGTCTATGATAAGTCCAGACAACTCGTTTATGAATTGCCTTATTTTATTCAACGATGCAACAATACCGGTTTGGACGTAACTGATGTTATTCGTAATGTTCGCAGTATTCGTGCCTTTGGTTCTGATGAAGAAAAAGCAGCTTTAGACGGTGACATTGAGACCGCATATCTGGAAAAAGAAATTGAAAGAATGTATGACAGATTAGCTAAAGCCGGAAGAGATACTTCCGTTGTCAGCTATAAATTATCCCGATTAAAACGAAGAAAAAGGAATCTTTAATAAATTAAAAGAGTGTTGGTTTAAGTTCTTTATCTATAAGGACTTGAGCCGCAGCGCGCGCTTCTTTGGTTATCTTTTCACCGGCTAACATTCGCGCAATTTCTTCTATTTTTCCGTTTGAGGTCAATTTGCGTAACCCTGTTGTCGTGACATTATCCTGAGTATTCTTTTCAACTTTAAAATGTTCATCACTAAAGGCGGCGACTTGTGGTGAGTGTGTTACCACCAAAACTTGCATATTTTTAGATAAATGTGATAATCTTTCACCGACAGCTTCTGCTGTTGCTCCGCCAATTCCAGTATCAATCTCATCAAAAATTAAGGTTTCGCGATTAACTTTATCAGCTAAATTTACTTTTAATGCCAACATAAAGCGAGAAAGCTCCCCACCTGATGCTATTTTATTTAGTGCTCCCATCGGCGTATTGGGGTTTGTTGAAACTTCAAATTGAATATTATCCATTCCCTTTTCAGTCCATTCACTTTCTGATTTTTGCGTAAATGTGGTTTGAAATTTCGCCTTTTCCATTTTTAGAGGTGCAAGTTCTTGCATTATATTTTTATCTAAATTTTGTGCTTTCTTATGGCGAATTGTACTTAATTCTTTAGCTGAATTAATGTAACATTCGCGATTTTCGGCGTATTCTTTTCTTAGCTCATTTAGATTGTCTTCTCCGTGTTGCAAAGAATCCAATGCAGAAGATAATTCTTCTAGTTTTTCCGGCAATAAATCTATCTCTGTTTGATGTTTTTTAGCCAAATCACGAAGAGTAAATAATCTGGTTTCTATTTCATCTGCTTCGTTTTGGTTGAGAGAAATATCTGACGATTTTATTTCAATTTGTTCAACAATATCCTTTAGGCTATACATAATATTTTCAAGATTTTGTTCAATATCCGCGTACTGATTATTGACGATTTCATTAATATGAGAAATTGCGTTACGAGCCTTAGCTATATTATCTATGACGGAATTTCCAGAATTCAAGCTTGCGTATGCCAAATTTAACTTTTCTATTATCTTTTCGGCATTCATTAATTCCCGACGGCGATTGCGTAAAACTTCTTCTTCTCCTTTTTTAGGAGATACTTTTTCAAGCTCATTTACCCAGTGTTCAAGATTTTCTTTTTCTGCCTCTGCTTTTTGGATAATTTCTTCTTGTGTTTTTAATTTTTTCTTAGAGTTTTGATATTTTATATAGGATTGTTTCGTTTGTTCCAATTCTTTTTCATATTTACCATAATTATCCAAAATATCACGATGTGTGCTCGGATTTAACAGACCTTGATTATCATGTTGACCATGTATTTCTATTAAATTCATACTTAATTCTTTGAGTAATTTTAGTGTGATATTTTGGTCATTAAACAGAATTTTATTTTTTCCATCTTGGGTTATTGTACGTTTAATGATAATATCATCTTCAATTTCAAGTTCATATTCTTTAGCCAATTCATATATTTTATTTTCTTTCGTTACTGAAAAAACTCCGGTTACGCTCAATTTATCTGTTCCGATACGAATTAGAGAAGAATCTGTACGATTACCTAAAAGTAGTCCAAGAGAATCTAGCAATATGGATTTACCAGCACCGGTTTCTCCGCTCAGAACTATCAGTCCATCAGAGAATTCTATATCCAGACTGTCAATTAATACAACATTTCTTATAGAGAGAGATTTCAGCATTTATTATTTTTGATCCTTTGATATCAATGCTTCAGCCAATTTACTCCATTTACCATCAGGATAATTTCGGCTTAGTATTTTTTCTTTTTTAATTGCTTCATCAGTTAGCCCAAGTATCATATAGATTTCTATTTCTCTATATACAGCTTCTTCTATTTGAGAGGTTGTTTGGTAATTATCCGTCACATTAGAAAAACGATTTAATGCTGATATATATTCTTTATTCTCCAGATAATATCTACCAACATTCATTTCATGTCCGGCCAGGTGATCTTCTATTAATGCCATTTTTCCTTTGGCATCTTTGGCATATTCACTCTCCGGAAACATTGTAATTACCTGATTAAATGTTTCATAAGCTTCTTTGGTTGAAGACTGTTCTTTTTCTGATGATGCGATTTGATCATAGTGACAAACCCCTTTTAAGTAATATGCATAAGCAACATCTTTGTTACCCGGATGTAAACGAATGTATCTGTCCAACGCAGCAATTGCATCATCATATTTTTCATTTTTATAGTATGAATAAGCGCTCATAAGTTTGGCTTTTGTTGCCCACTTGGAATACGGATGTTCCATCTCTACTTTGTCAAATGTTTCAGCGGCTTTTTGATATGATGTTTTTTGCAAGTAGTCATAACCTTCATTATATAAGATTTCGGCACTTTTTTCTTCATCAGGAATTTTAGTTTCGTTACTTGCGCATGATGTTAATGTGAAAGCACACAGTATAGCAATCATATATAAAAACTTTTTCATATCATTTCCCTCTTCTGATTTATAGTAACTCATAATTATCTTGAGAACTAAATAAAGCTTTAAGTATCTCGTTATTATGGTAATGACCACTCTTGTTTGCTACTACATGTCCCCAAATAAAGTATCCTGATGTGTATAAATCTCCAATTGTATCTATTACCTTATGTTTTACACATTCATTTTCAGTGCGAAAGCCATCCGGATTTAGCAATGTATCCCCATCTAACACTATTGCGTTATCCAATGATCCCCCTTTAATTAATCCGATGGATTTCAAATAGTCCACTTGATATTTTTCACAAAAAGTGCGGCATTGTGCGATGCTACTTGAAAAAACATCTAATGTAATATCGGAATCAAAATGTTGATGACCCACAACTTTGGACGGAAATTCAATATCAAAACTTATGTGAAGTTTGTCATTTGGTAAAATTTTAACACTACCGCCCTTACCATCTTCAAAATATACCTCTTTTTTTACTTTTAAATATTTACGGGAGGCATTTTGACTGATTAATTCAACCTTTTGCAATGCTGTTAGAAATTCTTTACTACTGCCGTCCAAAATTGGAATTTCAGGATTATTTACTTTTATAAATGCGTTGTCTATCCCCATGATATACAGACTTGCCATCAAGTGTTCTATGGTACTGACAAGGTTTTTGTTTTCATCTCCCAAACATGTGCAATTTCTAGTGTCCACTACGTTTGAATATAGGGCGCGAATCGGTTTTGCATTTCGAACATCATTTCTTTGAAAAACAATTCCGGTATTTACCGGAGCCGGTTCTATTATTATTGTAGAATCACAGCCGGAGTGTAATCCGACACCTTTTATTTCCAGTTTATTTTTTAATGTTCTTTGCATCTTACCTCCTGTTTATAAAAAAATACGGTGGTCTATAAGCCGAGTTCTGTACTTTTATCTAAAATAAAAGCGATAGCTATTAATCTGAACCAAATGTTACCATTTGGTTTGAGCGACCTACCTCTGGAGTAGAGTGGAAACTCTCTATTATACGACTTTAACATCGTCTCCTAACTTGGTCTTGCGTCAGACAGGGTTTGCCTTGCCAATCATATTGCTATGATTGCGGTGAGCTCTTACCTCGCCTTTTCAACCTTACCAAAATATATTTGGCGGTAATTTTCTGTGGTACTTTCCCTTAGATTTCTCTAGCCGGACGTTATCCGGTGTCTTGTTTCCACGACGCTCGGACTTTCCTCACCGAAAAAAATCGGAGCAGCTATCCGACCACCTTTTTATTGATTTATCATATTCTGTGAGAAAATCAATATTTTTAAGATTTAATCCGTACTATTCGGGTATTTTTTTACTTTTTATTAACTTTTTGCTTGTTTTGTTTAAAAAATGTGTTATTTTGTCCATAAATAAAAATTAAAAATATCAATCGGAGCTTTTCATGAAATCTATTAAATTTAATTTTATACTTTTAATTTGCGGTTTTCTTTTAGTGTCTAATACAGTATTTGCCGGATGTGATGGCTTTTATGTTGCAGGTCGCGGTGGTTTTACAGATTTTGAAGTAGATAACAACAGTAATGGACTTAGTGACTATATGTCAAATTACGTCATTGACAAAAAAAGAGTTATCGCCAGTGCTGCTCTCGGATACAGATATAAAAATTTCCGAGCAGAAGTTGAATATACATGGCGGAAAAATAACCGTGTTAATTTTGTTAATATCGGCCACATAAAATTCAAATCACGTTCTTACATGTTTGCCGTTTATTACGATTTCTTCCCATATACTTGGTTTACCCCCTTTGTCAGTGCCGGCGTCGGATACACGGAAAATAAAATTAACTTTTTCAGATCTGAAACTTATGGCAGTTATGAAGATAAAGATGGTGAATTTACCTGGTCTTTGGGTGCCGGTATTTCTGCAAAACTCACAAACAAATTTAATTTAGATTTGGGATATCGTTATTACGATATGGGCGATATGACACACGATTCTAACAAATCTGATGTTTCCAACCAAGAGGTCTATCTTGGCGTAAGATATGTTATGTAGTTTAAATATCCATATTTAGAAACGACTTGAAATATCTTTCTTTATGTTTTACCCTCAATGCAGATTATAATGTTATTGAGGGTAAAATTTATGGGACATAAATTGTTTGGAACAGACGGAATACGCGGAATTGCCAACAGCTATCCGCTTAATGCTGAATTTATGCTGAAAATAGCTAAACTTTTGGCTCAAACCGTTTGTACGGAAAAGAAAAAAGTTGCTATCGGTAAAGATACAAGAAATTCCGGTGATATGATAGAAGCTGCGCTAACCGCCGGATTTACTGCTTGCGGAATTGATGTCTATTCTTTAGGAATTGTTCCGACTCCGCTTGTAACCCTAAAAACAAAAGATTTGGGGGTTGATATGTCCATCATGATTACAGCCTCTCACAATCCTTATCAGGATAATGGTATTAAACTGATAGATAAGAATGGAGATAAATTCTCTGATGAATTCTACGAAAAAATAGAGAAACTTTTAAATAAAGAAGTCAATGAAAACTTTATTCCTACTAAAACGGGAAAGATAATTCATAAAGAAGAAGTTGTTGAAGAATATATTGAATATATCCGAAATATTGCACCTAATTATAAAGCCTTTCAAAATTTACGTATTGTCTTGGATTGTGCTAATGGTGCTTATTCGTATATTCTTCCACAAGCTTTTAAAGATTTGGGTGCCGGTGTTATTGCAATTAACAACAAACCGGATGGTTTTAATATAAATAAAGATTGTGGAACACAGCATCCAGAAGCATTAGCACAAACAGTTTTAGCTACACATGCTAATTTTGGGATTGCTGTTGATGGTGATGGAGATAGAATTCTCTTAGTGGATGATAAAGGTCAGATAATTGATGGTGATCAACTCCTTTGTTTTTTAGCTCATTTTTTGAAAACAAATAACTTATTAAATGATAATATTGTCGTGGCTACCGAGTGGTCTAATCTTGGACTTGCTGAATATATGAAAAACAATGGATTTAATTACTATAAAAGCAAAGTTGGCGAGAGATATGTAATTGAACTAATGAAAGAGAAAAAAGCCTCTTTGGGTGGCGAAGTCGTCGGTCATATTGTCGTAGCAGATTTTGCTAAAACAGGAGATGCTTTAGTTTGTGCGTTTGTTTTATCTATGGCTTACATTTTGGACGGACGAAAAATGAGCGATATTTTTCCTATTTTTACCCCATATCCTTGTATTATTGAAAATATCAGATTTTCCACCGCCGAATATATGAGAGAAAGTATTGAGTATCCGGAAGTTAAAGAAGCTCTTATTGACGGAAAAAAACAATTAGGAGTGAATAGCACTCTTATTGCAAGAAAATCCGGAACTGAACCAGTTATAAAACTAAGAGTAGAAAGTCCGGATGAACGGAAAGTCAAACAAGTTGCAGAGATGATAAAACAACTTATTCTTAATCATCAAAAATAATAAACTAAAAGCACTCTTTGTTGAGTGCTTTTAGTTTATTCCGCCATTTCATTAAGCGATTGAAGTTGTTCTTGAATATCTTTATCCTTGATAGCTAGAACTTTACCACCTTTTAGACCGCTTTCTATTTTATTTTTAACGGTTTTGATATTTAATTCTTCGCCATCTTCCTTTTGATGAAGTGCTTGTTTCCATTGAAATATTGCTTCATTTTTACGATTTCCCTGCCAGTAGGCATCTCCAAGATGGTCACTAATTATTGCATTTTGAGGATTTAATTCCGAGGCTTTTTCCAAATAAATAATTGCATTATTGTAATCACCTATTTTAAAATAGACCCATCCGAGACTATCCATAATTACCCCATCGTTCGGTTCTTTTTCGTATGCTTCTAAAATCATAGAAGCAGCATTATCCGTATTTATTCCAAACTTTAACCAACTATACCCAAGATAGTTCAACACTTGAGGATGACGATTACTTAATTTTAGGGCTTTCCTCAAACTCTCTTCTGCCTTAAGCCATTGATGATTTCTATCATATGAAACAGCCAAAGCATAATATATCGGCCAATGTTTTTCGCTTTCATAATAAATAGAATCTATTGCTTTTGTATAATATTTTATTGCTTCTTCCTGATTATCATTAATTCGTAATACATCACCTAAACTAGATAGAAGCTGAAAGTTTTGCGGATTATCGCGCAAAAGATTTTTGAAAATCTTAATTGCATCGTCATATTTTTTCTCTACGGATAAATTTTCAGCTTTTTTCATCTGTGCCGGATAATACATTTCTGATGTTTTTTTGATAGAATCGTAATATTTATTAGCATTTTTATACATAGATCTATCTTCAAAAATATCTGCCATTGCAATTTTAGTCACATCGTTTTCGGGATTAAAATATTCTGATATAGCCATATACATTTGTGCATAGTCGTATCCGACCGGAACTGATTTAAAAAGTAGGGCAATCTCTAAAAAGACCTCTCCTACTCCCATATCTGCACTTCTAACCAGTGGCAGATCCCTACTACTACCGGCTTTTATTTTATCTCCAAGACTTGCTAACATTTCTTTTATATGACTCGAACCGTAGTATTTTGTAACCAATTTCTCTGCTGTTTCTTTTTCTCCACTGCGAACAAGGTAATTTGAGATGATTTGCAATGCGCGGAAGGACATATCGTTTGATTTATCCTTCATAATATATTCATAGTATTCCCCTGCCAATTCCGGATGTGAGAAATATTCCTCTATCAAACCGCTATGCAAACTATAAACTGTTTTCATCTCTTCTATTGCAGATATTTTTTGTAATTCTTTTTTTGCACTCTCATAATTATTTTCACCAACATAACTCCATGCATTAAATAGTGGTGTTACCAGATCATTATAAGTCTGCTCTTTAATATTATTCATACTATTTCGGGCTGCCGCATAATTTGCTTGTTTAAAATCATAAGAAGCTTTAATGACATCAATAAAATTGTTTTTATCGCCGTTTTGGCGAGCTTTGTTAGCATATTTAACAGCCTCATCTATATTCCCCTGTGAGGCTAAGATAATGTATGTTTTACCCAATAAGTCTTTGTTTACATAGCCTTTATTCATTGTTTTAATATAATAAAGGGCTGCATTATCATAATCTTGGCGGATATGAGCGACTCTTCCTGCCAGATAGTTACCATAAACTGTTTCTTGTTTTGCTAATAATTGAAAATCAGGATTTTTATCGTATAAATTTATAAAATTACTCGTGCAAGAATTAAAAATGCCTATTCCGCTTAACAAGGTTATTATGTAACTTATTTTTAACATTTTATCAATTTTCCTATTATCTTTGGTTAATGATATCATTTTTCTCTTAACTTTAAACCCATTTTATTATATTTGTGTAAATAATTGCTTTATATTGCATTAAAAAGTATATTGTGTATAATCTAAGAACCATGGATAAACAAATTAACATAGAAGAAACATTAGATTGGTATATTTGGGCAGGAGTTGATGAAACTTGTGCTAATTCTGTATGCCTAAATAGTGATGATTTTGCAAAAATTCCAGAATTGCATAAACTAAAAAATATACAATCTGCGGAATCTACAAATAATATCACAAAATCTTTTTCCGAAGATATTATTGCTCCTACCGTTAATTTTGATGCAATCACAAAAAATGCAAAAGATATTTGCGAATCTGTATCCAGCATTGAGGAATTAGAAGAAATTGTAAAGAACTTTAGTGGATGCGAACTAAAGAAGAGAGCTGCCTCTACAATTTTAGGTGAAGGAAACCATAAAGCAAGGATTGTTTTAATTGGTGAAGCTCCCGGCGCAGATGAGGATAGAATCGGGAAACCTTTTGTCGGGAGATGCGGACAACTTCTTAATAAAATGTTGGCTGCCGTAAACATTAAACGTGAAGATTGTTATATTACAAATATTTTGCCATGGCGTCCACCTGGGAACAGAACTCCAACAGATGAGGAAATTGCGATTTGTCTTCCTTTTTTAAAAAAACAGTTGGATATAATTGAACCGGATATTCTGTTACTTATGGGTGGTGTTGCTCTAAAATCATTACTTGATGTTAATGATTCAGTTTCGCGTATGCGGGGTAAATGGTTAGAATATACTTTTTCAAGCGGAAAGAAAGCTAGCGTTTTAGCAACCTTTCATCCTTCATATTTATTGCGTTCTTCTATTCAAAAATCTAAGGTATGGATAGATTTGATACGATTAAAAAAGAAATTAGACGAATAATTTTTTAAAATTTACGGATTTCTTTGTTTTAATTAATAAAAATTAAACACTCTTTTTTATATAATCAGGCATACACAAGAAGGTATGAGGTTTTAATATGATTAAATCAATGAAATTTTTAGCTGCACTTTTAGTTAGTGCAAGTATTTTTTGCCCATTGAATTCTGTAGCTTTAGAAGGTAATGCTGCGCTTACTAAAGCAAAAAACAGTGCTAAAGCTACTGAAGAAACAACGCGCGCTGATGCGGTTATATTTAAAGTTCACGAAATTGAACCGGTGGCAGAAAATGGTGTTGTTAAAGGGTGTAACTTTATGGTTACTCTTTATAACAGAACTACTATCAACTTTAGAACTTTCACTATTAATCTGAATTGGAAAGATGAAGTTGACGAGCGTTTTAAATTTGATAGATATGTAGAAAACATTTTAGGTGTAGATGAAGCGGCAAAGCAAAAAACTTTATTTTCTTCTGATGAACCTGCATCTAAGCCAATGCAAACATCTATTACGGTTAACGCATTTGGTGCAGATAAACAAATTTCTTTGCGCTCTTATATTGAAAATGAAAAATGCTATCTAATGCTTACTGAAGCTGAGTTTTCTGTTACACCATGTGAAATTGCAAGAAATATGGGGAATATAGGAAAGATGGATGTTTCTGCTGATAAGCAAGATTGTACTCCGCTTTTCCAATATGTCAGCACAGATAATCCAGAGTATTTTAAAGAGTTTAAGAATATTTCTTTAACTGCAGAAAATGCTATTAGAGATACTGAACAAGCCAGTGAACTTTCCGACATTGATATTGTTATTGAAAAAATTGTTAACAATATGGGTACATCTGATGAAACTTTAACAAAAATTTACTAAGGACTTCAATATGAAGATATTGTGCTATATTATTACAGTTCTTTCGTTTTCATTTTCTCCTTGCTTTGCGCAAGTCTTAGACGATGAGGAAGATGTCTCTGCAAGCTATGTAGAGCAAACAGAGGACAGCGAAGAACTTTTTGAAGATATTTTTAGCGATCATATTGAAAAAGAAAAAAAGATTGATGAAGACATTACTTTTGATGAAAAAGTAGATCATGTTGCAAAAAACATTAAGGCTCTTGAAGTCAAACAAGATGAAACCAATAAAAAAACTATCCTTGAACCTCTTGACGGGAAGATCCTTATCGGTATTACCAAAGGCAGTTTCAAGATTTTTAACAACATGACCGGCGGTTCAAATTGTTTTTTCGGCGTTACTCTAAAATCAAAACTTAACAGAGATATAAAAACTCTGGCCTTGCGTCTAATTTGGCAGAATCGAGCTTTTGCCTTTATTTTTAGAGATATTCCGGCGAATGGTGCGCAAGAGAGATTTATTACAACTTCCGGAAAATATTGTTATAATCTTTCCGGTGTTCCGGATATTGATGTTAATCTTTGCAAAATAAAAAAAGCAAAAGGCGAGGAATGTGCTAAGAGATTAGAATGGAATACAAATCTAGAATCGCCCGATCCAAGCGCCAGTCCCTATTGATGTAAAGCCTCTGATAAGAGGCTTTTTTTTATACTATTAATTTCATATCATTCAAAAAACTTGATTTTTATGCTAAAATATGGTATAGTTATTATGTTAAAATATACAATTATGGGAAAGATTATAACATCGTTTCTCGTCGCGGTGGTTATCGCGTTCGGGATTACTTGGTTGGTAAAATTCGCAATAATTGAGTACAATTTACTTGAAGCTTGCGAAGTATTGCAGGACGCGGTGAATTATATAAATTCACTTGGACTTTCTGCATCTCACATATTCTTTTATGCAACTGTCATCTTTTTGATGATAACAGGATTGCATAGAAGCATAGGTTTTGCGCTATTTATGATATTTTGTTGTCTCGTTGGAGTCATCTTAATATCATTACTACTTGTAGTGGGATGGTGGGTTATTTCATTCTTCGCCTCTTTACTATAAATCAAGAATTGTTTTTCGGGTCACCCCCTAAAAACAATTCTTTTTTTGTGTTTTGTTTAGTTGATTTTTTATAATTTTATGATAGAGATATATTTGGATTTTTTTAATTTATCAAAAAAATGAGGAATAATATGAAAACAGAGGTTGTAACCGAAGTTGTTAATCAGTTCTCCATGTGGGATATGGTGTGGTCTTCGGATTTAGTTACCAAAGCAGTTATGATCGGCTTAATTGCTGCTTCAGTATGGTCTTGGGCAATTATTTTTGAAAAATTCAACACTTTAAGACAGGTAAAACGCTTATCTAAACTTTTTGAAGAACGCTTTTGGTCCGGCGGTTCATTAGATAAATTGTATGATTCAATCGGGAATCCGCAAGATCCTATGTCAGCAATGTTTGTGGCAGCTATGAAAGAGTGGCGCAGAACAAATATTATGAAATCTAAAACCGATAGAGGTTTACGCGGTGTTTCTTTGCAACAACGTATAGAAAAATCAATGATGGTCTCTATGGATAAGGAATTGGATGAACTGGACAACAATCTCGGCTTTTTGGCTTCTACAGGTTCTGTTGCTCCGTTGGTCGGGTTATTCGGAACTGTTTGGGGTATTATCTCTTGTTTTAATGCTATTGCTGTTACACAGTCCAATTCTTTGACTGCAATTGCTCCCGGTATTGCCGAAGCCTTGTTTACCACTGCTTTCGGACTTATTGCTGCTATCCCTGCTTATGTTGCTTATAATATAATTACTTCCGATATTGATAGATATGCAAAAAAATTAGAAAATTTTATGGCTGAGTTTTCAAGTATTTTATCTCGTGAAATTGATGATACCGCTATCAGAGCTGAAATGGCGGGAGAATAATTATGACAATGATTAACGGTAGAGTTTCTCGGCGCGCAAGCAGAAGAAACGCTAATATTAATATGACTAATCTTATGGATGTTATGATGGTGCTGTTAGTTGTATTTATGGTTGCAGCCCCTTTGATGACATCCGGTATTCCTCTAGATTTGCCTAAAGTCGGCGGCGGAACATTGAACGGTAAAGATACCTCCATTAACATTAGTGTTGATAAAGATGGGCTGTACTATATCGGACAGACTAAAATTGAATCGGAGACGATTATTGATAAAATCAAAGCAATCAAAGGAGAAAACGAAGACGTAACAATCACTATATCCGGTGATGTTTCTTCCTCCTATGGTAGTGTTATCGGTTTAATGGCTCTCCTTAAAGATGCCGGATTTAGTAAAGTCGGTCTCAAAACAGAAGCTCGTAAAAAATAAAAAAGGCGTATGTATGCAAAAAAGTTATGTATATAAATCCATCGCTCTCCACATTGCAGTTGTCTTGCTTTGTGTTTTGGATTTTCCTTTCCTAAAAGGAAAACATAACTTTGATGAGCAACCACCGATTATTGTTGATTTGGAAAACATTAAAATTACCGATAAAACAAATATTCCGCAAAAAGCTATCCGCGGAAAAGAACAAAAACAAGCAACGCGTAAAGAAAAGAAAATCGTTGAAAATTATACAAAAAAAGAGGAAAAACCTCAATCCAAAATTGAAGATGCGATTAAACCGGAACCTAAACCGGAGCTACCTCAGCAAGAAATAAAATCGCCCAGTCTGATTGAAGAAGCACCTAAAATAGAAAAAAACGAAAAAGTTGAACCCCAAAAAGAATCCGACGCTCCGAAAAAGGAAAAGAAAAAGCCGGCTCCAATTCCGCAAAAGAAGCCCAAAGTTGTGCCAAATAAAAAACCGACTCCAAAGAAAACTCCGGAAAAGAAGAAAACAGTTTCTAACACCCCAAAAACCGCCACAAAACCAACCAAAGAAAATATAAAAAGCACGAATCCTTTGGCAAGTTTAATGGATTCCGTGGATAATTTGGAAAAAGAAATCGGAGATGAAGATTCTCCGGCTCAGATTCCGGAAGATATGCCGGTTGAAAATTTAGGAGTTGAAAACGGAAATAAGGAAGGTTCTTATTTTAGTGAACTTTCTATCTCCGGAATTGATTTCGTTAGAGCAAAAATTCAGGAATCATGGAAAACTATTGCCGGGGGGAAAGATGATAGAAATATTGAAGTCGTTATCAATGTACGCTTAACTAAAGAAGGAATTATAGAATCTGTAAAAATAGAAGATATGACAAGATACCGTTCTGATACTTATTTCCAAGCCCTTGCAGATAGTGCCGAGAGGGCAATTTATATTGCAAATGATGTGCACAATGTATTTGCAGTTTTGTCTGCGCAAAACAGTACAAAATACAGTGATTGGAAAGAAATAAGATTCACATTTACTCCATTGGGACTAACCAAATAAATTTATAAATCCAGTTTGTACCCACCGTTTTCGGTTAAAATCAGCTGGCTTCCACCTTCTTGTTCTATTTTTTGACGTAAGCGATATATATGTGTTTCTACGGTATGAGTTGTTGCTTCATTGCTATAACCCCAGACATCCTCCAACATATCTTCTTTATTGATAATATTTGACGAATTCTTGTATAAATATTTTAGAATATCTACTTCGCGTTCCGTTAATTTTATAATAGTCCCCAACGAATGAGAAATAATTTCTTTTTTTACAGGGTAAAAACTGTATTCTTTAAAATTTATGCATTCTTTTTGGCGCACTTTCGGCAATATGGTTTCATTTTTCAGAGACATTAAAAAATCAATTAAATTAAAAGGTTTATTAATTACAATGTCTGCATATTTTGAACTCTCTGCTTTTGATGAAAAAAATATTATTGGCAGTTCTTTATTTTCTTCTGATAGTTTTTTGAGTTCTTTTTCATTTTCATCTACCAAAATTATATCACACCCATCATTTACTTCATTAATTACTATTTCGGCGTCAGGCAGAAACCGCATAATTTGTTGCGAAATATCTTCACTAAAAAGATTATCCGACGACATCAAACTTATTTTTTTCATAAGCTAAACTCCAATCCCAAAATAAACGCATAACCACGCGTTGTTTTATTCTGATCATTATACTCATCTCCAGATTTCAGATGAGCTGTTGTAAAAGAAAGCGTGGTATATTTATTATATTCATAACTATTTGAAAAACTTATAATTTTGTCATAATTGTTTTGATTTTTTGCTTTTGAATCAAAATAGGCGATACCACTTGAAAATGGTCCGATTTCATATTTTATTCCTATATTATAAGCTCGCCCTTCGCGATAGGTATCCGACAGTATATTATTTACGCTGAAATGCGTTTTATCCGCCTCGGTTAAACGATATGATCCGCCGACAGTCCATCCTTTGCGATAGATACTCATACCAACAGAATATTCTTTGTCATTATCCTGAAAATCAGCAAACCCCATTGAGGTTTCTACTTCAAATCCTTTTATGTCCCAATTTCCGTATGCTCCTATAATATAAGCTGATTTATCTTTATAATCAGAATATTTGGAAACAAGTCCGCTCTGACTATATGTTTGCGGAACATAACTTATACCGAATTCCATTCCTTTATATTGCGGCGTGATATAGCTTATTTTTGGAGAAGCACCATCTGTATTTATGTAGGTGGTATTCAGCGTTTTATATGACATACGACTGCCTTTTTTACACCAATTTGAAGTGGTTAAAAATGTTGCAATATCTGAATTATCTGCTGACCAACTTCCAACAATCGGCGCACCAACTGCAAAATTATATGCGACATTGCTATTTTGCCCGATAGATATTTCACCATAAGGATTTTCATGCAATAAATAGACTTCCTCTCCCCATTTACCTTGATTATAATTTTCTATTTCTTTTGCCGAATCTACCATTAAATAACCAATTACAGATGTTTGATATATTTCATTATGAATATAGCTCAAGCGTCCATAAAAATTAAATGAACTGTTTATGTTATTTTGTTTATTCGGTTTTTGTTTAATTTCCGAGTAATGCGTATAGCCATAGGTATTATTCAAACTAACGGCATATTCTGTTTCTATCGGCAGAGAAAAGGCAGATTTAGCAAAAACCACCGCTAATAAAATCAAGGAAATTTGTTTCATATTACATACCTACTCTTACATTCAACAAATATAATATAAAACTATCTTTTTGTCTTAACAAGGCATATATTGTTTATAACCTAAAAAAATATGGATAAATCTGGATCTTTCTGATTTATTCTGATTATATGTATTGAAATTGTAAAAACTTATATGGAGAAAACATATGCAAAAACCAGTAATGTTACTTATATTGGATGGGTGGGGGTACAGAAAAGACCTTACACCGGATAATGCCATTGAAAATGGTCATACACCGAATTGGCATAATCTTTTGAAGACATGTCCGCATTGTTTCGTTGAAACTTCGGGCTATGAAGTCGGACTTCCGGAAGGTCAAATGGGTAACTCAGAAGTAGGACATACAAATTTGGGCGCAGGTCGTGTTGTTATGCAAGACTTACCGAAAATTGACTTGGCTATAAAAAATCATACTTTAGAAACAATGCCAATGCTTGTCAATTTAATGAATAAATTAAAAGAAACAAAAGGTACTTGCCATTTGATGGGTTTAATGTCCCCAGGTGGTGTTCACTCTCATCAAAAGCACATTGAAGCACTTTGCAAAATCTTGAATGATAATGGTATTAATGTTGATGTTCACGCATTTTTGGATGGAAGAGATACTCCGCCGCAATCTGCTAAAGGTTTCTTGAGTGAATTTGAAAATAACATCAAAAATCTTGATAAAGTTAAAGTTGCAACTATTTCCGGCCGTTTCTATGCAATGGATAGAGATAAAAGATGGGATAGAGTTGAAAAAGCATACAACAATATTGTTCTTGCAGATGGCAAAAGATTTGCTACAACCGATGAAGCTATTGCAGCTTCTTATGCTGAAAATGTAACTGATGAGTTCGTTATTCCGGCAACTATCGGTGATTACCATGGTGCTAACGATGGTGATGTCGTTTTAATGATTAACTTTAGAGCAGACAGAGCCAGAGAAATCTTGTATGCTCTCGGTGATAAAGAATTCACCGGATTTGAAAGAAAGAAAGTTGTCAACTTCCCAATGCTTGTCGGTATGGTAGAATATTCTGCTGACCACAGACGTTTTATGAAAACAATTTTTGAACCGGAAGCCTTAACAAATATCTTTGGTGAGATTGTATCTAACCATGGTTTGACACAATTAAGAATTGCTGAAACAGAAAAATATGCGCATGTAACATTTTTCTTTAACGGTGGTGAAGAAAGAGAATTCAAGGGCGAAGATCGTATCTTAATCAGCAGTCCGAAAGTTGCAACTTACGACCTTAAACCGGAAATGAGCGTATATGAAGTTACTGAAAAGCTAACAGACGCAATTGAAAATCAAAAATATGATGTCATTATTTGTAACTTTGCAAACGGAGATATGGTCGGTCATACCGGTATTATGGATGCTGCTCTGAAAGCCGTTGCTGCTGTCGATGATTGTTTGGGCAAAGTTATGAAAGCCATTAAAGATGTTGACGGCGTTTTGTTTGTTACGGCAGATCACGGCAATGTTGAAAAAATGGTTGATGAAAAAACCGGGGCTCCTTATACCGCACATACAGTTGGTAAAGTTCAAGCTGCTTTGTTTAATAACAATGGCGCTATGAAGGGCTTAAATGATGGTAAATTGGCCGATATCGCGCCGACACTTTTGGATTTAATGAATATTGAAAAACCAAAAGAAATGACCGGTAATTCTTTAATTATTAAATAAGGTTCAGAATGAACAGGATATTTATTCTTAGCATAGCTTTTATTGCTCTCGGACTTAATATTGCTTATAGCAGTTTAAGTTATGCTAAGGATGTATCCGAATCCGAACTCAAGAGAATTGAGGCAGAAGCCAGAAAAAAATCTATTGAATCAAGACAACTTCAAGCTAAGGCTTTACAGATAAATTTAGAACTTTCCAAAATAAATAATACTGTTATTGATTTAGCACAAAAAGTTCAAAAAAATGAGGATAGGTTATCACTGTTTGAACAAAAACTTAATAAACTCAAAACCGATTTAATCTTAAAAGAAGCTGCCTTTGCCAAAGAAAATAAATATCTGGTGCAAACTTTAGCGTCCTTACAAAACATGTCTTTAAACCCATCCGAATCCGTGATATTACAACCCCTTTCTCCTATTGACATTATAAGAAGTGCCATTTTATTGCGCGAAACAATTCCCTTTCTGAATGAAAAATCTGCGAAGTTAAAGGTTGATTTAGATAGTATTTATGCTCAGAAAAAGAAAATTGAGAACGCAGTTTCTGATACACAAGAACAAAAAATTTTATTAGAAAAACAACAAGCAGAAATGCGTCGTTTAATGAAGCGAAAAGCATCTTTACGCAAAAACTTGGAAACAAAAGGCGCAGAGACACAAAAAATGGCAGAAAACCTTTCCTCTAAAGCCAGTGATTTGCGAGATTTATTAGAGAAACTTGAACGACAGAAAGAAATAGAAAGGCAAAAAAGAGAAGAAGCGGAAAGACTCGCCAACGTAAAAAAACAACAAGAGTTTGATTTGTCTCACACCAAAACACCGCAAATAGTTGATACCAAAACTCATAACGATTTTAAGAAGCAAATTCAGAGTGGTAGATTTGTTAGAGCAAAAGGGGCTTTATCTCGTCCTGTCAGAGGGCAAGTAATTACCGAATATGGACAGTTAATTTCTAAAGGTGTAACCTCCAAAGGAATTGTTTACAAAACCAGACCCGAAGCGCAAGTTATTTCGCTTTATGATGGAATGGTAATTTATTCCGGTCCATTTAAAGGATATGGTAATATTATTATAGTAGAACATGGAGATGGATATCTGTCTTTACTTGCCGGTTTGGGTGTTATTGATTGTGAACCGGGGCAGATGTTCTTAGCCGGAGAACCGGTTGGAACAATGCCGAACAACAATAATGCCAAGCTTTATGTTGAAATTAGAAAGAACAGACATCCAATTAATCCTGCACCATGGATAGCCGATTAATTTTATTTGATAGGGAAAAGAAATGAGAAAAAATAAATTGATATTTGCAACTTTGTTTGTTGGTTTAATCTTAAATATTGCTAATGTGCAAGCCGCTACAAAAAAAGACAAAGATGTTGATACTTATGACTTACTCAATTTATTTGGTGAAGTAATGGAAAGAACCAAAGTTAATTATGTTGAGGAAGTTTCGGATAAAAAATTAATAGAATCGGCCATTAACGGGATGTTGACCGCTTTAGATCCGCACTCAAGTTATTTAGATGCAGAAAGTTTTACTTATATGAATGAACAAACCAAAGGAAAATTCGGCGGTCTCGGTATTGAAGTTACTATGGAAAATGGTTTGGTTAAAGTTGTTTCTCCGATTGATGATACTCCGGCGGCTAAAGCGGGTATTAAAGCAGGTGATTATATTACAAATATTGATGGAGAAACGGTTGTCGGGCTTTCATTAAATGATGCTGTCAGTAAATTGAGAGGAAAAATTGGAACAAAGGTTAAATTATCTATTCGTAGAATTAATTCCAAACCAATTGAACTAACAATTAAAAGGCAAGAAATTAAAATTCAATCCGTCAAAAGTGAAATTAAAGAAGATAGTATCAGCTATATCCGCATTTCATCCTTCTCCGAAGACATTGATAAAAATATAATTGAAGCTGTCAAAAAGGCTAAATCTACCCTTAAAAATAAATTTTTAGGTATTGTTTTGGATGTCAGAAACAATCCGGGAGGCTTGTTAGATCAAGCGGTTAATGTATCAGATTTATTCTTGGATAAAGGAGAGATTGTTTCAACTCGCTCCAGAAATGAAAATGATACAATAAAATTTATGGCACATGAAGGGGATATTGCTAAAGGATTACCTATTGTTATCTTAATTAACGAAGGTTCCGCATCTGCCTCTGAAATTTTAGCAGGAGCTTTGCAAGACCACCACCGCGCAATAGTTTTGGGTGAAAAATCTTTTGGTAAAGGTTCGGTGCAAACAGTTATTCCGCTGAGAGATTATGGAGCAATGCGTATTACAACCGCAAGATATTACACTCCTTCAGGACGCTCTATTCAAGCAAAAGGAATTGAACCGGATATTGAAGTTAAACCGGCAAAAATTCAGGAATTGGAATCTTACGCCTTAAACTTGAGTGAAGCAGATTTAAATAATGCTTTAAAAAATGAAACCGAATCTGAAAATAATAAAAAGGAAACAAAACACAAATCTAAAGAAGATTTAGCTGACTATCAACTCGTTCGTGCGTTAGATTTAGTTAAAGCTTTAGCCTTATATTCCAAATCTACAAATTAAAAATGTAGAAATTATTGTTCTTTACTATGGGGATTTGATTTAAATTAAATCCCCATATAAAATAATTATATATCGGTTGCCTTGATATTTAAGGTCTTTTGACTTAAATTTATATTTGGGTTGGATAAATTAAAGAGAGTAACATGAATAAATTGCCGGAAATAAGAGATATACATATTCCTGACGGAGTTTCCGCTTTTCCGTTAGCTTACGGATGGTGGGTGCTTTTGGGTGGTATTATTGTTTGCTTTCTTCTATATAAATTTATAAAATTCATCCTTAATACCAGTAAAAAACACTATTCTTTGAAAAAACTAGAAAAAATAACCACTGATAATCCAGTCAATACTGCTATTGAAGTTTCAGAATTGTTACGTAGAATTTGTGTTGTTAAATATAAACAGGCAACAGCTTTTTATGGAAAAGATTGGTTAAATTTCTTAGAAAAACATAGTTCTCGGAAACTCTCAACAAAAGCTGCTGAACTTTTGGTATTTGCCCCCTTTATGAATAAAGCTTCTCGTACTTATACTCAAAATGAAGCACAAGAGCTCCTTTCATTTTGTAAAGATTTTATAGGAGCGAATCTATGAATACTTTTGCTTTTCCGCAAGCCTTTTGGCTTTTGATTGTTCCTTTTGTATTGTTTTTTCTGTTGCCTAAAGTTCGTGGTTTACATGGAAGCGCCCTTAAAGTCCCATTTTTAAATGACTTAAAAAATATAAAAGATAAAGTAAATAAATCATATATTCCTTTGGCAAACTCTCGAAGTCTCTTTTCTTTGAAGTTTATCTATGTTTATCTTTTGTGGACTTTGTTGGTGACTGCAATTGCAAAGCCTATGTATATCGGGGAACCGCATCGGTTAAAATCACAACATCGAGATATTATGTTGGTACTTGATATTTCTAACTCTATGTTGAAAAGAGATTTTTCTACTCGTACCAGAGATTTAGACCGATTAACCGCTGTTAAAGCTGTGATTGCCCAATTTATAGAGGAAAGAAAGAGCGATAGAATTGGATTAATTTTATTTGGAACAAGGGCTTATTTACAAGCACCTCTTACTTTTGATAAACACTCCGTAATTGATATTTTGATGGATACTGATGCAGGTATGGCCGGTAATTCGACTTCTATCGGCGATGCTCTCGGTTTAGCTCTTAAAAATCTAAAAGATGATAAAAAAAACAAATTAATTATTCTACTAACTGACGGAGAAAATAATGATGGTTTTTTATCTATGCCGAAAGCAATAGATATAGCAGAAAAAGAGGGTATAAAAATTTATACTATCGGGGTTGGAGCAGACAGGAATTTCTTAGATTCTTTATTTAGTATGGGAAATTCGGATTTAGATGAAAAGAGTTTGAAGCTTTTAGCTCAAAAAACAAAAGGAAATTATTTTAGAGCAAAAGATTTTAATTCTTTATCACAAATATATGCGCAAATTGATAAATTGGAACCGCAGGATACAAAAGAAAATGTTATTCGCGAAGAAAAAGAATTATACTATATTCCCTTAATGTTAGCATTATTGTTTGCAACTTTTCTTATATTTATACCAAGGAGTTTCTTTAAATGACAGAGTTTTTACAAAATTTTCATTTTTTGCGACCTTGGTTTTTGTTGTTCTTATTTATTCCTTTCGCTCTTATTTTTAAAACTTTTAAAACCGGAGCAAAAACGTCCTCTTGGGAAGAAATTTGTGATAAAAATCTTTTGAAATTTTTATTAGTAAATAAAAGTGACGAAAAGAAAATTTCGATTAAAGGTTTTATTTTTGTTGGTTTGTTTTCGGCAATTATTGCAGGGGCGGGTCCTAGTTGGATGAAAAAAGAAGTTAAAACTCTAGATATTGAAAATCCGGTTATGTTTGTGCAGAGTTTGGCTCAAGATATGAGTTTAACAGATATTAAACCTTCTCGATTAGAACGAGCCAAATTTTTTATCTTAGATGTCACCGATAATCTTAAACATGGGCAATTCGGGATGGAAGTTTATTCCGGAGAACCTTTTGTAATTACACCAATTACCGATGATATCCGGCTAATTAAAAATATCCTACCACAAATCGTACCCAACATCGTGCCAGAAAATGGTGATAGACCTGACAGAGCCATTAAATTAGCCGTAGAAAAATTCCAAAATGCAGGTTATACCTATGGTAATATCGTTATGATGTCTTCTGATGTCGGACAACGGTTTGATTTAGCAATCAATGCTGCGCAAAATGCTGCTAAAAACAAATTCTATGTCCATATTATTGATACTTCGTTTGATGGTAATGAAAAATTGAAAATTTTGGCTCAAAAGGGGCAAGGTATCTACACAAGGGTTACAAATCCGAATTTAGATATTTTATTTAACCGAATTAATGACGATACAAATAAAAGAATGATGATTAACAAAAATCTCCAAGAGAAATATATGGATTTCGGGTATTTTCTATTAATTATTCCGCTTATCTGTTTATCTGTTTTTTTTAGAAAAGGACTTCTAATTTTAGTGTTCTGCTTATTTTCAACATCTGCTTATGCTGGTTTATTTAAAAATAACAATCAAGAGGCATTTAGCGAATTTCAAAAGAAAAATTATGATAAAGCATATCAAATGTTTTATGATAGATTTTGGAAAGGAATTTCTCTTTACAAAATGGATAAATACGAGGATGCTTTTAAAGAATTTGATACTCAAAAAACAGCCGACGGATATTATAATAAAGGCGTTACATTGACTAAACTTTGTAAATATAAAGAGGCATTTGAAGCATTTAATCAATCTTTGGAAATAGATAATACAAATCCGGATGCGCTATTTAATCGGAATGTCTTAAAAGAGTTATTTGAAAAAGCTAAGACAAATCCTGAGGTTTTAGAATGCGAAAAACCGAAGCAAAAGCAAAATAAAAACAACAACGAAAGTAAAGATAATAATAAAAATAAAGATAAAAATCAGGAAAACGGACAAAATCAACAACAAGGAAAAGATAAGCAACCAGATAAAAACCAATCTCAAAAGGATGGAAACGATAATCAGCAACAAGAATCACAACAGAGCTCTGGGAATTCACAACAGAATAATCAGACAGAACAACCGCAAGACTCAAAATCTGGCGAAAATAAACCGAGTGAAGACAAGTCTCAAGATACTAATCAGGATTCTGAAAATAAAGAAGATAAAAACACCCCTGATAAAGCTAATTCTGATGGAGGAAAAGAGAACAAATCACAAAATAAAGAAGGAAATGATAAAGGTGGCTCTGAAAAACAAAATGTGCAAGCTCCTGTTAATTTAGTTAAAACTAAAAAAGGAAAAGATGATGATAAATATGACGATGAAGCATTGATTATGCAACATCAGTATAGAAAAATTCCTGAAGATGTCGGGGGGCTGCTCCGTCAATTTATTAGAAAAGAATATCTAAAAGGTAGGTATAATAATGAAAATATGTAATTTTATTATGTTTTTTGCGGTATGGTTATTTTCCTTTCAAGTATATAGTGCCGAATTAGACATCGAATTAGATAAAAATATTATGGTTGAGGGTGATATATTATACCTTACAATTTCTTATAACGGAGACAGTAAAAATAATCCTGATTTATCTCCTTTAAGTACAGATTTCAGAGTTGTTTCCAATTCTGTATCTTCAAGCATTAACATTATTAACGGATCTTTCTCCCAGTCTAAAAAATGGGAGGTGGGATTAACTCCGCTTAAAACCGGAAAAATCAAAATTAAACCAATTAAATTAGATAAATTAATTTCTAATTATGCTGAGGTTGAAGTAAAACCGGTTTCTGATGTGGCTTTTGTTGCTGACAGTCAGACAAACAGTAATTCTCCTTATTTTAAGATAGAGCAAAATGTAGATAATAAAACTCCATATATCAAACAGCAAGTAATCCTCACGGTTACTTTGTACGATAGTTTAGGATTAGAGGACGGAGCCTTAAAGTTTGATGAGGCGTCTGCAAAAAATTGGTCTATTATCCCCTTATCAAATAAACCAACGACGCAAAAGAAGATAATTAATGGAAAAAAAATGAATTTAAGAAAATTCTTCTTTGCAATTTTCCCTCAAAAAAGCGGAAATATTCCTCTCCCTCAAGCTGTTTTTGATGGATATTACGTAAAAAATATTTCATTACAAGACCCCTTCTTTAATCGCAATGCCCATATGTTCGGAATTTCACTAAGTGAAATGGTTGGCGAAAGAGAAGCTGTTAAAATGCGTTCCCCCAGACAAGAAATTAATATTAAAAACATTCCTAACGGAGAAGATATATCCGAATGGCTTCCACTTTCAAATCTAAGTTTACAATATAATAAACGCAATCAAAGTGATTTTAATGTCGGTGACGCCATTAGTAAAAAAATTATTTTAAAAGCTTATGGTCTTCAGGAAGGTAATTTTCCTAATATTGAATTTCCTGATATTGACGGATTAAAAAAATATCCGGAAAAACCTAGTTTTTCTCAGACTGTTGAGGGGAAAGACATTGTCACCACCGCAGAGTTAAATGTGGTTTATATTCCAAGCAAAAGTGGTAGTTTTACTTTTCCTGAACTACAGATAAATTGGTTTGATGTTAATCAAAATATTATGAATAAAACAACCATACCAGAAGAAATAATTGAGGTTATCGGTAATGATCTTGATGCTTCTGAAAATAATATTTTGGAAAAAGAGATATTACCAAAACAAAATCCGGTTGTGAAACAAATCCCAGAATCTAAATCCATAAAAAATATTAAAATTGAGAAAAATATAAAAACAATACTATTTAAACCATTTGTTGCATATAGTTTGATTTTGGGCTTTTTTCTACTTATTTTTATCAAAAGAAATAATAAGAAACATCGTTTACGCAATTGTGTTGTTACTTATATCAAAAAACACGATTATCAAAATGCCAAATTTTCATTGATTGAATGGGCAAAGGACAAATTCAAATCCGATGATATTAAAAATTTTAATGATATTGCCATGCTTGCCAAAAATGAAAGCTTTACTAAACAGTTAAAATATTTAAACAAATTGATTTATTCTACCTCAGATGATATTTTTAATGTTAATGAATTTATTATAATATTTAAAAAAGTTGATGAGATGAAAATTAATTCTGATAAAAAAGAAACGATTTTACCAAATCTTTACGATTAATTGGCATTGTAGTATTGGTAATATATTAGGAGAAGATATGCTCTGGCTTAAACGAATAATTTGCGGAATTGTGGCTCTTATTTTTTTGATTATAGGAGGTAAATTCGTTGCAGGTTCTTCTTACACATGGCAAGCTATTGGTTTTTGTATTTTTATCGGGGGTATTATCCTTGCATATATCGCTATTATGCAGAGCATGCCAAATTATAATTTTTGGGTAACCTTAACGGCTATCGGATTAGCATTGGCCTTATTTTTTACAAAAAATGATGTTAAGCCAAGTGAAGACAATCAAAAAATAGAAACAGTGAAAGAAGATAAAAAACTTATTGGTAAGAAGAAAGCTTTACCTCAAAAAAAGAAAAAAAGAAAACTTACCGGCTTTAATCCGTCAGCTTATCCTAAAATCAGCGGAAGTGCTTCCATCATTGATGCTCACGTTTTCTATATCGGAGGAAGATATATCAGACTTTACGGGGTTGACGCTCCGGATAAAGATCAAATATGTTCAGATGAAAACGGAGCTTCTTACAACTGTGGCGAAGAAGCAGTTTCTTGGATGACAAGTTGGATTGATAATAATGTTATTGATTGTTATATTCTAAAACTTGATCCTAAAGGACGAGATTTAGCCACTTGTATATGGGGTCAATATGATATCGGAGCTGCACTCGTAGAATCCGGTTGGGCTTTAGCAAACTACAAAGAAACTGATATCTATGTTCCATACGAAGTTAAAGCTAAAAATGAATTTTCCGGTTTATGGCAAGGAACTTTTTATTCTCCGGAAGATTGGCGAGATATTAAGAGAAAAAGAAATGATTTTACAATACAGAGAAAACGTGTTTCAAAAGGTGGCGGTTTCTTTAATTTTGGTTCGTGGTTTTAAAAATGGAATATCAAAGAAAATTTATATGCAAAACTGAAGATGATACTGATAAATTAGCGATTGCTTTTGCTAAAATTGTAAAAAAAGGCGATATATTTGCTTTATTTGGAACACTTGGAGCCGGAAAAAGTACTTTTTCACGCAAGTTTATCCAGTTTTTAACCGGTGCTCAAGAAATACCCAGTCCGACATTTACACTTGTGCAAATGTATGATGCAGATGAATTTGAAATTTATCACTATGACATGTATCGATTAAAACAACCTGATGATGCTTATGAACTTGGAATTGAAGAGGCTTTTGTTGAAGGAGTTAATCTTATTGAGTGGCCTGAAAAGATTGGCTATCTTCTCCCTAAAAATATATGGAAATTTAACATTACAGTCGCGGGAGATTGCAGAACTTTTGAAGTTACGATTTATTCCGATGAAAAAGCAAAAAGATTAGAAAGCGTTGCTTATGAATAATATCCATGCAACCCTTATTAATTATCAGGGAAAAGGTATTTTGTTGCGTGGCAAATCCGGTAATGGAAAATCTGATTTAGCCCTTAGATTAATAGTGGAACATAATGCAATACTTATAGCCGATGACAGGGTTAATCTTTTTGTTAAAGATAATATATTGTATGGTTCTGTTCCCGATGAAATTAAAGGGAAAATTGAAATACGCGGATTGGGAATCGCCGAGTTTCCTTTTGAAAAAGAGTGTCCTATTTCTTTAATTGCTGACTTAGTTGAAACTAATGATATTGAGCGCATGCCTCTCCCTTTATTTGAGAACTTATGTGGCTTTAATATTGAAAAAATAAATCTCTTCCCATTTGAATGTTCCGCTCCTTGTAAAATAATTACAAAAATTTGTGGCTTTATTCGTTAGTTGTGCTAATTATACAATAAGTTATTTTATTGAAAGGGAATATTATGATTGTTCGCTTGCTTGAAGCTTTTTTAAGAACCTTAGGAAAACCTCTGATTAAGTTCCTATCTTCTTTAGGAGATTTAGCTTTATTTGTGATCAAAGCTATTTATAATTGCTTTGTTCCGCCGTTTTATTTCAAACTTTTTTTCAAACAAGTTTTGGATATTGGCTTTTATTCTCTACCGGTTGTTGGTTTGACAACATTGTTTGCAGGTATGGTTATTGCTTTACAAACCTATTCCGGTTTTTCCGGATTTAAGGCAGAAAGCGTTATTGCTTCTGTCGTCCTAATTTCTGTGACCAGAGAACTCGCTCCGGTACTTTCAGCATTGATGGTTGCCGGTAGAATTGGCGCAGCTATGGCGGCTGAAATTGGTACAATGCGTGTAACTGAGCAAATAGATGCCCTCGTTACCCTTTCAACAAATCCTTTTAAATATTTAGTTGCTCCTCGTTTGTGGGCAGGATTGATTGTATTACCTATTCTTGTACTTATCGGGGATATTATCGGTATCTTCGGCGGATATATGGTTGGAATCTATAAACTCGGTTTCAATCCCGCAAACTATATTACGGCAACATTTCAAGATTTACAGATTGTCGGTATTGTTTCCGGTTTGGTTAAAGCGGCTGTTTTCGGATTTATTATTTCAATGATGGGGTGTTACCATGGTTATAAATCCAGAGGTGGAGCACAAGGTGTCGGTAATGCAACAACTAATGCTGTTGTTTCCTCCTCTATTTTAATCTTAATCTTCAACTACTTGATTACAGAAATGTTCTTTTCAAGATAATGGGAGTTTGAAATGGCTAAAGAAATAAAAATCAGAATTCGAGATCTAAAGAAGAGTTTTGGCAAAAAACACGTTTTAAACGGGGTTGATTTAGATTTGTATAAAGGGGAGTCTCTTGTTGTTATCGGTGGTTCAGGAACAGGAAAATCGGTTTTAATTAAATGTATTCAGGGATTACTTATGCCAGATTATGGTTCTATTGAAATAGATGGGATTGAGTTGGTAAATGAAAATCCGGAAGTTTTAGATAAAATGCATAGTAAAATGGGAATGCTTTTTCAAGGAGGAGCCCTCTTTGACAGTCTGACCGTTTGGGAGAATGTTGCTTTTGATTTAATTCAAAATCGTAATTTCAGCCGAAAAGAAGCAAAAATTGTTGCGATTAAAGTTTTGAGACAAGTTGGTTTAGGAAGCGATATTGCAGATTCCTATCCATCCGAGTTATCCGGTGGTATGCAAAAACGTGTGGGATTGGCACGAGCGGTTATTACTCGACCGGAAATTATATTTTTTGATGAACCGACAACAGGACTTGACCCGATTATGGCAGATGTTATTAATGATTTGATTATAGAATCGGCAAAAGATCTAGGAGCAACAACTTTGACTATTACTCATGATATGGCATCCGCTCGGAAAATTGCCGATAAAATAGCTATGTTGTATCAGGGAAAAATCATTTGGTACGGAACAGTTAAAGAACTTGATAAAACTGATAATCCTTATGTAAGACAATTTATTAATGGTTCGTCAAAAGGACCAATAAAAGTGGAGAAATAAAATGGTTAAGAAAAGCTCTTCAGATTTTGTTTGTCAGTCTTGCGGTGCAGTTTATCCAAAATGGCAGGGTAAATGCGATGCTTGCGGTGAATGGAACTCTATTGTTGAGGAAAAGAAATCTTCGGAGGGGTTTTCTAATATATCAAACAAAAAAAGCGGTTCTATGATAGATTTTGTTTCACTTAACGGGGAAAGTCAGACTTACCAGAGACTAGTAACGAATATGGGAGAAATTAATCGAGTTTCCGGTGGTGGGTTAGTTCCGGGATCAGTTATTTTAGTCGGTGGCGATCCGGGAATCGGAAAATCAACTTTATTATTACAAATCTGTGCCGGTATGGCTGAAAAATTGCAAGGTAATACTTGTTTTTATATTTCAGGTGAAGAAGCTATCGATCAAGTCAGAATTCGTGCTAAAAGACTGGGATTGGCAAATTCCCCCGTAAGATTAGCTAGCACGACTAGTGTTAAAGATATTATCGCAACTTTAGAAAAAGAAAATCCGGCTTTGGTTATTATTGACTCAATTCAAACAATGTATATTGATGATGTAGAATCCACACCCGGAAGTGTTGCGCAAGTTCGCGCTGCAGCCTATGAACTTATCAAAATTGCTAAAAGAAAAGGATTTACTTTATTTTTGGTCGGTCACGTAACAAAACAAGGTTCTATTGCAGGACCACGTGTTTTAGAACATATGGTTGACACTGTCTTGTATTTTGAAGGGGATAGAGGACATCATTTTAGAATTTTACGGGCAGTTAAAAACAGATATGGTGCAACGGATGAAATCGGTGTCTTTGAAATGCAAGATAATGGTTTAGTTGAAGTTGAAAATCCTTCTGCTCTTTTTCTTGCTGAAAGACAAGGTTGCGTTGCCGGATCTTGTGTTTTTGCCGGAATAGAAGGTTCGCGTCCGCTTTTGGTGGAAATTCAAGCTTTGGTTGGAAATAGCGGTTATTCCGGTGCAAAAAGAGCTGTTGTCGGATGGGATTCTAATCGTTTAGCAATGATTTTAGCTGTTTTAGAAGCCCGTTGTGGTATGAATTTTAGCACGCATGATGTCTATCTAAATATTGCCGGAGGATTAAAGATTACAGAACCGGCGGCAGATTTAGCCGTTGCTATGGCTGTTATATCCTCTATGACTAACAAGCCTTTACCCGCTGATATGGTTGTCTTTGGAGAAATAGGTCTTTCCGGAGAAATTCGTGCTGTCAGTCAACCTAATTTAAGATTAAAAGAAGCCGAGAAACTTGGTTTCGCTAATGCAATTATTCCAAATTCTTTTAATCAAGGAAAGAAGCCGAAACTTGTCTCAAATATGTCTTTTCACGAGATTGGAAATGTTCAACGTTTAATTTCAAGATTTAGTTAGGATTAAAAATATGGAGCCGTTAAATAATATTGATATTGTTATATTAATTGTTGTTGCTTTATCTATGATGGTTGCGTTCATCAGAGGATTTGTTAAAGAGATTTTATCTATTATAGGACTGGCTCTTTTTGTTATTATTACGGTTTTTTCATCTCCAACAATTACCTCTTGGGTGGAAACTTTTATTGCAAGTAAGCTAATGGCGCAATTTGTAACTTTTTTAGTTATTATGGCTGTATTTTATGCGTTTTGGATTGTCGGAACAGATAAGATTATTGCTAATATTCGCAAAAGTACCTTGAGTTTTATGGATAGATTATTTGGGTTAATTTTCGGATTTTTACGGGCAGTTCTTATTCTCGGGTTTTGTTTTTTAGTTGTGAAAATCGTTTTACCGGAAGAACTTAAAACTTCTCCGCTTAAAGACGCTAAATTTTTTATGATGGCAGAGCCTTGTGCTGATGTTATTGAAAAATTACTACCTGATGATTTTGTAAAAAATACAATAAAATCTGTTGAAGAATTAAATAAAGTTAAGAAAAATGAAAAAACATCAACAAAAGATAAAAAGAAAGATGTTTCCGGATTACCTTCTAAGTTAGATCAAAAACAAATGGATGAAATGTTTGAACTTTTAGTTAATCCGCATGTTAAAAATAATAAAAAATCTGAAAAAGAAGCTGATGAAAAGAAAGGGTATGACAAGAAAGAAACGAGTAGTTTAGATAAGTTGATTGATGTTACGGTGAACGAATAACATCTTCTTTAAAACAAAAGAGCGGCAAATCTGCCGCCCTTTCTTTATCTATCTCACTATTTCAGAATTAACAGTCCGTGTTTTTTCTTTCCCTGTGATAATTTGATGTTTCCTTCAGAAATATCTTTTTCTGTTATTACATAATTTTCATCCGTAATAACTTTATCATTCAATTTTAATCCGGATTGTTTAATTAGCCGACGAGCTTCCCCCTTACTGGATACAAAACCTAAATCCACAAAAGCATCTAATACTCCAATACCGGATTTTGGAGCATCTATTGTCGGTAAATCACCACCGCTCATACCATTTTCAAAAGTTTTTGTGGCTGTATCTAAAGCGGCTTTTGCGGCTGTTTCACCTCGGCACATCTTTGTTGCTTCATATGCCAAAATCTTTTTCGCTTCATTAATTTCTTTATCTTGCAACTCAGACAATCTGGAAACCTCATCTAACGGTAAATCCGTAAATATTTTCAAATACTTAGAAACGTCTGCATCATTACAGTTACGGAAATATTGAAAATAATCATATGCCGGTAATTTTTCATCATTAATCCAAACCGCATTTCCTTCGGATTTACCCATTTTTTTACCATTTGAATCCGTTATAATCGGGCATGTATACCCAAATAATTCTACATTATGACGACGGCGTCCAAGCTCGGTTCCGGAAATAATATTCCCCCACTGATCAGAACCGGCAATTTCTGCCATACATCCGTATTTTTGGTGTAATACGCAAAAATCATATCCTTGTAAAAGTTGATAGTTAAATTCCAAAAATGACAAAGGTTGTTCACGTTCTAAACGAGTTTTTACACTATCCATCGTCAACATTCTGTTTACAGAATAACATGTACCAACATCACGTAAAAATGCCAAATAATTAATATCTTTGAACCAATCCCAGTTATCAACCATTATTGCTCCATTCGGTTTGTCATCAAAATTGATAAATTTACAAAATGATTTCTTTAATCCTTGAATGTTGTGAGCCAGTGTTTCTTCATCCAAAAACGGACGCAATTTATCTTTACCGGACGGATCCCCAATTCTTGCGGTTGCACCACCTACTAACATAATCGGCTTATTTCCCAGCTTTTGAAACCAACGTAGCATCATAATCGGAACAATATGACCTACATGCAGGCTGTCGCCCGTCGGATCAGAACCATAATAACCTACTGCCGGAATACCTTTTTTCTCACAATCAACCAAATACTCATCAAATCCTTGTTCATTTGTACATTGGTTGGAAAAGCCTCTTTCCTGCAAAATGTTTAAAAATTCTGATTTAAATCTTGTCATTTTTGTCTCCTTATAACTAAATCTTAAGGCATACTAACATATTATTATTATATTGCAATTATAAAGAGGTCCTTTTTTATGATTATTAAGAGTTTAAATTGTCTAGGAATTATGGGAGCTTCAACTTTTGGAGGAGTAGAATTAGCTCTTATCAAGACTGATGGAATTGATATTTCCGATCGGATTAAATCTTATGTCGTTCCCTACCCCGAACATATCAAAAGTAAAATTTGTTCAGTTTTGGGTATGATGAAAGATTCTGATGAGAGTGTTGAAAAATTACACGAAGTTGATTTACTTGTTTCTGATTTTTATATCAGCCTGATAAATGATTTTAAGAAAGAATGCGATGAACCGATAGACTTAATCGGATTAGAAGGAATTACTATCGTGCATAATCCTTATATTCCTTATACATATCAGCTAGGAATCGGTCGATATATTGCTAAGCAATGCGGAATAAAAACAGTTACTCACTTCAGAAATGCAGATATTTGTAACGGGGGGATGGGAACTCCAATCTCTTCCAGTTATTTTAACAGCTTGGCAACAGATGAGGTAAAACCGATTGTGTATGCTAATATCAGCGGTAAATCCAGCTTAACTTTTATCGGCTCTTTTGGTGAAATCATTGGTTTTGATTGTGGTCCGGGAGATAATTTTATTAATAACTGGACCTCTAAGCATGCAAATATGGATAATGATTATAATGGTAGATTAGCTGCTCTCGGTAATGTGTATGAAAAGATTGTCAATTCGCTTATGCATCATAAATTTTTTGCAAAATATCCCCCTAAATCAGCTTATACAGGGATTTTTGCGGATAAAGCCGAACATTTAGAAGGATTGAGATTAGAAGACGGAGCCGCCACTGCCACGGCTTTTGTTGCTGAGGCAATTTGTTATTCTATCTGCCTGTACCTACCTGAAATGCCCAAAAAGCTTGTTATATGCGGAAAGGGTGCAAAAAATCCGACATTGGTGCGTTTTATACGGCAAAGAATTCCGGATATTGAACTAATAACCTGTCAAGAGGATGGCATTTCCGGAGATACATTAAATGCAGAAATCAGAGCCTTTTTAAGTGCCAGAACAATTTATTCTTTACCGGCTACTTTTCCGACAACAACCGGTGTCGCTCAACCTATGCCCGGAGGCGAAATCTATGAAGCATGATAGTGAAAAATTTACCCTAAATTTACAAAATGTTGTAAAAAATTATGATAGTATTACAGCTGTAAACAATATCTCTCTAAAAACTAAAAAAGGAGAAATTGTTGCCCTTTTAGGTCCTAACGGAGCCGGAAAATCAACTTTAATGAATATTATCGCCGGCTTTATTGCCCCAACCTCAGGAAAAATTTTAGTTAATGATTTTGATGTAGCATCCGAAGACCTAATTACCAAAAAAAATATCGGTTTTTTACCTGAAGGGGCTCCGATGTATGCTGATATGAGTGTTAAGTTCTTTTTAGAATATATGGTTTCGCTTAAATTAAATTTGGAAACGTCAGAAGAACAAAACAAAAATAAAATAAATAATATTTATAAAGAAGAACTGAAAAGAATTGTCAAAATAGCAAAGATTGAAGATGTTTTAGAACAAAAAATAGAGACCTTATCTAAAGGATATTTAAGACGTGTCGGATTTGCGCAGAGTATTATAGGTAATCCACCAATATTGTTGTTAGATGAACCGACTGATGGTCTTGATCCTAATCAAAAAGAACATATGCGTCACCTTATTACTCAGATGGGAAAAGATAAAACTATCATGATTTCCACGCATCTCTTAGATGAAGCTGAAACTATATCGACAAGGATTATTCTTATTCATAAGGGGAAAATCGTAGCTGACGGAAATTTAAAAGAAATTCTTACCCAGACCAAGTGTAAAAATTTAAATACAGCGTTCAAAAAACTAACAACGTCGGAGAACTAAAATGAATAGTATCAAAACAATCGTTAAATTTGAATTTATGAGATATTTTATTTCTCCTCTTGCTTATGTTTATTTAGTTTGCTTTTTACTATTAAGCGGTTCTTGTGCAATTTACTTTGGTAATTTCTTTATGAACGGACAAGCAAACCTTTGGGGATTATTTGATTATCAACCTTGGATTTATTTGCTTTTTATTCCAGGAATATCAATGCGTTCATGGGCTGAAGAGTTTCGATCTAAAAGTGTTATTCAGATTTTAACGACTCCGGTTTCTATCAGTAATCTTGTTTGTGGTAAATTTTTGGCTTCGTGGTTATTTTCTATCTTTGCTATTTGTCTGACCTTCCCATTTTGGATTACCGTTAATTACTTAGGAAACCCAGATAACACTGTTATTTTTATTAATTATTTAGGATGTTTTATACTTGCGGGTGCAATGCTTGCTATTTCGCAAACAATGTCTTCTTTGACGAAAAATCCGGTTATATCTCTTGTGTTAGCTGTCTTTGTTAATTTACTCTTTTTCTGGAGTGGATTTGATTATGTATTATTTTGGGCAAGAGAGCTCTTTAACGACATTATTGTGGATACGATTATATCCTTTAGTTTTTTAACACATTTTTCATCTTTTAGTCGAGGATTGGTGGAATTGAGAGACGTGGTCTTTTTTGGAACACTCATTGTATTCTTTAACCTAACAACTATTATGGTTGTCAGTTTGAAAACAAAGGGAACTTCCGGCTTAGTTTCTTCATCCAGTACCAAACACGTTGTTACGGTATTTTCGTTGTTATTTTTAGGTTTCTTCGGACTAAATATTATTGCTAATAATCTGCTTAGAGAAATCAGTTATGATTTTACAGAAGAAAAATATTTAAGTCTTACCAAAAATACTAAAGATATTTTACGAAAATTGCCACGTCCGGTTGTGGCTCGCCTTTATTATTCTCCTGTTTTAGGGCAGAGAAATCCTGAAATCAGACAAATGTTTGAACGCATTAAATTGATGTTGAGGCAATATAAAACTTACGGAAATGGAAAATTTGATTTTAAAATATATAATCCTAAATTTTTAGATGAGATTGAAGATAAAGCTATTGCAGACGGATTACAACCTATCCCATTAATTGATATCAATCAAAATGCTTTATTTGGTCTTACCCTATCTGATGATTTAATTAATAAATCTGTTATTCCATTCTTTGCTATTGAACGTTTCTCTTTCTTAGAGCAAGACTTAACGACAAATATTTACAAAATGCATCATAAGAAAAAATCTTTAGGAATTTATAGTAAGTTGCCGATTGAAGGAGATGCTGTTGTTGATGGTGTTTCTTTACGCAAGTGGGAACTCCTTAAATCTATTGAGATGATTTATGATGTTACTATTATCAAAAATGAAGAAGATTTAGATAAAAACTATGATGTTTTTATGCTTATTCATCCTTATGCCTTAAAGGATAGTGAAATTGAAAAAATAAAAAAACAGAAAAAAATCTTCTTAATGCTTGATGTTGCTGATGAAGCTTCTAAACTATATTCTCCATATGCCGGAAAATATACTCCGTCTCACTTAGGAAGTTTAGCAGATTATTGGGGAATTGAATTTTACGATATAGGTGTTGCTGCGGATTTTGATAATTCTATAACTGTTGATGAAACAATTAATTATAAAACGAATCCGTCTTTTACACAAGATTTACTGCAATTTAGATTAACTAACAAAGATTTTAATCCTAATCATAGAACGACCTATAATCTAAACAGTATTCTCTTTTCAAGTGCAACTATGGTTATGCCCAAACGTGGCGCTCCGGTTACGTTCGTCCCACTTATTAAATCAAGTAATAATTCTACTCTTATGGATGTTTCTTTTGTGACTGAAAATAAGCATCCCCGCGAAATATTAAATAATTTTCAGCCAAGTAATTCAGTTATTATCTTGGCAGCTGAATTTTTGAGTAATGATTTAAAAAAACCGTTTGATATCATTGCTGTCGGTGACACAGATTTTGCTTATGATGCTTTTTGGATGAAAAGTCATAAATTTATGGAGCATAGCTATAATATTCCGATTTTTGATAGTGCTAACTTTGTTCTTAATTCTTTAGACTATTTGAGCGATAATGATGATTTAATACGATTAAGGGGTAAAAATATAAAATCACGTCCACTTTACAAAGTTGAAAATATGCGTAAAGCAAATATTTACAAATACAAACTTAAAGAAAATGATATTTTCCAAGCTATTGATGGGGTAAGACAAAGTTTGTATGAGGTGGCAGCTAAAAAGGATTTTGAAGAACGTGATATTTTTAATGTTGATGAGTTGGCTGTTATTGGCAATATGAGAGCCGAAATTAATAGACTTCGTCAACAACTTAGTGATTTAAGATTAAATGCCCATCAGGATATAGAAAAACTAGAGATTAAAGTAAAATTCTTTAATATTTATTTCCTTGCTCTTCTCATAATTTTATTATCTTCAATTTATGCTTTTAAAAATAAAAAACTTAAATTATGCAACATACTCACTTTATTGCGATTAGATAAACAAATTATAAAACTTTCAATATGGATCCTTGGTATTATGGTATTAGCTGCAGGAAGTATCTATCTTGATACTAAAAACAATATTTCTACTTACGAAAATAAACCTGTTTTTGAAGAATTTTCACAGGTAGTGAATGATATTGAAATTATAAAGCTTAAACAAGGAAAGAATGTTTTTACATTTTATAATGATAACCACATATGGAAGTTAAAGGAATATCCTCAATTTTTAATCTATCAAGAGCGTATTCGTAAATTTCTGATAGCGATAAGCAGAATGTTTTATTTTGAAAAGAAATCAGATAGGATTGAAGATTTAAAATACTTTGGCTTTTCTACCGATGAAGATGAAAAATCCAAAATGATATCTGTATCGTTAGAGGACAAAAAAGGAAATCAAATTAACGGATTTGATATTGGTTATTATGATTTTAATTTAGGCAGAGGCTCTCGCGGTGCTTTCATCAAACTTATTAATGAATTTCAGGTGTGGATGATTAATGCTGATTTTTATAACTTAGATTTGGATGTAAATGCATGGTCCTACAGTTCGCTGTGGAATCTGCGATACGGCAGGTTAATAAGCTATAACAAAGTAACAAGCAGCGTTGAGGTTATGAATTTCGTAAAAACACTATTGAATGTCAGCTTTATTGATGTTAAAAAATCTGTAAAAGCTAAAGAAATTGATAGAATTGGGATTTTTGCAGAAAATAATAATATTGTTGACCTTGTTTTTCACCGAACAAAAGATAATCGCATTTTTGTGACCTATGAATTTATGAGTTTGCCACAAGGAAAACACTTGACCTTATTTGCTGAATATGCAAAAGACAATTTCTTTGAAATATCAAATGATGATTGGATTAAAATAAAAAATGAATATAAGAAAAAATAATTGTGACTTAAAGAAAACAGCGACCATTCTTAGTGTAACATTGGCAGTTACCTTAGTTTTTATAAAAACGATAGCTTTTATAAAAACAGATTCTCTAGCTATATTATCTTCTCTCGTTGATAGTGTTACAGACTTTTTAGCTTCTTTGATCTCCTTTATAGGTATCCGATTTGCAACCAAACCTGCTACTTATAATCATAAATACGGATATGGTAAATCAGAGGCATTAAGCGCTTTTTTGCAAGCGATTTTTGTTGGAGCATCCGGTGTCTGGGTTATTATAGACGGTATCAAAAGATTGATCAATCCAATTGTAATAAGCGATGTAAATCTTGGTATCGGAATTATGATATTCAGTATTATTTCTACGGCTTTACTGGTTGCTTTTCAAACTTATGTCGCCAATAAAACTAATTCTTTGGCTATTCGTGCTGATAGAGCTCATTATACCGTTGATTTCTTAACTAATGCCACGGTTATTCTTTCGCTTATATTTGTACGTCTATTTGATTTTTTATATTTTGATGTCATAGCGGCAATATTTATCTCTATCTATTTATTATTTAATGCGTATGAACTAGCCATTGATGCAGTAGAACAACTAACAGATAAAGAGTTGCCGCTAGAAATAAAAGATAAAGTTTCTGTCTTAGTTAAAAACACAACAGATGTTCATGGTTTGCATGATTTTAGAACAAGAAGTTTGGGGGATATTTATTATTTTGAGCTGCACTTAGAAATAGATGGAAACTTATCTTTATTTAAAGCACACCAAATTACCCATGTGGTAGAACAAAAAATTAAGAACCTGTATCCGGACTGTCAAGTTGTTATTCATCAGGATCCTTTAGGAATTAAAGAAGATAGACTCGATAGTATGATTGCAGGCTCTTGTAAGCTTTAATTTTTAAGATGTTTAGACTTTAACTGTCCACATGCCGCAAGAATATCTTGTCCTCGAGCAACTCTTACAGGAGCTGCAAATCCAGCCTTTTCCAAAGCTTGAGAAAAAGCTTCAACCTTTTTCTTATCACTCGGTTCAAAAGGACATCCCGGCCATGGGTTAAATGGTATTAGATTAAATGTTGCTCTCAAATGATATTTTTTTAATAATGCTATCAGTTCTTGAGCATTTTCTTGACTATCGTTCTTATCTTTTAATAAGATGTATTCAAACGTGATGTAGCGACTATGGTCTCCCTGTTGATATTCAGAACAAGCCTTTAGAACTTCCTCTATCTGAAATTTATCATTAATCGGCATAATTTGCGAACGAATTGTGTTATTCGGTGCGTGTAACGATATTGCCAACCGCACACCGGTTTTTTGCATTGCTTCTACAATACGAGGAGCAATTCCGGAGGTGGACATTGTAATTCTTCGCCGAGATATGCTTATTCCCTCATTATCCGTCAAAATATTTAGGGCTTTTACAACATTATCTAGATTGTTCAGTGGCTCACCCATTCCCATTACGACAATATTAGATAGGTATCGGGTTTCATTTGTCGGACTCGGCCACTCATTATACGCATCGCGAGCAACCATAAATTGCCCTACAATCTCTCCCACAGTTAAGTTTCGGGTAAAATTTTGGCTTCCGGTGTGACAGAATTTACACCCCATGGCACAGCCAACTTGGGTGGAAATACATACTGCCCCCCTATCCTTTTCAGGAATATAAACCATTTCTACACGTTCGCCATCGGAAAATTCCAGTAACCATTTATGGGTTTTATCTATTGATATTTGCTCGGTTACTATTTTCGGGCGGCTTATCGTATAGTTTTCTTTTAATTTATTGCGTAGTCCTAAGGATAAATTACTCATCTTATCTATGTTTGTTTCGCCATGATAATATATCCATTGCCAAAGTTGTTTGGCTCTGAAAGATTTTTCACCTATTCTTTCAATTTCTTGAATTAGTTCATCCTTACTGAAATTGGTTATTTCTATTTTATCAGTCATTTTATCTACACTTAGCACTTATTGCTCTATAAGCTCCTGTAAAACCAGACAAAGAGTAGGTATCTTTAGTTTTTGTGCCTCGCATTGATTGACCTTCTACAATCATTCTTTCTCCACGTTTCATTGAATTTATTAACATTTTATCAGTTGCTGAATCCGGAGCCCATGCATTTTCACCACTCGTAAACAAGTTATTGAATGATTTAGCTCCTATTTTTACAACAACATTAGATCCTGTTTTGTAATTATAACCGGCAACAAAATTTACAACATTGTAGCTTTTCTCTGCAGGACGATGCGTTACAACAGCATAAATTTCACCTCTTCTCTTATAATTTCCTTCATCCCTTTTTGGGGTTGATGCCATGTAGCAGACTAAATTCTTTCCATCTTTATATGAGTAAGCTGTCCAATCTCCATATTCCCCGATTTCTGTCGGAATACTTGATGCGAGAGTCGGTGTTGCAAATAAAATCAGTGAGAATAAAAATACAAACTTTTTCATCGTGATATTTCCTAAATTATTTGATTTTGTTATATTATAATTAAGATATTTATAATAAACCATTAACATCTTTATTAAATAACAACAAATTTGAGGTCTTTATGTTTCGTCCTAATTATATAAATCCTAAAAAATTGATAAACAATGATGATATTTTACTTTTATTCAAACTTGTTGAAAAACATGGCGGAGTTTTACGTTTTGTCGGTGGAGCTGTTCGTGATGCCATTGCCGGCTTTAAACGAACCGATATTGATATGGTAACAGATCTATCACCTAGTGAATTTTCCGATATGTGCGCTGATGAAGGGTTAAGGTGCGTTCCTATCGGAATACAATTTTTTACAACCGGTGTCATTATTAACAGTAGTTTTTTTAAAGTTACTTCACTTACCGGCGAAGACGATAATAGTAAAGACGAATGGAAAAATGATGCTGCCAAAAGAGATTTAACAATCAATGCAGTGTACGCTGACGATAAGGGAAATGTCTTTGACTATTATAATGGTATCAGTGATCTAGAAAATGGCGTAATTAAATTTATTGGTACCCCTAAGAAAACGATTGAGGCTGATTATATTCGCATCATGCGGTTTTTCAGATTTTGTGCAATGTTTGGTAAAAATATTGATAAAAAATCATTAACTGCTTGTATTCAAAACAAAGATTTACTTCACAAAATTTCGGTAGAAAAAATCAAAGAAGAACTTTTTAAGATTATTATGGCTCCATTTGCCGTCAATGCCTTAGATATGATTTTTAAAAACGGTATTCTTGATTTTTTAATCGCTCCACCGAAAAATTTGGAAAACTTAGATAAACTTAACAATATCGTTGACAGTCTTGATTTAGGAAAAAGCATTATTCGTCGATTATTTGTTATCTTTCAACCTGACTACAAAAGAGCAAATAGATTATCTGAAATTTTTAAGTTAAGCAAAGATGAAAAAGACCGTTTGATTGATTTATCTAAAATTAAATATACCTCCAAAAACTTTAAAGACATTGTTTCAATAAACAAATCCCTCTATCTTTATGGCAAAGAGACGTGTTGTGATACATGGATTTGTCACAATCTTAATTCCGAAAATTACGAAGATATCAAGTCTACTTTAAATACACTGATTTCTACTCCAATTCCGATTTTTCCTCTAAACGGAAAAGATTTAATCAATAGTGGAACAGACACGCGACTTATCGGTATGTATATGGATATTTTGAAAAAAGAATGGTTTGAAAGCGGTTGTCTTTTATCAAAGAAGGATTTACTAAAAAAATTCGATGAGACCTTTTAAATACATCGTTTTAATTTATAAATTTTAAGGAAATATAAAATATTTAATAAAATCAAATATTTACAAAACATCTAATATTTTCGGTTTTTAGTTAACATTTCTATTATTTTTAACACCTATACACCGACACATGTTTTTTCCTCTCTAAGACTAAAAAACATGTCTTAAATTGAATTTCAGGTAAACACACATCATTTAAAAAAAAAGAAACCAAGATATATTCTATCTCAGTTTCTTTTTTAGGTTTTAAATTCTTTTTTCCAGAAGCTTCAGAATATTATTTAATTCTGTCGGCGTTTTATATTCGATCGAAAGTTTTCCTTTTTCTTCGTTTTTCGGATTTATTCTAACTTTTAAGCCAATATATTTCGTCAGTTCTTTTTCTAGCTCTTTTATTGTCGGATCTTTTTTTATAGCTTTACTTACTTTGTTTAGTGCGCGATTTTTGATATCGTTTATTAAGTCTTCCGTCTGGCGAACCGTTAACCCCTTCTCTATAATTTTATGTGCTATTTCTTCTGCATTTTCTAAACCAATCAAAGCTCGAGCATGACCGGCGGTCAGGCTATTATTTTTTACCATTTCTTGAATTGTCATCGGAAGATTTAGCAAGCGAAGTGTGTTTGTAATATAACTTCTAGATTTACCAACAATTTGAGATAAAGCTTCATGGGTATGTGAAAATTCAGTTATCAAACGGCTAAATCCTTCGGCCTCTTCTATCGGGGAAAGATTTTCACGCAACAAATTTTCTACCAGAGCAACCTCTAAAACCTCCTCGTTATTTAACTCTTTTTCTATAACAGGAACTTCTGTTAATCCTGCAAGCTTAGATGCTCTCCAACGGCGTTCACCAGCTATTATTTCATATTTATTATTTAGTTTTCTAACCAGTAAAGGCTGTAATACCCCCTTCTCTTTTATTGAATTAACTAAAGCATCCAGCGCTTCTTGATTAAATTCTTTACGCGGTTGATATACGCTTGGTTCCAACTCGTCTATATTTAGTTTTTTGATACCACTGTCAGTTAATTCTCCGGTATTAATATTATCAAGATTAAAACTTAAATCATCATCACCGAGTAAAGCTTCTAATCCTCTGCCCAATCCGTGCTTTTTGTTTCCTGACATTTATATCTCCTTTTCTCTTTTCAAAACTTCTTTAGCTAAATTTAAATATGCTTTTGCGCCCTTACTTTTAAAATCATATATTAAAACCGGTAATCCATGTGACGGCGCTTCTGAAATTCTAACACTTCTCGGAATTACGGTTTTATAAACTTTTTGCCCAAAATACTTACGAACATCACTTTCTACCATTTGACTTAGATTGTTACGTTTATCAAACATAGTTAAAACAATCCCTTGTAAATCAAGCTTGTGATTAAAATTTTTCTTTATTATATTTATATTTTTTACTAAATCAGTTAATCCTTCCAAAGCTAAAAATTCACTTTGCAGCGGAACAATAACGGAATCAGAAGAAACCAGTGCATTGATTGTAATCAAGTTCAATGACGGCGGGCAATCTATCAGAATATAGTCATATTTTGCACCTAAGGAATTGAGTGCATTTTTTAAGACATATTCGCGTTGATTTACATCTATCAATTCTATTTCTGCAGCTGCAAGTGCCGGAGCAGACGGCAAAATATCAAACTTTTTTATTTCTGTTTTAATAATTGCATCATCGGCTTTGCAATTATTAATCATCAAATCATAAGTAGAAAATAAACATTTGTTTTTATTTATACCTAATGATGTAGTCGCATTACCTTGCGGATCCATATCTAAAATTAATACGCGTTTGCCGATAGCAGCCATAGCAGTTGCAATATTTACAGCTGTTGTTGTTTTACCAACACCGCCTTTTCGGTTTGCAATTGATATAACCTTTACCATTATCTCTTTCTCCTTAGATTACTGATAAGTAAAATTCTTCCGTTTTCATCTGTTTCTGATTTATATTCAGAATATATGTATTTCCATTTTTCATTGGCAATTTTAACTTCTTCTTCCCAACTACTTCCTTTAGGAAAAATTAGTCTAGTTTTTTCTGAACAAAATGGTTTAGAATATTCAAACAATTTTGTAAGTGCAGCCATTGCTCTTGAGGTAATTACATCTGCTTTGGGATTTTTTATATTTTCTATTCTATCGTTAACAACCTCAACATTTAGATTTAGCCTTTTTTTTACTTCTACTAAAAAACCGGCTTTTTTACCGATACTTTCTACCATATATATTTTAAGATTCGGAAAAAATTGTTCAGCAACTATTGCAATAACGATTGCCGGAAATCCAGCACCTGATCCGAAATCATACATAATTTCATCTTCTTGACGAATAAATTTTATTAATTGTAGAGAATCAAGAATATGTCTTTCCCAGATGTGTTCTGCGGAAGACTTACTTATTAAATTCATCTTACTATTCCACTCTAAAACCAGAGTTTCATAATCTTTTAATTTTTGATATGTTTCACGTGAAACATTATATATATCTAAAATATCAGTCATATTTTTATAATAGGTGCATCAAAAGTTTTTTGGTATTAAAAAAACAAGTTATAAACATTATTAATTGTATAAAAATCAGTATGTTTTAATATCTAAAATTTTATAAATGTCTTTTTGACACATGTCATCAAAATATTTTTTATTTATTTTTGAAAATTCCCGAGCCGTTAAAGTTTGTTCATGAGTTAAATGATATCGTACTTCTATATGATTTAATCTATCTTCATATCCAACTTTTTCCATTCCCTCAAAAAACATATCACAAAGTTGTATCAATCTATCATAATCATCGTATTCTATGTTTTCCAATTTTTTATGTGCCCAAATTATCCATTCAGGTTTAAAAGACGAGTAATCTTCGTTATTGAACAATCTTTTAGGAAAACTATGAGTCAGACATATTCTGGCTGATTCATTATATCCCATAGCAAGCAACTCATCGTAGCCAACCTGCCCATGAAATTTACCAGATTTACCTTCATCTTCTTTCTTACCATAATCATGAAGCAAACCCAATATAAAAGCTTTATTGGGATTTAGTTTTTTAGTGTTTTCAGCAATACATTTTGCACTCCAAGCCACTCCTCTTGAATGAGCTATATATTCTTCTTTTTTAGGGTATCCATATTTTTCTTCATGATATTCTATACCCGACAACCATATTTTTTCTGCCTCAGTTAATGTTGGATATCCCCTCATTTTTTCTCCTTAGTTGTTTTTCATATATCCCAAAACTGCTATAATTGCCGCAGGAGTTATCCCCGATATACGCGAAGCTTCACCAATAGTTGTCGGTCTCATTTTATCTAATTTTGCAACTATCTCTCGCGATAAACCACCAATTTTAGAGTAATCTATGTCTTCCCTTATTTTGATACCTTCATCTTTTTTAAATATTTCAATATCCGAACTTTGTCTTTTCATATATCCATAGTATTTAGATTCAATACATATTTGTTCATAAACATCATCGGCAACCTCTGTAAATTTCGGTTCAAGCTTATTTACAGTTTCACGTGAAACATCGTTACATCCCAGCAATGTAAATAATGTTTTCTTACCACCTTCTTTTTTCAGAGGAAGATTATATTCATCGTAATCTTTTGCATTTAAAAACATTTCCTTAGCAATTTTTCTATATTTATCAAGGTTATCCTTTTTATTTTTAAATACACCGTATCTCTCTTTAGAAACACACCCAATTTGATATCCTCTTTCAGTTAAGCGGAGATCCGCATTATCTGCGCGTAGATATAACCTATATTCCGAACGAGAGGTAAACATACGATATGGCTCATCAACACCTTTTGTGATAAGGTCATCAACCATAACCCCAATATATCCCTCGCTTCTATCAATCGTAAATTCTTCGTCGTTTCCTCTAGCGTACAAAGCCGCATTAATACCAGCCAGCACCCCTTGAGCAGCAGCTTCTTCATATCCGGTCGTACCGTTAATTTGTCCTGCCAGATATAATCCTTTTAGTTTTTTTACCGCTAAACAGTGGTTAAGCTCTAACGGATCAACATAATCGTATTCAATAGCATATGCATAGCGCAAGATTTCAACATTTTCCAATCCCTTTATGGTATGGATAAATTGTTCTTGTACATCAGCGGGTAGTGATGTTGAAATACCATTAGGATAAACAACGTTTGTATTATACCCCTCGGGTTCTAAAAATATTTGATGACTTGTTCTATCTGCAAATTTAACCAACTTATCTTCAATGCTTGGACAATAACGAGGTCCGATACCGGTAATCAAACCAGAAAACAAAGCACATTTTGAAAAGTTATCTCTAATGATTTTATGCGTTGTTTCATTTGTATGAGTGACATAACATTGAATTTGCGGCTGCGTAATTTCTTTTGTAAGATATGAGAATGGTATCGGTTTTTCATCTCCATCTTGCGTCTCTAAAATATCCCAATTAATTGTATCACCATTGAGACGGGCAGGGGTTCCCGTTTTCAACCTACCAACCTTTATACCAGCCTCTTTTAAATACGCCGTTACACCTTTACAACTTATATCGCCAACACGCCCACCAATACTCGTTTCATGACCGGTAAACATAATTCCATTTAAAAATGTTCCTGTTGTCAAAATCACAGATTTAGCAAAATATTGCGAACCGTCAGAAAGAACTACTCCTTCTATTTGCTTATCATTAATTATCAGCCCTTCAACAGCTCCTTCAATTATAGTGAGGCTGTCTTGTTCATTTAGAGCTTGTTGCATATATTTTTTATATAAATCACGGTCAGCCTGCGCTCTAGGCCCTTGTACAGCTGGTCCTTTTGAAGAATTCAGCATACGAAATTGGATTCCCGCTTTATCTATAACTTTTCCCATTACTCCGTCAAGTGCGTCAACTTCTCGTACTAAATGTCCTTTGCCCAATCCTCCGATAGCCGGATTACAAGACATTTCTCCAATCGTATTTATTTTGTGTGTCACCAATAAGGTATTACTTCCCATTCTCGCAGATGAAGCTGCGGCCTCACAACCGGCATGACCGCCACCCACAACAATCACATCATATTTGTTATTCATTTCTTTTATCCAATGTTATAGATTAATCTGAGTTATCATAAAACAACTTTTAGATTTTGCAAGAAATATCTATTTTAATATTTTATTTCCTCTTGACTTATATTACTTTAGATTTATTATAAAAAAAATTACAATTTATAATAGGTGTAAAATGACTGTTAAAAATGAAACTCTATTACTGAGCAGATATATCAATACGCTAAACATAACTTCTAATAAAGAATATCACAAACTATTTGATAAGATAGATAAAATGCTTGTCAAACAAAAATTTGCAAACACATATGAAGCCTCGGTATTTGAAAATTCTATAAAGATTCATAGAGATACTATTGATGTTTCGGAAATTAACAAAATCATTAACAACTTTGTTAACGCGGTTAAAGAAAATAAAGATATTAAAAATATTAATTTTAATGAAATTCTACAAATAACTAATATATCCTGTGAACTTTTAAACAAGTATTCAAGCTCCATTAATTTTAATATATTGGAAACTTATTTATATAATGTTTCACATGAAACAACCTATATATCACAAGATTTTCTTATATTAAAAATAACAGATAATTTGTTACATAAAAATATTATAGATTTGGAAAATAAAGAAATTTACAAATCTATAAAAACATATGTACTCAAGAAAATGCAATATTTTAATTATCTGGCAGAACAAAAAGATAGAGAAGAAAACTTCCTGTGTTGGATTGATAGACTTATATTGGCTGTTCAAAATAATGAAATTAATTCCGACGAGTTTTACACGATAATTAATAGAATACTTAATTTAATAACACCAACAAGCTTGGTTTATTTAAAAACGATAAATGCTGTAAATTATGTACTGATTATTGAAAAAAATCCTATGCTTAATGAATTTAAGCTTCAACTTGAAGAAATTATTAAGAGAAAAAATGATGTTTTTACAGAAACCAATATAGAGCATTTAATTATTAAAATATTTTCTCAAAGAGACATTGAGACAGAACATTTAATTTATTTGTTTACCTCTTTAATAAATATTGTAAAAATTTTTCCAGAAAGTAAGCCGTCTTGTATTGCTTATTTTCGTTACATCGTATATTACAATAAACGCTGCGCATTATTTGAAGATACTGATGCAAGAAAGTCTTTTTTAGAAAATATATCATCGTTAGTGAATAAAAAAGATGTACTATCTATCAAATTAAAAACATTAAATTTAATAATTGAAGCTTTGCACGTTGAACATTTTTTCGTAAATCATAGAAAAACTATTTTAAATACACTATTACATTCACTAAAAAATATTAACGACGGTAAAACAAGATTAAGCCAAACCAATTTTTATAAATATTGTGATTTTATTGACTTTTTGATATATTCTAATCCAGAACTCAAAGTTGGAAATATTGTCGAGTATCTATCTTTTAAGAAAGGTGATGAATCGCGTATTGCAAAACATTTCCAATTATCAAATAGTGATATTCTGGCGGCTTTTTGATTTAAATACAGTGTATGATAAGGGGTTCTATGATACCCCCCCTTATCATTTACCAATGCAAAAACTTCCAAATATATTATTAAGTATTTCGTTTACTTCAACAGTACCGGTTATTTTCCCTATAGCTCGGCAAGAAAGTCTAATATCCTCAGCAGATAATTCTATTTCTTTATCTAAATTAAAAATATTAAGATTTTCCAAGCAATCTGTCAGTGCTTCTCGATAACGCACTCGTGTTATTAAATAATTTGAACAAGAAGAAAACTTATCTTGGATTTGCTGAAGAATAATATCTGTCAGTTTATCTATTCCTTGATTATATTTTGCAGAAATAGCGATGTGGTTTTGTGCTAAAATACTATTTAATTTATCAGAAGAAATTTTATCTATTTTATTAGCAACATATATAATTTTATCTTCGTAACCTCTTATTTCTGAAAAAGTATTATTTTCATCCTCTGATGCATCATACAGAGCAATTACAATATCCGCATCACTTATACGTTGAAGTGCAATTTCTATTCCTTGCTTTTCAATAGGATTATTTGTCTCTCTGATACCGGCTGTATCCGTAATGACAATTGGATATCCCTTAATATCAAGATTAATATCTATGGCATCACGTGTAGTTCCGGCTATATCCGAAACAATAACAGCATTTCTTTGAGTTAAAGTGTTTATCAAACTTGATTTTCCAGCATTTGCAGAGCCTGCAATAACAATTCTAAACCCGTTTCGCAAACGTTCATTAACATTATTTCCTTGTAAGTGTTGATTTATTTCCTTTCTAACTTTAAATACAGTGTTTAAAATATCATCTTTAAGATTTTCAGGAATATCTTCGTCCGGAAAATCAATAAAAGCTTCCAGATATGATAGAATTCTAACTAAATCGCTCCGCCATGAGGTATATAGATTCTTCAAATTTCCTTCCATTTGACGGATTGCATATTTTTGCTGTTCGGAGGTTTCAGCATCAATCAAATCTGCTAAACCTTCTGCTTCGGTTAAATCCATTTTTTGATTATAAAATGCACGTTTAGAAAATTCTCCCGGTTCAGCTAACCGCGTTTCAGTGCATTTACTTAAATTTTCCAAAATACTATTCAGTACCGCTTTAGAACCATGACACTGAATTTCGGCAGTATCTTCTCCGGTAAAAGAGTTTGGTCCTCTAAAATATAAAACCAGAGGATGATCAATTATCTCTTGCGTGTTTATATCCTTTACTTTTGTGTAATATGCATATCTTGATTTTATATTTTTTACATCAATCGTGGTTATTTTACTTAAAATATCAAGAACTTTACTTCCGGAAATACGAATTACTGCAACACCAGATTTTCCGAATACAGTTGATAGAGCATATATTGTTTCTGCTGACATTTTCTTATCCTTTATTTTACACTTGCTTTCAAATAAACACATAAAAAGTATAAACGCAATAAATATCTTATAAAAATATTAACCTGAAATATTTATTATTTCTTTAGAGGTTATAATGATTAAGAGAATTGACTTTTTTGATATTGCTAAATTTATCGGAATGATGATGATTGTTTTAGGACATTTCGGTGTACCTGATATCAATACTTTTGTATATACTTTTCATATACCAATGTTTTTTCTTATCAGCGGGTATTTCTTTTATCCCAGAGAGAAACAAAAAGAATTTGTTTATAAAAAGTTCGTTCAATTAATTATTCCTTATCTTTTAGTAATGTTTTTTGTTATTTTTATAAACATAATTATTTTAATTTGCAAAGGCGAGGGTGGGGTAGCTATTGCAAGAAGTTCATTCAAGTGTTTTATTAGTTATTTATATGGCAGTGGCTATAATGAAAACTTTTTCGGATACCATATAAGGAATGTCGGACCTATTTGGTATTGTTTAGCTCTCTTTTGGAATTTTCTTATCTTAAATTTTTTACTTACTTGCAAAGCGCTCTCTCAGGCGAAGCTCAGTATAATTTTAGGTATATTATTCATTCTTGGCTACGTTTCTGCAAAATATTTTTGGTTACCACTTAGTATTCAGTCGGCATTAACTTCCGTTTCTTTTGTTTATCTTGGGTTTTTATCAAAAAAAATAAATTTATTTAGCAAAAATGTTCAAATCGGAACAATTTTACCACTTTTATGCATGTGGGGATTATGTATGTCATATAATGGAAGTTTTTTATTTGTCACGAATTCCTCTGTTTTTGTAATAACAGATTTGATTACAGCTGTTGCTGCAAGTTATTTGGTTATTCTTTTTTGCAAATGGTTAGAAAATAATACTCAAATTGCAAAGAAAATGGCCTTTTTAGGAAAATACACTTTGGTTATGCTCTGTTTCCACTCGATTGATATAGATATTATGCCTTGGAATAGTTATTTTTTAAAAGAAAACGCCAATTTAACAATCGTTTTTGCAAAAATTTTGCTTACTCTCTTTAAATTAGCGTTTCCGATAATTGGTATTTATATCGTATTAAAAATTAAATTTTTAAAAAAGATTTTTCAAATAAAAAACTAACTGTTCATATTACTGAAGAAATCGTTATTATCTTTACTTTGGCGAAGCTTATCAAGTAAAAATTCCATACCATCAGTCATCCCCATTTGCATAAGAACACGTCGCAATACCCACATTTTAGTTAAAACATTCTTATCAACCAAAAGTTCTTCTTTTCTTGTACCGGAACGAGTGATATCAATTGTTGGGAATAACCGTTTATCGGTCAATTTTCTATCAAGGATGATTTCAGAATTACCTGTTCCTTTAAATTCTTCAAAAATTACCTCATCCATTCTGGAACCTGTGTCAATCAAAGCAGTTGCAATAATGGTTAAAGAACCGCCTTCTTCAATATTTCTAGCTGCTCCTAACAATCTTTTTGGTCTCTGCAAGGCGTTAGCATCAACACCGCCTGTTAATACTTTACCAGAAGACGGAAGAATGGTATTGTATGCTCGTCCTAAACGTGTGATAGAATCTAAAAGGATAACCACGTCTTTTTTGGTTTCTACTAATCTTTTTGCTTTTTCTATTACCATTTCAGCAACTTGAACATGGCGAGATGCCGGTTCGTCAAACGTAGAAGATATAACTTCACCCTTTACAGAACGTGTCATATCGGTAACTTCTTCCGGACGTTCATCAATTAATAAAACAATAAGATAAACTTCAGGATGATTAACTGCTATTGCATGAGCAATGTTTTGAAGCATAACGGTTTTACCGGTACGAGGCGGAGCGACAATAAGACCTCTTTGTCCTTTTCCTTGCGGAGAAATTAAATCTATAACACGAGTTGTATAATCTTTTTCTCCACAAATGATATCAAAATTTAATTTTTCTGTAGGATAGAGGGGGGTTAGATTGTCAAAATTGACGCGTAGCTTGGATTTTTCAGGATCTTCGTAATTAATTGTATTTATTTTTGTTAATGCAAAATATCTTTCATTTTCTTTTGGGGCTCTAATTTCACCCTCGACCGTATCACCTGTTCTTAATCCATACTTTTTAACTTGCTGAGGTGAAACGTAAATATCGTCAGGAGATGCCAGATAGTTTGATTTTGCCGATCGTAAGAAACCAAAGCCATCTTGCATCACATCTATAACACCATCTCCGTATATCGTGACATCATCTTCGGCAACTTTTTTCATTATAGCAAAAATAAGATCTTGAACACGCATTGATGAAGCATCATCAACCCCCAATTCTTCAGCTTTGCTCAAGAGTTCTTTAGGGGATTTTTCTTTTAAGTCTTTTAAATGCATAGATTAAACCTATTGGTAAGAAAATTTTAAGAATTATCATTTAGTTTGTTTATAGTGTCTTTTTTTTAGATGTCAATTTAAAAAAGTTTAATAACCTATATTTTGGTTAAATTATTTAGATTTGTTTATAAAGCTATCAGAGGTGAGTTTGGTGAGAATGTTATAAACAGGTTCCTGCCAAACATTTATATTTAAATAATTTTTTTAGTTGTTTGTTGTATCTTGTGAATCATGTTGATAACTTTTTGTTAAGGAAGTTTATCCGGATCTAAAATCGGTTGTTTAAAAGCTTGTGTAGGACTCCAAAAAATTGTTTTAAAAACAAAACATTGGTATTTTTCTTATTTTTTTAAAAATGAGGTGTTTTTTAAGGTGTTTTTCGGTTGTGAATATTTAAAAAAAATTGTGAATAAGTTTGGTTTAAATTTAATGAATAATGGTGATTAATTATACCATCTGTTTAAAACAATATAGTTATGCACAGTTTGGTTTCAAGATGTGGATAAATATTTATTTACGGGGGTTGAAATGAAGATTGTAGCTATTACAGGTTCTATTGGTTGTGGAAAGACAACGATAGCTAATATTTTGAGAAAACTAGGTTTTTTAGTATATGATATTGATAAATGGACAAAGTATATTTATTATAAACGTGATTTTTTAGATGTGATTAAGACGGAATTTCCAGAAACTTTTTTTAAAAATGAGTTTGATAAAAGAAAATTAAGAAATTTGGTGTTCGGGCATCCGGAAAAATTAAAAAAATTAGAGAATATTATTCATCCGATACTTGTTAACAGATTTCATAAAATTATTCGAAGGAATAGAGCGAATCACTATTCTGATATTGTTTTTGTTGATATTGCTCTGTTATACGAAATGGGATGGGAAGGTTATTTTGACATTGTTTTGTTGGCAGATGTAGATGCGGAGACGCAAAAAAATAGGGTTATGAAACGGGATAATGTGACTGAAGAAGATTTTAATAAAATCAATAATATTCAAATTCCACGCAAAGAAAAGATTGCAAAAGCTGATGTTGTGATAGATACTGGAGTAAATTTTAATATCTTGAGAAAAAATATTGTAAATATAGTAGAGGATTTAAGATGATAGAGTCAGTCAGAGAGATTGTTTTTGATACTGAAACAACGGGGTTTTATCCCGATGCCGGAGATAAGTTGGTTGAAATTGGAGCTGTTGAATTAATTAACCATGTGCAAACCGGTAAAATCTATCATCAATATATTAACCCTGAAAGAGAAGTTCCTGACGAAGTTGTTAAAGTGCATGGGTTAACTTATGACTATTTAAAAGATTTTCCGGTTTTTGCTGATGTAGCGCAAGGTTTTTTGGATTTTGTCGGAGATGACGGTATTCTTGTGGCGCATAATGCGCGTTTTGATATAAACTTTGTAAATTACGAGTTGAAACAAATCGGTATAGAAGGATATGAATGGGATAGAGTTATAGATACTCTTGAAATAGCAAAGAACCGATTTCCGGGGCAAAGAAATAATCTTGATGTTCTTTGTAAAAGATTTGGAGTTGATAACTCGGCACGTACTTTTCACGGGGCATTACTTGACGCGCAGCTTTTGGCCGAAGTTTATCTTGAGTTATTGGGGGGCGCAGAACCGACTATGGAACTAAGTAGTACGCAACAATCTGTGCCAGGAAACGGAGAAGTTACAGAGTTAGTTAGAAAATACAGAGAACCTCGTGCTTGGCCGTTGAGTGAAGAAGAAATACAAATACACCGAGGGTTTTTAGAAAAAAATGTTCCGAATTCTTGGTGGTTATCTGATGAGAAAAAAGAGGAATAGGGTGTTTTATTTTGACGAAATAAAAGGAAGAAAAATTTTGCGCTCGGATTTAATCACAGAAGCTGAGAATTTTTTTACTACCAGAGAATGTTGTATTTTTTCTAAAACGCAAGATATGTCTGAAAATAAGATAATGATTGAAAATTATTTGGGGCAAAAATTAGCAACTAATCTTCCTGCTCATGGAAATAATATAACAAAAATACAAAAAGATAAGTTTGTTTATGAAAATACTGACGGATTATTGATAGAAAATAAGGGCTGTTGTTTTATGAATTTCGGAGATTGTGTCCCGATTGTTTTTTATGCAGATCACATTGGAATGATTGTTCATGCCGGATGGCGTGGAACTTCTCAAAAAATTGTAAAGTGTGCCGTGGATAAATTACAAACAGAATTTCATATAAAAGCCGCTAATATTAAAGCTGTGATTGGTCCTGCTATTTGTGCAGAGTGTTATGAGGTTGGTAGAGAAGTTTACGATTGTTTGTATAAAACAGTTTCTGCGCATGATGAAATTTTTTATACAAAAAATGATAAATATCATGTGGATTTGAAAAACATTAATAAACAACAACTTATTGAATCCGGAGTGATGGAAATAGATGTTTGTCCGTATTGCACGGCATGTGGTGAAAAAATGTTTTTTTCGTACCGATATGAGAACCATACTGATTTGAGACATAGTGCAGTCTTAAAATTGGGATAAATGTTTTAAACAAAAAAATTTTTACTTGAATATTCTGTTTTACTGTTATAAATTTGTTCCAGAATTTATCGTTCTGCCGCATATATTATGTATTAATGTATTGTGGCTGTTTTTAACAAATAAGCTAATAGGAGCTGATTAACCATGAGTAAATGGGTTTATACATTTGGAAATGGCAAAGCCGAAGGCGATGCCACAATGAGAAATCTCCTTGGCGGTAAAGGTGCTAACTTGGCAGAAATGAACAAAGTTGGCTTACCTGTTCCTCCTGGATTTACAGTTACAACCGAAGTTTGTACATATTACTATGACAACAATAAAACATATCCGGCTGATTTGAAAGATCAAGTTCGTGAGGCTGTTGCCGGTGTTGAAAAAATTATGGGTAAAAAATTTGCTGATGCTGAAAACCCGTTGTTGTTCTCTGTTCGTTCAGGTGCCAGAGTTTCTATGCCTGGTATGATGGATACAGTTTTGAACTTAGGTTTGAATGATGAAACTGTTAAAGCTTTGGCTAAAGCTTCCGGAAGCGAAAGATTTGCTTATGACTCTTATCGTCGTTTCTTGCAAATGTTCTCAGATGTTGTTTTAGGTGCAGATTTACACCTTTATGAAACAGCTTTAGATAATATGAAAAAATCTAAAGGTTATGCATCTGATACAGATTTAACCGCTGACGATTTAAAAGAATTAGTTAATGAATATAAAGAAATCGGTCAAAAAATCGGTAAAGTTGTTCCTCAAGATCCTTGGGATCAATTATGGGCAGGTATTGGTGCCGTATTTGGTTCTTGGAATGTAGCTCGTGCTATTACATATCGTAAACTTAACAACATCCCTGGTGATTGGGGTACAGCTGTTAACGTTCAAACAATGGTATTTGGTAATGCCGGTGATGATTGTGCTACCGGTGTTTGCTTCTCTCGTGACCCTGCAACAGGTGAAAATGTTTACTATGGTGAATACTTGGTAAATGCACAAGGTGAAGATGTTGTTGCCGGTATTAGAACACCGCAACCGATGGGTTCTCGTGGTGATGGTACTTCTTTGGAAGAAAAATGGCCTCATTTATACCAAGAGTTGGTGGATGTTAGAAATAATCTTGAAGCTCACTATAAAGATATGCAAGATATGGAATTCACTATTCAACATGGTAAATTATGGATGTTACAATGCCGTAATGGTAAACGTACAGCTGCTGCTGCCGTTCGTATGGCTGTAGAAATGGTTGAAGAAGGTTTAATCAACAAAGAAGAAGCTATTATGCGTGTTGGTGCTGATCAATTAGACCAATTATTACACCCAATGTTGGATCCGAAAGCTAAAAGAAATGTAATTGCAACCGGTTTACCGGCATCTCCTGGTGCTGCTGTTGGTCGTGCTGTTTTCTGTGCAGAAGATGCTGAAGCTTGGGCTGCTAAAGGTGAAAAAGTTATCTTAATTCGTAATGAAACTTCTCCTGAAGATATTGGTGGTATGCATGCTGCTCAAGGTGTGATTACTGCTCGCGGTGGTATGACTTCTCACGCTGCAGTGGTTGCTCGCGGTATGGGTACTCCTTGTGTTTCCGGTTCTCATGAAATTCACATCGACTATGCTACTAAAACTATGTCAACTGATAATGGCGTTGCTATTAAAGAAGGTGACTGGGTATCTTTGGATGGTGCTAAAGGTCAAATTATTGAAGGTCAAGTTCCGACTGTTAAAGCTGATACTCACACAGGTAACTTTGGTAAATTGATGAGTTGGGTTGATGAAATCCGTACATTGGAAATCAGAGCAAATGCTGAAACTCCGAAAGATGCTCAAACAGCTCGTGAATTCGGTGCTCAAGGTATTGGTTTGGCTCGTACAGAACACATGTTCTTTGACGCAAGTCGTATTATGGATATGCGTGCTATGATTTTGGCTGATAATGAAGAAGGTCGTCGTAATGCTTTGGCTCGTTTATTGCCTTACCAAAAACAAGACTTCAAAGATTTGTTCAAAATTATGGATGGTCTTCCAGTCGTTGTTCGTTTGTTGGATCCGCCGTTGCATGAATTCTTGCCGCATACAGATGCTGAAATGAACGAAGTTGCTAAAAAGTTAGGTTTGACTTTGGAAAAAGTTAAAGAACGTGCTAATATGTTGCATGAAGCTAACCCGATGTTAGGTCACCGTGGTTGCCGTTTGCCGATTACCTATCCGGAAATCTGCGAAATGCAAACTCGTGCTATTTTGGAAGCTGCTATCGAATGTGCTGATGCAGGTGTAAATGTATTACCTGAAATTGAAGTTCCGTTGACTGGTTCTAAGAAAGAATTAGATATCGTTAAGAACATCATTGATACTACAGCTGCTCAAGTATTTGAAGAAAAAGGCAAAAAAGTTAAATATGAAGTTGGTTCTATGATTGAATTGCCTCGTGCAGCTATTAAAGCTAACGAATTAGCTGAATCTGCTGAATTCTTCGGTTTTGGTACAAACGACCTTACACAAACAACTTTGGGTATGAGCCGTGACGATACCGGCGCTATTTTAGATGAATATCGCGCTCGCGGTGTTTATGTAGCAGATCCTTTTGCTTCTATTGATGTTGAAGGTGTTGGTTATTTGGTTAAAGAAGCTTGCAAGAAAGCTAGAGCTGCTAACCCGACTATTTGGTTAGGTGTTTGCGGTGAACATGGTGGCGATCCTGCATCTATTGACTTCTTCCAAACATGTGGCATGAACTATGTTTCTTGCTCACCTTACCGTGTACCTGTTGCTCGTTTGGCTGCTGCTCAAGCTGCTGTAAAGCATAAAGGACTGAAGGACGCTGAAGGCAAATGTTGTTGCAAAAAAGCTTGCTAATTTATAATTAGTCAGTGATTGGAGTCCCCACTGTCAGACAGTGGGGACTTTTTTGATATATAGAAAACCACGCGTTAGACGCGTGGTTCAGTAAAGCTTCTAG
>SAMEA104404106__coassemble_114_pt1 | contig 120210 bp, 103 predicted proteins | sample SAMEA104404106__metabat2_high_PE_033 | metagenome-assembled genome bin SAMEA104404106 (sample SAMEA104404106) | Balaenoptera acutorostrata
AAAATTGTACCGACGTTATATTGTATAGAATTGTCGGATTTTAAATTTCTAACTTTAAAAATACTTTTTTTTGAATTTTTTATAAAAAAAGGAGAGAAGATTAACTTCTCTCCAGATATTCAAGACTATTTTCTTGGATCTTTAACTGGTACGGGCAAAGTTGACATAAGTCTTTTAACGTGTAGCGGGGCAAAACATTCACCAATCACGGTACATATCAATTGTTCATTCTTCAAAAATTGAGCTGGTATCGGATAGTCATCAGGAAGTCCGGTAACTCTTAACAACTCTAAGATTGATAACGGACGACAGTCGGAATATGTTCCATCAGAGAGTGGACGTCCGGGATGGATGGTTATTTTACCGCTAATTGAGTAACAGTCACTGGTTATCGTGTTGCACGGCTTACCCCAATCCTTTCGTTGAAAACTTGATTTGAATTTAGCCCCGCTTTCTTCACCATCTGTATTGACCGGACGAAATTCTAAGGTGTTCTCCCAAGCTGAATGAGCGGTTGGAGTGTGCTTTAAGAAATTGATTTGACATTCCGGAACGTCAAAAGCATAGTGCAAAGGTCTTTTAGGATCATGTTCGCCGAGTTTCAAAGAAGGTAAATCAGCAATAGCCTCAAATAACATTTTTCTTTCGGTGTCTTTTTTAGGAAATTTCCAAAGACCAAATTTTTTTTTGCAAGCTAAGATGATGGCTCTTCTTCTATCTTGCGGAGTTCCATAGTCAGCTGCACTAAAAATTCCGATATTTACACTATATCCCATTGCCTTTAATTCGTCAGAAATATAATCTCCGATAGTGCGGTCCTTGAGTATTTCTTCCATTAATTGAGGTTTTGATCCTAAAAATTCCGGCACATTTTCAATCATAACATAATTAGGATTAGTTTTTTTCACAAACTCCAAAGTTCTTTGAATTAAGGTGTTGCGTGAGTCTTCAGCCTTCTTTTTAGATGTGTTGGCTTTACTGAAAGTTTGGCAAGGAGGGGAGGCTAAAACCATTTGACAACCTTTCTTCAAATGTTCGTCAACTAATTGATCAAAAATTTTATCATCAGTAATACTGCCTTGTACAACTTTACATCCCTTATAGATTGCATCATGCCATTCAGCTCTTTCTGGTAAAAGCTCATTTGCAACGGCACAGTGTAAATTTAAATCGTGGAGATAGAAAGTACCGATACCGATATTGGCAAATAAAGATGTGTAGTAAATAGGATTTTCGAGATTAAGAGTTTTATCTACCTCTTCTATGATTGGTTTACAAGTAAAACTACCGGATTCATTTTTTACACAATCTCTTGGAATAAATGATAGAGCCATAGCTCGATTGGGAATTTCTTGGTTAGCAATAGAATATTTAAGAGCATCATTTATCGCAGCAACAGTCAGTTTGGGAAAATCACGAGCTTGTTTAGAATTCAAACCGAATTTTTCTTTAACAAAGTCAAGTTTACCTATAAACTTTTTACTTAAATCTGAGCGACTACCTTGATGTCCTTTTATTGATTTAATTTCTTCTCCTATTTTTTGTTGTGCTAATAGTAGGAGGTATGCATGATTTTGAACTGATGCAAGAGCATTCGAATAATTGCTACCTTTAGTGATAATTTTTTTTAATATTTTTTCTTCCATTTTTATGTATTGTTCTTGTGCTATAATATAATTTCCCATGTTTTTGGGATCTGTTGGAAGGTTGGGAGACATGTTGTCGTTAGCGGCAAGAAGTTCTTTATCTTGATAATTTGCGTCGATTATCTTTTGGGGAGTTAATTCGGATTCTGCTTCGATAATTTGATTTTTATCTGAAATCGTGATTTCCGAGGTTTCTTTGTTTATTTTTTTTAATGCACTCGTAGAAGGTAAGTTTGAAAGAGTGTCTACTTTATTACCCCCTTCATTGTCATTTGCAGCAGGATTAAAATAATAATTATAATTATTATTATTTTCAGTGTCGTTTAGGCTGACACAAGAGCTATTTTCATTATTCATTATTATCTCCAATTTATTTTTAGAGTAAGCACCATTGCTTACGAATGGAGAAATATAACTGAACATTAATCTAATAAAGTCATACAATTGTATTTAAGGCTATGCAAAAAACACAATTAATTGTTTTAACAGTAAAATATTGCTTAATTTTATTTTTTAGGAGTTTGGGAGGAATTTTTATATTAAGATAAGCACTGAATCTTTTTTAATTTTTCAGTAAATCTTTCTTTTATATATTTTGTGTTATAGTACTTTTTTAAGTTTTTTTTCATTTTGCTATAAATCTTTTGCAACTGTTCAAGTTCTGGAACATAATATAGTGTAGATCGTTCGGTGTTTCTTATATGTGTAAGAAGTCCGTTTCTTGTCATTTTCGTTAATAACGGTTTTGATACATCTAAGATTTTTATCGCATTTTGAAGACTACACCATTTGTTTTCGGAGTATTCTAATTGATAATCAACACCATCATATGGATTTTTTACGTTAAAATGATGTTTTTGAAGATAATTATTAATATTGTCGGAACTATAATAATATCGATTAATAGAATGTTCTGGATCCAATTCTTCTATTTTGTGTATTGTTCGGCTACTAACCCGAAAAGTTTCAGTTAATTGCTTAGCTAAAATTCCTTTAGAAAGGTCTATCTGGTTAGGCTCAATTTGCAATGGAGTGTTACCTAATGGATAACGAGTTATGCATCTAAAACTGTTTGTATTGAAATCTTGATTACGATGAATAAAATTACTGATATCCGGAGGTGGATATTTTATATCATACTGATACAAAGATTCATTATTTTCTTTCAGGAAGTTATAAAAAAGTAATAAAGCATTCTTATATGTAAAAATATTTTTTTTAGGGTGAGATAGGCGAAAAAATATTTGCTTATTATCATCATATTTAATAATTTTATTGTGAATAGATCTATAAAAATGATATAAATTTTCTAAATAGTACTGATGTAATAAAACTACAACATAAAATTCCTTATAGCTTAATTTTCTGAAAGTATTTATATCAGTTAGTATCATACCAATGATATTTAAATATATATCAATTTCTGAAACTCTTACTGTATCTATTATTGTTTGTTTTTTACCAATGATCAAAGATATAGTAATGTAAGGTATATCATCCAAATATTTTATATTTAATTCAGCCTTAGTTTCTTTGAGATTTTTATTTTGGTGGCCATATTCTTTTTCAAGATATTCATTATGTAAATTTTTATTAACTTCTTGAAAATATTCGTTTATGAGATTCCAATTGTCTAAGGAGATGTAATATTCTTTATTTGCGTATTCAATGCAACATATTAATAGAGGTGCAAGATCGGGAACCAGACTTGTCCAATCATTAGGTTTATCATACAAAATTTTACATATTCTATTTAACTGCCTTACATACAGTTTAATGGTAGATTCTTTGTAATTTTTATATTTTAACCAGTTTTTGAAATCTTCTCTTAAGTCATCCATATTCAATCTCCATATGAGATGATAAAATAAAAAGTATTAAAAGTAAAACAATAAAATCTGAAATTTTGATATTTAGCTGCACTTCAATCATGAAATTTGAAAATCTAATCTTAATACAAAAAATCAACTTCCTGCCGTTGATGACAAGAAGTTGACATATTGGTATTTATAACCTTTCATTACTGAATATTTATATCGCCACTTGCAATATCTTTAAATCTATTGAAGAAAGAAACAATTTTTTCAATAACAGTCTTTCTTTTCTGTTCTCTTCTTTTTTGCGGGTCAATAATAGGTAAAGGCGGTAAGACTTTGTCTAATTGAACCCCATTTTCTTGAACAAAACCATTTTTGAAAGCATTATTTACATATTTGTATGTTTCTTTTTTATTTAAATTTTCATCAGTAATAATTTTATCAAGTTCAGCAATTTTTTGGGAATTTACATAGACTTTCCAGTCAGTATCGACATCACTAGTAGGTGTTAAAGATTCGATAAAGTTTTCGATTAAATCTTTTTTGCTACGGAGTTCAACACTGGCATCGACTGATTTCAAAATAGATATTTTAATCTCTTTGTCTTTCATATGGCTATCGTGATATTTTTTGATAAGCATTAAAATATAATCAATATTAATTTCCACTTGTTTGATAAGTTCTATTTCGAAGACTAAATCATCATTAACATTATCTTTGTCTTTAGCTTGTTTTCTCAGCTCATCGTAGATTGCCAAGTATTGACTATGATAATCTTGCACATCTCGTTCAGATAAAATCTCTTTTCCACTAAATTCATCAAAGGCAGAAAGTATATTTGTTAGCCTCAAAATTGAACTATATAACCTTACAAATTCTTTCTTTTCTTTTTCGCTGATAAGACGTGTACCAATAGGATATGAGTTTTGTAAATTATCAATTAATTCTTTGTATCCTTTTACTTTTTTACCGTCTTTATCTTCATAACCTTCATAATACTCTTTAAATGTTTTGAGTAAAACAGTACTTTTAGCATCTTTATCACCAAAAAGAGCAATACTTTCATTAGTCGCATCTTCTAAGTTTCTAAAGCAGATAATATTACCAAAAGTTTTTATAGAGTTCAAAATACGGTTGGTTCTTGAATAAGCTTGTAATAAACCGTGCATTCTAAGGTTTTTATCAACCCAAAGGGTATTTAATGTTGTAGCATCAAAACCAGTCAGAAACATATTAACGACAATCAATAAGTCAATTTCTCTATTTTTCATTCTTAAAGAGACATCTTTATAATAATTTTGGAATTTCTTACTTGAGGTATCATAAGACGTTCCAAACATTTTATTATAATCATCAATAGCACTATCTAAAAAGTCTCTATCAGACTGATTTAAATTAGAAGTATCTTCGGGATTTTCATCAAAAATACCATCATCAGAGTTATCATCTCCATTAACCCCAAAGCTAAAGATTGTTGCAACTTTCAGTTTTTGTAATGGATTTTCAGCCATTTGTTTCTTGAATTCATTATAATAAAGTTTAGCAAAGTCAATAGATGCAACAGCAAAGATTGAGTTAAAACCAGTCATTCTGATTTTTTGTTTTATTTCTTCAATCTTCTTTTTGTTTTGAGCTTTTGCAACATCAGAAACATTAGTTAAAAGGTTAAATTCATAAGATTTATCGTTTCGTTTTGTTTTTTGGTTAAAATTATCAAGAATATATTTAACAATTCTCGTTATTCTCTCTGGAGAGGCGAGGGCTTTCTCTCTGTCAATATCCCAAACTTTTCTATCAGAGATATTTTCTTGTTGTTTCATTGTGCTGATATAATCAATTTTGAAAGGCAAAACATTTTTATCAGCAATAGCATCAACAATCGTATAAGTATGTAATTTCTCTCCGAATAAATCTTCAGTCGTTTTTTCTTGGGTCTTGCCGCTTAGATTTGCATTATCTGCAAAAATCGGAGTTCCGGTAAAGCCGAATAAGTGATATTTTTTGAAAGCTTTGGTAATAGCTGTATGCATATCGCCAAATTGAGAGCGATGGCACTCATCAAAAATAAGCACAATATGGCTGTCATAAATTGGGTGTGATTTATGTTGTTTAATAAAACAAGTCAACTTTTGGATTGTTGTAATGATTATTCGAGCATTAGGATTTTCAAGTTGTTTTTTTAAAACAGCAGTGGACGTATTACTATTGGCTGCTCCTTTTTCAAACTTGTCATATTCTTTCATAGTTTGATAATCTAGGTCTTTTCTATCAACCACAAACATTACTTTATCAATATTAGATATATTTTGAGCCAGTTGAGCTGTTTTAAACGAGGTTAAGGTTTTTCCCGAACCGGTGGTATGCCAAATATAGCCACCGCCATCAACTTTGCCATATTTTTTATAGTTTGTAGCAATTCGGATTTTATTGATAATACTTTCCGTTGCAACAATTTGGTATGGTCGCATTACCATAAGCATTTCATCAGATGTAAAAATACAATATTTAGTAAGAATATTTAAGATTGTATGTTTAGCAAAGAAAGTTTTAGCAAAATCCATAAGGTCGGTAATTGGCTTATTTTCTCTATCAGCCCACCAAGAAGTAAATTCAAAGCTATTACTGGTTCTTTTGCCTTTTTTAGAAGCCGAGTTCGCATTTTCGCTAATATGGGATTGTCTGGTCGTGTTACTATAATACTTGGTATAAGTTCCGTTAGATATAACGAAAACTTGGATATATTCATAAAGTCCGCAACCAGCCCAGAAACTATCTCTTTGATAACGGTTAATTTGGTTAAAAGCATCTTTAATATCAACTCCACGGCGTTTTAACTCAATATGAACAAGAGGTAAGCCATTCACTAAAACCGTAACATCATAGCGATTATTTCTTGCCCCAGCATCCGTTTCGTATTGATTAATAACTTGGAGAGAGTTGTTATGTATATTATCCTTATCAATAAGCATAATATTTCCAAAATCACAGCCGTCTTGAGGAGTATCATAATATAAAACTTTTTTGTAGTCTTCTTGGATTATTTTTGTTTTTTCTTTAATGCCATAATTCAGATTAGCAATTTCATTATTAAAAAATCTCTTCCACTCATTATCAGTAAAATGATAACTATTCAGTTTTTCTAATTGAGCCCTCAAATTATCAATTAATTCTTTTTCGTTATGGATGGGCAAATAATCATAAGCTTGTTTTGTGAGTTGCTCAATAAAATCTTTTTCCAATTCGGATTCGGATTGATAAGCAGTTTCTCTTTTCTTCTCAATATCATATTTGGCAACAACGGTGCTTTCTGGGTTTTCAGCAACTAGACTAATTTTGTTCAATGTTATCCTCCTTCTCTTTTTCTGCTTGCCGTTCCAAATAGCAAGCCGTTATTACTAATAACTTTATTTCATCATAATCCATATTTTCTATATCAATATCAACCCATTTTTTAGCAAATTGCTGAGAAAAATTGTATGCACAAGTGAGTCCCCATTGTTTATCGATCTTATTTATGCCATCATTAAGATAAGAAAATATTTTTCCTATTTCATAATTGAGCATTTGATAAGTATGTTTAGGATATGCGTAGATTATTTTATCAATTATATCCGATAGTTTAGTATAATCTAAATTATCAACTCCATCACAAATTTCGGATACTGAAGACATTATGAAGTCTTTTATTGCTTGAACAGAGCTCATATTTTTAAGATTTTCAGATTTGTATTTTAAAATATTCAAAAGGAACTCTGTATCATAAGTGTCTTTAAACCTTTCTTTAAGAGTGTTCAGAATTTCTTGCAAGATAAGTATGTCGGATTGATTTCTATTTATCTTATTCTTTTTCCAATCTTCATTTTTATTCTCTATTCGTTTTTCTAATTCATTTTTGGCTAATATAAGCATTTTATATCGGCTATTAATAAAAGCTTCTAAGGTATCGTAAGGGATATACAATGTTATTGTTTCTGTCTGTCTGTTAGAGTAGACCATAATGCCAATACACTCTTTTTGAGAGTTATTATCTTCAGTCAGAAGGAAAGGTGAATAATGTATTTCGTTTTTATCTTTTAAAAAATTAGCATGGCTGGTTTCAAAAGGGTGAGCAAATATAAGAGCTCTTAAATATTCAAAAAAAATGATATCTGTTGGATAATTATTTTCGTTTAAAGATAATGGTTCATTTTTATAAATATCTGTAAAATATTTTTTTGTTTCTTTTTCTTTATCATTAATATTAAGTTGTGCAAATAATCTTTTGACGGCATCCACAATACTACAAGAGTGTATCATAAAAAGCATAATATCATTTGCATTTTGAGATGTGTAATCATATTGATTTAAGAACTTGACACTGTCATCTATTCTATCCATTACAGCACAGATGAGGTGGTAATTAGCTTTTTCTAATTCGTCACGATAAAATATAGGGGATGAATTAACAACTTTTCTTAATTCTAAACAAATATTTTTATCTAAAAAATCCATTTTAAGAGACTTTACACAAAATTAGTAGTTTATTCTAGTATATCTTATAGCATAACTATATTAATAGCAACTTATAGAATCATCGTCAACAGTACAATCATTTTCAACAACGCGTCTTACCGCTCTTTTAAAATCATAGTCATATGAGGAGATTTTATTGTTAACTATACTTTCAACTTCACTGCGAGAGAGTTTGTCAGAAACGGCATCATCTACAATACTTTCAACTTCCCAAGAATCTATTGCCCAAGCCTCATTAATAAGTTTTAAGGCAAGGCTTGTTCCAGTGTATAAAACACATAAAGCCAATAAAGTTGTTTTTAATATAGAATTGATTTTTTTCATTTTACTAACTCCTCGTTATGCGGCCTCATCAAAGGTCAGTAATTTATTTCGATAGTATTCATATTGTTTTTTACGAGCATCAATCTCAGCTGGCAAACCTTCGGAAATACTATTAACCAGACTATCAAATTTATCTAAAATAGCAACTATTCTTTCTTGTTCTTCAAGAGATGGAATAGGGATTATAATTTTTTCGATATCTTGTCTTGAAAGCCTAGGAACTCCAGCTCTTCGCACTTTTGATTTTAATAACATTTTATTTTTTTCTAAAGAGTAAAAAATATATTTATTAATTATAGCATTTGTTGTTTGAAAATAAAAGCAATCATCCGCAGCCCAAAATGGAGATTTACTATATCCTATATCTCCTGCAGCTCCAGCAACAATCAAAAATGTTGTGTCTTGTTGGCAGTTATATTGGGGGAAGAAACCTAAAGGAGTAAGGCTATTCTGAAAAACAGGAAAATCTCCTTCTGCTAATAATTGGCTTTTAGTCAATCTTTTCCCTCTTTGAATATTGGCAATTTCTCCGAGTGCTTTCCATTTAATACCCCCCCCAGTTGTATTCTTATCAAAACTTAGTAATTGGTTGCGGTAATGCTCATATTGCTTTTTACGGGCTTCTAACTCTTTTTCAAGTTCTTGCTCTAATTCAGCAAAGCTATCTAAAATCCTTACAATCTCTTCTTGAACAGGCAAGGGCGGTACAGGTATTTGCAAAATTTCTACACTTTTTTTACTTAATGCAGGAATACCCGCTCCATATTGATTATTCATTAATTGTTCTTGATTATTTTTTAAAAAATGAAATATAAAACGATTGAGATATTTATTATTATCTCTTATGGTAACTGTATAACAATGAGCTCCAGCCCAGAAAGGAGTATACATAAATTGAGTGTATCCAGCTGATGCTCCTCCTTGACTAATGATAGTTGTGTTTTTTTCTGTATTATATTCGTCCCAATAACCAGATGGAGCAATGCCTCCATTCATAACGGGATACAAGCCTTTATCTAATAAAGAGTCTTTGTTAAGTTGTTGCCCTTTTTCTATTATGCATATACTTCCTAGTTCTTTATATTCCACACCATTTGGGCAGTATTGCTTAATTAAATCATCAATTTTACTCATATTTGTCTCCTCTTTGGACTTTTTTTAGGTGTAGAAATATCATCAGAAAAAACAAGAAATTCACTAAAACGTTTTCGTAAGGATATATCTAGTTTTTCATTATATATTTTCTTTTGTAATGCTTTAAGTTCTTCCTTAACTATCTGACTTTCATCAGACATTATATTAAGGTTTTCAAAATCAGCTGTATATGAAATTAAATTTCTATCCGACTGGGAAATTGGCTCTTTTACAAATTCTTCAATTTCTTTATATATTCTTCTTACTTCTTTGTGAATATAATTATCAAATAAAACTTTAGCTTCTTCTGTAAAACGATTAAATTTGTTACAAAATTCTACTATGTCATAAGGACGTATTCTTATATCTGTTCTTTGTTGTGTTCCATCTCTGGTTAATCTATCTTTGGCACTACCTTGATAGTAAACAAATCTATATAGCGTGTCGTAAAATTCTGCATAAAATTTGATTCTATAAGGATATAATGTATTCCACTTTCTTACAATATCTTCTTTTTCTTCTTTTTCTTCTTGAGATTTTTTATCTTCTAGTCTAATTCTTCGTTGCCACCAAAGAGTTGCAACGCTTGAAAATATAGCAACAATTAAAGCAATAATAGCTATCCAATCAACACCAGAATTAATTGGAATAGATTCATTTGTGATTTTTACTAAAGTGGGAGTAATCATTAAGCCACTCCTTCTAAATCGGCAACAATCTCATCAACTGATTTACGCAAAATATCTTCTCTGGCGACGATTTGGGCAATATCTTGATTTAATTGTGTTATGTCGATAATCTCACGATTGTCTTTTTGTTCCACATAAGTAGAAGCAGACAAATTGTAGTCATTATCACCAATATCTGAACTAGAAACGAGTTTGCAGAAATACTCTTTATCAGTTCTGTCTGTATAGGCTTGCATAATGTCTTTTATATCATCAGGCGATAACTGGTTTTTGTTTCCATCTTTGATAAATTTTTCACTTGCATCAATAAACAAGACGGAATTGTCTTTTTTACTTTTTTTCAGTACAATGATACAAGTTGCAATACCAACGCCAAAAAATAGATTTTGTGGAAGTTGGATAATACAATCAACAAAGTTATTATCTACAAGGTATTTTCTGATTTTTTGCTCCGCTCCACCACGATATAATACCCCTGGAAATTCAACAATTGCAGCCGTTCCTTCTGTCGATAACCAAGAAAGCATATGCATTGTAAAAGCTAAATCGGCTTTAGTCCTTGGAGCTAAAACACCTGCAGGCGAAAAACGAGGATCATTAATCAGTGTAATATCACTATCACCAGCCCAAGGCACAGAGTAGGGCGGATTTGACACAATAGCATCAAAAGGTTCATCATCCCAATGTTTAGGCTCTATTAAAGTATCACCCAAAGCAATATCAAATTTAGTATAGTTGATATTGTGCAAGAACATATTGATACGGCACAAGTTATATGTCGTGATGTTAATTTCTTGACCATAAAAACCTTGTTTAACATTATCCGCAGATTTTAATTCTTTGGCAAATCTAAGCAATAATGAGCCTGAACCACAGGCAGGGTCATATACTTTATTAACTTCCTTTTTCCCAACCAAAACAATTTTGGCTAATAGCTCAGATACTTCTTGAGGTGTAAAAAATTCGCCACCTTTTTTGCCAGCCGTACTTGCATACATTTTCATCAAGTATTCATAAGCATCGCCAAATAAATCAATCGTATTGTCTGTAAAATGACCTAAATTAAGTTTAGCTATACTCTCTAATATAGTGGTCAAGGTCTTATTTCTTTGTTCGACAGTACTACCAATGTATTTGCTATTAACATCAACATCATCAAACAAGCCTTCTAATTGCTCTTCGCTTTCCGTTCCTTTAGCAGATGCTTCAATATTCTTAAATACTTTATTTAAAGTTTCGTTTAAGTTTGAATCGTTTTTAGCTCTCTTTTGAACATTACAAAATAGTTCGCTTGGTAAGATAAAGAAACCTTTAGAAGAAATCGTCAAATTTCTTGCAGATTCAGCATTATCATCGGTTTCTTTCGAATAATCATAATCAGAAATACCGCTTTCGCTTTGTAGTTTGTTAATATAAGCGGTAATATTTTCTGAAATAAATCTGTAGAACAATATACCTAATACATAGGACTTAAAATCCCAAGCAGATACATTACCGCCGTGAACTAAATCACAAGCCATTTTCCAAATAACTCTGTGAAGTTCGTCTTTTTCATCTTGTCTTGCCATCTTTTTATCCTTTAAATATTAATTGTTATAATTTATTATTCTAACATTTAAAAATAGTTAAAATAGATTAGCTCACATAATAATTCCATTCCCTTGAGGGGGAAATTTACCTTATATGAAGTTATCCCAAATGTTCCGCATGGATTTATTGCTTAAGCAATAATGGTATAACACACCCAATAAATTATTGTATATCCGACTAATAAAGTTTGCTCCGAAGTCAAGAATACACGGACTTTCATGCGTATTTGCAATTCGGTCTAACAAGGCTTCATCTCCATCAGTAGTCGCACAATATAAAAAGTCCCAATGATGACAATTTGAGAGAATATCCATCATAATTTTCATATTCAGTTCAGAATAAACCGTGCTGGCATTCTCCTGTGTATTTGTCCAAATAAAGACTAAAGTCCTTTTTGAACGGTCTTGCTTTGGAAATAATCTGTTACGCATAAAAACATGCTTAAACGTCAGCCCCATGGCATCCAAAAAGGCTGTATTCCCGCTCGGACGATAATCTCTCCAACGCATCGGTTGAACATCATTAATCTGTAGTCCGTCATGCAAAAGTTTAATTTTATCATTGTATAACGCAGTCGTAATCCGCAGATTAAGGTTCTTTTGTTGGAGTTTTTCAATCATCGAATTAAAATTTCGGATTGTACGTTCTCTGAAATTTACGGATTTCTCACTATGGTCTAATAAAAATACGATTTCTGTAATACTTGAATTTTTTTTCATTTTAATTTCCTTTCATTAACAAATTTTGAGTACACGAATATAGAAAGGGGAAATGAGAGTCCGCCCCTCTATAATATTCAAATTTTGTTGTTAACGAGTGCTTTTAGTATTAATAAATCTATGTATAAAAGTCTTTTACCTGAATAAAGTTTCTCTTTCTTTCATAAGATTATTTAGTTTATCTTCAATTTCCTTATATTTATCGGCAATTTCCGTTTGTTTGCTTATATCAGGTAGTGGAATGCGTAATTCTTTCAAATTTTCCGCACTGATAAGCGGTTGTCTGGCTCCGACTGCAATTTGCGTCAGATGTTTCTCTCCCTCACTACTTTCCAAAAAGGCTTTAATGTAATAGGGGGTTGTTTTAGTTGTATCCAATGTGATAATCAAAAGATTACCTGAAACTAAAATTTTTTCGTCTCCGATATTTTCCGCAACGGCAATCTTGAGCGGTTGAATAAAACGCGAAATAACAAGTTGACCGTTTTTAAGACAATATTTTTCCTGATGTTTCTTGGAAATTTCTTTCAAAAACGGTAAATCAGAGATAATTCTTCCGTTTTGAATACTTTTCTGAGCCAAATATCTGTAATTAGTCTTTTCTGTAGCCATCATTTCATCAAGTTGATCGGATGTACAAGAAATTCCTCTGGATATATCTTTGATAACTTCTGAAAAAGTATTCTCATCAGTAAACGAATATAAATAAGTTGTCGGACATAAAATAGTGTTATGAGCCTTTATTTCGTCATAACTGACACTCTTAGCAATATCAGAATCTTCGCTCTGGTTAATAAGAGATAATATTGTTTTGATATTTTCTTCAGACAAAATATTGATTCCGCGTCCGGTAGTATAAATATGAGTAGCATCAATCATGCGGACACATTGATTATTTTGACTGAGAATAACTAAAGCTAACTTAACCGTTAAATATGGAAATAATTTTTGCGGAAGCTCAATGACCGTCTCAATCAAATTATTTTTTAAGAAATAATTTCTCAAATTTCTATCTGCAAACCCGGTTACTTGCCCTAAACTCATAATTCCGACTTGTTTGATTCCGCTGGCTAAAATGTAATTTAGCATAGATTCCAATTGTGGCGAAAGTGCAGGCGCATTTTCTTCATCATTATTTAAGGATTCATCAGAAGGAGTGAAATCATCAAAATTTTCCGTATCAAGAATTTTATTGCGAATATAATTTGTAACAGAATAGCTGACACGATTACTTGTTCCGAAATTACAAGAAGGGATATTTCCGTTCAATGAGGCACGTAACAAATAATTTTGCTCCGGAGATAGGTTGGCGTAATTAAGTCCCATAACGGCACATGAAATTTCAAGCAGAGAATCAGGAACACCGTGAAGCGTATCACCAATTCCAAAATCATCATCTAAAATAAGATTTTTAAAATCATTAGCCGTATAGTTTTTTGCCAAACGTAGCAATTCATTCCAAACTTTTGTATCAAAATTATGCTCAAAGACCTCAGACAAAACATCATCTTGACTCAAGTAGCGTTTTATGTTACTCAAATTATTGATGTCAGAGCGAGAAGCAATTAAGAAAAGACAATAGCAATATAAATTCAGATTTTCTTTTTCAAATCCGAATTTATCTGCAACTTTATAAAAGTCTTTTTTTATATTTTCAATTTGATCTGTCATCATAAAGAATCCCTTTAGTGTTTTGCTGTACTAATGGATATAAAACAAAAATAATAAAAGTCAACATATTTTTTTTGGTTTATTTTACACCAAAAATAAAACTAAATAAAAACAATATGTTAAATGTAATGCTTACAAAAATTTAAAGATTCTTCTTGATTTTAAAATTTTAAAGGCTAGGGTTCGACTCACAAATTTTATAGGAGACGAAACATGCTTGGTGCATCAATAGGTGATATTGCCGGATCTCGTTTTGAGTGGGATAATATCAAAGTTAAAGAGTTTGAATTTTTTAGCCGTTGGACAAGTTTTACTGATGATACAGTCATGACGGTAGCTGTCGCAAAAGCCTTATTAGAAAGCCGACCAAATTATCAAAACTTATCTGAAAATGTCATAAAATATATGCAAGAGTTCGGATGTAAATACACACATCGCGGTTATGGAAGTCATTTCGGTCAGTGGTTACATACCCCGAATCCTCAACCATATAACAGTTGGGGAAATGGAGCTGCCATGCGTGTGAGTGCTTGCGGATTTATCGGTAAAGATATGGATGAAGTCAAAGAACTGTCTCGTATTGTAACAGAGGTTTCTCATAATCATCCGGAAGGATTGAAAGGAGCAGAGGCTGTTGCAACCGCAATATACTTAGCTCGTACAGGTCATTCCAAAGAGGCAATTCGAGGCTTTGTAGAGAAATACTACTATAATCTTGATTTTACCCTAGATGAAATCAGACCGAGTTATCATTTTGATGTATCTTGTCAGGGAAGCGTTCCGCAAGCTATAGAAGCATTTTTAGAAGCGGATACGTTTGAAGATGCTATTCGTAATGCTATTTCCATCGGTGGAGACAGTGACACCATTGCTGCAATTACCGGAGGCATAGCTGAAGCTTATTTCGGTATCCCGGAAGAAATGAAAATAAAAGCCAAAACATATATGGATGAAGATATGATAAAGATCATTGATGAGTTTTATGCTACAATCCAAGATCGAACTTTGGATCGCTTTATTTATGCTCAGTCTAAAAACTATGCCGAAGCCTTAGAAGAGATAGAAGAGGGACATAAACAAACCCATTGGATTTGGTATGTTTTTCCGCAAGTCGTTGGTTTAGGAAGAAGTGAAACCGCTAATTTCTATAGTATCAGAAGCAAAGAAGAGGGAAGAGCTTATCTTAAAAATTCGTTATTAGGTCCGAGGTTACGCAAAATTACGCATGCCTTGCTCAAACATAAAGATGAGAATATTGAAAATATCATGGGCACGATAGATGCCATGAAGTTAAAATCATGTATGACACTTTTTGACGCACTCTCTCCAAACGATATTTTCGCCGAAGTCCTTTCCACCTTCTACCAAAACCAAAGATGTCAAAAGACTTTAGAATTTCTTGAGAAATAAAAAAACAACTTTCTGTCATCAACGCCACGAAGTAGCTTATAAATATCAATGAGGAAAAATGAGATTCATATTATAATAAGATATATAAAGGTATTAAGAAAATTGTTTTTCTCAATAATTGAGTTGCATTTTTATATAGAAAATAATAAACTTACCCATAGTTGAGGTGTAAAAATGATAAATGATTATTTAGGTAACATGCAAAATGCATTGTTTGAATTAAAAATTAATCTAACTAAGTGGTTGGAAGAAAAATTATCTCATATAGATGAACATTATTGGGATAATTTGGTTGTGCCTAAATTATCTTACTCTCAGACACTCAATATTGAACATTATAATATAAAATGTATGGAGAATTTAGATTTATCTTGTATCTTAAGAATTTTTGATAAAAATTGGTATGAGTTAACTTTCAGATATAACATAAAATCAGAGACAAGAATTTATTTAAAAAGATTACAAAGCATAAGAAATAAGTATGCTCATATTTCATCACAATTATCTATATCTGAAGTTCAAAATGATTTCGATACACTGAAAAAATTTCTCATCTGCTTAAAAATAGGAGAAAATTTACTAGAAGATATAGATAAATATAATAAAGAATATATTCCAATAATTGAACAAAATCCGATTGAAATAGTTAAAAAAGAAGAAAATACTCCCATCGAAAATGAAATAATTAAGATTCAAGATATTGTAGAAATTAATGCAATACAAGGAAAAAATGGGGTTGTTTTAGGAATATCAAATGATGAATATTCGGTTTTTGTAGATAATGAAATAAAGACATTTTATAAAGGTCAAATTTCAAAAGCTCAAAAGAAAGAAAATCCGTTTATCAAATTATCTTTGGTTAGAAATTATTTATCATCATATATTATCAGACATCCAACCACATCAAGTTTATATTCTCTTAATGCTGCGAGAATTAACCTTATACCATATCAGTTTAAACCAGTTATGAAAATAATTAAATCAGATCAGCCGAGATTGTTAATAGCGGATAGTGTAGGTATAGGTAAAACAATCGAAGCTGGATTAATTTTGAGAGAATTACAAGTACGGAATAATACTAAATCAGTTTTAATTATTTGCCCTAAGCCATTAGTTTCCGAAAAGAAATGGGAACAAGAAATGAAAAGGTTTGATGAAAATTTTGAGGCGCTAGATTCTAGATCATTAAAATATTGCATCGAAGAAACAGATTTAGAGGGGGAGTGGCCAGAAAAGTACCAAAAAGTAATACTTCCATATTCTATATGTGATAATGAAATGTTAAAAAACTTAGAGAAACTAAAACCATTTCCAAAATTTGATTTAATAATTGTTGATGAAGCACACCATATCAGAAATCAACAATCTATACGGCATCAAATTGTTCAAAAGTTTACAGAAAGTGCTGAAGCGGTAGTTTTCCTTACTGCTACTCCTATACAGTTGGGAAATAATGATTTGTACGCACTATTACATCTATTAAGACCAGATTTAATTGTAGATGAAGATACATTCAATATTATTCATACTCCCAATAAATATATAACACAAGCAGTACAAGAAGTTCGTAATAAGAATTTTAAAGAAGCTTTAGATACATTATATGGGGCAGCAAGAACAGCAGGCGGAAAATTTATTTATGAACGACCTGAATATAAGGAAATTACAGATAGATTAAAAAATCAAAAGCCAACAAAAGAAAATATAGTAGAATTATCTGATTCAATATCAAAATTACATACATTCAATGGTTTAATCAATAGAACACTTAGAAAAGAGATTTCATCTGATTTTTGCATAAGAAAACCTGAAACTGTAAGAACAAAATTAACAAAAGATGAAAAATATGTATTTGATAATTTAAGAAAATTAAAAGCAGAAATGCTGTCCAATATTAATGGAATAAAAAATGTAAATTTTGTTATGACAACATTGGAAAGACAAGCAGCAAGTTGTATCCATGGTTTAGTACCTTTAATCAATGATATACTAAATAAAACTTTAATTATAGAAAGTATGGAAAACTATAATGATGAAGATGATAATATTTCAGAAATAGATGACGAGATATTAAATGAGTATAGAAACAAGATTAAGATTTTTGTCGAAGAAGCAAATAAGCTGAGCCCTATAGATCCAAAATTTGAAAATTTCTATACAATAATTAAAGAAAAACAAAGTTTGGAAAATAAAAAAGTCATAGTCTTTAGCACATTTAGACACACACTAAAGTATTTATACAATAAATTAGATGAAAAAAATATTCGAGTAGGAATTATTCATGGTGGAATTAATGACGATGAAAGATTAAAAATCAGAGAAAAGTTTGAAAAGAATAGCGACGACAAAGAAGCATTGGATGTCTTACTATTCTCTGAAGTGGGATGTGAGGGATTAGACTATCAGTTTTGCGATACTATGATAAATTATGATTTACCATGGAACCCAATGAAAATAGAACAAAGAATAGGAAGAATAGATCGTTTTGGACAGAAGAGCGAAGCCGTTGCAATATACAATATGATAGTAGAAGATACTATAGACGCACATATTTATGATAGATGTTTGAATAGAATTAAAATTTTTGAACAAAGTATCGGTGATTGTGATGAAATATTAGGAGATATTCATAATGCCATTTGTAAAGTATGCTTAAGTACAACGTTATCAGATGAACAGAAAAAGCAAAAGTTAGAAAAAATAGGGGAAAATGAATATCTAAATATTATTCAACAAAGAGAATTAGAAAAACAACAATCTGCATTATTTACAATTCCTAGCAAAATCTCAAGTATGGCAGAGTTTGAAAGTTTTGAAAATTATTGGACATCTCCAATAGCATTAGAGTATCTGGTTTCATCTTATTTGAAGGAAAAAGTATCAACTTCGTTTACAGGATTAGATACTAAAAGAACTTTAAGACTATCAAAAGATGATAGAAATAAATTATTTGAAGAGTATTTAAAATTAGAAACGAGAAAAGGAAAAATATATAAAGATTGGGAAAAATATTTAAAAGGTGATGAACAATATTGCTCTTTTACTTTTGATATAGAAGAAGCTAGTAAAAATAGAGATATACAATTTATAATGCCATTGCATCCGTTAGTGCTAATGGCAGCTAAATATTTTAGAGCTGAAATGCCAATAACTACAGCTCTACAAATTGTAGATACATCAATTCCTGAAGGAATATATCCATTTCTGATATATTCGTGGGAATATATAGGAAAAAATCCTAACGTAAAACTTAAAACTGTCTGCACAAATGATATAGTTGCTCATAATATATTAAATTTTATCGAAATTGGAGCAGAAATAAATATAAATAAAGAAGAAAATAAAGATATTGAGTTTTTAAGAGACCTCATGCATAAGCAATGGGAAGATGAAATAAAAGAATATAAATTAAAAGTTCAACAACAAATTAATTACCAAATAAATAGTTTGAAAGTTTCTTCTGAAGCTAGAAAAAATGTTGCAAGCAGAAACAATTTAGTAAATATAAGAGAGAAAATGATAATAAATATTGAACGAGATACTAACGAAAAAATATTAAAATTGGAAGAACAAGCGAAAAATGCGGATATATTATCCAAGCAAATATTATCAGGTATGATAAAAATAGTACACTAACAAGGGGATAATTCTATGAGTTGTGACGAAAAAATATTTGAAGAATTATGTTTAAATAGAAAAAATTGGGTGGAGAGCTCAAAGGTTAATGGTTTCTATGCAGGTATATTGAAATTACTAACTGAAATGTATCCAGATAAAGCTCACTTTGTTTATGAATTATTACAGAATGCCGAGGATGCAAAAGCTACGTCAGTGAATTTTATACTACATGAAGATTGTCTAGAATTCATACATAATGGTTCAAGATTATTTAATATAAAAGATATTGATGCAATTACAAATATTGCTAACACTACAAAAAATAAAAATGAAGATCACTCAATAGGAAAATTCGGAGTAGGATTTAAAGCCGTTTTTGAATATACATCAAATCCAAGAATTTATTCTGGAGAATGGAATTTTGAAATAAATGACTTAGTCGTACCAACAAAAATACATCCGTTGCCAAATCAAGATAACAACAAAACATATTTCATTTTGCCATTTAACAATGGTAAAATGAAATCATATGAAGAAATAAAAATTGGATTATCTAAATTACCATTAGAAACATTATTATTTTTGAACAATATAAAAGAATTAAATTGGGAGTGTGGAGAGGAAAAACATAAAATATATAAAGAGGAAAAGAATCACAATATATCACTATATGTTGATGCAGAGATAAGACCTCGTTCACAATATTTGAAATTTTCTAAAAATAATATAAAATTAAAAAAATCAGATGGAAATATGATAGATATATCTGTAGCATTGGCATATAAATTAAGTTCGAATATTGTAGTGCCAATAGAATCACATGAAAAGAATGTATTTATATATTTTCCAGCAGAAAAAGAAAATTCTAAATTACGTTTTTTAATCAATGCACCATTTGATTCTGATGTATCTAGGGCTAGTACACGAGATACAGAAGATAATCTAAAATTAATTCATGAAATAGCCGAATTGCAAGCAGAAACTATGCAATTTTTAAAATGTAATGGATATTTAACAACAGAGTTTCTCGGAATATTACCAAATTCAAAAGATTGCTTATCCGATATGTATTCAGTTTTTCACTCTAGGATTTTAGAAACGTTTAAAAATGAAGATTATACACCTACTATGTCTGGGAATTTTCTTCCGGCAAAAAAACTATATAAAGGTGGCCAAATGTACCCAAATGGTCCACATATGTCCGAATTTATTAGCAATAATGATTTAGCGCTTATGATGATGCTTGAAGATGAAACAGATAAAAAAATAGATTTATGGGTACAAAATGCACGACAAAATAATTCTTCTGCTGATTTTTTCTTGCAAGATTTAAATATTCCCGTATTTAAAAATGATGAATTAATAAAGTGGCTACAATCGGCAGAAAATAATACTAATAAATTTTCAATATGGGAAAATTTAATAAATAAAAAAACACCAGAGAATTTAGCAAAAATGTATCTGATGTTTTCTGAAAATAAGGTAAGTTATAAGATAAAATATGAAATTAATAAAATCCCGCTATTTCGTTGTATGGACGGAAAAATGTATTCATTTGATGATCGTATCTATACACTTCAAGATTATGACAACTTAAATAATATTTCAAATAATCATCACATTATAGATAATAAAACATTTGGCTCTAAAAGGCAGAAAGAAAAAATAAAAGATTATTTTTATGAGTATTTAAATATAGAGGATTTTTCCCAAAAATCATTATGCAAAGAAATGTTAGAGAAATATAAAGTAAAAGATAATACTACGGATGAAATAAGTTTGGATGAACATATGCAAGATATAAAACTATTAATTCAAACATATAAGGAGAATAATATAGAAATAAAAAGAGAATTAGAAAATAAGAGATTTGTATTAAATAGTGAAAATGAGTATTGTGAAGCTTCAAATATGTATTTAGATGATAGATACGGAAATATAAGTCCAAATATAAGTAAGATGATGAATGATGTAAGCAGTATATTGAAACTATCGAAAATAAGTATTGAATATAAAAATTATTTAAAGTCAGATGAAATCAAAGTTTTTGTGGAGATTTTAACAGAGTTAAAGGCTAAAAAACAGTTATGGATGGTTAAATCTATGTGTGAAAAAAATCCAAATTACTATGAGAAATTATGCAGTTACAGAAATAAATCTTACACAGGAATAGATGAAGATTATGATATATATAAATTAGAAGATATTATAGAAAGAGTAGATTTGCTTCCCAAAGTTTCAAGACTGATATGGATATCAATTTTACAAAAAATATTTACCCCTAATACAACAACAGCTATATATAAAGCAAATCAACAAGATATAAGACATACATGTCCTTCTAAATACGTAAGTATACTGGCAAAAAATAAATGGATATTAAATAAGAATGGAATTTTATGCAAACCAGAAGACATATCATTTGAAAATCTTCCAGATAATTGGAATAGACCAGAAGAAGGGTATAATCATCCTATATTAAAAGCGATTAAGTTTGGTCTGCATAATCAAAAATTAAAAGAAATAAAATTAGAGGAAGATAATATAGCACATCAAGCAGGATTTAAAAATCACGAAGCGGCAGTCAAAGCTAAACAATTATATGAAATAGCAGAACAATCTGGTAAGAGTGAAGAAGAGATAAAAGAGTTCTTGCAGCCTAGAAAGAATTGTAATCATCTGCCAGAATCATCTTCGAATAATCTAGAGAGAAGACAAAGTAAAATATCGGATAATTATAATGAAGCAGAAAATCAAACATATGAAATACGAGAAAGAAGTATTCGTGTTTCTAATAAAAATAAATCAGATATTACAGAGTATTTGGAAAAAGAGTACACTAATGATGATGGAGAAATGTATTGTCAATTGTGCGGAAAGATAATGCCATTTAAGAAAAAAAATGGGAAGTACTATTTTGAAGCTACTCAAATCTTTACGAAAATGGATAAGGAGAATAAAAATCAATATTTAGCTCTTTGCCCGAATTGTGCAGCAGAATACGATGAATGGGTAAGAAAAGATGAAAACAAAAGTAAAGAGCTGAAAGATATAATAAAAGCACGTAATTATCAAGAACAAGAAACACATGTGGAGATAAATTTTTATATGAATAATACTGCTAAATTTTTGCGATTTACAGGAAAACATTATTTAGATTTGAGTACGATATTAGGAATTAATAGAACTAATTTAGAAAATGAAAAATCAGAAAATAAATTTAATAAGATATGTGATATATCCAATACTAAAAAAGGAGATACAGTATATTCTGAAACGTTTGGAGAAGGTGTAGTAGAAGATATTTTAGGTGAAAAAATAGTACAAGTTAAATTTAGTTCGACAATAAAAAAGATGTCAATTGAGTATTTAAAAAAGAAATAATATATACGAAATACCGCGTTTCTGCGAGCTATACAAAATAAATATTTCATAGAAATATATACCGAACGCAATTTATACATCAGATATTTTTAATGTTCCATCTGTATTAAATTCAAAGATCCGATAAATATTATTATGCGTACATGCCTGATAATATCTTTGGTAATAATAGGTTTTTTGAAATTTTGATAAAAATTCTTCACCTATATAGTAATTGACCAGTCTATCTGAGTAAGGTTTCGTAAGATAAAAAATTTTTTGAGATATTGGTCTATATCTTAGAAGAATCGGGAAAGGATCAATTAAAATACGGATAATAGATACAAGTCTAATTGCTTGTTCTAAATATTTTGTAAAATAAAGAATAGGTTCACATTGTTTTTTATCAGGAAAAATACATTGATGATTCATAATCGTATATAAATAAAAAAAACCTTGTTTATGTATTATTTTATTCATTGTATTACTTAGTGAACGTAAATCTTTGAAGAATTCTGGTATTTTTTTATAAATTTCTTGGCAGATTTTTCCCTTATTTTTTAATTCGTTAAGCATAGATCCTTCGGTAGGAAAATTTTTCTGATCCCACCATGCAGATATTTTCTCACTTTTATCTTTGTTAGGAATATCTACAAAATAGAAGATGAGGATAGATAATTCAATTGCTTGTCTCATAGAATAAAAGGCACAATCAAAATATCCTGCTTCAAAAACTTTAATAGAATTGATTAAAAGCTGAGCCCATTCGTGTAGAAATTCATTATAAGCATAAGTTGAAGATTGTTCAAAAAAAGTGCTTTCTATAGAAATAATATCTTTTATATATAGGTCTCTATCTTTTACTAATCTAGGCTTTACATAAGGTCTATTCTCATTTTCGTATAATGTATAATTCATATTTTTATCCTAAAATTGAAATAATGAAATATATTATCTAATTAACAAAACTTTATTTAAAGTAAATACGAATCTTAGTTTATGAAAATATCGCAGCGGAAGAAGAATTGTCTATCTTAATAGTTAGAAACAATAAAATATTTAGGAAACTTTGGAGAAAATAAGTCAAATTTTAACAAGTTGAAAATTATTCAAAGGAATATATACTTCGCATGATTGGATATCCTAAATTATAGTACAGAATAATATTAACCTCATGTCATCAACGACAAGAAGTTAACTCATTCCGCAGACATAATATCCTTTTCCGCCGAGTTTAAAATTCCACCACTGGAAAACGATTTTTGAAAATGTGATAAATTATATATAAGGGGCTTTTTGCCTATCCCGAGGGAGTTTAAACAAGCCCGAAAGAATATAATTTCATCCCCGGAGAATAACTAACCCCAAACAAGCGCGATGGATAAAAATACATTCGGAGTTTATCTCGGTGGACGAGGGGATATTTTCGAACTTTTATAAGCCTTTGAGATTACTGGGAAAAAATAAATTAGTTCGGAAATTTCTCCCGAAAGGGCGTTTTATCAAAACATATTTCCGAACCAGTATAAGTGCTTGATTTACAATAAAAAAACCGCCTTTTTAGGCGGTCTGTCTTGTGTGGCTGGGGCGGCTGGATTCGAAATTTCCCCATATTTAACCTTGTTTTAAGTAAAATCATAAACTTATCTAATTTCTTGCTGGGGTGTAATCCCAAAAGTTATTAGCAGTTTTATTAGCACTGCTAATACGTTAAATGAGCCGAAAGCCAATGTCAACAAGGCTTTTAAGGTATTTGTGGAAGCTTTAATAAACTTGAACAGTCAAGTTTTACTTGATAGTTCAATTCTGTTATTGCCACTGTTTTCCCAACCAGCACGATAGTGCTTTTATAATTTATGCATAGTTTATCATATTTACCAAAAGATGTTGGCAAAATCGAAAAAATAATGTTGATTTAATGTTTGTTTAATGTTAGTTTAATGTATATTTAACGTTGGAGTAAGATAATGAGCTACAATCCCAAATATACAGTTACCGCCCAAATGCTGACTAATTTAGGCAAAATTGAACTAATAAAACAAAGCTTTGATAGTAAGCCCATATCACCGCAATTATTACATTCTTTGCGAGAAACCGCTAAGGTTAATTCGGTGCATTATTCCACTAAAATAGAAGGTAACCAACTAACTATTAACGAGGTTGCTAACCATATTCAAAAAAAGAATATTCCAGCCAAAACTCACGATGAAAATGAAGTAAAGGCTTATTATCAAGCTTGGAATAAAGTTGAACAAGCTCTGTTACAACATCAAGAGTTTAGTGAAGATTTAATAAAATCAATTCATACAGCGGTGGAAGGTTCAAAAAAGGAAGTTCCATATCGTACGTGTCAAAATGCAATATATGACAGTGAGAGTGGGGCTAAAATTTATTTACCACCAGAGTTTACCGATGTTCCAGAGTTGATGAAGGATTTGTGTGATTGGGTTAAGCACTCACAAGATTTACCAGTGCCGATAATTGCAGGGGTTGTACATTATCAATTTGTAACAATTCACCCATATTTAGACGGTAACGGAAGAACTGCAAGGCTTTTAACGAGTTTTATTATGCAATCGGGCGGTTATGGTCTAAAAGGCATTTATTCGTTGGAAGAATATTATGCTCAAAATTTGATGGCTTATTACGATGCCATTCAAACTCATCCTCATCATAATTATTACTATGGCAGAAATGAAGCTGATATTACATCTTGGCTTGAGTATTTTATTTCTGGTGTCGCAGAGGCTTTTAGTAAAGTTGACCAACAAGCCACAAAGCAGTTACAACGAGGATTTGAGATTGATAAGAGTTCTGTAATTCGGGAACTTGATATTAAGCAACGTAAAATTTTGAACTTATTTGTGGAATTTAAGCAAATTGAGAGTAAACAAGTAGCGGAAGTATTGCAAATTTCATCACAATCAGCACGAGCAATAATTCGTAAATGGTGTGAGGAAGGATTTTTACAAATAGCTAATGATGCCAAAAAATCACGAACTTATGGCTTGGCTGACAAATACGAAAGCCTTTTGCAAACCGAAAATTAATGGGCATCTTTCAAAAATTTTGTTACCTTTTTGATATAATTCAAAGTATCAAGAGAAACGACGTTATTTTCTTTTAAGCTTTCTCTTTTAGCTTTTAATCGTTCAATAAGATAGATAATTAATTTATCAATATTGACTATATTGTGATGATATGTTGCTCCATTTTCAATCAAGTACTCAGCAATTTCTACATTTTCAAAAATCATAGAATGAGACAGAGGGGTTTTGCCACGAGAGTTCATCTCATTAATATTTAGATGCTGTTCTTTCAACAAATAAGCGGTCTTATCCATATATCCTTCAGAAGCGGCTAAATGCAAAATAGAAGTATTACTAAACTTTGTATCTTTAAAATTAACATCAGCCCCATTATCAACTAAAAATTTTAGGACTTTAATATCGGGATTAAAAATTGCATAAAAAATAGCATTTCTTCCCCAAATATCTTTAGTATTAATATCATAACCAACTTTAAGATATTCTTTTATCTTGTTGATTTTACCTTTTAAAACAAATTGATGAAAAGGGAGATAAGAGTCGTTTGATTGTTTGACTTTTTCATAAGTTATAAAATTTTTAGTAATTTTATTATCTAAATTTAGCAATTTTTGTAATGTCGTATTGGTAATTTTATTCTCCTTGGGGTAAATTTGAGCGAGGTGTTTTACCTTTTCTTCTTCAGTCCAAATTTTTTCAGATCCATAATCAAAAGAATAAATCTGTTTGAAAAAGGTTTGGTTAGAGATGTTTTGCTCACCAAAATTTATATTATCTAATGGCTCACATTCACCAGACAAGCAATCATAAAACAAAATTTGTTGAGTACTTGTAGGAACAATAAGAGCATAAGAGATCGTATTTCGAATATAAACTTTGGCTAACAGAATTTTTGAACCCAAAGATAGATGCTTTTTTATATGTTCTAAGAGCTTGTTTAGGTTTTTATCCGAGCGATGATTAAAACGATAAAAGTCAAACGTAAATTTTCCTCTCAAAAATAGTAAGGAATAAAACATAACAAATTCAAGAATTTCATTGTTATGTCTATCTTTAAATAGAGTAGATAATTTGTTATCTTCGGCAAGGTTTCTGATAATAAAATCAAGTAGTTCTTCGGCTGTAATCTTATGGTCAAAAGCTTCTAATATGTTAAGAGCATTAATAACCGCATAAAGGGCATCAAAGTGGTCTAAATTTCCTTTTTGATATATACTGACGCATAAATTCATTATTTTCTCCTTTAAGATATAGCTTATATATAACACAAAGATACGACAAAATTTGTCGTATAGAATAAGCACAAAGTATGAAAATAAATTTTGATATTAGGTTGAGTACGACATATTTTGACGTATTGATAGTTTATTATAAGTAAATAAGAACGGAAACAATGTCAAGTTATAATGGTGAAGAATGTAAGCTATAAAGAGGCTTTTTTATCGTCTAAGAGAACATTAAGTTTGACGCCAAGATAATCGGCAATGATGATAATTGTTCTTAAAGATGGTGTTTGAGTTTGGTTTTCAATATATAAGATTGAACTTTTACTCATACCAATATCTTTAGCCATTTTATATTGGCTAATACCTTGATTTATCCGCTCTTTTGTTAAGGCAGATACAATATTGTTACAAATGATTTGAGCATCTCTTTTATTCATAGCGTAACTATATATCACTTGACTAAATAGCGTTAGTTCTGTATACAGAACTATGGAATAAATATTTTATTAGGAGGTATGTATAATGCATAAATTTTTCAAGGATAAAAGAGTAACTGAATATTTGCAGAATAAGTCAATATTTGAAATTTGCTCACTTAAAGAAGATAACAGTAGTCGCTTGTTGGCTTGGTTATTAAATCCTAATGAATATCACGGCTTAGGTAATAAATTTGCATTACATATCCTTAAAAAATTCAAAAAAATTAAAGTCTATAACAATAAAGGAGAACTTTGTACAGACTTTAAGATTAGCGACAATCTATTTAAAAATGCTTTCGTTACAACAGAATATACTGTGCAACAAAATAAAAATGTCAAAGGTCGAATTGATGTTTTAGCTATCGATTTAGAAAATAATATATGTCTCGTCATCGAAAATAAATATGGCTCTTTTGAACACGACCAACAATGTAAAAAATATATGCAATCATTAGATAAGCTTGCAAAAAACAATTCTGAACTTAAATTTATTTATGTTTTCTTGGATTTGCTTGGAAACACATCAGCTTGTGATGCATATAATAACTTGGATTATGAAGATATATTAACATTTAAGAATGCTAAAGATAATGAACTGGTATCACGTATATTTGAAAGTTGGGAATTAGATATAAATGGTAAAGAAGATGATGAAAAGACCATAAAAGAGTTGGCTGATGAATATGGTGCTGTTCTTGAAGGTTTTGATTTTGATAGCACGATTGATGATTATTTCAGAAGTGGTACTAAAGAGGGGCTTTATGCGAGTACATACGGTGACATTATCGGTGAGATATTGAATTTCTATAAGCACCAAAGTAAAGTTTATGAAGTTAGATACAGTGAAGAATTTAAGAATTTCATTGAAAATAATAAACTTGAGTTTTGGGAAGATGATTATAGAAGAAAAGGAGTATTAAACTTCTCTTATAATTGGGCTTGTAATGAAAATGATAATGATAAATGGGCAGTATATGGCTGTATTTATAAAGAAAAAGGAAAATATGAGTTTACCATTCAATATTATGCTCCCCGAGAAGATGTCTTACACAAAAAGTTAGAATCTGTCTTAAAAGGTAAAGAACAAACTTCTGAAGAATGTGGAAGTTCAAAAAATGTTGAAGAATTGTTTGATAAAGAATATGTAGAAAAATTCAAAGAATATATGGAAGAAGCTCGAAAGATGATAGAAAAATAGTAAATTTCTATAACAAGGAACAAGTACAAAGTGGTGGGATTTTCCATCACTTTGGTTTATAAGGAAAAAGAAAATGACAATACCATACGAGTTTAAAGATATAGTTGAAAATGAAAATCTAGATATATCAATGAATTTCCAATATCAGAACAGACTTGGAAAAGTATATTCTTATAACTTATATCCTCTGTGGAATTGTGGAGTGTCAGTATTGGGGATTACGACACATACATTTAGTCACGATCCTTTTTTAGTTTGGTATGATAATAATCAAACCAATTATACACCTCTGCCATATGAAAAATGGAAGATTTGGACATCAATCATCAACCAGATGGTAAATAAAAAGGCTAAGCTCTCAGAACTTGGTTGTAGTCCTTTTTATTGTTTACCCGACGGACATTTACTTGAAAATGGTAAATTGATAAGTAGTCTGCGAGATAAATTATATAATTTGAAAAAAGAACTTCCGTTTGAGATTGTCGATATTGCTACCCAAAAACAAAAATATTACTTGGTTTTAGGAACTAACGAAATTGATGGAGCTGAATTTAAGCAGATAATGTTAGAGCTGGCATCTCAATATAATCAGCCGACATTAGTTATGAAAGAGGGGAGTGATAATGAAATTTGCGTTTTGCATATAGCAGAACTCCAAAAAGAACCTCTTGGACAGTTTACCCCCGATAAATTAATAGATTACCTTGAAAATACTGAGAATTACGAGGCTTAACTTGTTACTCGATAACTCAATACAGTTAAACACTATTGATTGCCACCGTTTTCCCGACCAGTACGGTGGTGATTTTATAATTTATGCATAGTTTATCGTATTTTCACTTAATACGCACAAAAAGTGAAAAAATGAACACTAATATTTACGAAAAATACTAAAATTACTGAAAATCTGTAAAAAAAATACAGATTATTGATAAAAGAGTTGATTTTTAGAGAGATAATAGTATATAATCTGAATATAGAAAATATTTTGGCGGAGTTAAGTATGTCTAAAATAAATTTATTAAGACTGGAATTTGAGAATATTTTATCATTTAAAGATGCTCAAGAAGTCTTGTTTACAGCTGAAACAAAATATAATGGTTCTCCTAATAATTATATTAAAAGAGAGAAAGCAATAGGAGAAAATTTGATAACTCCAACAACCGCAATTTATGGAGCCAATGCATCTGGTAAAAGTAATTTTATTGAAATATTTAATATTATCGGCTCATTTTTGGGGAATACTTATAGCAAGTACTATATGGGGCACTATAACCCTTTTTTACTAGCTAATGAAACAGAGAATGCACCATCAAAGGTGTCTATTGATTTTTGTATTGATGATTTTAGGTATGTCTTGGATTTTTCTTTTAATAGAGAAGGTATCATAGCCGAAGAACTTACCGAATATCAATCAGAAGATAAAAAAAATATTTATACAAGGAAAAATGAAAATATAACAAAAATAGATAAAACCTTAGTATCTAAGTTTGATATTGCTTATGTTAAAGATACGATAAGCAAAAGAAATGACTTGTTGGTACTGGATATTTTAGACACTAGAGGAGTCGAGTATTTTCATAACATATTTAGAGGTTTGAAAACTCTTACGGCACATCATAGTAAGGAAAATGAGAAAAACGAATTTTTTACAACATTTGCAAAACAGCTTTATGAAAATGCAGAATTAAAAAAGAAATTTGTGGAATTTATAAAATATGCTGATTTAGGTATTATTGATGTCGATGTTAAACCTCAATACAATATGATGCCATATGTAAATGAAAGACCAAGTATGTTCATCGGAACAGATTCACCTCAAAATAATAGCAATGGTTATGAGCAATTTACTACACCATATAGACCGATAGAAAAAGAAATAATAAAAGACGAAAATGGTAACGAAAAATATTATGTAGATTTTATCCATAAAGGGGTAAACGGAAAACAAGAACTATTACTGATTGAAAGAGAGAGTTTAGGAACAGTACAGTTTGCTAGACTTTTGATGAAGTTTATACCAGCTTTACTAAATGGTGGTGTGTTTATTATAGATGAAATTGAGAATAATTTGCATCCGATGGTATTAGCTAAAATTATTGAAATGTTTAATACTCCAGAGATCAATATCGGTGGGGCTCAATTAATTTTCAGTACACATAACACGTCTATTTTGAAAAATGATGTCTTGCAGAGAGATGAAATCTGGTTTGTTGAGAAAAATGAAGAAGGTTGCTCTGAAATTTATCCGCTGACTGATTTTAATGCTATCAGAAAAGGCTTTAACTATGAAAAAGGTTATTGGGAAGGGCGGTTTGGTGCAATTCCGTATTTAGATGATATTGCTGAATTAGTAAAAGCTCTTTCTGATAAGGACGAAAAAAATGACTAATCATAATTTAAGCCGTAAAAGCCGAAAATACCGTCGTGAAAGAGATGCTGGCAAAATCATCATTTATACCGAAGGAAATGTTACCGAACCAGAGTATTTAAATAACTGGATAGATGAATATGCAAAACAGCACAATATCAATAAGATAAAAGCACATACTAAATTTAAAGTTGAACCATCACACGATAAGTCGGAACCGATGAAAGTGGTGGACAGTCTTATACAAAGTCAGCCTAATTATGAAGATGTTGATAGCTTTTATGCCGTTTTTGATGAAGATGACAGATGTCACAGCGGAAAAGTTAAAACCAATTTCGTAAATGCAATTCAAAAGGCTGAAAAGAATAACATAAAAGTAATATGCTCCAATAGGTCAGTTGAATTATGGGCTTTATTGCATTTTGAAGATGCTAAACCGATTGATGATTGTTCAGATAAGTTAAAAACATATATGCCCGAATATGATGCTAGCCGAAACAAACGGTTTGATGTTGCAAAAATGCTAAAAGATGATAATCAAGAAAAAGCTAAAGAAAGAGCCAAAAAATTAAGAAAATCAAATATAGTTGAAGGGAGAAAATGGTACGACCGCCCATCAACAAATTTTGACGAGCTAATTGAGGCTATGGAAAATAAGATAAAAGTGGAAAATCCACAAAAATGAGCTGTCAAGCATTACTTGACTACTCACTTCTCAACTCACATACTCAAACAACCTTGATTGCTACCGTTTTGCTGACCAGCACGATGGTGATTTTATAATTTACGCATAGTTTATCGTATTTTAAAAGAAAAGTACTATATTTATAAATTTTACTAAATAAAAAAGGTAGAATTGTTAACGCTTTATTATTGCCTTTCTGATACATTAAGATATATTAATATAAAATTAACTTTTTGTTAAGGATTGTGTGATGGCAAAAGCTTCTAAAAAAGATTCAAAATTATCGTATCAAGAAGAATTATGGAATGCAGCGGATAAATTGCGTGCTTCTTCTAATCTAAAAACTACAGAATTTTCAACTCCCGTATTAGGATTAATCTTTTTGAAATATGCAAATTATCGTTTTGATGAAGCAATGAAAACAATAACCCTAAGTAGAGGAAGAAGTGCTGTTAGTGAGAAAGACCGCATTCAAGAAAAAGGAGTTTTATGGCTTCCAGAAGAAGCAAGATATCAATATTTACTAGATTTACCAGAAACTGAAGATGCGAGCAAAGCTGTTAATGATGCAATGAGCCTAATAGAACAACAAAATAAAATATTATTGGGTGTTTTGCCTAAAAATTACCAGAGAATAGGGAACAGTCTGCTAAGAGATTTATTAAAAAAGTTTAATTTAATCCAAATGGATAAAATAGAAGGCGATGCTTTTGGCAAAATTTATGAATATTTTTTGGGTAAATTTGCTAGTGCAGAAGGGCAAAGAGGTGGCGAATTCTTTACGCCAACGTCATTAGTTCGTTTAATTGTTGAAATTCTAAAGCCTATTAAAGGAGCTGTTTATGACCCAGCTTGTGGTAGTGGCGGTATGTTTGTTCAGTCAAGTGAGTTCATCAAAAAGACAATAAAAGACAAAGAACCTAATGATTTAATCCGTATTTATGGTCAAGAAAAGACAGAAGATACTTCAAAATTATGCAAAATGAACTTGGCAGTTCACGGATTAGAAGGTAATGTTGTAACTGCAAACACAATGGAAACAGATGCAACCCAAATATCTCTGGGTAAAGATGAAAACAATAAAGAAATTATAGTGAATACATTGGGTAGAATGGATTTTGTAATGGCAAATCCACCATTTAATGTTTCTGGAGTTGATAAAGAAAAAATCAAGAATGATCCAAGATATAAATTTGGAGGTATGCCTAAAGTCGATAATGCAAACTATTTGTGGATACAATGTTTTTACTCTGCTCTGAATGAAACTGGTCGTGCAGGTTTTGTTATGCCAAACTCTGCAAGCGATGCTAGGCAATCAGAACAAACTATTCGAGAGAAGTTAATTAAAGAAAACGTGATTGATGTTATGGTGGCAGTTGGACCTAATATGTTTCATAACGTTACTTTACCTTGTACTTTGTGGTTTATGGATAAAGCTAAAAAGGAAACAGAACGAAAAGATACGGTATTGTTTTTAGATGTCCGAGATATTTATCATCAAATAGATCGTGCTCATAGAGAATTTACAGATGAACAAATAGAGTTTATTTCGAATATTGTTAAATTATATCGGAAAGAAGATTTATGTTTTGATAATGGAAGCAGAAAACTTATTGAACAATATTTTCCCAATATGCAATATCAAGATGTTAAAGGACTTTGCAAAATCGCAACGATAGAGGAAATTACAAAGCAAGATTATAGCTTGAATTCTGGACGATATGTCGGAACTAAAACAGAAAATGAAGAAGAGTATATTTTTGAAGATAGATTTAGAGAGTTAAATGACAGATTAAAAACATTAAATGATGAAGCTAAAAATTTAGAAGATAAAATATCGCAAAATGTTAATGAAATATTAGGAGAAAAATAATGAAGGAACTAATTTCTTCTATTATAGTAAAAACTCCAAAGAATCAAGCTATTAAAACGAGTGAATACCTTGAAAAAGGAAAGTATCCAGTAATTGACCAAGGAGAAAACTATATTTCAGGATATTCGAATAATGATGAAATGTTATATAATGGAGATATGCCTGTAATTTTATTTGGGGACCATACCAGATGTTTAAAATTAGTAAAAGAACCATTTATTATAGGCGCTGATGGAATTAAAGTATTGGAACCAAATAATAAATATGATAAAATATATTTTTATTATGCAGTTCTAAATGTAATACAAAATCAATTAAAAAATTATGGTTATGAAAGACATTTTAAATATTTGAAACAAGAGAAAATTGAAAGTTATGAAATTGATAAACAAAAAAAGATTGCAAAAGTTCTTTCTAATTATGATGATTTGATTGAAAATAATACAAAACGCATTGATATTTTAGAAGATATGGCAAAAAAACTCTATAAAGAGTGGTTTGTGGATTTTAAATTTCCAGGACACGAAAATATAGAGTTCAAAACTTCTGAGTTAGGTAATATCCCTTCTGATTGGAATGTCTTACATATTGGAGATATTATATCAACCATTGAATCTGGTAGTCGCCCTAAAGGTGGAATAAATCCTAGAGATAATGAAATTCCAAGTATAGGAGCAGAAAATATATTAGGATTAGGAAAATATGATTATTCAAAAGAAAAATATATTTCATTAAAATTCTTTGAAAAAATGAAAAAAGGTAAAATTCAAAATAATGATGTATTGCTGTACAAAGATGGAGCTAAATTAGGTAGAAAGTCTATATTTGGAGATAGTTTTCCATACGAAAAATGTGTAATCAATGAACACGTTTTTATTTTAAGGTGTAATACAAAATGTAGTCAATATTATTTGTATTTTACATTGGATACAAAAGAAAATACGGACAATATTATAAAATTAAATGCAAATGCTGCTCAGCCAGGTATTAACCAAGAACAAGTTAAAGGGTTAAAAATATTGGTAGCACCAATGGAAATTATAAGAGCTTTCGATTTGAAAATTGCGTCTATAGTTTCTCAAATATTTAATCTATGTAAAAAAAATAGAAATTTACAACAAACAAGAGATATGCTCTTACCTCGCTTGATGTCTGGAGAAATAGATGTTGAGGATTTGGAGATTAAGTAAATGAGACTTAGTGCAGAATCAATAGATGTAATTGTGGGTACATTTTTAGGAAATACAGGGTTAACAAATTGTATAAATAAAAGTGAAATAGATATGCTATTGTCTTATGGTGAGATCAAAAGTCAAACATTTGATAATTTTTTTGAGAAATATCCAGAATTATTATCACATCCAAATTTTAAATCGAAATATTTTAAGTTAGAACAGTATCTTAAATTAAATCTTATGAAAATAAATAGAACGCATAAGATTTATGATGTAATAAAAGAATATTTTTCTCAATTGTATAACTATACAAGTGCAGAAGACGAAGTTATCCAAGCTGTAAATGATAAATTAAGTAAAGATAACTACCAGATAGTAAAAATAGAAGAGACAAACGAATATGAAATTTACTCGCTAGATGATTCTATGGTTAATTATGATTGTTTATTTAAAGAAAGCAAATTAGGTAATTACATTCTTATAAATCAGCAAAGTGAAAAGTGTATCAAAAAAATAGAACAAGGTGATTATATGGGGGCAATTACTAATGCTTCTTCTTTATTGGAACAAGTATTGCAAGAAATTATAGATCACAATGGTTTCAACAAAACTATTAAATATGATAGTAAGTTAAAATTATTTATTGATGATGTAATTAAAGCTATGAAATTTAGTGATTATGAAAACAAATTTAAAAAAAATATATATGAAAAATTAAGAAATGGGTTCAGTAATTTAACTGACGGACTTTATGCAATGAGAAATACGATGAGCGATGCGCATAGAGTAAGGAAAGGGTATGAACCTACTCAAAAAGATGCTTTATTAGCTGTTAATACATCTAAGACAATAGCTAATTTTATAGTAGCAGAATATTTTGAAAAATTTGTGGAGAATGCAGATGACTAATGCACTTGGCGAAATACCTTTAGAATTAGAGGCAATGAAAAAAATAGAGAAAGAACTAAAATATGAAGCCATAGATTGCTCTGCAGAAAAATTTGGGGAAGATGCAACACTTGGGCGCCAAACAACAGAAGATCCTATACTCTATTTGCGATTAAAAGAAAATGTGATAAATATCAATAAAAATTTACCAATTGAAGCGATAGATGATGCACTTGGTAAATTATTGGAAAGCAAAGCAAATCTAAATTTGGTTGATGCAAATAAATATTATTACGATTTAATAAAAAATGGAATAAGAGCTAATTTTAAAGATGAAAATGGTATAGAAAAACAAGAAAAAGTAAAAATAATAGATTGGGAACACCCGTTAAATAATGATTTTTTGATTACTAGACAATTTAAGATATCAGGGGAAATGTATAATTGTCGTGCAGATATGGTGTTGTTTGTTAATGGGTTACCTTTGGTATTTATAGAATTAAAAGCCAGCCATAAACATATAGAAAATGCTTATTATGACAATATTAAACACTATTTACGAGAAATACCTCAGATATTTTATTATAATGCATTTATTGTTATATCAAACGGAACTAAAAGTAAGATAGGTTCTATTAATTCACCTTATGAATATTTTGCCGAATGGAAAAAAATTAATGATGAAGGGGAAGAAGGTATAATTTCTTTAGATACGATTATCAAAGGCATATTTGATAAAGAAAAATTACTAGATATTATAGAAAACTTTATTTTATATCAAAAAACAAATAAAGGTTTAATGAAAATTATTGGTAAAAATCATCAGTATTTAGGGGTAAACAGAGGTTATAATAAAATAGTTTCTCCAGAAGTAAGAAAAACTGGTAAATTGGGTGTATTTTGGCATACACAAGGTAGTGGAAAAAGTTTTTCAATGGTATTTTTAGCTCAAAAAGTATTGAGAAAACTGAGAGGCAATTGGACGTTTTTAATAGTCACAGACCGTGATGATTTAGATACCCAGATATATGATAATTTTATTGATACAGGTGCTGTTACCGAAAATAACGTAAGAGCAACTAGCAAAGAAAATCTGAAAAAACTTCTTTCGGAAGATCATAGATATATTTTTACAATGATACAAAAATTTCAAGGATCAGAAAAAATATCAGATCGTAATGATATAATAGTCTTTACTGATGAAGCTCATAGAACACAATATAATCGCTTGGCAATGAGTATGAGAAAAGCATTGCCTAATGCTTGTTTTATGGCATTTACTGGAACACCATTGATGGGTGATGAAGAAAAAACTAAAGATGTATTCGGTACATATACAAGTATCTATAATTTTGAACAATCAATTAAAGACCACGCAACCGTAAGATTATATTACGAAAATCGCAGACCTGATTTACAAATCAAAAATCCAAATATGGAAAAAGAAATTCAAAATCTTATAGATGATGCGGCTCTAACAGAAGAACAAGAAGAAAAATTTGAACGTGAGTACATTAATATATACCAAGCTATAACAAGAGATGATAGATTGGAGAAAGTCGCCGAAGATATAGTGAAACATTTTATGGGTAGGGGATATATGGGAAAAGCAATGTATGTTGCGATTGATAAACCTACAGCCGTTAAAATGTGCGATAAAGTAAAGAAATATTGGGCTCAATATATTGAGAAGTTAGAAAAAAGCCTAGATAAAATTTCAGAAGAAAGAAAAAATATAATAAAAGCCAAGATAAAATATATGAAAGAAACAGATATGACTGTAGTTGTATCTGCTTCACAAAATGAAATTGAATACTGTCAAAAAAGAGGGGCTGATATTGTACCTTATCGTAAACGTATAAATAAAGAAGGTATCAAAACAATTGAAAATCGCTTTAAGGATGAAAATGATCCACTGCGAATAGCTTTTGTATGTTCAATGTGGATTACTGGATTTAATGCAAGATGTGTATCGACAATGTATTTAGACAAGATATTAAAAGAACATACACTAATGCAAACAATAGCTAGGGCAAATAGGGTAGCCAAAGATAAAAATAATGGAATAATAGTTGATTACGTTGGTATTTTCAAAGCATTGCAAAAAGCTCTTGCTATGTATGGAAATATCACTATTGATGGTACAAATATAGACGATACACCAGCATTTGAAAAATCAGAACTAGTTGAATTGTTAAGAACTTCTTCGGATAATATGGATAAATTTTGCAACGATAAAGAAATAGACATTCAGCTAATTATTGATACAGATGATGTATTTAAAAAAGTGGCACTTTGTGATGATGCAATAGAACTCATTCTTTCGAGTGAAGACAGCAAAGTAACATTCCAAAATAATGTAGCAGAGCTGAAAAAAATATTAAAAGCTGTATTACCAGATATTGAAGCGGAACCATATTTGGAAAAAATTACAGTTTTATCTATTCTATCCGCTAAAATTAATGCAAAACTAACTAAAAGACCAGATAAAGAAGATATTGAAAAATTAGCAGATAAAGTTGCCGAAATATTAAATAAATCAATAAAAGTGTCAGACTATAAAATTGAAGAAAAAAAAGGTTTTGATATCTCTAAAATCGACTTTGAGTTATTAAAAAAACGCTTTGATGAAGGACGTAAACGTACGCTGATAGAACAACTTAAAAATGGAATAAAAGCACGTATATTATGCCTAATGAAGTTAAACAAACAACGTCAAGGTTTGATGGACAAATTCCAGAATATATTAAACGAATATAATAGCTCAGATGACAATCTAGAACAATTTTTTAATGAATTAGTGAATTTTTCTAAACTATTAACAAAAGAAGAAAAACGTCATATCAAAGAAAATCTAACAGAAGAAGAATTAGCGGTATATGATATTTTAATGAAACCCGCTCCTAAACTAACTAAAAAAGAAATAGAGCAAGTAAAACAAGCTTCAAAAGATTTACTAGAAGTCTTGAAAAACGAAAAGTTAATTTTAGGGTGGAAAAGGATGCAAGCGGCAAGAGCTAAAGTAAGAGTAACTATTAATGATATCTGCGATAAAGAACTACCGATGGCTTACGAAGAAGATATTTTTAAAGTTAAGTGTGATGAACTTTATATGCATTTTTATGATAATTATGTTTCTTCATCAAGAAATATATATATGGTAAACTAAGAAGCAAGATATGATAAATTATAATAATATTAATTCTGCCAGTGATGGTAAACGAGCTTTTGACGAAGAAAGAAGACGTCAAGAAGAAAAGGAAAAACTAAGAAACCTCACGATGCAACATAATCTAAAAAGTGAAGAATTAAATGTAGCACAGTTGCAAGTTTCTTTGGATAATAAGAAATTAATTGAACAGATATTAGAAGATAATAAATCATCTGGTAAATTGAATTCTGCAACATTTTGGGTGGGAATTGCAACACTTGTAGTTTCAATTATAGGTTCTGTATATACTGTTTTATCTTACTATAAATAACATAACTCCTTGATTTATCTTAATAAAATTGAAAAATTAACTTGCAATTATAAGTAGAATATGTTATACTAACTCATAATAAAAATTGAACCGAGTCGTTCATTGGTTTGGTTGGTTTTTGTTATATTCACCAACATTTACAGATACTTAGACCGTTTTGATAGCTAATACGGATAGGTACTGTTATGTTTGAAAGTGAGGGCAATATGTTCTACAGAAAAATTTCGAAAATAAGTTTTGCAGGGCATATCGTCCACCTAAATTTAACAACAGAGCTTCAATCATAGCGATTGAGGCTCTTTTTAATTTTAAAGGAGACTAATTATGACAGAAGTAAAACACCCCGAAATTACAGTTGAGATAATCGGTAAAAACAGTAACGCATTTAATATCTTGGGAATATGCCTAAACGCAATGAAACAAGCTAAACTCCCACAATCAGAAATAAACGAATTCCAAAGAGAAGCTACTTCGGCTGATTACAACCATTTATTAGCAACAGTTACATCTTGGTTCAATATTCAATAGAGGAGTAAAACAATGGAAAATACAGTAGATATTAAAAAAGTAGCTGAACAAAATGATAAATTCCGTACAACATTTATGGGTGGTAAAGTCTTAATGACAAGTGGAATATCCGCTTTAACACCATTACAGCAAGCTGAAATCATTAATAAAGTAAAGACTTTTAATGAGTTTACAGAAGATAATGATCCATATGGTGAACACGACTTCGGTTGTTTTGAGTATACAGGAATGCATATATTCTGGAAGATAGACTTATATGACATTAATTATGAGTTTTATTCTCCACAACCCGATGACACAACGCAGACCAACCGTGTCTTAACCATAATGTTGGCGGAGGAGTATTAATGCGACCATACAAACAAGGGCATTTAGACCGTTGTTGTTCAATATATTCGGTAATAAATGCGTTAAAGCTTCTTAATTTGGACTGTAACCGAGCAATAGCCCAGCATATGTATGATTTTATCGTCGAACGTCTATCTCGTGATGATGAACTGTTTAGCATCTTAAAAGAGGGGGCTGACCATACGGTTATGAGTAAAATCTTTGAGTATACGCAAGCCTATGTCAAAGAAAATTACAATGCCGACTTAATCGTGGAGCGACCATTCTACAATTACAAAGGCAGTTTTGAAGATTTAACCGTTTTAATTATGCGATATATTGTTTTTGGGAGTTCGGTATTGGTCAGAGTGAAATGTAGTAGCTTTGACCATTACTCTGTTGTTGAAGATATTTCAGTTGATAAAATGTCCTTCTTTGATAGCACGGATATGACCAGTATCAAGTTAAAGCAAATCTCCCATAAAAAGGGCATAAAGAAACACTGGCTAATGCCTCGCAATAGTTATGTTATGACAGTAAGAGAGGACCGTAAATCCCAACTATAGTCTGATTTTACATTATGGAAACTGTAAAGACGACATTGAAAAATGTATGAATTTTACACTTTTAAGCCAATGTAAAGCAACATTATAAATATCAATTTTACATAGAAAGGAAATGATATGATTTTCAACTATAAAAGAGTATCGACCGTTATTCAGTCAACCGAGCGACAGCTTGTTGGGGTTGAGTGCGACCGAGAATATGAAGATAAATTATCGGGTAAAGACCGTAATCGTCCGCAACTTGAATTATTATTGGCAAATTTGCGTAGTGGAGATGTGGTTAATGTTCACTCAATGGATAGATTGGCTCGTAATACAAAAGACTTGTTGAATTTGGTTGAAGAAATCACGACCAAAGGAGCGACCATTAAGTTTTATAAAGAAAATTTATGTTTTGCACCTAATCGTCAAGATCCTTACCAGCAACTAATGATGACCGTGTTAGGAGCTGTAGCGACTTTGGAAAGAGAATTAATCAACCAACGAGTACGAGAAGGGGTTGCATTGGCAAAAGCAAAAGGCAAGTATAAAGGTGGTAAAAATAAGCTCTCTGACGAGGAAATCAAAGAATTACAACATATGCACCAAAAAAATGAACCAATCGCTATCATAGCCAAGTTTTTTAATATATCTCGCCCAACTGTATATAAGTATTTGGCTCAAAAATAAAAGGCGGTCAACCACGTCAACCGCCTTGTTTAGTAACTTTATAATAATTTTCTCAAGTCTTTTTCCCGTAGGGCTACCATTCTTCTGCAAACCTTATGTCCTAAACTATGAAGTGCATAACCATCTTTGGTTTTGGGAATAATATCATTCAATTCCGTCCGAACTAAAGTAAATTGTTTGTCCGTCACAAACAATGAATTAAAGGTTTTTTGGGTCATAAGCCAAACACCAGAAGACTTTTTCGAATCTTTTTGATAATAAAAAATGTAGTTATTGGAATTTAGAGCCAATTTCAATTCGTCCGAACTTTTATATTCTGCTAGATTAACCACATTTTTATTGGATGAATCGAGATTTAATCGAAGAATTTTCAAACCATCTTCTAAAATTTCTCTATCACTTTTTATATAGTTTAGCGACAATTCATACATATACCTTACTGACTGAAAAATTAATTTTTTCGACCAAGGGATAAGTTTCCATTTGTTAGCTAAAATTAAGGAAGCAAAAGCTATTCCAAACCGTTTTGTAAAACGATGCTTTAGTGGGGAGATATCTGGCATTTCTGCTTTTTTACAGAAAAAATTAACATACTTGTTAAATTCATCAGTGAAGTTAACGTAATTGTTATTTAATTCTTTGGTAATATTTTTGATATAGCGAATACCTAGATGTCCGTGACTCTTATGCAAGCGTTCAAGTATATCTTCGACTAAATTAACCGAAGATTTGTAATTTTGTGGGATTTTTGAAAAAATACCATAATTATTACTCATTTGAGCTGGTACATCTATAAATCGTAGCTTTTCCCCTTCATCTTGAACGTGAGAAACTGACGATGCATTGTCTCGGATACTAAATTCTCCAGTGCTAATAAAGGCAAAATGCCAATTCCCTTCGTTCAAATTGTTTTCCATTGCGTAAATTTGTGAACGTTTTTTGCGTACACCCGCACAGATAAAATAGCTTAAGTCACTAATGCGATTGGCGATATTTTTCTTATCTTTATCAATAAGCTTAGCCTCATCAAAGACAATAAGACGATCTGAATGTGCTATACAAGTATCTTCAACTCCACTGTCAGTCATTCTCCATGAAATGTACGTATTAGGTGCTCCCATTATACTACTAGCAACTTTGGCAATAGTCGATTTACCGATAGACGAAGTCCCGAATAAATGTATTCCATAGTTTTCCAATTTTAGAGGTTTTATCAAAAATGATGATAAAGCTACACCGACAGTAAGTATTAATGGCTTACTATATCGGCATAAATCAAGAGTTTGATAAAACTCTTCAAAAGTTCCTTTTTTTTCAAATTCTTCCAGAATTGTGTTATCATTATTATAATATATAATACCGATGTCTTTATACCCATAAGTCTTATTGGGTAGAACATAACAATATTTATGTTCATTATTCTTATCACAATACCACCCAGAATTTGGAGTAAGTAAATAAGTTTTATCAAAACGATAAGATGATAATTTGTCACAAAAATCATCTTCATTTTGAAAAACATTTGTATATTTATTATTATAGAAAGGATCAAATCCACTAGTTAATAAAATTTTTTTTAAATTTTTAACGGATTTAAAATCACAAATTGGAATACATAGCTCAATAAATTCGTCACGATTATTTTTAAATTTTGCGAAAATCACAGTTGTTTTATCACTTGCTTGAGCTTGATAGATTTTATCAAAGTAATCAATAGCAATTTTGGTCATCTTTTTACTCTCCATTATGAACGGTGAACGAAGTTTTAAATTTATTAATATAGACCCAAATAACAATTATTGCACCGTTCACCGTTCGTATTCTAAAAGTGCTGTGTTATAAAAGAAATATCAAGAAACATTAAAATATCGTCTCAAAGTAGTCTTTTAAGGCTTATATCTAAGAAATTAAATTTTAGGTCATTGACAAACAATTATCAGATCTAAATCTACATCTATATAAAAATAACATATCTTTAATGTTATAATTTTTTATACGAGATGCTAATTTTTGTATTTCTTTTTTGTTGAGCCTATATTCTTTACTATCATAAAAAGGGTTTCTCACTTTAGATTGAGTGTTTAAAAATCTGACACGTTTTGTAAAGTAAGGTGAGAACATATATGAAACGCATTTTCTTAAACTGCGAACACGAACAGTTCTAACAGGTCTTTTTATAATATCCGTTTGGACATAATATTTTTTCAAATTTTCACGCACCACAGCTCTATCGAGTTTGGTGATAAAAAGCAAATGCCAATGCGGATGAAAGAAAGGTTTCCACTTACTTTCACTATCAACATTATAAGCAATGTCAAGACCACCTATCACAATAACATTGTGTCCAAATAATCTTTTGATTCTTTGAAATAAGGTGTTCTTGAGCTTATGCACATCAATATGTTTGGTTGAATGGAAATCCAATGGCTCCAACAACGTAACCGCATAGAGATTATAATTATGTTTCATTGCCGAAGCAAAGTTACAAATTAAAGGAACATATTGACACCGAAATTCTCGTTTACAGCAACTACATAATATGTGTTGGCAACGATTAAATTCAGAGCAACTTTCAATTTTATGCTTAATATTTTCCAGATTAGATTTTTCTTGAATAGCTTTAAGTATTATAGAGTTGCGTTTTTGGCAATCTTCTAGACTTTCAAAGTTATTCATTTTTAAAATATCAAATTTCATCTGTCATTTTCTCCTAAAACGGAGCTGGATTGCACTTAAGCACAAAACATCTCCAATAAGTTACTAAAACACTGAGAAAGTGACAGAAGTTTAAAACAAAAAAAACTTGGAATATCCTCCAAGCTTTGAAAATACCAATAAATCATTATTTTACTCTACTCTTCGACCTCTTATCTCAATGTACCTTTATGGTAAGATGCCTTTATAGAAATCCAGAAAACAAGACTAACGATCTTGAATCTCACTGCACTGTATAAACAATGCAGAACTGGCAAATAACAATTTATCATTACAGTATATGTAACGATATATAATCGTCGGAAAGGAAACTATATCCGATTCTCGAATTTGTCAAGCATAAATATCAAATTTATTTAAATTTAATCAAAGGGATAAGCTTATTTAGAAGTACTTGTCGATAGCTTGTTTGAATTGCTCGATAAATAAATCCTTGAAATAAAAGGCATTATTCTGTTCATAAAATAAGATAACAGCCTTTTTATATTCAATTTCATCAACGCTACGATAAGAGAGCGGACAATAGTTGTTCGCAAGTAATAACGCATTACCCAAAATACGAGAAGTTCGTTTGTTCCCATCTTCAAAAGGTTGAATATAAGCGATCATCAAGACACTTATTAAGGCTTTTTCCAATGGATTTTCGGTGGCATTAATAACATCAATCAGCTTTTGCAAAGCCTCTTTAATCTGATGTTTATTATCCAAAGGTTTGTAATTTGTGCCGACAATACCGACCATACCATCACGTATACCTTGGTAAATATCAAGATTATCAGTTAAGAGTTTATGTAGTTCTTCAACTTTATGAATAGACAATTCTTTAAAATATTGAGATTCTTTGAAGATAAAGTCCAAAGCTTTTTTATGATTTAAGACCATATTAGTTTCTTCTTTGGTTTTACCCTCAGCCGTAATATTTTCTTTTAATAGCCTTTCTGTATCAAGCAGAGTATAAGTATTTCCTTCAATTTGTGAGGATTTCCAAGATAATTCAACCGTTAATCTCTCATATTCTTTTTGTAAGAGGGAAGGGGTTAATTGATTGACTTTATCAAGATAAGTTTTGTTTAACTGCTCCAACTCATACTTTTCTTGCGGAGAAATTAAATTCTTAAGAGCTGAAAAAATATCAAAGTTAAACCCGATAGAGTTGGGAAGTCTTTCATCTTGGTTTTTTGAAAAATAAGTGCCTATACTCAATTTAGTCAACAAATTAAGTTTGAGACTGGGATTATAAACTGTAGCCTTACCTAGACCAGATTTTTCAATATCTCCATTGTCAATCAGCAATTTCAAATCACGGGTAATTGTCATTTTGACTGGAGTTTCACCCAAGCGATTGAGGAAAACTTCAATATCTTCTCTCTTAGAATTGGGATTATCTCTGATAAAATCTAGAATAAGCTCTTGTCTTTTGTTATACATATTTACCTCAATCGTAACATTTTATACAAGGAATCGTAACATTTTTGTTACGATTAGTCAATGCTAATCTTTGATATAGTTTACTATTTAGGTCAATTTCTAGTGCTAAATATATAATTTACTTAAATCTAAGCCTTCATAAATTAATTTCGAGTTTATTTCATCAGCCAAAATTTGGATACTGATAGTTCCGTAATGCTCCGACAAAGAGTTAGAACCTTCCCAACCACAAAGTCGTTGAACACGGTCTTGAGGGCAGTTGTTGTTTCTTAAAACCGTACGAACTGTATGGCGGAAACTATGGAAAACTAGACCTTTCTCTTTTATATTTGTATCTTCAAGCAGTTTAGCAAACCATTTTGACGGTTGAGCAGATAGTTCGCCTCGAGAATTAGGCTTTAAGTTTGCAAATAACCGACTATCACGAGGTTTCGTCTTTTTGAGTGTTTCAACAAATTGTAAAAAGCCAATATTTATAAGCTCTTTATGAATTGGGATATTTCTAATACCAGCCTTAGTTTTAACGTGTTTACCATCATTTTCATTGATGCTGATATAAGAAACACCATCTTCACATTTAATATCATTGAGCTGGAGTTGACAGATTTCATTTAGTCTTGCCCCCGAATAAAGCCCAATAAGAACTATCCAAAAGAGTGAATTCTTTTGCGGGTTATTTTCCCAGTGTCTTTGAAATAAAGGCATTTCGAATAATTTTTGAAGCTGAGGAATAGTAAATGTTTTATATTTATTAGTTGTTTTTGATGTATCAACAGAAGGGATATCAATTTCATCTATTGGATTTTCAGCAATATATTTTCTCTTGGTTGCCCACGCAAAAAGAGTTTTTAAGTTTTGGATATAATCTCCATAAGTTTTGGTCGAAATGCATTTTTCGGGTTTATCTTGATATTTATAAAAGGTACTGATGATTTTATCGGCACTCAAATTTTTATTTAGTCTAAGGGGTAAGAAACGAATATCAAAGACAAGCTGTTGCAAATCATCGGTATCAATATCTCTAATAGGACAATGATTAAGGAGTTTATCAAATAAAGCAATATGTCCGTAAATTTTCTCCTTTTGAGCTAGTGAAATATTAGCTCGTGACATCTCATTATTATAAATTTCTGCAAGTTCAAGTAATGAAAGGTTAGGCTTTTTACCATAAGAAGAAACACGATTAACCATCTGTGTTTGGGGCATTGTAGGCATTTCCACAGAAGGGGTATTTTGTTCAATATTTGTGAGTTTAGGAGATTTGATTAAGGAACTGGCAAAACGAGGATTTTTCCCTGAAATATAATCAACAAGAGTTTCAAGATACTGAATATAGCCTAACATAAATAGTCTTTTGAATTGTTGGTAGTTTGAGGCGGTGGGTTTTTGTAAACCTGTTTTGGTAATATAGATATTAATAGCGGAAGTAACTGAACTATAATCTCCGTAAATATAATCTTTAGAGGCTTGTTGCAAAAGAGAAGAATAACAAGTCAACGTTTGCGGAGTACAATAAAGGTCATTAAGAGTTTGATTATATTTTCTTTCATAATAATCCAAGGCAAAGCTTTCGATAACAGAAGTATCAAAACAAAATTCCTCTTCAAGAGTAGGTGTATCACATTCCTCTAAGAGTTTATCAATATCATATAATTCTGTTTTTTCATTATCTTGCAGAGAGTTCATTATAGTTTTCCTCGAAAATAAAGCGTAAACTTTAGCAATTATAGCAGACCGCCGAATATTTGCAATTTTTTTATCTTTTGTGTGAAGCGATTTCCAGATTTGTTTTTTGTGAATAAGACTTTGCAGATTACAAGGAACATTGATGACTTCATAAAAAGAATAACCACGATTATATAAGACCATTTTTAACCTCAAAAATTTAGGCTAAAACTTTCGGATTTATTAGCAGTTTTATTAGCAGTTTTTGATTTTTTTAGTCTTATAAAGAAAAAGACCTCGTAAAAACAAGGTCTTAACAAAATATTGGCTGGGGCGGCTGGATTCGAACCAACGAATGTCGGCACCAAAAGCCGATGCCTTACCACTTGGCGACGCCCCAATTTATGTGGCAAGGTTCATATTTCGTGAACAGAAACATAAATAGACCACAAAAAATAAAATTGCAAGTACTTTTTTCTAAAATGTGTAAAATATTTTGCATAACTTGTATATCTGTTTGAAATATCATAAATAAAACAAAATTGCTTATAACTTTATCGTTCCCTTTACATGATAAAATACAACTTTTATACTACCGGAAAATACCAAATATAAGCAAGAGGGGTGCAATGTCTGCAAATTTACAAAAACGCAATGGAATAATGCAGGAATTTTCACTTTTTAAGTTAGAAAATCTCCTAAATCATGTATGTGAAGGATATCCGTTAGATTCTAAAAAACCGCTGTATAATATTGATGAATATTTGAAAGATAATATGACGACAAAGGATCTTTTTACAGCATTAACGATGAATGTATTGAGTCTGACCTCAGTTGAAGAACCGGAGTGGAAAAATGTTGCCGGTCGTATGAAAATTCTATCTTTGCATAAAGAAGTTGCATTAGCGCGAAAGGTACAAAAAAATCAATCGCCGTATAATTATCCTGAGTTTGTGAACTATGCGGTGGATAATGGAATTTACGATTCTGTTCTGATCGAAAAATATACTCAGGAAGAAATCAAGCAAGCTGCAAGTTACCTCAATCCGGAATTTGATTTTGTATATGATTATGCTGGTGCAAATCTGCTGATAAAACGCTATCTGTGTGAATTTAAAGACAAAATTGTAGAGTTGCCGCAAGATATGTTTTTGACAATCGCCTTGTTGATAGAGCAAAATGAAGACAAAGCAACTCGTATGGAAAAAGTCAAAGATACATATGAAAAGTTAGCTAATCGCAAAATTTCCTTAGGAACTCCGTTATTGATGAATTTGCGTCGTCCGAACGGAAACTTGAGTTCATGCTTTATTACCGCAATGGATGATTCTCGAGAGTCTATTTTTTATGTAATAGATCAGGTTGCTGCCATTTCTAAATTCGGCGGCGGTGTTGGCGTAAATGTATCTCGGGTCAGAGCCAAAGGATCGCGTATCAAGGGGATAAAGAACTCTTCCGGCGGGGTTATTCCGTGGATTAGGATTTTGAATGATACCGCAGTTGCCGTCAATCAGCAAGGCAAACGCAAAGGCGCTGTAACGGTATCTTTGGATATGTGGCATTTAGATATAGAAGATTTCTTGGAACTGAGAACCGAAAATGGTGATCAACGCATGAAAGCTTATGATATTTTTCCGCAAGTCGTTGTGCCGGATTTATTTATGGAAAAAGTAGAAAACAATGAAGAATGGCTCATGGTAGATCCGCATGAGGTGCGTGAAAAATATGGAGTAGAGTTGGCAAACCTGTGGGGTAAAGAATTTGAAAAAGTATATAATCAGCTATATCTGGATGCGTCATTTGGGAAGTTGGAACTTTATAAATTTTATTCTGCCAAAGAATTATTGAAAAAAGTTATGCGGTCGCAGATAGAGACTGGCATGCCGTATATCGCATTTAAGGATACATTAAATAAATATAACCCGAATAAGCACGACGGTTTGATTGTCGGCACGAACTTGTGTACGGAATCTCACAGTAATGTTCGCCCGAGTTTAATAGAAAAAGACGAATTGAAAGACGGCAAAGTTATTCGTACCGCCAAAGAAGGGCTGGTTCATGTGTGCAATTTGGTTTCCATAAATCTGGCAAATGTGAACTCCGATGAAGAATTAAAGAGCATCTGCCGTACGTCGGTACGGATTTTAGATAATGCGATAGACTTTACGCATGTTCCTGTTTTGGAAGGACAACAGCATAATAAACGGTATCGGACAATCGGTATCGGGTCTATGGGGTTGGCAGATATGTTAGCCAAAAATAATGTTCCGTATATGTTATCGGCAGAATATGTGGATGAATTATTTGAGAAAATCGCCCTGTATTCTATCCGAGCATCCATAGATTTGGCCAAAACAAAAGGAACATTCGGTGCCTATGACGGCTCAGACTGGTGCAAAGGAATAATTTTAGGTCATGAGCACGAGTGGTTTAGCAAAAATGCGAAACATCTGAGCGAATGGGAAGAAATCTTTTCGGATTTGCAGAAATATGGTATTCGTAACAGTCAAATGACGGCGATTGCCCCGAATACCAGTTCCTCATTAATACAAGGCTGCACCGCATCGGTATTGCCGGTATATAGTAAGTTTTTTGTAGAAACACACGGCAAAGGTTCTATTCCGAACTGTCCGCCGTATATACGAGATAAGTTTTGGTTTTATCAGGAAAACCGAAATATTAATCAAACGGTTGTCATAGATGTTATGTCTCATATTAATAAATGGACGGATACAGGCGTCTCCATAGAGCTCATGTATAACCTGAACCGCAACATACGTGCCAAAGATATATACGAAACGATAATGACGGCTTGGAAAAAAGATATAAAAACGCTTTACTACACTCGAACCATCCAAAAAGACGGTTCCAGTATGGAAAAGAGTGAATGCGTAAGTTGTGCAGGATAGGAGAAAACAATGCAACAGAAAAGATTATTTAATGTTCAGGGAAATGATGAGATTATCAATCGCCGGATGATAAATGGAAATGTAACCAATTTGTTTAACTTAAATAATGTAAAATATCAGTGGGCAAACAAACTGTATCGCGTGATGATGGAAAACTTCTGGATACCCGAGAAAGTCTCATTATTTGATGATAAGCGGATGTATGAAGATTTGACGGTGTCGGAAAAGAAAGCTTATGACGGCATATTATCCTTTTTGGTATTTTTAGACAGTATCCAAACCAACAATTTGCCGAACATCAGTGAATACATTACCGCACCGGAAGTAAATTTGATTTTGGCAATTCAAACCTATCAGGAAGCCGTGCACTCACAAAGTTACGCTTATATTATAGAGAGTATTGTTCCGGCAGCCAAAAGGGCAGAAATATATGATAAATGGCGTGAAGATAATGTTTTGTTAGAGCGGAACAAATATATTGCCGAGATATATCAGAACTTTGTAGATAACAAAACCGATGTAAATTTTGCGCGGGTTTTGGTTGCCAATTATCTGCTGGAAGGGGTATATTTTTATAACGGATTTAATTTCTTCTATAATTTGGCATCCCGAAGTTTAATGATAGGGACGGCAGATGAGATTAAATATATTAATCGGGATGAATTGACACATTGTGTTTTGTTTGCAAATTTAATTAAAGATATCCGCAACGAGAATGCTAATTTCTTTAATGAAGAAGAAATTTATGCAATGTTTGATAAAGCGGTAGAGCAAGAGATTACCTGGAGTAACCATATTATCGGGAAGAATATACTCGGTATTACTGAAAAAACGATCGAAGAATATACCAAATATATTGCAAATAAGCGCTTAAAAGATATAGGATTAGAACCGCGCTATGCGGGGTATAATGAAAATCCTTATAAACAATTAGAACGTGTTGCCGATACGAACGGCGAAGGCAATGTAAAAGGTAATTTCTTTGAGGCTAATGTTTCCTCATATAACCAAAGCACGGCTGTTGAGGGGTGGGACGAAATTTAGGAAAAATAAAGAGAGGGTAAAATGCAATTCATATCAGAGTTTAGTGTGCGTGAATTTTTAAGTGCGTTTGTCGTTTTACTGGCGATAACCGATATTCCGGGAAATCTGCCGATAGTTCTGAATATGCAAAATAAAGGTATTCACATCAGTGCACGCCGCGCGTTTATCTACTCTTTTATTTTACTGGTCTTTTTCTTCTATGCGGGGGAGGCATTTCTCAAACTGTTCGGACTGGACATATCATCTTTTGCGATTGCCGGTGGTCTGATTATGTTACTCTTTAGTTTGGAAATGATATTAGATGTCAATCTTTTTAGTGAAGGAACGGATATTTCCGGTGATGCGACTTTTGTTCCGGTTGTATTTCCGTTGTTTATTGGAGCCGGCGTATTGACGACCTTGCTGTCCATCCGTTCGCAATATGGCGATATCAACATATTAATTGCGGTATTATTAGATTGCATTGCGGTCTATCTGACAATAAGATTGTCTCGTTTTTTGAAAAAGCATCTGAGTTCTGCCGTAATATATGTTCTCAAAAAATTCTTCGGCATGGTATTACTGGCGATGTCCATAAAATTATTTATAACCAACATAGCCGTTTTAGTTCACCAAATACATTAATAAAAAGGAGAAAAAGATGAACTTTAAGCCGATAAAAGACTTAACGAACAAAAGAATATTAATTAGCAATGATGATGGTATTGGGCAAAAAGGAATAGTATTGCTTGAAAAAATATTACATCAATTTACCGATGATGTCTGGGTTGTAGCACCTTCCGGAGAACGTAGTTGTGCCGGTCATTCCAAAAAGAATAACAGTAATTACGAACAAGAACTAAAGAAAATTTCGGATAAGCATTATTCGGTAGATGGAACTCCGAGTGATTGCATTCGTGCTGCACTAAAATATGTATTAACGGACAAGCGACCGGATATGATTGTTACCGGTATTAATAACGGGCGTAACATTGCTGAAGATATTACTTATTCCGGCACAATCGGCGCGGCGATAGAGGGAACATTGCGCGGTATTCCTTCCGTTGCGGTTTCTCAATGTACGGATGGTGCAGAACCTGTAAATTGGAGTTATCATGAACAATATCTTCCAAAGATATTGCAAAATCTGGTTAAAGGAAGTTTTAGTGTTGATACACTGATAAGCATTAATTTCCCGAATGTGGAAACGGATAAATTTAAGGGGATAGCCGTTTGCCGCCATGGCGGACGCCGTTTTCTTTCCGGTACATTAGAAAATTCGCGATTAAATACGGCATCAATGGAAACGGGATTTCACGAGCAAACGTATAAATATCCGGAAGATCACCTTAAAATTGACGACCACATTACAATATCGGCATTAAAGGTTGATATGAATGATGAGATTGGTTTGGAAATGTTATCTTCAATTATAAAATAAAGCGGATATAAAACTTGACAACCACAAAAAAAGAAGTCAAAGTATACGCTGTTAGTCGGAAAGAGGAAAAACGATGATAATGAATGAAACTGTAATCTGTTGTATGATGAACTCCTAAAGGTCAACTGCCGGAGCAGGTTTCATTTATTTGAAAACAATGTAAAGGCAGCTGAAAAGCTGCTTTTTTTAACTTAAAACAAAGGAAAATAAAATGAGTGTCTATTTATACAATACCCGTACCCGTAATAAGGACGAATTTAAACCGTTAAATCCCCCTATGGTAACGATGTATTGTTGCGGACCGACAGTATATAACTACGCCCATATCGGAAATTTGCGTACTTATATTTTTGAAGATTTGCTGGCAAATACGTTGCGTTTGGCAGGGTATAAAGTGAAACATGTTATGAATGTAACAGATGTAGGACACTTAACCAGTGATGGCGATGAAGGTGAAGATAAAATGCAGGTTGCCGCCGAACGTGAAAAGAAAAGCGTTTTGGAAATTGCCCGAATGTACGAAGATGCCTTTTTCCGCCATACCAAAGCATTAGGCTTAAAGAGACCGACAATAGTATGCCGTGCAACCGAACATATACAGGACATGATAGATTTTGTCAAAGCCTTAGAAGATAAAGGATATGCGTATATATCTAACGGTAATGTTTATTTTGATACGGCAAAATTTCCTCGTTACGGGTGCTTATCCGGTCAAAATCGTGAAGATTTAAAACATGGTGCGCGTACCGAACAAGATATGAATAAAAGAAATCCGTCAGATTTTGTTTTGTGGTTTACCTCTTCCAAATTTGAAAATCAAATTTTGCAGTGGGATTCTCCGTGGGGCAGAGGATATCCGGGGTGGCATATAGAATGTTCGGCAATGTCCACAAAATATTTAGGTGAGAGAATAGACATTCACTGCGGTGGTATTGACCATATTCCGGTCCACCACGAAAACGAAATAGCCCAGAGTGAAGCAAGATTAGGCCATGAGTGGGTGAACTACTGGGTACACATGGAATTTTTGAATAATAAATCCGGCAAGATGAGTAAATCTAAAGGTGGTTTTTTAACATTGGATACTTTAGAAGAAAAAGGGTATAAACCGGTACATTACAAATATTTCATCTTAACCTCTCATTACCGCAGTTCAGCTGTTTTTTCCGATGAAGCAATGGATGGAGCAAAGAAAGCATACGAAAATTTGGTTGAATATGTTGCCGGCTTTAAGGCTGAAAGTGCCGATAAATCATTAAGTTCCGAAGAAAAATCTGAGTTAGAAAAATTAACATCAGAATTTGACGGATATTTATTTGATGATCTGAAAACCCCGTTGGCATTATCCGCAATGTGGGGTGTGATAAAAGATAATAAAAAATCGGCAAAATTGCGTTTAGAATATATTTTGCATGTTGACAGTGTCTTAAATCTGTTTTTGGCAGAAGTAGCTCCGAAACAACAGACAACAGTGGAAATTACGCCGGAAGTTGAAGCCTTATTAGCCCAACGAGCCGAAGCCAGAGCAAACAAAGATTGGGCAAAATCCGATGAAATTCGTGATAAACTTGCCGCGCTCGGTATCGGAGTAAAAGATATGCCGAACAAACAAATTGAGTTAATTAAATTATAAGGAAATGATAATGGAATTATCAGAAACAGAAATTAAAGAATTAAGCTTTGAAGATGCCTTGGCAAAGTTGGAAAATATCGTTCGGGAGTTAGAGAGCGGACGAATTAAATTAGATGATGCCGTCACAGCTTATGAGCAAGCCGTATCCCTCAAAAAATACTGTTCGGAAAAATTAGCGGCAGCGACATTAAAAGTAGAAAAATTGGAACTCTCCAAAGATGGTGAGATGACAGCTGTCCCGTTGGATAATGTAGAAGCTTAACAAATAAGGGAGTAAGAGATGAGCGAGATTGAAACTATATTGAATTCGTACAGTCAGAAATTTAATCAAGACTTAGAAAAGTATTTTCCGATATCCTCATCTCCTTCCCAAAGAGCAACACAAGCCATGCGATACAGTATTCTGAACGGAGGTAAACGGTTGCGTCCGTTTTTATTGCATGAGTGTGCCGGTTTATTTGGTGTAGATTATGCTACGGCATATCCGGTTTGTGCTTCTATTGAAATGTTACATACCTATTCGTTAACTCATGATGATTTGCCGGCCATGGATAATGATGACTATCGTCGCGGCAATCCTTCGTGTCACAAGGCATATGATGAGGCAACCGCTATCTTAGCCGGAGATGGATTATTAACCTATGCATTTGAAACTCTGAATACTGCAAAAATTGACGATTCTCAAAAAGTTGAGTTGACCTTATTATTGGCAAATTTTGCCGGTGCTTTTAATGGTATGGTTGCGGGACAGGTCTTAGATTTATATGGGGATTCCCATAAAGAATACACAGACGCGGAAACATTGATAAAACAGACAGAAGAACTTAAAACCGGTAGATTGTTGCGATATTCATGCGAAGCCGGAGCTATTCTCGGCAAGGCGGATAAAACGGCACGCGAAACATTGGTAAAATATTCGCGCAATATCGGGATAGCCTTCCAAATTACGGATGACATACTGGATGTTACCGGAGATGAGAAAATTGTCGGTAAGACCTTAAAGAAAGATAAAGACCAAAATAAATTAAATTTTGTAAGTTTATACGGTGTAGAAAAAGCACGTAAAATGGCGATGGATTTGGTTTCTGAATCTCAAGAAATCTTGGCTCCATTCGGCAAAAAGGCTGAAAACTTAAAATTGTTGTCAAGTTATTTATTATACCGAAATCATTAAAAAAGACAAAAAAATATACAAAACTTCTTGCCATACTTTTCAAAATCTGCTATATTAAAACCATAGAATAGAAAAATTATTATAGGAGAGGAAGGATGAAAAAGGCTAAGAAAGAAATAGACGGAGCCGCTTTTGCTAAGGAGTTATCTGATTGCAAAAATGCAAAAGAAATTTTTTCTTTATTAGGTAAAACCATGAAAACGGACGTTTTAAGAAATCGCATGCAAAATGTGAGTAACATGGATGCAGTCGTAAAGATGAATGCAGCGATTGCTAAAGTAAATATTCAACATAATCGTCGGACATCCCATCAGGATTGTTTGGAAATGGCGGCCGATAAATACCATCGCATAACCGCCCAACCGATAAGTCGTTTCAAAATGGAACTGAATAAGTATTGCACCCAAAAGGAAATGTACGAAAATAAAGTTCAAAATAAAGAAACGAAGACAGTAACTGTAAACGATATTCTAAAACAAAGAATGTCTGAGCAGAGATAAAATATAACCTTAATATAATTCATTATACAATCAACACTCCGATTTTTCCTCAGTCGGAGTGTTTTTTTATCTTTGAGTAGCAAAGAAATTCCAGAAAATATCTGTTTTGTAGTGCTCAGCCGTAAACTGATGATTAGCTCTAAAGTGAAAGACCGGCATATCCACATACTTTTGGTTGAGCGTATAAATGCCATCTGCAGTCAAATTAAGCTTTTGAGCTTCGGTAACATAATGTATTCCGCGTCTGAATTCCGTAATTGGTGTGGCGCATCCGAACAAAAAGACCAAAAGAATAGCTCCGACAGCAAGATAGTTTTTTCGTCGGTAAATATTTTCCGAGATAAATTTAAGCACAAACACGGCGAGCAGAATTAAAGCCGGCAAGGAGGCACGCATACAAAAGTTATTTTGCATATCTGTTCTGAGGAGTGGGAATAGTAACAGTGAGACAGCAACCGTACCGAAGAAAATATTTTTCCGGTAAAATGGAAGTAAGGTAAGAATATAAATTAAAACTTCACATCCGATAAAGCGAAAATACTGTTTCCAAGAGGCAAAATCGGTCAGGAAATAGAATTTCGTTATTCCTCCTGAGTTAGTGCTGAAATATAAAATAACCAGTGGTAAAATCAAAAAAACAGCCAACATATTTTGTTTAGAAAAAATATCATTTCGCAAAAAGGATAATTTATCATCTGTTCGCATAAAACAATAACCGGCATAAACAATCGCTAAAATACCGCCCCCGAGAGTTGGATAAGGGGAAAAGAAAAGGGCAGCAGTAATCAGAACTCCGAAATTTTTGATATTCCGTTCGTTGTAAATCATCAAAGTTATCAAGGCAATCGGGATAAATTGATTAAATACCCAAAATAAAAAAGTTGTCATAGATGAATATTGCAGAATACCGCTCCACCATTCCAAATGCAAAGCAAAAGGTTGCTCTCCGGTTTTAAAATAGGTGTATCCGATAATATCTGCGCCGGAGAAGAGCAAAAAGAACAGCGCTGAGAAGAGAGCTTGTTTTGTACTTTTAACCTTTGCCGCCGCAAAAATATGTAACAGAATTAACCCGAGTCCGCAGACGGCATAGATAAATAAGAAAATATTAGCCGTCATAAAAATAGAACTTTGCGTAAGAGGAAAAATACTTAAAACTTTACCGATAAGGGCAGCCGGTAACCAAAAGGCCATATAATAAACCATGGGCGTATCAGCTTTATCATAGAACACCGGCCACGAATTATTAATCAAATCTCGAAAGACAGCATTTCTGAAATGGTAGTCAAAAGACTGATAATAAAAATAGCCGATACCGGCACAAAAACACCAAATAACCGCAAAAATAAGAGCAATAAGAAAAACCTTGCGATTGCCGTATGTAAAATCATTTTTTTGCACCAAACGACAAGTTTGATATCCGCAATAAGCCCAGATACCGCCAAAGATAATCGCCCACCCGCAATCCAACCATGTTGTCAAAAATAAGAATAACGGCAACAAAAGATAGAGATAAGTCATTTTGTAAAGTTGAGTAAGCGAATACATTGGTATCTCCAAGAAAATAAGGGGCTGAAGAACAGCCCCCGTATTAAAATCAGTGAGTTGCTTTCTTTTCTTTAACCAACGACAAGATAACACTGCCGAAGAGTAAAGAGAAAGTAACGGTTAAAGAGTGCCATGTCTGCAAATCAATACCGATTTTCGGTAAGAAGATTTTCAAACCGATAAAGATAAGTACGATAGACAAAGCTTGTTTCAAATAAACAAAACGATGGACGGCAGCCTCTAACAAGAAGTACAAAGCTCTCAAACCTAAGATGGCAAAGATGTTACTTGTATAAACCACAAAGACATCATCAGTTAATAAAAAGATAGCCGGAATACTGTCAAGTGCAAAGACAACATCCATAAGTTCAATCGTAATCAGGGCAAAGAATAACGGCGTAATATAGTGTTTCCCGTCTTTTTTTGTAATAAAGTGCGGTCCGTCAATTTCATGCGTAACCGGAAAATATCTTTCAACAATACGATAGATAGCGCTGTTTTTAATATTATCAGCATTAGCTTCCTCATCCTCTTTATTGTCTTGTTTATAGGAATGCATAGCCATTTTGACGCCGGTATAAACCAAGAAAGCGGAGAAAATATAAAGTACCCAGTGGAAGTTTCTGATCAAAACATCGCCAACGCCGATAAGCAACGCCCGCATAACGATAGCCCCCAAGATACCCCAGAACAACACGCGGTGTTGATAAATTCTCGGCACGCCCAAACAGGTAAAGATAATGGACATCACAAAAATATTATCCATTGAAAGGCTTTTTTCTACCAGAAAACCGGTAAAATATTCCATACCTTTTTTAGCACCTTCTTCGTACCAGACAAAGACACCAAAGAGCAAACCGGCACCGATATAGGCAATACAAACCCAAAGAGTATGTTTAAAACTCGGCACTTCGTTTTTGCGGTTAAAGACACAGAGGTCCAAAAAGAGCAGAATAACAACTGCAATACCAAAACAAACCCACATCAATTCTTGTGAAATCACGGTATGATGAGTAAATAAATATTGTAACTTTTCAAGCATTGAAAAAAAAGTATCCTTTCAATTAAATTTTTAAATCAAGCAAGAACATATAATAATTTTTTGCAAATGACAATAACATTTCACAAGCTACTCAGAGGAAATATCTTTCATCACCCAAAAAGATTTATATTTCTAAATTCCAAACGGTACGGACAATATCTTCCAAATTTGTATAGTCAGGTTTCCATCCGAGGAGAGAATAAGCTTTTTGTGCATTAGCCGTCAAAATAGCTGGGTCACCGGCGCGTCGCGGCGCAAATTCATAATTTAATTTTTTACCGATAACTTTTTCTGTTGCCTCAATTACTTCTTTAACACTGGAGCCTTTTCCTGTTCCGAGATTGACCTGAAAAGATTGGTTATCCGTCATAAGTTTTTTAAGTGCCAGAGTATGGACCTTTGCCAAATCAGATACATGCACATAATCACGGATACAAGTTCCGTCCGGTGTGTCATAATCATTCCCGAAGACCGAAAGTTTCTCTCTTTTGCCCGTAGCCACTTCCATGATGATAGGCAACAGATTTTGCGGATTTTTTTCCCGTCCGGTAATGGATTTATCAGCAGCATAGCCGACAGCATTAAAATATCTTAAAGCCGCAAAAGAAAGCTTACCGAGTTTAGCATACCAATTCATATTTTCTTCAATTGCCACTTTGGTGTAGCCGTAATAATTAATCGGATTAATCGGATGTTTTTCGTCAAGCGGGGAATAATCCGGCATTCCGTAAACTGCAGCCGAAGACGAAAACACGATGTATTTTACTTTGTTTGCCGTCATGGCATTAAGGATATTAAGAGCTCCCGTAATATTATTTTCCGCATAAATTTCCGGTTTTTCCATAGATTCGCCGACGGCTTTCTTAGCTGCCAAATGTATAACACCGTCAATATTTCGGCTCATAGCTTCGTTCAATGCTTTTTTATCTAAGATATCCCCGATAATCAATTCAGCACCGGACAAGACATTTACACGGTTACCGGAAGAGAGATTATCATAAATAAAAACTTCAAATCCTTCATTAAGAAGTTGTTTCTGCACATGGCTGCCGATATAACCGGCACCGCCGACAACTAAAATTCTTTTTTTCATCTGCGCCTCATTATCATTAAAAATATAGCATTAGATATCATGAAACTCCCGAAATTAAAACATTTTACCCGGTTTATCCCCATTATCCACAAACAAAAAGTTTTTTTCGTGCAGTTAATAAATATTTGTTACATAACACCAATGACGGACTATAAAAAAGGATTTTAAATAAAATGGAAGAATTGGATGTAACCAAATTACCACGCAACATTGAAGCGGAACAGGCTCTTTTAGGTGCTTTATTAGCAAATAACAAAGCCTACGAAAAAGTGTCGGAATTTTTGAAAGCCGAACACTTTTCTGATCCGATTCATGTTAAAGTATTTGATGCCATGGCACGTCTGATTCAAAAAGGTCATGTTGCTGATGTTATTACACTTAAGAATTATTTTGAACAAGAGGGGATATTAAATGATGTCGGCGGGATCTCTTATTTGGTAAAACTATCCGAGATGTCATCTCCGTTGACTAATGTGGAATATTATGCCCAATTCGTATATGATAAATATTTGCGTCGTGAATTGATTTCTACCGGATATGATATTGCCGGAGATGCGATGAGTGAAGATTTAGAAATAACCACCGCCCGTCAAATAGAAAAAGCAGAAAAAAGATTATTTGATTTAGCGATGCACGGAGATGGTCAAAAGGGATTTCAAAACTTCGGCTCAACCCTGAATTCTACCTTAGAAATGATTCAAAAGGCATATGAAAAAGATGGTAAGATTTCCGGTTTACCGACGGGTTTGGATGATTTAGACTATAAAATCGGTGGTTTGAATGATTCTGACTTGATTATTTTAGCCGGACGTCCGGCGATGGGAAAATCAGCCCTAGCAATGAATATAGCATATAATGTTGCGGATTATATGGGACGAATAGATAAAATTGATCCGCACAATAAAGGTGTCGCAATTTTTTCTCTGGAGATGTCCGCAGAACAAATTGCATCCCGTATTTTAGGTAGTATTACCGATACGCCGATTAGTAAATTGCGTACCGGAGATATGGAATTAGGTGAATTTAATCGTATTGCCACGGCAGTTCGGGAATATCAAAAATTACCTTTATATATAGATGATACCCCTGGTATAAACATTAATACCATCCGTACCCGTGCGCGTCGCTTGAAAAGGACAAACGGCTTAGGGTTAATCGTAATTGACTATATTCAATTAATCAGCGGTTCGGATAATAAAAAGAATGAAGGAAACCGCGTACAAGAAGTATCGGAAATTTCTCGTGGTCTTAAAATTTTGGCTAAGGAGTTGGAAGTTCCTGTTATAGCACTATCCCAATTAAACCGTGGTCTGGAACAAAGAGATGATAAACGTCCGTTAATGTCCGACTTGCGTGAATCCGGTTCTATTGAGCAAGATGCCGATATAGTAATGTTTGTATTCCGCGAAAATTACTATATTCATAATGCAGAACCGAAACGGACAACCGGCGAAACTGACGAACATTTCATTAAACGGACGGAAGAATGGCAAGAGATGGATAGAAAAACGGCAAATTTAGGTGAAGTTATTGTCGGTAAGCATCGTCACGGCTCGACCGGTACGGTTAAACTGTTTTGGAACGGCGAATTTGCCCGCTTTAGTAATTTATCACAAGAAGACCATTTACCGGAAGAACGAGGCTAAAGATGAAAAAATATACCACGGAGGAATGGGAGAGTATTTGTCGTCGTTGCGGAAAATGTTGTTTGATAAAATTGCAAGATGAAGAAACCGAAGAAGTCTATTACACAAATGTTATCTGCAAATATTTTGATGAAGATAAAATGTGCTGTTCTGTATATGACAAGCGGTGCGAGCTTGTTCCGGAATGTTTGAAATTAACTCCGAAGAATGTGGATAAATTGTCATGGATGCCTAAAACTTGTGCTTATCGAGAGTTGTTTGAAAATCGTACCTCTCCGATACAAACCACAATCAAGGGAAGAGTAGTAAGTGAAACCGAAGTTTCAGAAGATGAACTGGAAGATCATATTGTAGATTGGGAAGATTTATAATGAATAAAAATGAAGAATACGAACTTGATACACCATATGATCCTCAAAGTCGTTATGCGGATTTATCGGATGTTGAACCTAAGTTTTGGGAAAAGAAAACTTTAGAGCAAATGAATAAAAGAGAATGGGAACTCATTTGTGACGGGTGCGGAAAATGTTGCCTGAACAAATTGGAAATCAAAGGAAAAATTTGTTTTACCAATACTTATTGCCGTTTTTTGGATACGGAGAACTGTTTGTGTAAAATTTATGCAAATCGTTTTGAAAAAGTTAACGATTGCCGTGATATAACAATAGACGCGATTCGAGAGAAGCCTCGTTGGCTACCGAAAACATGCGCCTATATCTTGTTGGATGAAGGCAAGCCTTTACCGGCATGGCATCCGTTAATAAGCAAACGCGCCGCATCCGTGCATGAGGCTGGTATCTCTCTCAAAGGCAGAAAGTTAACCAATGAATCAGAGGTGACGGATTATGAAAATTACATTGTTGAGTGGGAAGACCTTTGATGTCAATGCAGATTTAGGCTTTGATATGAAAGTTGTTCACTCTGCACGTTCTCACCGTTTAACTCTCAGAATAGATAAAAAAGACCGAATGGCCGTTTTGACGATACCAAAATATTGTTCACGTAAAAAGGCAGTTTCTTTTGTTGAAAGTCATCAGGATTGGGTTCGTGATAACTTAAGTAAAATACCGGAACTGAAATATTTTAAGAATCATGATAAAATAAGCTTGTTTGGTAAAGAATACACGATAGAACATACGGATAAACGCGGAAATACCGGTTTAGATAAAAAGAATCATATCTTATATGTTTCGGGCGGAATTGAATTTTTACATCGTCGAGTTAAGGATTTTATAAAAAAAACAGCCGCAGAGGAATTTTTTATTCGGTCACAAGAAGTTGCAGATAAAATCGGCAAAGAAGTTCACAATGTCTGCATTAAAGATACAAAATCCCGTTGGGCAAGTTGTTCAACTCTAAACAATATTAATTACAGTTGGCGTTTGGCGATGGCTCCTGAATTTGTAATTCGCTATATCGTGGCACATGAAGTATCTCATTTGAAACATCAGGATCACTCCAAATACTTTTGGGCATTAGTGGACTATCTTGAAGAGGATGCACAAAAGGGAAGGGATTGGCTGACCGAGAACGGGCATTTACTGTATATGTATAAATAATCAAAAAGGCAGGTAATAACCTGCCTTTTTTAGCTGCGACAAAACGTTATAAGCCGTTATTTTCTTTAGTTGGTTGGATAGGCATATAGCCGACACCACCGAAATATTTTTCCATAAAGGTCTGCTCATTTCCGAGTACCGGTGTTATATCTTTTGCAATCGTAATATCGTTGCCGTTTTCTTTAGTCAACTGAATAAGTTTTTCCACTTTCCCGTCATGGTCAAATTCAATCGCAATGACATTGCGATCCAGTTCCTTTGGTTCCAGAAAAGCAATTCTTTCCATAGTTGAATTCATGTAAATCCAAGTTCTGTGATCCAAACTGGAAATAACACTCGGAGATCCCATGATTCGTCTGACCTCATCTTGTCCCATTCCTTGTTTTATGGCAATAATATCGGCTTTTGACGGCATATTACCTTCCGTCTGTCTGAAACAATCGGTGGAACACGCAGAAACCATTGCTGTTGCAAGTAACACTGAAAAAAGCATATTGTGTGTTGACATCTCTATAACCTCATTTATATATACAATACATATAATCTCTATAACATAAGGAAAAAAGGAATGCAAAAAGATTTTTCATATCCACTGAAAATTGACGAATTAGGACAAGGAGAGCAACATTATAAACTAACGGCAAATGAGGCACAGTTAGGGGAATTAGGAATAATACTGCAGATTCCTGCCGTAAATAAATTCCAAGCTGACTTGTTAGTTAATTTTCAAAAGCGGAGCGGAAAGCTGACAGTAAGTGGTAAAGTAGAGGCAAATCTGAGACTGACAAGTGTTATATCTCTGGAAGAATTTGACCGAGAGTATCAAACGCAGTTCAGCCAGACCTATGATACAACGGCGACCTATGAGGAGATTCGAGAGCAAGATGAGGATATCAGTATGGACATACCGGATGTTGTGTATGACGGCAAGATAGATTTAGGCGATATCTGCATTGAGCAAATTGCCTTAATAATGGAAGATAATCCTCGTCAGGCCGGCGAAGAGTTCACCCCGATAATTTCCGCAGCAGAGGAAACCCCGAATAATCCGTTTTCTGTTTTAGCGAAATTGAAAAAAAATTAAACAATTCCACTAAATGCATAAAAACTAAAAAAAACTCTTGCCAAATGTATTTTTTTTATATAAAAAGCATATCAGCAACTCTTGACTGCTGAAAAATATAGTCAGCAAGAGTTATTTGTGTGAATAATTTTAAAAAAAGAGTAAGGAAATGGCTACACCAAAGAAGAAAACATCACAATCTCGTCGCAATATGCGTCGTTCACATGATGCCTTAACAGCAAATGCATATCATGAATGCCCAAACTGCGGTGAATTGAAGAGACCTCATAATGTATGCCCTAAATGCGGCTATTATGATGGAAAAGAAGTAATTGCTCAAAAAGCAAAAGATGAAGAATAATTAAAATATTATATTTTTATGGAGCAGGTTTTGTCTGAAAATAATCTGGTCATATCAATAGATGCTATGGGGGGAGATAAATCCCCCAAAGTAGTAATCGAAGGTTTATCATTAGTCCATAAACGTAATCCGGATATAAGATTTCTGTTATATGGAGATGAACAACAAGTAAAGGCGGAGCTGGATAAGTTCCCGTCATTGGTTGGGGCGTGTCAGATTTTTCATACAGAAGAATTTGTTCGCAACGAAGATAAGCCGTCCCATGTAATTCGTAACCGTAATACCAGTATGTACAAAGCAGTTGAGGCAGTCAAAAACGGCGAAGCAAGTGCTGTTGTATCTGCAGGCAATACCGGTGCATTGATGGCAATCTCTAAATTGTTATTAAAGACAATTCAAAAGATACATCGTCCGGCAATTATCAGCATAATGCCGCATATAAACGGTAGATATGTTATGTTGGATTTAGGCGCCAATACAGAATGTGACGGTATAAATTTGGCAGAATTTGCAATTATGGGTAATATTTTTGCAAAATATGCATTAGGCATAGAAAGTCCTCGAGTCGCACTGATGAATATCGGCGCGGAAGCCCAAAAGGGAAAAGGGGAGATACATGTTGCCGCGCATATTATTCAAAATACGAATCTTAATTTGAATTTCACGGGGTATATAGAGCCTCATGATATTCCCAAAGACAAAGCCGATGTTGTCGTTGCAGATGGTTTCTCAGGAAATATTGCATTAAAATCCGTAGAAGGAACCAGTAACTTGATAATGAAAATTATCAAACAATCCGTAAAAAAATCATTTTTTGCAAAAATCGGACTTCCGTTTATGTACGGAGCCTTAAAGAATTTAAAAAAGACCATGGATCCTCGTTTATATAACGGAGCAATGTTTGTCGGCCTAAACGGTTTATCCGTTAAGAGTCACGGCGGAACGGATGCCTTTGGTTTTTCTATTGCGGTAGAGAATGCTGCTCGCTTGGTTCGGAAGGACTTTGTCGGGTCAATTCGCCGTGAATTAGAAGATATAGATTTGGATGAACTTTCACAGGAAGCATGTTATGAAGTGTATTAGAACGGAAATTATTGGATGCGGACATTATTTGCCCTCCAAAGTATTGACAAACGATGATTTATCCAAAATGGTAGAAACTAATGACCAATGGATAAGCGAAAGAACGGGAATACGATCACGTCACATCGTAGCAGAAGGTGAATTGACATCGGATATGGCATTACATGCAGTTGAGATGGCAATGAAAAATGCAAATGTAACAGCAGAAGATTTAGATCTTGTTGTCGTTGCGACCTTAACTCCGGATAATACAACCCCGTCAGTTGCTGCTAAAATATCAGGCAAGCTGGGTGTTAAATTAGGGACACCTGCATTTGACTTGGGAGCGGCATGTTCCGGATTCGTATATGCGATGACAGTTGTTGATAATATGATTAAATTAGGTCAAATTAAAACAGCGGCAGTTATCGGTGTAGAAAGTTTATCAAAAATTACTGACTGGACAGATCGCAACACGTGCGTTTTGTTTGGTGACGGTGCCGGAGCAGTGATTGTTCGTGCCAAAGAAGGAGAAGAGAACAGTTCGGATACCGGTATATTAGCTACCAGAATTTGTGCAGATGGTACTCAATACGAGAGTTTAAGCACAACCGGAGGAATTTCCTCAACCCAAGGAGCCGGTTTCATTCATATGAACGGCAAAGAAGTATTTAAGTTTGCCATCGGTGCCATGACAGAAGCTTCCAATTATGTAATGGAAAAAGCAGGTGTTAGCGGAGAAGATATTAATTGGTTATTACCGCATCAGGCAAACAGTCGAATTATTGCCAGTGTCGGTCAGAAATTAAATATTCCGAATGAGAAAGTAATCATTACGGTAGACCACCACGGCAACACTTCTGCAGCATCAATTCCGCTTGCATTGTCGGAGTCTGTTGCTGAAGGTAAAATCAAAAAAGGTGATTTAGTTTTAATTCCGGCAATGGGCGCAGGCTTTACATGGGGCGCCTTGTTGATTAGATTCTAATCACGAAGATAAGCAGAAAACCGTATAAAATTTAACAAAGAAAATTTATTTTTAGGAAGGAAAAAAATGAAAACTGTAACTCGCGCAGACATAGCAGATACTGTTAGTGATGAAATTGGTTTATCCCGTAAGGATGCCGGTGAAATTTTAGATATGGTCATTGATGAAATTAAAGGTGAATTAATTTCCGGTAAAGATGTAAAAATCTCATCCTTCGGTTCATTCTTATTGCGTAAGAAAAATGCGCGTATCGGTCGTAACCCGAAAACAGGTGTAGAAGCTGAAATTACGCCGAGAACAGTTATTTCATTTCGTCCGTCTCAAAATATGAAGATGAGTGTAAATAAATAATAATCTGGAAACAGAATTGAGGAGGGCGGTTTAAAAGCAAAGAATTAAGCCGTCCTTTTTTATTAGAGGGAGGAATAATGGTTAGAGCTAAAAGCACATCAGCGTTCAGAAATATTGCCGAAGTTACGGAAGAATTAGGAATTGCCCCGCATGTCCTTCGTTTTTGGGAGACGAAGTTTAAGCAAATCAAACCGATGAAGACGAAAAGTGCGCGTCGGTACTATCGTCCGGATGATGTTGAATTATTGACTCTGATAAAAGAATTACTTTATAACCGCCGTTATACCATAGAAGGCGTACAGAAAATATTCAAAAATCGTAGTATAAAAGATATTTTGGGAACGGAAATCCAAAAAGATTTCTTTGAAGATGATGAAAATAATACAGAAAATGCGGCAGAAAACGAATTGGCGGAAGAACATAATATCGTCCGACAAGCCATAAACGAACTGACGGATATTAAGAAAGAATTGGAAGAAATGGCAAAAGCCGAATAATAGTATGTATTAAATCGCAAAATAACTTTACAAACCCTACCTATAAACTAAGATAAACTCAAAGGAAGAACAAAGGCACGGGGAATGTTACAAAACATAATAAAAAAAATGATAACACCGACATATCTGCTGATTTGGTTGGTGTTATCTTTGTATATGGGGTATAATCATGAACCCTTTTCAGATGAGGCACAGTCATTTTTGATTGCCAAAAATGCTTCAATTTCAGAAATATTCTCTGTTATCAGTAGAACGGAGGGAACTCCTGCTTTATGGTACTTATGGCTTAAATTATGTATATTCATAGGGATAAGTTATGAATATTTAAGTGTTACATCAATAATACCGATGTTTTTGGGCGTTGCTTTGTGGATACATAAATCTCCATTTCCTAAAGTTGTAACCTATCTTTTTCCGCTGAGCTATTTTATTTTTTATCAGTATAATATTGTTGCGCGCAATTATTCTCTGTTGTTTCTGTTTATGATGCTGACATCAATTTGTTATCCGAAACGTCAGGAAAAACCCTTTTTATATGTCCTTTCATTGATGTTTACGGCAAGTATTACGGCCTATTCATTTATTTTCAGTTGCGGTATGTTCTGTATATATATTCTTGAACAAATAAAGCAAAAACAAAGTATTATACCGCAGATTGTACTCTATGGAATTTTTACTTTATTAACGATTATCAGTTTGTTTCCGGAGATAGATAACCGATATTTAGCGGATAATATTCGCGCACGTCAGGTCATATTGCATAATCTGGCGTATGTATCACATCAAGGCTTTGTTGCCGGCTATCTGCATAATGAATACTATATTTTACTTGTATTGGCGGGATTGCTATATTTTGGCTATATACTTTATTATCTGTTTCGGGAATATCCGTTACAAAGCTTGCTTTTGTTTTTACCGACACTATCCGTGATGATAATTGTACCATATCATCCGTGGCATAGCGGCATACTGATTTTAATAATTATGATGATAATAATGCTCCATCCGTCACGTGGCAAAATAAACCCTAAATATATGAAAATAGCCTTGATATTGTTTTTTATCAACCAACTGTGTGCGAGTTCTTATTTGTTTATAAAAGACAGTCAAGAAGCATATTCCGGTGGTAAGCAATTAGCACGGTGTATAAAAGAAAAGGGGCTTGATTTAGATGCAATCTGTATGCCGACTTATAATAGTATCTGTGTTATTCCGTATTTTCCGAAAACATCACAGAGTTACTGGGATTGGCGTAAAGATGGTTTCGTCCGCAAAGATGTTATACGGGAATTATCTAAGTGTGAAGCCTTTGTAATTACAGAAGAATTATATGTCTCACGTAAAGAAAATTTTGATAAATTGCAGCAAGAACAGGGATATAAAATGGATAAGTTTTTCGGTGGTACATTTTTTCCGTATGTAAATGCGCACCAACAGGAAACGCAATATTTTTATTATCGGAGTGCAGATAATGAAAAATGAACCCATTTTAAATACAAATAGTTGGCAAGCAAATTTAAAGTTATGGATGACATATTTCATCACATTAAATATTGTTTTTTTGTATTATCAAACGACATTTTTTATTGGTAACCATGATTGGGACTGGATTAAAGGAACAACACAGGTCTTAACCCTGAGCACCGGCATGTTTGAAGGCAGATATGCCAAGTTTATTCTAAATATTCTCCTGTATGGCGGTCAGATATTGCCATTTATAAACACGATAACCGCGTTCGGATTATTGGCATTGGGAATGGTTATGTTCTGTCGTTATTGGCACATAGAGAAAACCTCAGCTCAAATTATTATCGGATTATACGGAAGTTTATCTCCGTTTATTTTGGGATGGTTATATTTTCCGATAAATATACTAGGTAATTTTATGGCAGTTCCGTTGGTAGCTGTCGGCTTAATTGCCGGAGAAAAGCACCGCAATCTCATCGCCACTCTATGTTTTATAATAGCATTGGGGGTTTATCCGAGTGTGGCGGAGTTAATGATAGTCGGGTATATGATACAATGTATATTAGCAAATAAGATAAATCTTCGTGTCGGCTTAAATATCCTTGGGACAATGATACTTTTCAAAGGAATATTAATCGTTTTGTCGCATTATGGGATAATTTATTCGGATTATTATAATCTGAAAATGCAAAGTATTTCGGAGATAGGAGAAAATATTTTTCAAATAATAAAGGCTTGTTTGCGTCAGTTAGGTGTCAGTATTCCGTTTTATCCGTTAAGCATCAAAGGATGTGGGGCGATTATGATAATAACTTCAATAGTAAGTTCGGTTTATACTGCTAAATCAAAGGGGAAAATTTTAGGGTTGTGGGGCTGTGCGGTTGCAGCTACGATTTTAAGTTATACCCTTACACCGATGCATGAAGAGGTGTTTGCCGCACCGCGTGTGAATTTTTACGGTTTAAATTTTCTTTATGTCGGCAGTTTAGCGATTTTGTTATCCGGCAAAAAAGTTAGTCGTAATTTCGGTATGATATTAGGAATTATCGGTATCATTTTATCGGTACAACAAGATTTTTACGCCCAGAAGGTATGGCACTTCGGCAGAACAGGAGAACAGTATATGGTTGACCGTATCACGCATACCATCTTGGATCAGACGCAAGATGATAAAAAGCGTGTACCGATAATTGCCGGTGAGATATCTCTGCGCCCGAAATATTATATTGAAACATACGATATTGCCGGTCCGTATGTTTTGAGCAGATCTTTTGTTGTGCGACATATTCCGTCGGGTATGTATAATTTCTATACATCAAAACCATTGTTTGCGAATCAATCCGTCATTACGGAAATGTCTCCTGAACTTTATCGTTATTTATCAGAAAATAAACAACTATGGCCATCCGCTCAATCATTATATACCGATGAAAAATACATTATTCTGATGTTGACGGCAGAAGGTCAAAAGATGATACGTGCGCAATTGCCGAAATAAAAAATATTTTAGGGGGACTTGATTTTCATTATTCGGACTTACTACATAAGAAGTAAAGGAGAAAGATAATGAATATAGAAAAATATACGACGAAAAGTCAGGAAGTTATTAAGAACTCCGTTGATATTGCGATTAAAAGCGGTCATCAGTTGGTGACACCGGTACATTTGTTATCGGCAATCTTAGAAGAAAATAATCCGACACTAAATCAGTTAATCGCGCAAGGGGGCGGTAATTTAGCGCAATTGCAAGCTGAAACAGCAGAGGCATTAAAGAAACTTCCATCCGTAACGGGAGAAAATATCCAAAGCGGATTATCGCAAGAATATAATCGTTTATTGTTGGAAGCAGAGAACTTTAGCACAAAGAATAACGACAGCTATGTAACTCTGGAAAGATTATTGCAGGCTATGGTACAGACTGCGGGCAATAAAGCCTATGATTTGTTGCGGTCATGCGGTGTAGATGCCGTAAAATTAAATCAAGCTGTCAGAAAATATCGGAACGGGAGAATAGCGGATAGTGAGAGTGCCGAAGATACTTTTGAAAGCTTAAAAAAATATACCATAGATTTGACCTCACGTGCCAAAGAAGGTAAGCTTGATCCGGTAATTGGCAGAGATCAGGAAATACGGAGAACGATACAGGTTTTGTCTCGACGTACCAAAAACAATCCGGTTTTAATCGGCGAACCGGGCGTCGGTAAAACTGCCATTGTAGAAGGACTGGCAATGCGGATTATCAATAATGATGTTCCTGAAAGTTTGCGTCATAAACGGGTATTATCCTTGGATATGGGTGGTTTGATTGCCGGTGCTAAGTTCCGCGGGGAGTTTGAAGAAAGATTAAAATCTGTTCTTAAAGAAGTGGAAGAAGGGGCAGGATCAATTATCTTATTTATTGATGAAATGCATACAATAGTCGGCGCCGGCGCAACCGGAGGCTCAATGGACGCGTCAAACTTACTTAAACCGGCATTGTCCCGAGGAGAATTGCATTGTATCGGAGCAACAACATTAAACGAATATAAAAAATATGTTGAACCGGATGCGGCACTGGCGAGAAGATTTCAACCGGTATATGTAGATGAACCGGATGTAGAGGAAACGATTACAATTTTACGAGGGATAAAAGAAAAGTTTGAGTTGCACCACGGTGTCCGAATTTCAGATTCTGCATTGGTTTCAGCCGCGACATTAGCAAATCGCTACATATCGGATCGGTATATGCCGGATAAAGCGATAGATTTGATGGATGAAGCAGCCGCATCATTGCGCATGAGTATAGATTCTAAACCGGAAGAATTAGATCTGCTGGATCACAAGATATTGCAGTTAAAGATAGAAAAGGAAGCATTGAAGAAAGAACATGATGAAACTTCACGCCAACGATTAAGCAGTGTAGAAAAGGAATTGGCGGATCTGCAAGAAGAATCAGATGTCCTGAATAGTAAATGGGAAGGCGGCAAACAGAATCTGCAAAAGATAACCGAGATTAAGGATAAGTTGGATAAAGCCAGAAACGAAGCTCAAATTGCCGAGCGGAAAGGAGCGTATGAACGCGCCGGTGAATTACAGTATGGAATTATTCCGTCTCTGACTAAAGAATTAGCAGAACTGGAAGCCAATACTCCAAAAGCTGAAAACGAAACGGTAGAGCCGGATGATATCGCCAAAGTGATTTCTAAATGGACGGGAATTCCGACCGAGAAAATGCTGTCTTCCGAGCGTGATAAATTATTGCACATGGAAGAGGAGTTAAAGCAAAGTGTTGTCGGACAAGACAAAGCCGTATCTGTTGTTTCCAATGCGGTCAGACGGTCAAGATCGGGGATATCTAATCCGAATCAGCCGATAGGATCATTTATGTTTCTGGGACCGACCGGAGTGGGGAAGACTGAGTTAAGTAAGCGCTTGGCAGAATATCTGTTTAATGACGAAAATGCGTTGTTAAGGATAGATATGTCGGAGTACATGGAAAAGCATTCCGTATCTCGTTTAATCGGTTCACCTCCGGGATATGTCGGCTACGATGAAGGCGGCATGTTAACAGAGAGTGTTCGACGTCGTCCGTATCAGGTTATTTTGTTTGATGAAATAGAAAAAGCGCATCCGGATGTATTTAATATTTTGTTACAGGTATTGGATGATGGCAGACTGACGGATAGCAAAGGACGGACAGTAGATTTTAAAAATACGATAATTATCATGACCTCAAATTTAGGTGCGGAGTATTTGATAGATAAGACATTGAATACAGAGGCACAAAATGAACATGTCATGCAGACATTAAAACAATCTTTCCGTCCGGAATTTATTAACCGAATTGATGATATCGTTATTTTTAATCGGTTACGTAAAGAAGATATCAAACAAATATCTGCAATTGCGATGAAAAATATAGAAAAACGTCTGTCGGACAGAGGTATAACCTTACATTTATCATCGGAGGCCGAAAATTGGATAATAGACCACGGATATGATGAAGTATACGGGGCAAGACCTCTCAAACGCTTGTTAAAAACCGAACTGGAAAATAAATTAGCCTATGAAATTTTGGCAGATAAAATCAAAGATAATGATGAAGTCAAAATTTCGGCAGATGCAAATGGTTTAATATTTTAGAAAAATATTAATAAATCAAGGATATAATCCCCTTTATTCAGTTGAATGGAGGGGATTATCTGATTCCGATATTGCTTTACAACATCCCGAAAATATGGTAATATTAAAGCATATAAGAAGTAAGATATAATTGAGGGTGATATTATGATAACGCGTGCAGAATTAAAAGCAGAGATGTACGAGTATTCGCAAAAGATGAAACAAATTTTAGCGACCCCTCAAGCATATATAGAAAAAATTTTTGGTAATGATAGTCCGCAAGAGACACAAACCGAACAAAAAATTCATCGTTTTGAACATAGATTAGAAATAAGAGCTAAAACAAAGACCGGTGAAAAAACAGAAGATACGAGATTCCCGATGGAAAAGTTTGCAGACAGATTAGGTTCTGAAGGATTTTATTATCACCAAAGAATTAGCAATAGAAATTCTCTGTCAGGCACGGTTAAGAGAACATCAACAAAAGCATGCGTCACAATATGAGTGGATGCAAAATAAAGTCGCATGCAGATAAGAGGAGGATGCTATGAGTAGCGAAAATTTAAGAGGACATAGTTTTATTACAGATAGAATAAAACTGGAGCTTCAAAATGGTGAAGTAGAAAAAGCTATGGATTTATTAGCTCAAAATTACGGTCCAATAGCAAAGAATTTGTTTGAAAAAGTAGTTAATTCCAAAATTCTCCAAAAGGATGAATTAGCGCGTCTATTCGGTAAAATTTCAGATTTATGCGAAAATTGTGCGGATAAAATGGATAAGAATGTTCGTATGCAAGCCCAAAAAGAGGAAACAGCCCAAAAAGAAGCCAAAGAAGAAGCCAAAGAGGATATAGAACGTACGGACGATATGATGCAAGCGCGCGCTGAAAGATTTAATCGTATTGCTGATACCAGAGAATACATCAGAGAGGAGGCACGCCGTCGTAACCAACCGCAAAAGCCTAAAAATTTATATTATGATAAACCGAAGGAGACATACGGCGTTATGCGTCCCGCACCGACCCCGCAGCATGATTTCACGAAAACGAATTGGATTGCATTAATGAAAAAGCAAAAATTCAACGGTAAATAAAAGAAAAGGGGAGGAAATTCCTCTTTTTTTAGGTAATAAAAAAGGGTTTCGTTTCCGAAACCCTGATTTCAATGGTAGGCGCATGGGGGGTCGAACCCCAGACCCACTGATTAAGAGTCAGTTGCTCTACCAACTGAGCTATACGCCCTCAATCAAAACAAAAGTAACTATATCTAAAAGAATTTTATTTGCAATAGTTTTTTTTAGTTTTTTGACAGTTTTTTTCAAAACAAATAAAAGCCTTGTAAAAACAAAGCAAATACCCTATATAATAAGGGATAAAAGGAGTAAAAATGCAGATATATCAAGTTGGCGGAGCCGTACGCGATAAAATATTAGGGAAAGCAATCCAAGATACGGATCATGTCGTTATCGGAAGTTCCGAAACAGAGATGATAGCATTGGGGTATCAAAAAGTCGGCAAGCACTTTCCGGTATTTTTACATCCGCAAACACACGAAGAATATGCATTAGCTCGTAAAGAAATAAAGACGGCACACGGGCATAAAGGGTTTCAATTTATTTTTACGCCGGATATAACTTTAGAAGAAGATTCTCTCCGTCGAGATTTTACCTGTAATGCCATATATTATAATCCGGAAACAAACGAGTATTTTGATTTTCATAAAGGAATGGCCGATATAGAAAAACGGATTTTGCGCCATATTTCATCTCATTTTTCGGAAGATCCGCTCCGTGTATTGCGAATGTGTCGATTTGTTGCTCAACTTGATTTTACGGTTGCGCCGGAAACAATGTCACTCTGCAAACAAATGGTTTCATCCGGAGAACTTTCATATCTCTCTCCCGAAAGAATATGGCAAGAGATAATGAAAGCTACAAAAACAGAATATTTTGATAAATTTATTCTAACAGCTAAAGAGAGTGGGGCATTAGCATATATTTTACCGGAAGTTTCCGAATTATGGCAAATTCCCGAACGTCAGGACTATCATCCGGAACGCAATACCGGTAATCATGTAATATTGTGCTTACAATCCGCACATAGTAATGATTCATTGCTGAATTTTGCCATTTTACTGCATGACATCGGCAAAATTAAAACGGATAAAACTCAATGGCCGTCGCACCATCATCATGATGAGTTGGGAGTGGAAGTAATAAAAGAGATATGTCATCGGCTTCATATTCCTAACCGATACCGTGATTTTGCCGTATTTTGCGCGCGTAATCACATGGTTTCACATCAAAGTTTGTCTGCCAACCAATATCGTTTGGCGCAAATTGCTACTGAATTGGCGGATAAGTTTACAGCAAAAGATATGGAAAGATTGCTTCTCCTGATGCGCGCGGATTTATGCGGTCGGCAGTTAACACAAGTGAAACTGGATAATTTCAATATTATTGCTGAAGCCCTGCGTCAGTTATACCACACAGCAAAGAAAATAAAACTGAGCTCATTACCGGAATTTCCAAAGATGTTGGCAAAATTACAAGCCCATGAGATAACATCGGAAGAAATGTATGCCTATCGTGTAAAAACCATACTAAATAAAACAAAACTCTCTGTGTAAAGCTGAATTTATCCTTTAAAATAAAAAAATAAAGCATAGAATCAAACCGAGATTAGATATATTTTTTAACTTATTTTGTATGGTGTAAAGATGAAAAAAACATTCGGTTTAGCTTTAATGTTATCAGTATCCGTTCCGTGTTTAGCATATGCAGAAGCAAAAGCATCCCAGTCCGGCGGAATTTACGAATTAAAACCTGAAACGGAAGTAATTTCCAAATTAAAAAAAGCGGATAATAGCCAAGCTCCGGCAGAAGAAAGTTTTTCGGAAAATGGTAAGCCTTCTGCAAAGATAGTTCGTGAGGAATTAAGTAAAAACAGTTACATAGAAAAGTTGCTTAATGAAGAAGGTAAAGTTATAGCCGCCAAGACCATTCAAAATAATGAAGTCATCCAAAAAGAATTAATGTTTTATTATCCGACGGGAAAACTCCAACGCAAAGTAACTTTGGTTTCTAATGGAACGGAATTTTATGCAGAAGACTACTATCCGAACGGCAAAATATCATCTCAAGCAAATTATCTGAATGAAAAGAATAAAATTGGTCGTGAAAAAAAGTATGACAATATTGGAACATTGCGTCAGGAATTGAATTGGGAAGTTGTTGCCGAAGATAAAAAGAAACCGGTTGCAGAAAGAAAAACAGTTCGACGCGGTAAAGTAATCAGCTATTATCCGAATGGAAATATAGCAGCAGTATTTATGAGCGGCAAAAAGGGAAATAATATCTTTTATGATACATACGGTACGATTGTTCGAGAAATAAAAGATGCCGAATTATTAAATTTTGCCAATGAGATTAATCCGGAAGATTGCCGAAATAATATCGTAAAATTAAGTCTGGAAGATTTAGTTGCATTATATGAGGATGAGGGGGATATTTCTTATAACAAATGTGGTTTGCCGTATCGCGAGAATTTTACAACCGAAATTATGGATGTAGAAGGGAACATCGCTTCCAAAATCAGTTATGATGACCATGGAATGATACGTAAGATTGTGCCATACTTAGAAGGGCGCAAAGAGGGATTGGAACAAAAATTTGATGCGGATGGAAATTTAACGGCAGAAATCAATTATGTTTCCGGCAAAAAAAACGGTATGGCGAGCGGATATTTTCCAACCCGAGAAACAGCTTTTCGCAAAAGATATGAAAATGGAAAAGTCGTTGGTAAACTCAAATGTTATTTCCCGAACGGAAAACAAGCTGCTGAATTTTCTTATCAAGATGGTAAAAAAGAGGGAACCGCAAAAATATATGGTAATCAAGCGCGTGAGATTGAATTTGCCAATGATAAAATTGTAGAAAATGCAGATAAAGTAAAGAAAAGAGTAGTGTCTCCATCTTTATTAAATGAAGTACCTCATCCGGCAGGAAAATGTCTGAATATAGATAGTAAATTAACCGATTTGGAACAAAATGTACGTCAAAATGTCAAGAGTATAGAAGAAAGCTTTGAAGTTGTCGTTCCGTTTGCATGTCGTGATTTTGCCAACTTTAAGCCGGAATCCAGCAATTATGCATGTTATGATGCGACCAAACAACTGCGCGCATTATATCCCACGGCATACAAACGCGGCAAATTTGCATCCGGTAGTATCTACACCAAAGAAGGCGACTTACTTTACGAAGTAGCCTATAATAATAAACAAAAGCAGGGGTTTACGCGTAAGTATGATGCTAAACGGAATTTATTGGCAGAGATGTATTTTAATCAGGATAAATTATCCGGCAGTTCACGTAGTTATTATCCGAACGGAACAACAAAAGAACTTTTGAAGATAGAGGAAGAACGTCCTCATAAATTTATGGTACGCTATCTTGCTGACGGCAAACCGGAATTTAGTATTAATTATAATGCAGAGAAAAATGGCGATGCCTTTATTGCGTCAAAGGAAACGGAAGTTTATTTGAAATTTAATAAAGGAAAGGCTGAAACTATCCGTGAGATAAGCAAGGAAGGATATACTGACTATAATTTATTGTTAGGCGAGTATATTAAGTATGAGAACAATGAAATTGTCGGGGGCGGCAAAATCTGCGGATACGACAAACTACCGGAAGATGTTGAAATTATCCGTCCGTTATCTCCGAAAGCTGAGACAAAAGCAGCAGAGCCGAAGATTGAGGAAAAAGCAACAGAGCCAAAGGTTGAGGAAAAAGCAACAGAGCCGAAAGTTGAAGTAAAAGCAGCAGAGCCAAAGGTTGAGGAAAAAGCAACAGAGCCGAAAGTTGAAGTAAAAGCAACAGAGCCGAAAGTCGAGGTTCCCAACATTGCTCCAGCTCATTCGGGTATTAAAACAACAACGACAGCTCCTCAAAAAGGTCATGCCATTTCCGATGAATTACCTGAATATGAGGAAATAGCCCCGATTATGATGCCGGAAGAAGCTCCGATTGTAGAGGATTTAGAGGAAATTCCCGAAGAAAAATATAAAAATGCGATAATCCCGACCGCTGCCGAGAAAAAACAAGCTGAGTTAGCTGCCAAAAACATCGGTCCGATAGCAAAACCGGATATTCAGGAATTGACAGATACGGTAACGAAAGAAAGTGCAGCAAAGGAAAACAAAGCGCAAGCAACAGAAAATGAAACTTTATCTCATACAGATAAGTTTTATTATCCGAATGGTAAAATACGAAAAACCGTAACCACACATGGTAATCGTACCGAAGAAATCAAAGAGTATTCCAAAACCGGTTTAATGATTACGGACAAACATTTTCAAACAGATAAAATTGTGATTGAAAAATATTACGGGTCCGGCGAAATTCGTCGCAAAACAGTCAAAGGATATGATGATAATGCTGTGACGGCATTTGTTTCTCGTGAAGATTTTTATAATAATGGGAATATTCGCTATGAGATTGTTCGTCAGCCGGCTAAAATGATGTTTACGGATAAAGCGTATAATCTGACAGGAAATTTGCAACAAGAAACCACCCAAAACGGAGCCTTTTCTTTTAATGGTAAAGAATATAACAAAGAGGGAAAAATACAAAAACAGATAATTCAAGAGGGACTAACGGAAATTATCCGTGAATACGATAATACCGGCAAAGTAATAAAGTTCAGTTTGAACGGGAAAACCTTACCGAATACGATGTCTGATAATGTAAATAAATTAATGCAGGATAATCGCAAAGTTTACGATAAATCTAATCATTTACTTTCCGAATATACGATAGATGGCAAAAAAGAAATGATAACGGAATATCACCCAAACGGCAAACCGGAAACGGAAATCAGTTATTATCATAATGGTGAAATTTCAATAAAAGTATATGCGGCTGATGGTATGCTTGAAAAATTTGCCTATTTATCACCGGATGGCAGATTGCATATTCAAAAACCGGAAATTCGCGAGATACCGGCATATCGTGAACGTTACTGGTTAGATTACAATAATCCGTACTGGATAGAAAATTGTGATAAGTATAGTATCCGCAAAATAGCACGGCTTAATCTGGATATAACCTCTTACATCTTAGCTGAGTTAGAGGCCAAAGTTCCGGAAATGATAAAGCAACTTTATAAAAAATACTAGAGATGATAAAAAAAGTACCTCAAAACGAGGTACTTTTTTTTATATGAAGTGCAATTTTAAAATGTTTCCCAATGTACTTTTTCCGGATTATATCTATCAGCCGGTTCTTTAGGAGTTTCTTCCGGATAGCCGATAGGAATAATTGCAATCGGTAACATAGTTTCCGGCATATTAAATTTCTCTTTTAATTTATTAACAATCGTCGGCATCGGGGCAGCACCGCAAAAACAAGCGCCCAAACCTTTAGCATGGCAGGCTAACAAAACATTTTGTGCCGCCAAAGCTCCGTCAATTTGCGCATAATTCCAACCTTCTTTTTCGCGGTGGAAAGTTTCTTCGGTATCAGCACAAACGATAATAGCGCAAGCCGCAGTTTTTGCAAAAGAAGTCCATGGTTGAATAGCCCTCAAAGCCGTTAATGTCTCGCGATTTTCAATAATTAAAAAATGCCATGGTTGCTTATTGTGGGCAGAAGGGGCAAAAGCTGCCGCTCTGATTATATCTTCTAAATCTTCTTTAGAAATTTTCTTGTCCGGATTATATTTTCTGATAGATCTTCTGGACAACAAACCATTATAAAGTTCCATAAAAAGTCTCCTGTTTATTAATTAACCGATCTTTGCAGGTTTGCGACATTCGGTAATACAAAATTATCAATTAATACCTTAAAAGATTTTTCCACAGTTTTATCTGTATTGATGATAACCTGCAAAATATCATCTTTATTATCAGCATTTTTAAGTTTTTTTGCCAAAACACCGTACACATCTGCCAAATCGGCCATAGATCCGATTAAATCTGCCACATGATTTGGAATATTAAGCGTATCGCAACCACCCCAAAAACCTTCATTAAATCCATTTTCAAGTTGGTTGGCACGGAGCATACAGAGTTTTACTAAGTTTTCTCTGTCAGTATTGGCAACGGGGTTAAACTTAATATTATTCTGTTTAATTTCGGCAAACATTTCATCCCATAAGCCCATAAAGAACTTAAAGAAAAGTTCTGCTTCGGCTTTAGTAACCAACCGAGGTTGGGCTTCTCTCGGAAACAGAGAAGAGATAACATCAGTCGGTCGCAAATTAAAATTCGGACTGCATATAGCACCGGCAAATCTGAATTTAACAATTTCAAGCGGTGTCGGGCAAGCGTAGTGGTCCAAAAACTTTTGGAATTTATCATCCCCAATATATTTATTTTCACTTTGCATTTTAATTCAACTTGTATATAATAACTAACATAACACAATTTAATTGGAGATTTTCAAATTGTCTAGCTTAAAATTATCATTGTTATTATCTCTGATATTTATCCTGAATGGGTGCTCACAAGTTCAACCGTTTGAAGACAGACGGCGTGAACCGGGTAGTGAGCAGATTTATGTCGGTGCTTCCACACCAGACCATCCGGCAATCTGTTATAATCCTCTTTTTTATAAATTGACGGAAATTCAGCCGTTAGCTGATACTCTGTGCAGTTCATATAAAGCGGGGTCAATTGCTGTCTATCAGGACAAAGATATTTTCAGCTGTCGACTTTTTGTACCTTCCAAGGCATATTACGAGTGCGTTAAAAAGGAATAGCCTCTCGTAAAGGAGGAAAAGATGAATATATATATATTTGATATGGATGGAACGATTACGTTTGCGCGTCAAAAAATGGAGCCGGACTTCATTCGCCGTTTTAAGCCATGGTTAAAAACCCATTTGGCATATCTTGCCGCCGGTTCAAACTATGAAAAAGTAACAGAACAACTTCCACCGGATATAATTTCATCTTTTAGCGGGATATATAGTTCAATGGGCAATGTGTTACATCATTACGGGAAAGAGGTTTATCGCAATGAAATAGACTTGCAAAAAGAGTTATTGCGGACATTGGAACAATATCGGAAAGAAACACAATATCCGGGCAAGCTTTATTATAATTATATGGAATTGCGTCCGGGGATGTTAAACTTTAGTATTTTAGGACGAAATTGTCCGTTTGAAGATCGTCAAAAATATAATGAGTGGGATAATGCACATCGTGAGCGAGAAAAAATAGCCCGTGAGATGAATGAAAAATTCCAAGACTATGAAATAAGTGTCGGCGGTAAAATATCAATAGATATCGTCGGAAAAGGAATGGGAAAAGAGCAAATTGCGTCTCGCATACGGGAAAAATATCCGAGTTCTAAAATAATCTTCTTTGGAGACAGAACTGAAAAGGGCGGTAATGACTACGCCTTAGCTGAAACTTTACGGAAGATGGAAAACACTGAGGTTGTTGCAGTAACCGGACCGGACGACGTGATAAAATATTTGGCAATATAATTCTGCACAAAACCTCCGAATATGATAATGTGATAACATCCGAACAGATTTATCAGAGGAGAAAAAAATGGAAAGAATAGTTTATTTGGAATATCTTGAAGAATTTGGATGTTATGGAATTGCTAAATCCGAATTAATCGCCATGAAAGAAAAAAATATCGTTGCCGATATTCGGATGCCCCAAGATAAAATGCCGCAAACCGCAAGAAATGCGCCAACATTAGGCATGTTGTTAGGTCAAGATAGCGCAAACGATGGTACGGAATATTACAGTATCGGTCAAAACTATGTGACAGCAGCCGCTAATACCGGCAGTAAAGTAAGATTTTTAGATTTTGAACAGCCGACAGCAGAAATGAAAAAATGCGATGGGATAATCTTAATCGGTGGTGTATTTAATAATCCTGAAGAATTTTATATTGATGGCAAGACTATGGGAGATGAAATTGGTAAGAGATATTTTGCGTATCGCTCTATAATTCATCAACTGCATAAAGATAAAAAACCGGTATTAGGAGTTTGTGCCGGCGCACAAATGTTAGGCTCAATTCTTGGCAACATGAAGATGTACCGAAATTTGAAAGAGGAAGTTCCACAACATATAATTCATAAACCGCGCGCCGAAACTGATGTTCGCTTACACCAAATCAAACTGCTGAAAGATACCCCGATATATGATATTTTAGGCATAGATGCATCGCAAACAACATTAAACATAAACTCCCGCCACACGCAGGGAATGGTCCATACGGCTTTGCAAGATTATGTCAAAGGAACGCCCAAAGTAAAGATGGATTTATATGCGATATCATCTTCGGATGCTATTCCCGAAATATGGGGAAATGTCAACGAAGGCATTTTATGTGTTCAAGGACACCCTGAAGATTTAGCCGCCAAAGGAGATAAGACCATGCAAAAGATATATAATCACATTGCGAACTTATCATCACAATATAAACGCAATCACGCCCCGAAAAATCTGAAAGTACGAGAAAGTGGTCGTGATTAATTAAAGCGCTACCATTACCACACCGAGGATAATAAACGAGAAACAAACAAGTTTTTTAATCATTATCTTCGGTGTAATAATTTCTCGCACATTAATATTAAATTCTTTCTTTAAGGATAAGCTGATGAGGAGCAAAAAGATAGGCGCGGTGGCATTAATTGCTGCCGAAGATACAGCTGAAAGTTTAGAAAGAGCAAATACAAAAGCCGCCGTACTCAAAAAGCATAAAAATTCGTTTGTACAGAAAAGTTTAATTTTCTTCCGATATTCTCCGAAAACACTTTTAATTCTATCCGCAGATTCTTTGTGCAGGAGAAGTAAAAAGGGCAGTAAGCTTGAAATAACATTAACATAGATAATCAAGTTAATCCAATTTCCATCAGTTTTGAGCGTATATTTTTCCAATACCAAATAAAAGGCGCGTAGCAAAGAAACTAAAACCATGTAATAAAAGGCGACATTGAGTTTCGGCAATTTCAGATTATTAATACTTAAAAAGACCGAAAAGATAATGATAATCACAAAACCGCTGTATTGCGAAAAGGTTAATCTTTCATCTAATAAGAAAAAAGTCATAACCGGAATAGTGATTTGTCCTAACGATAAAAGAGCTGTAACAATGGAAGTATCAATAACCTTCATAGCTAAGTAGAACGGATATAAATAAATCACATCAATTAATCCGAGGATAAAATAAAAGGGTAAAGCTTGCCATGAGGGCAGGGTTGGAACGCCGAAAAATAAGAGTAATGGCATAAAGACACAATTCATCAACGAGATATAGAAAATCATCGTGGCCGGATGTCTGAAAATATGGTTAGATAGATTACATTCTATAATGCTGGAGCAAGAAGAAAAAAACGGTGCTAATAAAGCGATAAATAAGATAAACATGAAATACCTATTATTTATTATTATATTCAAATCATATCAGCCAAAGAACTAAAAAATCATTAATAAATTAGTGATGATGCTTGAACATACATACTAATAACCAAAATTTTATGAAGAGTCAACAAATAAAGCAAAAGCCCCGCAAAGGGGCTTTAGAAAATCAGAAGATAAGTTACAAAACAGCGAGCAACATGTCTTTTTTAGAAATCGGATAATCTAACAGTTGCAAGATAGCCATCATATAACGGAAAGTGCCGTCGGAAATTTCGGATTTTTGGGCAAGAAAATCTTTTATAATTTCCAAATGTTCTTCTTTAGAGAGGTTTAAATCCAACACGATATCCATTTTCTGATATCGCACATACACAAAGTGTTTCCAGACTATTTGGACTTGTGTTCCCATAAGACGATATCGCTCCAACACCCCGTCAACCGGATAGGTAATTTGTTCTGTTGGCAAGGAGACAGGCAGACTTTGTTCTTCAAACTGCAAATTATAACAGCTAAGTTCGTCGTTATTTTTAACATAAAAGCAGTTATCATCAGCAAATTTGACGCGTCCGTTAAAGTTTTTATGAACAGTGTAATCGCTGTTGTAAACAATACTTTCATTTTGTCGCGAAACAGCAATAAAACCGCTTACATTATCTGCAATCTCACGTATCCAATCGCCATCCGGCAAAATAACGTTTTGGTTGAGAGCCTTATAAGAAGTGGCCAGAATAGTATCATCTTTCGTCAAGATGAGTGTCTGATAACGGCAGGCAAAAAACAATATCCAATCACCGAAAAGTCGTTTAAATGTCTGTGTCAGATCTTGTAATAACTTTCCGTTGTTATCATAAAATTTCACCCCGCTGTCATGTTCCACAACTCGTGTTCCGTCTTCAAAAATATGGAAGAATGAAGTATTTTGATACATCAATTTATCTTCATAATAGATGTCACAAGATTTTTTTGTGGCAATATGTCCCTGAGGATAAAAATGGACACATAGTTCGTCATTTTCCTGATTGCTTAATACATTCCAAACTTTACGCAAGTCCGGATTTTGATTACTTTTATTCATAATGATTTATAATTTAATAGTTTGACAGTCGCAAAGTATTCTGAATTAAATGTTTTGTCAAGTTAGTTTAGATATAAAAAAAGCAGAGCCGAAACTCTGCTTTCTGATAAGCTCAAAACAGCTACTATCTGGAGTAGAACTCGATAACCAAGTTCGGTTCCATAAGAGCAGGATAAGGAACATCATCAAATTTCGGTACAAAAGTATATTTTGCACTTAATTTTGCTGTATCAACTTCCACATAAGCCGGGAAGTCACGTCCTTGTGCTTGGATAGCGGACAATACAACTGCCAACTGTTTAGATTTTTCACGAACTTCAATAACATCACCGGCTTTAACCATGTAAGAAGGGATGTTAACTTTTTTACCATTAACGGTAATATGTCCGTGGTTAATGAATTGACGTGCGGCAAAAACAGTCGGAACAAATTTAGCTTTATAAACTAAGTTGTCCAAACGAGATTCCAACAAACCGATTAAGTTTTCAGCTGTATCGCCTTTTCTTCTGATAGCTTCTACATAATATTTATGGAATTGTTTTTCAGAAATATTACCATAGTAAACTTTCAATCTTTGCTTAGCTTTTAATTGAACACCATAGTCAGTTTCTTTTTTTCTCTTTTGACCGTGTTGACCCGGACCATAATTTCTTTTCAAGATCGGGCTGTTAGCATCGCCCCAAAGATTATGACCGTAACGACGGCTGTTTTTCTTTTTCGCATTAACAATACTTTTCATGTATATAATCCTTTATTTGTTTTAATTAAATTATTGTCCCGATAGTTTTGTAGCTGATTAGGAAAAACCTAAAATTACAAACGTGGCAGATACAACAATCCCGCCAACATTCTCGGAAGTACCTCCAAAATACCTCAAAAAAAATAATATGCAAGTATTTTCTTCACTGAGTATCAATAATTTATAATTAAATGATTTTGTTTTGCAAACACTCAATAAAAGCTGTCTTTTACCCGAGAAAACAGAGGTTGATTTAAGTCTTTTAACTTTCCGTCTACCAGTTTGAATTGACGATTCATACGCGCAGCCAATTCCATATTATGAGTTGCGATAAGGGCAGACAAACCGGTTTCTTTAATAATCTCCAATAATCCGGTAAAGACATCTTCCGCCGTATTCGGATCAAGGTTACCTGTCGGTTCATCGGCAAGCAGAAGCTTAGGAGAATTAGCCAACGCGCGCGCAATAGCCACACGTTGTTGTTCACCGCCGGAAAGTTCGGTAGGTCGGTGTTTTAATCGGTGAGACAGATTAAGTTTTTCTAATAAAAACTCGGCATGTTTTTTCGCGTCAATCTGATTTTTTCCGGCAATTAACATCGGTATCATAACATTTTCCAAAGCCGAAAAATCGCCCAACAAATTATGGTATTGGTACACAAAGCCGACATATTCTTGTCTGATAAGGGTACGTGCTTCATCATTAGCCTTAGAAATATTTTTATCTTCTGCCCAAATACATCCACTCGTTGGTTTATCAAGCAAACCGGCAATTTGGAGTAGGGTGGACTTTCCCGAGCCGGACTGACCGACCAAGGCAATAATTTCTTGTTTTTGGATAGTTAAATCAATCCCTTTAAGCACTTCCAAACTTTGCTTTCCTTGCTTATAAGATTTAACAATATTATCAAGTTTCAAAATATAATCGGTATTATTCATATCTCAAAGCCTCCACCGGATCCATTTTTGCAGCTCTGTAAGCCGGATATATTGTAGCCAAAAACGAAAGAACAAGAGAAATTATCGCCACACTGACAACAACGGATGTTTCTACTTTTGCCGGAAGTTGTGATAAGAAATAAATTTCTGCAGCAAACAAATCTCGTCCGGCAATAGATTGCAAAAATTGTCTGATATTCTCAATATTATCACAAAACAACAAGCCCAAAACCACACCGAGTGTAGTTCCGACAGCACCGATAAATGCTCCGTCTAAAAAGAAAATTCGCATAATCATTCCTTTTGTAGCTCCCATTGTACGCAATACGGCAACATCACGACCTTTATCTTTAACCAACATAATCAATCCGGTAATAATATTAAAGGCAGCCACAATAATGATGAGCGTCAGGACAATAAACATCACATTGCGTTCCACATCAACCGCATTAAAGAAAGCCGAATTAGACTGTTTATAATCATACACATAAGCTTTATTGCCCGAACCGTCAATCGCTGCATTAATCAGTTGACGAGTAGTATCTAAATTCGCATCATCCCGCAAACTGACATCAATACCGGTTACGGCATTTCCGAGAGAGAAGAATTTTTGCGCAGCTTCAAGCGGCATAAAGATAAAGTTAGCATCGTACTCATACATTCCGAAATTAAAAGTTCCGGCAATACGATAACTTTTCATCCGTGGAACAGCCCCGAACATTGTGATTTTACCATTTGGAGAGAGTAGGGTAATCTCATCACCTTCCGTGACGCCGAGCTTATTAGCAAGTCTTGACCCCAAAACCACCATATCACCTTTAAACAGATTTAAGTCAAAATCCTTAAAGCCGTCACGCAACACCTGTTTTTTTTGTAAATCTATGCCGTTAATTCCGCGTACCATAACGCCTTCGGCCACATTACCTGCCGTTGCCAACAGTTGCTTATCAATCATCGGGATAGCAATATTAACACCGGGTACTTTAGCTTCTAAAAGTTTTACAGCTTCCTGATAATTATTAAACGGCTCATTTCTGATAGCGACAATACTGATATGTCCGTTAATTCCCAAGATACGGTTTAAGAGTTCCGCCTTAAAGCCGTTCATAACCGAGGTAACAATAATCAAAGTAGCAACACCGAGAGCGATACCGATAAAAGCAATAGAGGTAATCACCGATATAAAGCCTTCTTTGCGCTTAGCTCTCAAATATCGGGTTGCCACAAAACGTTCAAATTTTGAAAAAATCATCTGCAAACTCCTTATATTTTTCCATCATATAGAGATGCATTAATTTTTCAACCATGCACAACAAAGAACTCACAAAAAAAAGAGGACGCACCAAATGATGCATCCTCTTTTGAAACTTAAAACTAATATCTCCGTCAAAGAATTTCACAATTGTTTTTCGGAATCTAAAGAGTTACTTCGCTAAGTAACAATGACATATTGAGTTGAAACAAAATTCTTTTAAATAAGGGATCGCGTTTCACAACGAAATCCCCGAGATTTGTAAATCATGACAAGAGTGTTATATTTCCTGAAAGTAATAAGGAAAACGCGTTTCACAACGAATTTTTCCTAAGCTAAAATCAAGAATTGGCAGTGTACCGCTTGATACACACTATATATATTATAAGGTTAATGATTATCACATAAAAGTGGACGCATTTCTCAATGAGTCCACTTAAGAAGATTCTTCATTTCTCAACGAATTGTCTTCGTTTTTTTATCATAAAAAAAAGTATTTAAGCAAATATTTTCATTACAATGAATCTTGCTTATCACGTTTTCTTACGACAGAAGATGAGTCTTCTTTTCCTTTTTTCGCTACTTTCCCTTTTTTAGAGAGTAAATCCAACTTTTCATGAGGGAGATAATCTCTAAGGAAATCTAATCCGGCGACTTTGGCCTCTGTAATCTGATTACTGATATCACCGAAATAAACCGGAATACAAAAATCAAATCGCATATTGCCTTCCGTAACGGTACAGAGATGTAACGCTGAAGTTTCTTCAAGTGACTGACAGTAAATTTTAGCTGCCCACTGGTTGTCAAAGTCTTTGTAAAAACAGACAACAGCTTTTTCTTCCATGTCTGCAAAATACCACAATTGTTTTTCGTACACTTTTTTCTCTGTATTAAATCGTACTAACAAATCAAGTACAATTTCCCATAACAAACCGCAAGCACTGCTGTTAAACAAACATTTATCCTGCATGGCGGTAATTTTTAGGGTTTCGTCAGCAATATTTTCAGATTGCGTCTCACAGACAACAAATAATCTGCCCTCAGGAAGTACGGGATTGTAGAGCTCAAGCATACTGCAAAAATTATGCATTTTAATACTCAAATTTTTGCTGAAATTCGTGGCTAAGAATTTTCTTAAACCTGCACTTGCATGCCAAGTAATAGTTTTAATTTTAGTACTCATAACAATTTTTAAATTATAAATTAAACAGTGTTATCATAGTCAGAATTAGTTTTTTGTCAAACATTATTTTAAGAGACGGCTAAAAGATTGCTTTCTCAAAAAAAGCACCTTAAATCTAAGGTGCTTTAGAAAATTTATGTGTTTTTTTATTTGAGCTTAGCTAAATCTTTGGCGATTTGCGCCGATAGTTCCGCCAAAAGTTTACTATGTGCCGGCACATACTCTTCATACCCGCCTTTAATTACCATTTCTTTGTTAAAGCGACCGGATTTAATAATTTTTCCTTTTTTATTGCGGATGAAGTATGAGGCTTTCAAATATGTATTTTCATTTAATCTGCCGCTCATTTCTTGAATCTCCACCACAACGGCATACTTATAATTTTTGCGTAGGGTAGATTGATTTTCAACCATAGCATTTGGCATCAACTGTGATAAATTTTGGTTAATGACGCGTTGTACTAATCTTTCCGGTGCAGCTCCCCAGCGATTAAATTCATCAATTTTTACCTGAAAATCTTTTTTGCCCAAAGTTGTAATTTGCGGACGTGTCGTTTCAGGAGCCATTAAGACCTGATTTAATAAAATCATAGAGGTAACATTCGGATACCTTTCCGTACTAACCATCATCGGTACAGGTTGGAAAAAATCAGGATTAGGGGAAGAACAAGCTGCCACTAAAGCCAATAAGCATACGGATATATATTTTTTCATCATTTTATTCCTTTCCTGTAATAAGTGCGCTCGGATACATTTGCAAGTAGTCCGTCAAATTTTTCATAGAAGCAGCAGCTTGAGAGAAATTCTCAATCATTGTGGATAAATTAGAAGCATTATCACCAAATGCTGCATTTAAGGATTGCGCTGCTGTGCTGACATTCTGAGCGGCATTGCCCAATTCAAAGACCATCTTGGACGTATTATTTTTATTTTCTTTTAAGATGTGATCAAAGATTTCCATGCTTTCGTTTAATCTGGTCAAAAGAGACGGTAATTCTTTATCAATCGTTTGAGTAATACTATGCAAATCTTGAGCAATTTGTGTAATCGGCATAACTTGCAAACTCTTGGAAATTTCCGCAAACGGAGAGCCAATTGTCGGAATTTCGTAAACATCCTCAATTTTTGCATGCAAGACAGACTTTGTTTTCGGGAACATATCCAACTCAATCAATAACTGTCCGGTAATAACGGAGTTAATAGCTAACTGGGCACGCAACCCGTCTTTAATAAAGACATCCAATCGTTCTTGTTCATCATGCATATTAGTAACGAGGGAACTTCCGTTATAAATTTTAGCATAAACCGGAATTAAAAACTCCATAGTATCCAGATTAGCATTTAATTTAACCTGAGTAACTTCTCCGATTTTAACGCCTTTAAATAAGACCGGAGCACCAACATCTAAACCTTTTACGGATTCATCAAAATACATAACCACGGTTGACACATCTTCCGAAAATTTTGAGCGGATAAAATGTGCCGCCATCAAAACCACGGCAGCCAAACTGACGCAGACAAATAAACCGATTAATTTCATATTAGGTTGTTTTATCATTTTTTACTTCCTCTGGTTAAAAATTCATAAATATTATCGTCCGGCGGATTTTTCAAAAGCTCATTCGGATTACCGCGTCCGGTAATATTTTTAACGGAACCATCTAAAAAGATAGAATTTGTTCCGATAGCAAAAATAGAGGACAACTCGTGCGTAACCACCACAAAAGTCGTTCCCAAACTTTGGTTCAGTTCAATCAACAAATCATCCAATCTTTTAGAACTGATAGGGTCAAGACCGGCAGACGGCTCATCACAATAGACGATTTTCGGATCCAATGCCAACGCTCTGGATAAAGCAGCTCTTTTTTTCATTCCGCCAGAAATCTCGGACGGATAAAAATCCTCAAATCCGTAAAGACCGGTCAAGGCAAGTTTGTAGCTAGCCAATTCAGAAATTTCCTGAGGGGTGTAATCCGAATAAAGTTCCAACGGCATGGCAACATTTTCTTTCAGTGTCATGGAAGAGAAGAGGGCGCCGCTTTGGTATAAAACACCGCATTCCTTCATAATCTGCATTTTCTCAGTAGTTTCAGCACCGAAGAAATCTTTGCCGTCAATTTCAACTTTTCCTTCGGTCGGAGTGACTAAACCGGTTAATACTTTAAGCATACTGCTTTTTCCGCACCCGCTGGCTCCCATGATAATAAAGATATCACCTTGATTAACCGTATAGTTCAGACCTTTAAATAAAACAAAATCTCCGTAAGCGACTTTCAAGTTTTTGACGGTAATAATCGGATTTGTCATATTCCCATCTCCTCTAAAATTACCGTTAAAATACCGGTTGCGACAATCATCCAAACCAGAGCGGAAACGACCGCACCGGTAGTTGCTTTACCGACACTGTCCGCATTATGTCCTGAGTTAATTCCTTCATAACAACCGCATAAAGAAATGATAATGCCGTATATAAAACTGTGTAATACACCGACAAAAGTATTCGTATAGTCTAATGCCTTAAAGGTATAGTCAAAATAGGAAGAAGAAGAAATATCCAGGAAACCGATACCGACAATCGCACCACCCAAGATTCCCAAAACATCGGCAAGTAAAGTCAAAAACGGAATGGTCAGGACTAAAGCAATCATTCTCGGCGCAACCAAATAATCCGTAATTTTGATACCTAATGTTTTCAAAGCATAAATTTCTTCGTTAACTTGCATAGTTCCGAGAGTTGCTGCATATGAAGAACCGGTACGACCTGCCATAATGATTCCGACCATAATTGCCGCCATAATACGTGTCATCCCCATAGCAACCATACTTGCAACATAAATACCGGCTCCGAAAGTTTGTAACTGCAAAGCGCCGACAAAAGCCAAGATTAATCCGACTAAAAAGCTGACGAGAGAGATAATACCGACGGCTTTATAACTGCAATCGCCAAAGATAAACCAAAAATCCTTTTTCCGCCAAACGGCTTTTCCACAGATAAAGCGGATAATAGAAAGATTAGATTCATGTACAAATTTCAGAGCTCTTTGTATTTGCTGATAGACTTCATAACTTTTATGTCCGATAGTCTCCAAAACAGGTTTTTTATTCTCGTTTTCTTTGGGAGGAATATTCTCTACCTTCAGCGCTAATTCCAACATATCCAACAAGTTTAGCGGTAATTTAGACATATCAAAAGTCATCTTGTGCGCATAAATTTCTTTGGCCCAATAGAAGATTTCAGCCGCCAGAATGGAAGAATATTTTATCTCCGGCTGAATCTCGGCAACAACAGATTTAATACCTTTATCTTGCCACTCGTCCAAAATATCATGCGGATTTTTTTCATCGGAAATACCCGTACCAAAAAGGATATTTACTTGATTATTATTTATTTTAAATTCCACTTTCATAAGATATGCCTGTCTTTTTTATCTGTTTTTATAATTAGCCTGACAAATTTCTATGGCCGCCTGATTGGCCGATTCGTGAGCTTCTTTAAGAGTTTTTCCACACAGTATATCAGCTATAAACGCCCCCCCGAAGGCATTTCCGGCACCATAAGCAAATGCTTGATGGACACGCATGTTGGTAACCTTAGAAATCTCATCTTCCCCGAAAATCGTACTTTCTTTAGCCGCATCGGTCAAAATAAGATACTTCAGATTAAATTTATCTTTAAGTTTCTTGCATAGATTTTCGCTGGCTCCCCGTAAATCTAAGAGGTCTTTAACCGTTTTCAATTCCTCATGATTAAGTTTTAAGACATTGGCACGTTTGAGCAATTCTTCAATAAGTGATTTATCGTAATAATTTTGCCTTAAATTTACATCAAAGAATTTATAAGCTTCATCCGGTGTTTGATCAATCAAATCAAGGATAGTATTTCTGGAATAAGATTTTCGGAGCGCTAAAGTTCCAAAGAAGATAGCATCCGTGGTTGCGATACATTTTTCAGCGGCTGTTGTAAACGGAATATAATCCCATGCTGCATTTTCCAAAATATGAATGGTATAATTTTTTCCGGTATTTTTAAGGATAAGTTCCCGTCCGGTCGGATAGGGGGTGACCGCCAGAACCGGATTGATTTTGAATTTATTTAATTCCGAGACTACTTCTCTTCCCAAATCATCCGCACCGATTGCACTGATAAGACTGGCTTTTGCACCGTGTTTAACCGCATATTTCAAAAAATCGGTAGGTGCGCCGCCAAGTTTACGACAATCTGTCAAAATATCAAAGACCACTTCCCCGATAGCCGCAACCTGCGGTGTTTTTCTTTTTCCGCCCATGGTGTCCCTTTGTCAAATATTAAAATTTAGTTAACAATACAGCCTTTTTTACTATAAGTCAACGAGTTTCCTTATTTATGAAACCTTAATTTATAAGTCTTTTCTGCCAAAGAATTTATCCGCTCGGGCATAAAGTAGCAAACATCTACGCCCCCGTTGACAAAACGATATTTGCTTGGATAAGACTTGCATCGTTCCGGATTTTTCATTGTTCCCATTGTAGATAAAACCAAAGCCAAATGATCTTTCTTAAACGGTACATAAGTTTCATATTGTTTTGCAGCACTTGGCAAGCGCAAAGCTTCTCCTTGACCATCATTCAACAAATAATACTTGTATTCCGGCAGATAATATTCAGCAAACAGATTAGCATTATCCAAGACAGCAATCGCATCATCCGGACTGACAAAACTCCGAATATCGTTTACAACCTCTTGAAATCCTCTGTCAAAATAAACATACCGTACATCCTGATAAGTTCCCCAAAATCCGAGGAGAGCCAAACCGACAAAAGCTTTTTGGAAAATCTTTTCTCGTGTCAAAACAAAAGCACCGGCAAAATACCAGATAAGCGAAAATATTTTTAAGTATCGTGCTGTTACCATCGGTCGGAAGATGTATGAAAGTACAATCAATAATCCGTAGGTAAGCAGAAAGCTGCCGAGAGCGATATAAAAACCGCTTGTTTCTTTTTTTCTATACAGACTGAGCGCCCCGCATAAAACCATAAAAGAAAAACTGCCGGCACAAAATAAAGTTGTGATATATAAGAAAGATTGTAAAATATCCGGTGTCATCACATCAAAAAAGAAAGTCGGACTGAGCTCTACAAAATCATAATTTACATACCAAACACGGCTGATATCATCTCCCGTCGTTAGAGGAACAACCAACCACGGTGCAAACAAGACTGCAACCGGTGTTGCCGTCAATAAGAGCTTTTTGAAACAGTCTCTACGTCTGTTTTTAAGTAAAATACCGCTCAGAATAAAGTAGAAAAACATCAGCCACAAGGCACAATAATAGTGCGTATAAAGCGCGGCAAGCGTACATCCGCCGAATTTAATAAAATCACCTCGCATTGGCTTTTTTAAGAGTCTCAAGCCATAAACCAAAACCATGAGCATCAAAAATGAGGAGAGCATATATGTTCTGACTTCAAAAGCTAACCATAATGAATGAGGCATAACCATCATTAAAAAAATCAGCCATAAAGCGAATTTATCACCATAATCTTTACGAACTTCTGTTGCCGTAAAAAGCTGCGCACAAATAAGCAAAATATACGAGGCAAAATGCGCTCCGAAAATTTCATACTGTTGCGGAAATAAAGCCAGTATGCCTTTAAGATAGAGATAGTAGAGCGGGGGTTTTGAATCTTCCGTCATCAGCAAATTAAACATCTCGGCAAAACTGTCTTTTGCCATTAAAACCGAATAAATCTCGTCCGACCATAAATTCATGTTGTTAATCAAAAAAGCATACAAAATCACCGTCAAAGAAATTAAGAGACCGGCTTTGAATTTGTAACTGTTTTTAAGCAACTTCCAAATCATGTTCACCTCATCAAAAAGCAATTAAGAGTAGTTTAACTTTATTTTAGCATTCGTCAATTTTTCTTACCGAATAATAGACAACAAAAAAACTGCCCGAAATCAGACAGTTTTCTTATAATCATTAAGTATCGGATAAGTTATTGTTTTTCAAAATATTGAATCATCCATTCAAAATACGGATTAGCAAATTCATTATTCATCTCAATTGCTTTTTCCAAACTTAATTCTTTTTTATCAAACGCAGCTTCCGTCAATATTGTGCAAACATCATTTTTAATATCTGCAGCTCCGCCGGCAATCAGCCATTCATCAACAACTTTGTCATTTGTATCAAGGATTTGAACAACACCCATTTCCAAAGTCATCAAAGTCGGAGCTCTGTCGGAAATTGCGGTCAAAGTTGTTTTATGATAGGGTAAGACTACCCGATAAACATCTTTATCCAATACTAATTTTTCCGGCATATAAATTTTCAAATTAATATTTGCGCTCATTGTCTTATGCTTCGCCTTTCATCTGTTCTGCATTTTCCAAAACTTCTTCTATTGTACCAACCATATAGAAGGCTTGTTCCGGAATGTCGTCATATTTACCTTCCAAAATACCCTTAAATCCCTTAATAGTATCTTCCAGTTTAACAAAACGACCTTTTTTACCGGTAAATGCTTCGGCAACAAAGAATGGTTGCGACAAGAATTTTTGAATTTTTCTGGCTCTGGATACCACGATTCTATCGTCATCAGACAGTTCATCCATACCCAAAATTGCAATAATATCTTGTAAAGAACTGTACTTCTGCAAAATTTCTTGTACACCGCGTGCCACATTGTAGTGCTCTTCACCAACAATATCCGCACTCAAAATACGACTGCTTGAATCAAGCGGATCAACCGCCGGATAAATACCTAACTCGGAAATTTTACGCGACAATACGGTTTTGGCATCCAAGTGCGCAAAAGTAGTAGCCGGAGCAGGGTCAGTCAAGTCATCGGCAGGAACATATACGGCTTGCACGGAAGTAATAGAACCGTTTTTAGTAGAAGTAATACGTTCTTGCATGGCCCCCATATCCGTACCCAAAGTCGGTTGATAACCAACGGCAGACGGAATACGACCGAGCAATGCGGAAATTTCAGAACCGGCTTGCGTGAAACGGAAGATGTTATCAACGAAGAATAACACATCTTGGTGCTCCACATCACGGAAGTATTCTGCTTCAGTCAAACCTGTTAAGGCAACTCTGGCACGAGCCCCAGGCGGTTCATTCATTTGTCCGTAAACAAGTACGGTCTTAGATTTATCTCCTTCAAGGTCAATAACGCCGGATTCAATCATTTCATGGTAAAGGTCATTACCTTCACGTGTACGTTCACCGACACCGGCAAATACGGAATATCCGCCGTGACCTTTAGCAATATTATTGATTAGTTCTTGAATAAGTACGGTTTTACCCACACCGGCACCACCGAACAGACCAATCTTACCACCTTTCAAATAAGGCTCTAACAAGTCAATAACTTTAATACCGGTCACAAAGATTTCCGGTTCGGTTGTTTGGTCAACAAAAGCCGGAGCTTCACGGTGTATCGGTTCAAACATATCTGTCTGAACATCGCCGCGACCATCCACTTCGTTTCCGACCACATTGATAATACGTCCCAACAAACCACGACCAACCGGCACGGTAATCGGTTTTTGCGTATTATAAACCTTAATACCGCAACTCATACCGTCCGTTGTACTCATAGCAATGGTACGCACAATATTTTCTCCCAGATGCTGTTCAACTTCAAGCACGACACGCTTTCCGTTCACCAGACATTCAAGGGAGTCCAGAATAGCAGGCAAATTAGCGATACTGCTAAACTTAACATCCACAACAGCCCCCATAACTCTGTAAACTACACCGAGTTTATCGGAATCATTGAGTTCATTGAGCTTATTGCTAAGTTCTTTCGCTCTTATATCGGCCTGCAATTCCAAATCATTATTTTCAGCCTCGGCTGATTTTTTATTTTTGGTGACCATATATCATTTACTCCAAATACACATTTACATAGCCTCGGCACCGGCAACAATCTCGGTTAATTCCGTCGTAATTGCCGATTGTCTCAAACTATTATATTTAAAGGTTAGTGAACTAATCATATCTTGAGCATTACGATTTGCATTATCCATGGAACTCATACGCGCTGCATGTTCCGATGCCTGAGAATTGATAAGAATTTCAAAAATCAATGTCCTCATATACATACTGGATAATTGCTTTAAAAGTTCTGTCATATCAGGCAGAAACCCATAAAAAGCATCACCAACTCTGTTAAGACCTTCATCTTCTTCGGTTAATTTAATATCAAAAGGGAACACTTGTTTAGAGAGTTGCACTCTTGATAATCCGGAGAGAAAGTCACTATAAACGATTTCGCAAATATCTCCGTGATATTGAACTTTTTTCTCCCAAACATCACGCAAAAAATAAAGCGATTCTTCGTAAGTTAAGTGTTTTTTGATAACAGCAGGAAAGCTTGCCTGAATATTGGTATAACCCAATCTTTTCAAACCGGCAGCTGCTTTCTTACCGTAACAAATAACCACAACTTTTTTACCGAGAGCTTCCAATTCATCAATCCGACGTTTAGCTTCTTTGGCAATTAAAGTATTATAACTACCGCAAAGCCCTCTGTCGGAAGCCAGAACGAACAAGACATAAGTTTGGGGATTAGTCGGTTGCACCAACATTTTAGGTAACATATACTTAATCCCTTTTTCCACTTCCTGAGTTTTCATTTCCAACAAAATTTTTTTAATGTTGTTAACCATCATTTTCTGGAAGAGTTCACTTTTGCCGAGTGTCAGCTGAGCCCGTCTGAATTTAGAAGCAGCCACCATTTTCATCGCAGAAGTAATTTTCTGCGTTGATTTAATACTGGCAATTCTCGTTCTTAATTCTTTTAATCCGGCCATTACATAATCCTTTAAGCTGTTTTCTCGTTTTCGGTTAGTGCAGCTTTTTCCTTAAAGAGTTTTACGCAACTTTGGATATAAGCGGATAATTCATCTTCAATTTCCGGAGTAAGAATTTTCTTTTCTCTGATTTCTTTAAGAACGGAAGCTTTTTCACGTCTGATATTTTCAAGCAAGAAAGTTTCAAATTCTCTGATTTCGGAAATTTCCAAGTCTGCCAAATAACCTTTTGCACCGGCATACAAAGAAACGACTTCTTCAGCCAACGGAAGTGGGTGATAAACCGGTTGTTTTAACAATTCGGTTAATCTTGCGCCTTTATCCAACAACTTTTTCGTTGCGACATCAAGGTCAGAAGAAAATTGTGCAAACGCCGCCATTTCACGGTATTGAGCCAATTCCAACTTCATCGTACCGGCAACTTGTTTCATAGCTTTTACTTGTGCGGAAGATCCCACACGACTTACGGAAATACCGATATTAACAGCCGGACGAATACCTTGATAGAACAAAGATGTTTCCAAAAAGATTTGTCCGTCAGTAATAGAAATTACATTAGTCGGAATATAAGCTGATACATCACCGGCTTGAGTTTCAATAACCGGCAAAGCGGTCAAAGAACCGGAACCTCTTTCGGCATCAAGTTTTGCAGCTCTTTCCAAAAGTCTGGAGTGTAAATAGAACACATCACCCGGATAAGCCTCACGCCCCGGCGGACGACGAATTAACAAAGACATCTGTCTGTAAGCCGTTGCTTGTTTAGATAAGTCATCATAAAAGATAACCGCATGCATTCCTCTGTCTCTGAAATATTCACCCATAGCACAACCGGCATACGGCGCTAAATATTGTAGCGGTGCAGCATCAGAAGCTGTTGCGGCAACCACAATAGTATAATCCAAAGCACCGGCATCTTTCAAAGTTTTTACAACCTGAGCAACGGTAGAACGTTTTTGACCGATAGCTACATAAATGCAGAACAATTTATCTTTATCGGATTTTGCCGCATCATTAGTCGGTTTCTGGTTGATGATAGTATCCATCAAAATAGAAGTTTTACCGGTCTGTCTGTCGCCGATAACCAACTCGCGTTGTCCGCGTCCGATAGGGATAAGGGAGTCAATGATTTTTAAACCGGTCTGTACGGGTTCATGCACGCTTTGACGTTCAATAATACCCGGAGCAGGGGTTTCAACATTAGAAAACTCTTTAGCCTTAATTTCTCCTAAACCGTCAATCGGTTGTCCTAAAGCATCAACCACCCGACCGAGCAATTCTTTGCCGACCGGCACACCGACGATTTTGTGAGTTCTCTTGACTAAATCACCTTCTTTGATTTCGGCATCCGAACCGAAGATAACCACGCCGACGCTGTCTTCACTCAAGTTAAGTACCATACCTTTAATTCCGGTCGGGAACTCAACCATTTCGTTATATTCTACGCCGTTCAATCCGTAAACAGTAGCAATACCGTCACCGACAGAAAGCACGCGGCCGACTTCTTCTTTTTCGGTATTAAAATTAAATTTCTCAATTTTTTCTTTCAAAATTGCGGAAATTTCTTCTGCTTTCACAGCCATACTTATATACCTTTCATCAATACAAGAATTACGCCACAAACATTGTTATTTATCAACATTGCTTCCCTTCATAATTTTTTCAATTTTATTTAATTTGGTACTGATTGTATCATCAAACAAGATATCATTATAACGAATAGCCAGACCGCCGAGGACTGCCGGTTTAACATTATAATTAATCAGAACGGAAGCATTTAATTTCTTTTCCAAGACTTTTTTAAGTTTTTCATCTTGGGTTTTAGTAAGTTCAACTGCCGTATCAACAGCAACTTCAATAATACCTTTATCTTTATAATAAGTTTTCTCAAACACTTCTATCGCCGTTTTTAATAACCCGAGTCGGTTATTCTCAGCCATGATTAACAAAGTGTTTTTGGTATAAACGGAAAGTTTCATTTTATCGGCAAGGACAGATAAGGTATCAATAACATTTTCCTTATTATTAATCGGTGCAGCTAACATATCCCATAAATCAGCATTATGTTCAAAAGATTCCTTTAATATTTCCGCCTCAGTATAAACTTTTTCTAAATCTTTATGATCTTTTGCGGCTTCAAACAAAGCCAAAGCGTAAGCAGACGCGGTTTTTATTTTAGAATCTTTTTGCATTTACTTTATAAAACCTCTTTAAATATGATATATTTCTACATCAAATTAATCACGATAATTCCAATTAACACGATATTACTTATTTTAAATTAAAATTTCCAGTACAAAACCACTTTTTTAACAAACAAAATGCATTTTTTGCTAAAAAAGCCCCGAATAGCCGAAAAAACGGTTGGTATTACATAAAAGAGTAGGGATTAATATCAATATCTACGCGAACATTACTTTTGATTTTGACCATGGAGAGCCATTTTTTTATAATTTCCTGAATATTAATGTTTTTCGCTGTCTTTAAGAGTAAACGATAGCGATATCTTCCACGGAGCAAACTCATCGGTGCCGGCGCAGGACCTAAAGTTTCTATAAATTGCATATTCGGAGCGGTTTTTCCGAGGTAATAAGCCGCAGCTTCGGCAGCTTGAGGATTAGTGGAAGAAACAATCAGCGCGGCTAATTTTCCGTATGGGGGCATTTTCAGAAGACGTCTGGAATTTTTCTCTATTTCAATAAATTTTTCCCGATTATGTTCAATAACGGCTTGTAAAACTAAATTATCCGGATAGAGCGTTTGCAGATAGACTGTACCTTTTTTTGTTCCGCGTCCGGCACGTCCTGAAACCTGTTCCAAGAGTTGAAATGTTTGCTCACTGGCGCGTAAATCCGTTCCGAGCAATCCTAAATCAGCATCAATCACACCGACAAGTGTTAAATCCGGAAAGTTATGCCCTTTCGCTAAAATTTGTGTGCCGATGATAATGTCGGTTTCTTTGCGTGAGATCTGACCGATAACGTCGGATATCTGAGCATAATTTGTTGTAATATCACTGGATAAAATAGCTGTTCTGGCTTCCGGAAAGCGATTTTTTACCTCCTCGGCAATGCGCTCAACCCCGGGACCGCAGGCAGTCAGACCTTCTTCGGAATGACATTGCGGACATCTTTTCGGAGTATGCGTTTTATAGCCGCAATGATGGCAAATCAGTTCTCCGGTCAGACGATGTTCGGCAAGCCAAGCCGTACAATTCGGACACTGGATACGATGACCGCAATCTCGGCAAATCATCAGAGGAGCATAGCCGCGTCTGTTCAGAAAAAGCATGGATTGCTCACCGCGTTCCAGATTATGTTTAATTTCATCTGCTAAAGTCGGTGCAATAAAAGAAACACCCCACGGACCTTTTTGCGGTTTATCTTTTTTCATATCAATAATTTTGATTTCCGGTAAGACGGCTTTAGCATATCTTTTCCGTAGTTTCACACAATCGTATTTGCCTTCTTCCACATTAACGATAGTTTCCAAGTCCGGAGTCGCCGTAGAAAGAATAATGGCAATTTTTTCAAGATGTGCGCGTAAAACAGCCATATCCCGTCCTTGATAGACGACCAGACTTTCTTGCTTAAAAGAGTGGTCATGGCTCTCATCAACCACAATACATCCCAAATCCGCAAACGGCAGAAAGAGTGCCGAACGCGCCCCGACCACGACTTTGGCGCGGTTTAAAGTAACTGCTTTCCAAATTTTGGCCTTATCTTTGACCCCGACCTCTGAATGCCAAATATAGGGTTCAACGCCAAATCTAAGTTCAAACCTCTTAAGCCATTGCGAGGTCAATGAAATTTCCGGCACCAACACTAAAACCTGCTTTCCGTGCTTAAGTGCTTCGGCAACAGCCTCAAAATAGACTTCCGTCTTACCTGATCCGGTAATACCGTCCAAGAGTGTAGCCGAAAATCCGTTGCCGATTTTTCGTACCAGAATATCGGCAGCTTCTTCTTGTTCATCAGTTAAATTAACCTGTTTCGTGAGGTTGACTTCTTGTTCGGCCGTATCTTCATTAAATAAAACTTCTTTTTTATAAAGAATGCCGCTTTTGAGTAGGGCAGACAGAATACTGTCACTGGCACCGGTTGCCCCGATAATGATATCCTTTTCGGTTTCTTTACCGTCTGCCAAAAAGTCCATCACGGCTTTTCTTTTCGCTGTAAGTCGGATACCTTCGGTGTTTTTTAGGGATAATCCGTAAAGCGTAAGTTTCTGACGCGGTAACTGATTTTCTTTTTGTCCCAACACCATTTTTAAGACCATTCCGCGTGTAGCCATATTAAATTCGGCAGTTTTCTCAATAAATGAGCGCATCTCAGCCGTAAGAAGCGGAAGCTTAATGACCTCAATAACTTTTTTTATCTTTTTGATATCTATATCAGCCGATTTCCCGAGTTTCCAAACAACGCCGATAACTTCTTCTTTGCCGAAAGGAACCAGAACTAATTGACCTATTTTTAAACCGTCATCAGCCTGATAATCAAAGACATCATCAAACATTAAGGGAAGGAGAACACCATAAATCGCCATTATCGCTTAATCTCCGATAAAAAGCGTATTATCACTGAATTTAAGTGAAACACCACTGCCTTCCAGATATGACATAAGATAATAAAGCGGAGCATACGAAGAAGGATTTTCGTCCGGTTCGTTTCCACCTAATATTTTAGCAATATTAGTTAATTTTGTTTGATTGAGCGGCGTATCTGACGATACTTTAATTTGCAAATTTGTTTCCGTTTGGGTAACGGCAACCGTCCCGTTTTTGATAACGGCATCAGCCATCAACATAACCGACGGCATAACGAGTTTATAAATCTTCGGTGTAGAAATCGCTAATTTAAGTTTAATCTGATAGTTCGGATTACCGAGCGAAGAGAGATAATCTTCGGTAAGTTTAACCATCTCTTCGGTTGTTTTTACGGTAGCATTGGATAATCCGAAACATAATCTGAAAAATTTAAGTCTGTGAGATAAAACGGCAGAACTGAAATTCAGGATATGAACAATGTCCTCATCCGCACCGCCGTCTTCGTTCATAAGTTCAACGGCATTAGCCACGGCACCGATATTGCCGATAAGGTCATGAGATAATCTGGTCGCGATAGCTTCGCTCACAAAAACATTACTGGTCATAATCATATTCTTCCCGCTAAAAATTATAATACTGTGTATTGGCAAAGCGCGTATCTTCATTAAACATCCGCGCTGCATCCAAATCTTTTAACAACGGATCCACCAAAAGCAAAGTTCCGGTAGATGCTTTAAGATAAGGCTTTTTACCGCCTAATCCCCATTTAACTTCCGTTTCGTTATCCGGCTTACCGTATTTCATATCAATCCGTTGCCAAAAGTCAAAAATTTTGATGTTATTAAGGTAAATACTCTTAGATGAGCGCCCGACACTGAGCGGAACACTACTCTTATAAGAAACTTGATAAGATAAGTTATTTGTAAAGGTAGAAGTATAATTTATTTCTATAGTTTCTTTTGTAGAATAGCGATTATAAATCTGTTTAATCACAAACTGATATCCGTTTTCTTTCGCAATTTGAGTTGTACAGGCATTTAATCTTTCCACACCGATAACACCATGTTGCCGGCAAAGCTCTTCACTCCGCCATTTAATAAAGTTCGGAATTTCCATATTTTCTACAATTTTGCGATATCCGTTTCTACTCATAATTTCTTCAGCTTCTTTCGGATTCATCCTTAATTTTGCACCGGAAATATCAAAATTAGCGGCATTAGATTTTTTACTTTCCAAAATTTGACTGATTCGTTTTTTTTCTTCTTTGATACTCTCTTCATCATAAGTTCCGAAAATTTCGTTAGTTCCTTTGGTAATCAAACTTTTGAGCCAACTTTCCGATTCGCCGTCTGTTTTTCCTTTTTTATCGCTTTTTGTATTTTTTGCGGTCTCTTTTTTCGGGGTATCTTTAGGCTTTTGTGTTCCGACTTTTTCGGGCATATCTTCAAACAGAAGGATATCTGATTCTGCCTGTGCCAAAGCTGTCTCAGCGCAGAACGCGAGAGCTAAAATCAGTGTTGAAAAATAAAATACTCTTTTTTGCTTATTCATAACCTCAAATCCTTAATACCTCCATTATAACCGCGTTTTTTTAAAAAACACCTAATTTTTGTTATTTACAAACCGCAGAACAACATTTATAACATTTTAGAGAGTAAAGAGAAGGAAAATTAAATGGAAAAGAAAGTAAATATCATCGGTGGCGGATTGGCCGGCACAGAGGCTGCATGGCAACTGGCTGAACGCGGAATAAATGTAACATTGTATGAAATGAAACCGACCAAACATTCTCCGGCACATAAAACGGATAATCTGGCCGAACTTGTTTGCTCTAATTCCTTGCGTTCGGATGATGATACTTATAATGCCGTCGGATTATTGCATCAGGAATTACGTCTGGGGCACTCATTGGTTATGGAAAGTGCGGATAAGACCAAGGTTCCGGCCGGGGGCGCTTTAGCGGTGGATAGAGAAGGGTTCTCCGCATATATTACCGAAAAAATAAAAAATCATCCGCTGATTACCGTTATCAATAAAGAAATAACCGAACTTCCGAGTGCTGAAAGCGGAATGACAATTATAGCCACCGGTCCGCTGACTTCTGCCGGTTTGGCAGAAAGTATTTCGCAGGCGGTCGGCGGTGAAAAACTCTCTTTTTATGATGCCATCGCACCTGTATTATATAAAGATAGTATTAACTTTGATAAAGCATGGTATCAATCTCGTTATGATAAAGGGGATAAATACGATTACATAAATTGTCCGTTGACCAAAGAACAATATTATGATTTTGTCACAGAATTACGTGAAGGTGAAAAAGCCGAGTTTCACGATTTTGAAAAACCAAACTATTTTTCCGGTTGTTTACCGATAGAGGTTATGGCGGAACGGGGAGAAGATACGCTTCTTTTCGGACCGATGAAACCTGTCGGGTTGACTAATCCGCACAGTACGGAAAAGCCATATGCGGTGGTACAACTTAGACAAGATAATAAAGAAGATACATTGCGTAACATCGTCGGCTTTCAAACTAAATTAAAGTATGGCGAACAAACCCGAATTTTTCGTAAAATTCCGGGATTGGAAAATGCAGTCTTTGCCCGTTTAGGTGGGATTCACAAAAACACCTTTATTAAATCTCCGATTCTACTGGATAAATATTTGCGTTTAAGGACCGCCCCGCATATTATGTTTGCCGGTCAGATTACCGGATGTGAAGGCTATGTTGAAAGTGCATCTATCGGCTGGTTAGCCGGGTACTTTGCATCTGAGCTGATAAATGAACGCACTCCGATACTTCCGCCGGCAGAAACCGCATTGGGAAGTCAACTTAGCCATCTGACGGATGAAACAGATATAGAAAATTATCAACCGATGAATGTGAATTTCGGGTTATTTCCTGATGTCCCGCGTGTGATGACACCGAAAGGAAAATTGCGATATTTAAAAGGAACCGAGAAAAAAGAGGCTTTGACTACACGAGCTAAAGCAGCACTACAAGGATGGCTAGATGAAATCCGAAGAGTTTAATTTTCCGTCCTACAAAGTTTTTTTGCCGCTGATACCGTCATCGGAGCGCGAGTTATTTCAAAATTATCTGCGCTACTTATCAATGTTGGCAAAGCGCTTGGAGCGACCGAATATGCAAAAACATTATATAAACTTGCATAAAGCGATAAGTCGTCAGTGGCAGGAACAGACACTTCTCGGCAGATTGCAAACAGAGTTTATTGCTAAAAATATATCTTTGTCCGTTTTGCTGGAGCCGATAGATGGTTTTATGCGCTTAGAAAAAAATACATATCCGCTTTCATTTTTTGAAGCAGTGCCGATTTTGATGCAGATAATTTCCCCGATATCCCGAATGATAGCCGTATTAAATAATCAACATCCGCCGTTTTATCAACCATTTGCTAATTTAATTTTTGGTTATGGTGTTTTATATTTAGAAGCATCTACGAGTTCTCGCAAACAGGTTCAAAATCATAAAATCAGTTTGGATAATACGCAGGCAATCGTCATGCAAACGCATACCGAGATTAAACAGATAATGTCAGCTTCCGGCGGCTTGAAATTTCGTCTTAAAATCGGTTTTTATTTAGGGTTATTTAAGATATTGACAACAAAAATCTACAAACATACCAAAAAAGATAAAATAAATTTAAATTTTTCTGATTATGTTAACGCATTTTTATATGGTTTATGGCAAACTCTCAGCCACAGAAATAAAGTATCTGACTTAAATAAGATTTAGTAAGGAAAAATTCATGAGCTCAATCGGTCGCATCGTACGGAAAAATCATTCGGTTTTATTTTGGAGTAGTATGCACTATCCGAAGGCCAAACGTGAGGCTGTATATACCATCTATGCGTTGGTAAAACATTTTGACGATTTGAGTACCAGTAATTTAACTTCTAAAGAAAAGCAAGATATTTTGAATGCCTGGAAAGAAGAAATCCATAACATATATGAAAAGAAAGTACCGGCAACGGCAATCGGTCGTCGGATCTATAAAAATTGCATGCGCTTTAAGTTTCCGCAAAAGGACTTAGAGGATATTTTGGCGAGTTTTTCTATGGATTGTCCTAAGCCGCTTTGTTGTCCGAGCAAAAAGAAGTTTGAAGATTATTGTCGCGGAGTTGCAGAAATTCCGAGTTGCTTAATATTAAAAGTGATTGCCGAATTTGATGAAGAAACCACAACAGAGCTCGGTACTTTAATCGGTCGTGCGGTGGAAATAACGAATGCACTGAAAGATCTGAAAGAAGATATGCTAAACGGCCATGTTTATTTACCGAAAGAATTTTTAAAATCGGCAGAAATAGACCCGTTATTAAGTCCGAAAGAAATATTAACTCATACCAATTTGTATGTTGCTCGGCAAAAGTTAGCAGATATCGCCCGTCAGTCTTATCAACGTGCGTATGCAATTTTGGAAGAGAAACATAATAAAAATTCTAAGCCGATAGTATATATGCTAAACTTATATCATACATATTTTGAATTAATGGATAAACGCGGTTGGGAAGTTATTTCACCGAAACCGCAACTGAAATTCAAAGACAGTATTAAATTAATTTATCGTGCGATATTCGGACGTGTTATTGCCTAAAAGCAAGTTGATAAAATAATAAAAACTTTTGCTTAAAACATAAAATAGAATAAACTCCTTTGCAAATGAATTGAAACAAAGGACTGATTTAGATTATGAAAAAGTTAAATATTTTATTTATTATTTTAGCAATGATAACAATATCAACAAGTGTACAAGCGGCAGATAAAACCTCTGAAGAGACACCGACAACGAAGGCAAATATCAAACGAATAGCTATAGAATATTTAGAACATACGGTAACCAATAAAGAGGATCCGAATTATCCGGATTCATACAATTCGGATGAACAAACCAATATAAGCGGTGTATTTGACGGTAACATCACACATGAACGTTCTAATCTGGTATGGGTAAACGGCTTGACGGCCAAATACGGTGAGTCCGAAACGACGGAAGACGGAGAAACCAGCAAAAATGAAAATGATGATGAAATTATTTTATATACGGATTATACCCACAAGATTTGGAATTTAGAACAAGGTATAGTCGGTCCGTTTGCTTATTTGGGATATGAAACTGAATTTACGGATTTTGAATTAGATGGCAAAGACTATCGTACTAAGATTTTGCGAACCAAAGGTGGCATCAAATTATATGAAGGTAAAATTTTCAAGCAGTTATATGCCGCTGCGGTGTTTGAAGATGATATGACCTATAATAATGACAATATGAAGAGTGGTGCGGAAATCGGCTACGAAATTAATTACAAATTAAATCCGACGACCAATATTGTATCGGAAGGGTATTATCGTCGTTTTATGAGCTATACCGAAAAAGAACCGACAGACTTTAAGTATAGATTAAAACTGGATGCCAGATTAGAGGTAAAATTAACCGGAGATTTATATTTGGCACCGTTCTATACATACGAAATGGCAGAAACCCGCGGTGCAGACAAAGCACGCGAGCAAACTACAATGGGACTTTCTTTAACTTATGCTAAGAGTTTTGATATCTTCAAGTAAGGAGAAAAAAGATGCAATTCACCCACTATACTCCGACGAAAATTTTATTCGGCAGAGGACAACTTTCTAATTTACATACAATGGCACTTCCCGGTAAAAAAGCCCTGATAGTGATTACAAACGGACATTCGGTTATAGATAACGGATATTTAGCCCGACTGGAAGAAGAGCTGAAAGCTTCTGACATTTCCTATTGCATCTATAACAAAATTACGGCAAATCCGACTAAAGATGAGGTAATGGAAGGTGCAAAATATGCGCGAGAAAATCAATGTGATTTTGTGATAGGACTGGGTGGGGGATCACCGATAGATGCGTCTAAGGCGATTGCGATAATGGCAACCAACAAAGGCGATTATTGGGATTATATGATGACGGGAACCGGCAAAAGACAATCGGTAACCGAAAGCCCGCTTCCGATAGTGGCTATAACCACGACAGCCGGAACCGGTACGGAAGTTGATCCGTGGACAGTTATCAGCAATACGGAAACAAAAGAAAAAATTGGTTTTGGGATTGACGGAACATTTCCGGTTTTAGCCGTTGTAGATGCGGAATTAATGACCAGTGTTCCTCAAAAATATACATTATATCAAGGATTTGATGCGTTATTTCATAGCTTGGAAGGGTATCTGGCTAATATCGCCACCCCGATAAGTGATATGTATGCGTTGAAAGCGATAGAACTGATTGCGGAGAATTTACCGAATGCTTTACTAAATGGCGAAGATATAGAAGCACGTGAGAATATGGCATTAGCCAGTATGCTATCCGGATTGGTTGAAAGTACATCCGGATGCATATCCGAACATGGCATGGAACATATATTAAGCGGAGAACATAAAGAATTACCGCATGGAGCGGGATTGATTATGTTATGTACTTCATATTTTGAAATGATAGCCAAGAAAAAATGTTCGGATTTGCGGTTAGTAAAAATGGCTCAAGTCATGGGAAATAAGACCGCATACGAACCTCGGGACTTTGTCAAAACCCTGAAAGAGTTTATCAAAACATGCGGGGCGAATGATTTAAAAATGAGTGATTATGGCATAACGCGTTCCCAAATGAGTGAGTTTGCCCAAAGAGTAAAAACACAAAACGAACGGTCGTTTAGATTAGACCCGTGTGATTTAACTTTAGCTGATTGTATTGAGATATTTGAAAAATCTTATAAATAAGAGAAAATGGAGAGAATAATGAGTTATCGCGAAATAGAAGAAAATGTATTATCCAAACTCAAACAGATAGACAAAGTTTATCTGAAAGCCTTTTTATATAGTTTTATTTTGATAAACATAGCATATTTGTTCCATAGTATAAACTTTATGTTTGGCGATCATGACTGGTTATATTTGCGCAAATCAGTTGCATGGAATGAGGGAAATTTTGAAGGTCGTCCATTTCATTTTCTGTTACAAAATATCATATTCGGCGGACAGTATTTTCCGATATTAAATAACCTGTTTTCGTTTGCAGCTTTAGCTCTCAGCGGTATTCTCTTAGCAAAATATTGGAAACTTCCGCAAAATACGATAACCTATACATTGTTTGCGAGTTTTGTAGCTGTTTTGCCATATACTCTGGTTTGGTTATATTATACCAAAGATACTTTAATAAATTTAAGTTTACCGCTGATATGTATCTTGAGCGTTATGAGTGCCGAGAAGGGGAAGTTTTGGCATATTGGTGCGATTTCCTTAATGTTTATCGCATTTTCATCGTATGTTGCCGTTGTGGATTACATTGGCATTATTGTTTTGGGCAATATGATATTCAGCTATATTCTGACTAAAACGGATATTGTTAAAATAGTAAAACAAAAGCTTCCGACGATATGTGATGTTATCATTGCCGGTGTGTTGTATTTATTAGTTATAAAGAGTGCAAATTTAACTTCGGAATACAATACGGGGACCATAGATATGGCATATTTTCCCGAAAAATTACGAATGACGATTGTTGCTATGTTTACACAATTTACGATGCCGTTACCGTTTATGGAATTTAAGTTTAAGCTGATAATAACCATAGCCGCGGTAATGGGATACGGCATAATATTCTATCGGGGCGGATGGGGAAAAGTTTTCCCGCTGGCAATGATGTTATTTGTGGCTGTATTCTGTTCAAAATTTGCCTTTATGATAGCGGAAGAACGCGGTCAAATACTGGCTGAGATGGAAAATTTTGCTTATGTTCCGCGCTTAGATTTCTATGGATTGCCGTATATTTGGGCATTGGGAATAGGCGGACTGTTATTGACTGATCACAAAACAGCCAAAAAGATTGTAATAACAATATGTTCAGTCCTCATCTTCATGTCAGCAGTAAGAGATATGTATGCGCAAAAAGTTTGGAAATTTGGTTTTGATGCAGAGATGAAAGCGCATGAACGCATTGTCACCCGTTTAGAAAGTATGCCGCAGTTTGATGCCGGACGTAAATACAGATTATTGCAACTCGGAAGTTTGTCATTGCGTCAAAATTTCTATCAAAAACGTAAAGGCGAACAGATAAGTTTAGATTTGTTGGAAACATCCTATACGCCGGAATTTATGTCGCATATTGTTTATAACTTTTATTATCCGCAAGAGGTCTTTACGCGTAATGCCGGAGTAGAAGAACTTTCATCACGCGGCAGGGAGTTTTTGCAAAAACAAGCGAAGGTATGGCCGAGCAAAGAGGCAATATTTATTGATGGAGATATTGTGATAGTTGTTTTATCGGAAGAAAAATTACAAAAAGTCCGTCGCGGTTTTTGAAGAAGGTAATATCGCTGTATTTTTCAGCAAGAAAAAAGAGGAGTATCAAACTCCTCTTTTTTATATAAGGTAAGTTATTTCAATAACTGTTTAACTTCTTCATAAGTCGGGTACTTATGCCCGCCGGCACCGAGCAACGCATAGGTTGGTGTAGAAGCAAAAATACTTTGAGCAATATTTTGCAAGTCATCCGCCGAGATAGCTTCAATTTTTTCTACAATTTCTTCTGTCGGAATAATGCGGTTAAACAAGAGTAATTGTCTTGCCATAATTTCAGCTGTTGTAGAAGAACTTTCCAAGGACATTAACAAACTTGCTTTGATTTGCGTTTTAGCACGTTGTAATTCGGCATCAGTAACTTTATCATTAACAAGTTTTTTAATTTCCGTAGCCACCACCGGCAATAACTCATTCAATTCTTTCGGTGTAGTTCCGGCATAAATTCCAAAGATACCGGTATTTTTAAGAGCCTGATTAAAAGAATTAATCGTATAAACCAAGCCTCTCTTTTCTCTGATTTCTTGGAATAATCTGGAAGACATTCCTCCGCCAAAGAGCGTAGAAAGTACCGAATATTTATAATAATCCTGATTAAGATAAGAAGCACCTTCAAATCCCAAAACCAGATGAGTTTGCTCAATATCTTTCGTATCAACTTTTGCTCCGCCATGGTAAAATTGTTTTTCGTCAGCAAAATCTGTTCGTTCGGGCAGAGCAGCCATCCGCTCTTCCACCATTTTAACAAATTCATCATGATCCACCCGACCGACAGCTGCTGCCACCATATTTTCTGCGGTATAGTGTGTTTTCATATAGGCATCCATCCGCTCTTTTGTAAAACTGCGAACATTATCAATCGGTCCCAAGATAGTCCGACCGGTTGCCTGATTCGGGAAAGCCGCTTCTTGAAAATTATCAAAAACAAGGTCATCCGGAGCATCAACGGATTGTTTGATTTCTTGTACCACAACCTCTTTTTCTTTTTTCATTTCTTCCGCATCAAAAGTCGGGTTCATAATAAAATCGGTAATGACATCGGTTGCGAGTTCTAAATCTTCTTTGAGCATTTTAGCATAAAAGCAGGTAAAATGTCTGGAAGTATAAGCATTTGTTGCTCCACCGACATTTTCAATATCTTCAGAAATTTGCAAAGAATTTCTTTTTTTTGTTCCTTTAAAAACCATATGTTCAATGAAGTGGGAAATACCATTATCTTCTTTAGTCTCTAAAGCGGCTCCTGTATTAACCCAAAGTCCCAAAGACACGCTTTCAATTTGCGGTCTTTCGGCCGTAATTACCCGAAGTCCGTTTTTTAATTTAGTTTGTTTAATATCCATCTCTTCAAATTTCCAAAAAAAATGTTACAGCATTACGCGGAATCTGTTAGGAACAGATAGCCCCATAATTTTACAAAAACAAAATAACACAAACCTCTTAAAATTTTTTTAATTTTATCTATTTATTATAAAGAAAACAAAACAGAAAAGGAGAATAAAATGTCAAATAAACATAAATTTGCGGTTGTCTTGTCCGGATGTGGTCGGGCGGATGGTTCCGAAATTCATGAATCCGTATGTGCACTGTTAGCCATAGATCAAGCCGGATGCAGCTATGAATGTTATGCACCGGATATAGAACAAACAGTTGTGATGAACACAATGACGGGAGAGAAAATGCCGGAACACCGTAATGTAATGGTAGAAGCGTCAAGAATTTCTCGCGGAAATATCAAGCCGTTATCGGATTTGGATGTTCGAGAGTATGATGGTATTGTTTTCCCCGGAGGGTTAGGGGCAATTTTGAACTGGTGTGATTTTGCCGAGAAAGGTGTGACGTGTGATGTAGAGAGTTCTGTCTCCCATGTTTTGGAAACAGCCCATAAAAATGGTAAAGTTATCGGGGCAATGTGTATTGCTCCGGTTGTTATAGCTAAGGTTTTAGGCAAGTATGGCGTAAAAGTAACCAGCGGTAATGATGCAACGGTTGCTGAAAATATGCGAAAAGCCGGAGCAGCTCCGCAAGAAACAAAAGAATCCGAAGCCTATATAGATAAGGAAAACCGAGTCGTAACGACATCTGCTTATATGATATCTAAGAATATCAGTGGCGTATATAAGGGAGCCGTGAATATGATTAACGCAATGATAGAATTGGCAAATACCAAATAAATCTGATACTTTGGTTAACATCACGTATAATCATCCGTGCCAGAATAAAAAAGAGAAGCCCTAATAAAGTTTCTCTTTTTTTATTTTAAATCCGCAAGATAGATAAACAAACTGAATCATTATCTTAATATAACATAAAAATAAGATAAGCGCTTGCAATAATAAAGAAAATGTATTATAGCGAAAAATACAAATAATCATTTAAATATTTTTATTTATGGAAAAATACGATTTACTCTCAGATAAAGCCCAAAGCTTTATCAATCCTTTGGAGGTAGAAGACACCCTCAAAGAAGCGCATCAAAAAGCTCAAGATAAAACATTGGTTCTTTCTTTGATAGAAAAAGCCAAAAGTCAAAAGGGGCTAACTCATCGCGAAGCGGCTGTTTTGTTGCTTAATGAAAATCCGGAAATCACCGAGATGATTTTTGAATTAGCCGAAGAAATAAAACACGCCTATTACGGCAACCGCATTGTTTTGTTCGCGCCGTTGTACTTGAGCAACTATTGTATTAACGGTTGTGTATATTGTCCGTATCATGCCAAGAACAAACATATTCTCCGCAAGAAGATGACACAAGAAGAAATCAAAGCGGAAGTTATTGCGTTGCAAGATATGGGACACAAACGATTAGCTCTTGAATCGGGAGAACATCCGATTTTGAATCCGTTGGAATATATCTTAGAGTGTATAGACACCATATATTCCATCAAACATAAAAACGGAGCAATCAGACGCGTCAATGTCAATATTGCCGCAACCACGATTGAGAATTACCGTCGTTTGCACGAAGCAAAAATCGGCACATATATTCTGTTCCAAGAAACTTATAATCGCCAAGATTATGAGTTATTGCATCCGCGCGGTCCGAAATCCGATTACTGTTATCATACAGAATCCATGGATAGAGCCATGCAGGCCGGAATAGAAGATGTGGGAATAGGTGTACTGTTCGGGTTACACAATTACGCTTCGGAATTTGTCGGTTTGCTGATGCATGCTGAACATTTGGAAGCCAAATACGGTGCAGGACCGCATACGATAAGCGTTCCGCGCTTATGTCCGGGAGATGATGTCGATACGAAGGATTTTAAGAATGCCTTACCGGATGCAATATTCTTAAAGATTATTGCGTTGATCCGTATCTGTGTTCCGTATACCGGAATGATCGTTTCTACCCGTGAAAAACCGAGTGTACGCGCCAAAGCACTTCATTTGGGAGTATCTCAAATCAGCGGCGGTTCAAAAACGACTGTCGGTGGCTATGCTCATCCTGAAAATGAAGAGGACAGCGCTCAATTTGAAGTATCGGATAGACGAACTTTAGATGAAGTTGTCTATTGGTTGATGGAAAATGGTCATATTCCGAGTTTTTGTACTTCCTGTTATGGAAACGGACGTGTCGGTGTAGATTTTATGAAAGTATGTAAGACGCATGCGATTCAAAACTTTTGCACGCCGAATGCTTTGTTAACCTTAAAGGAATATTTGGATAACTATGCAAGTCCTCAAACTAAAGAATTGGGGTATCGGTTATTAGACGCAGAAGTTGCCGAAATGCCTGAACAAAAACAGAAAATCCTCAAAAAACGCATGGGTTTATGGGAACAAGGAGTTATCAAGTTCTTCTAAGCTTCAGACAAAAGAAAAAGCTCTTACCGGTAAGGTAGGAGCTTTTTTATTTTGCACAAAAATATTGACAAATAATTCGTATGGTGTATTCTGATAAGACAAAAAAAGTATTATGTAAAATTAGAAGTTATGAAAAAGTTATTAGAAATGCTGATAATTAAGTTTATCGGCTTTAGCGCTTTTATGTGCTATACGCGAAAATTTAACCTCACCGAAGAGGTCATTGAGTATTTAATAAAAGCAAAGAGAGAACATCATCTCTTGGCTTACCTTCAAAACCAAACTTTAACAGAAAGTCAAATCTCAAAAGTTCTGGTATCCGGATTAAAGAGTGTCGTTGTGGAGTTAGTTAAAAAATATAAACTGACGGCCGAACAACAAGAAACGCTTTTAGAGCTAAATGATCCATGGTTAGTTGAAAAATACTTGATGCCACAGGAGTATTTTGATGCAAAAAGGAGATTTTCTCCCAAGGTAGAACGAAAGTTTATTTTGGATTCTGCTCGCAAAGGAGATAAGACTCTCCTGGAAGTGTTCAAAACCTATATCAACAGTATAAAATTCATCATTCAGGATGACGAAATGCTGGAACAACTGTTAGATATGCCGGAGAATTACGAGGGAACTTACCTCTTTATTCAAGCCAAAGTGTCTCAAGAACAAGAGACGCACATCGTAGAATATGCAAGTAAGGAACGGTTGAAAAATATAATTAAAAACCGTATTTTTAATTTCGCATTTAAAGAAACAGAGCAGGCGCTGATTAAAAAGGACATAGAACTGGCGAAAATTTATGATAGAATACACAAATTTTCACCGGAAGTACGCCCGGAATATCTGGAAGCCTTACGCTGAACCCCATAACAACCTCCATTTTTCTAAAAAATGGAGGTTGTTTAGTCTTTGTTAAATAAAAAATTATATAAACAATAATAAAGAAGGACTGATTATGGAAAAGTTTAAATTAAAAGAGAGTATTTTATCCGATAGGATAATACTTTTGCGTAGCACACATGAACACGATGATGATATCTGGCAATCCATAGAAGAAAGTCGCCATAATCTGCGTGAATATCTGTTTTGGGTGGATAAAACCCAACGTCTGAAAGATGTTATCAAAACAACGGATATGTTTGATGAAAAGTGGGAAAATGACGAAGAATGGCGTTATAGCATATACAGTATTCCGCATAAAGAATATGTAGGATGCATAGGCGTTCATTGTATAGATTTTCTATCATTAAATGCTGAACTCGGATATTGGTTGCGCCTATCAGCTCAAGGGCAAGGGTACATGACGGAAGCCGTACAGGTAATTACCAAAGAACTGTTTGCTCAAGGCATGCATCGTGTTGTCATAAAATGCGATATGAATAATTACAGTTCTGCGAATGTTGCCAAACGATGTGGGTACGAGTTAGAAAGTATTGCCAAAGAGGCGCTATTTCATTATACGGGATTGCACGATGTTGCAACTTACGTGAAATTCAACGAAAAATAAAAGAAGAGGGGCAATAGCCCCTCTTTTTTTTGTATAAAGAAACACCCTCACAAGGAGGGTGTTCGGGGACTAAGAGTTAAAAAGAATTACCAACCGAAGGTAATACCGGCTTTCACCATTGCGTTTTCACTTCCGCCGTAAGCCGCACCGGCATTAAGCAAAATATTATCATTAACATAGTGGAAAGCGCCAACGGCAAATCCGACTTGATCACGATAAGCACCGGTACCGATAGAAATTTGCGTATCATTTGCCGAACGAGCATTCGGTACTAACGCAGCCAGAGCCGCAGTTGCCGCAAATCCGCCGCGAACTTCATCACGTAAGTCATGATAATCATCATTTAATTTCCATAACTGTTCAGAAACCGTACGTCCTTCCACACCGGTTGTGGTAATATCACCAATAGTACTATTTAAAGCTTCAATATTTCCATGAACGGTATTATTTCCGCTTACACCATTATAAGTGTGTTTAATTTCGGTTGATTTTCCGATTTTTCCGTCCAGACGGTTAACTGCGGTAGAAACATCAGTCGCATCAGCAACAGTATCACCTTTTTCATTAGCTAATTTAGCGGTATCACCGAGAGCGGTGTTTATATTGTTAAGATTTGTATGGATTGTATTTGCACCGGTAACATTATTTTTATCAAAGGTGATTTCATCAGCGGCACCAATTTTATCATCAATTTGGTTAATTGCACCGACAACCGTACCCGCCGAAACCGTATCGCCGACAGAAGAACCATCTGCTAACTTAGAAGTATCTCCCACTTTGTTGCTGACAGCTGTGATATTAGCTTTAATGGAAGCATCAGCACGAATTCCGTTAATCGGGGTTTGATAATCGTCATTATGCCCTAATTCATTATCTAAATCATTAAGCGCTCCGATAATTGTAGTTTGTGTCACATTACCGCCGTCAGCTGCATTGATATCAGATTTTTGACCAATAAGTGCATCAACATTATTCAAATTTTCTACCAAAGTTTGGGATTTGTTTAAAATACCGTTATCACCGCTTAAAGTAGCTTGATTACCGATAACCCCATTTACAGCATTAATATTTCCTTTAAGTGTACCATCAGTCGTGACACCATTGTAAACATTGGTAATATCTGTGTTGGCACCGAGTTTGTTATCTAACGCAGAGAGGTTTCCGGCAACAGAAGAAGCAGCAACTAAGTTTCCTTTCGTATTAGATAATCCTTTGATATCACCGAGTTTTGTATCTATGTTAGAGAGGTTTCCAGCTACCGTAGAATCAGCAATCAGATTTCCATTAGTGTTGGATAAGTCTTTAATGTTACCAAGCATTCCATCTAATTCGCCTAACGCTGTTGTAACATTTTTTGAATCAGTAAGATTTTTATTTGCGGTACTAAAACCTAGATTACCTAAGCGCCCATCAATGGCATTTAAGTTTTCAACAATAGACTTAGAAGTGTCTAAAGTTGAATTTGTGGCACTCAAATCAGCTTTACTGCCGATTGTATTGTTTAAAGCATCAATATTAGCACCGATGGTATTTCCTTCCGCAACCCCATTATGAGTTGTAGCAATCGAACCGTATTTATCCGCATTTAATTTGTTATCCAAAGCATTATTCAAACCGGTTTGGGTGACGACATTTGCGGTATTTTCGTTATTAATACCGGTAATACCGCTCGCCGTGCCGGTTAATAGAATTGTATCAGTTGTAATTTCCGTTCCGGCTTGAGCAGAAACTGCAAAGAATACACCGCAAGCAATAAGAGCGCATTTTTTCAAAACGGCACGATAACGAGCCGAAAGTGTTTTTAAAGCATTTCTTGAATATTTCATAGAGTTAAGTCCTCAAATAGAATTAAAACATCACTATAATCCGTCTGTCCCAAAGAAGCAGAACGGAAATCAAGATTCTTTATGAGCCGGAATAAATAATCAAAAAAATGCCGTTCTCAAAATAATCCGATATAAAAAGTATGAGAGAGAAAATATAATATTCAAGTTATAAAAATATATAACAAAGTCAGAAACCTGCTAAAACCTGTCTAAAAAAGATATAATCGGCTATTTCCGTCATTTACATACCAATTCTGATAAAATAATTGAAATTGAGAGCATTAATTTGCGGAAATAGGGGATAAGGTGGGGATAATTTCAAATGTATAAATTATAAAACATAACCAATCTAACGAGTCGTAGAAGATAAAAAAATATTTTTCTGATAAGATATTGAAAATACATATATTTAACAAAAGTTATAGACGTTTTTTATGTTTCAGAGCCATTCATAATAAAAAATACCGCGAGAGTATCGCGGTATCAGAACCCTTAAATAAAACTTAGTAACAGTCTAAACTGCAAATAGTTTTTAAAACAAAATCTAAGACTTCCGAAGATTTAGTCGGGAAGTTTTCCCAAAATTGATCATATTCTTCTGTTTGATTGGGTTTACCAACCACATCACTGATAAGTCTTAACGAGAGGTAAGGGCGCTTATTATGGAGATAGCAAGCTTGCGCAATTGCGGCACTTTCCATATCAACAGCCAATGCTCCGTTGTAATTTTGCTTTATTTCTCTAAGTTTATTTTCATCTGTCAAAAACTTATCACCGGTAACCGTTAATCCCGTTAAAAAATGGAAATCAGTTTTTGCTTGACGTAAAATTTCAACAACTAGTTTTTCTGCAGTCGGATAATAGAGAGGCAACCCTTGCACTTGCCCGAGTTCGTTAGGTTCACCGCACCAAACATCATAATAGCAACATTTATCCGCTAAAACGATATCACCTTGTGATAGTGAGGCATCCAATCCGCCGGCTACTCCCGTAGAAATAACCAAATCCGCCCCCAAACGACATGCCGAAGCGGCTGCTAATGCCCCGTTTACTTTTCCGATACCGGATTTAATAAGCCAAATACTTTTTCCGTTAACGCGAGCCCGAACACTACCTTCGGCTTCACGAAAATCATACAAAGAGCGAACAGCATTATATTCACTGTCCATAGCAGTAATAATAGCAATATTTTTCATTTTTCACCTTTAGTTATATTTGCGAACAATGCCATAAAGGACACCTTGAATTTTGACACGATCAGCCGTCAATATGATTGGATTATAATCTTTATTGCACGGCATAAGCCAAACTTCATTACCGGATTTGCGTTGTAATACTTTAAGTGTAGCTTCTTCATTATCTACCAACGCAACGACAATTTGTCCGTTATCAGCATGATCGGTCCTTTTGATAATAGCGGTATCGCCATCAAAAATACCGGCTTCAATCATTGATTCACCTTCAATCGTCAGGGCATAAAGTTCCGCTTTTGTAGAAAAGCTTTTAGGAATATAGATATATTCGCTCGGGTTAGCAATGGCCTCAATCGGAGTTCCGGCCGCAATTTTACCGTATAAGGGGATAGAGAGAGAAAATTCGGTCTCACCGTTATCGTTGACCGGTAAATTTTCGGCAGTATTTTCCGCTACCGGCGGAAGTTTAATAACCTCCAAAGCTCTGGCTTTATGGGGTAGTTTGCGAATAAAACCTCTTTCTTCCAAAGAGTTAATCAGGGCATGAATTCCTGATTTGGATTTCAAACCGACAGCAGCTTTCATCTCTTCAAAAGAGGGCGAATGTCCGCTTGTCTTGATAAAATTATCTATAAAGATTAATAAATCATATTGTTTAGCCGTAAGCATAATTCCTCCGATATCTTTTCTTTTGTTCTACTTTAGTTCTGTATTTTTTGAAAGTCAAGCGCTTTTTTGCAAAAATAAAATTATTGAAATACCGTCAAAATTAACTAACTGTTAGGAAACATTTAATAAATAAAGAAAATAAAGTATTGTGGGAGGTCTTTATGGCAGAGTACGAGTATAAAACAATCCAAACCGGAGAAAAGATAGAAAAGATGATCGTCTTTTTACACGGATACAATAGTTGTATTGCCGATTTGGAACCATATGCGGAAATGTTGTGCCAAAGAATAAAACATTTGGCCGTTGTTATCCCTACACCGGAAATGGTTTGTGAACGTAATCCGAATAAAAAGCAATGGTACGGCTTGGTTGATGTAGATCCGGAGCGCAAACGCCGTAAACCGGAAACACCGACCACGGAAATTGTTGAAATTTATAATAAGACCGGTGATCGTATCAGCGATGTTGCCCGTAAATTAAACAGTTTTATTTCCACGATGCAAAAAGAATATAAGGTAAATAACAAACATACTTATGTAATGGGATTTTCCCAGGGCGCAATGCTGGCTATTTATATCGGTTTAACGCGTCGATATGAACTAGGAGGGGTGTTCCCGTTTGCCGGCATTGTATGTGGTGAAGAAAAACTGGCAAGTGAAATAAATTCCCGTCCGGAAGTTTATCTGTTCCATGGAACAAATGATTTAGGCGTTCAATATAAAACTTTAAGTTATACTAAAAGTTGGTTGGATAAGCATGATGTGGCGTGGAAAGCAATTGAATATGACGGCATAGAACACCGCTTAATAGAAGATGAAATGGCAGACGCCGCAGATATAATTAATTCTGTTCAGGCGTAAATTAATTTTTAAGCCAAGTTAAGAGCTCATGTAATCTTTTAGCAGAAGCCGAAACCGTAAAGTTTTTCAGAGTGATTTTTTGGGCATCCATTGCTTTTTTTGCCCGAATATCCGGATTTTTAATAAAGTAGTTTGTCAGTTGGGCAAAATCATTAAAGTCACGATAAAAAACAATACTGTCACCATAAATTTTTTGCATAATCGGATTATAATTGGCTATAACCAAAGCACCGGCAGCTGTTGCCTGCATGAGTTCCGGTGTAATCATCTTATTTAAAGGTGGTATAGGGGAGGTATAAATTGCCACAATTTGTGTTTGATTAAGTAATTGTCCTTTTTCCTGATTATTCCCGATGCGTTGCGGTAACCGAGCGACGGAATTATCCCAAAAATCACCGAGAAATAAAACTTTATCTTGCTTTTTCAGATAATCGGCAAGCGGAGAAGGACGATTGTTGTCACCATAATAAACTAACGGATAAAGTCGTTCTTTAGTATCAGCGTGGAAATCCGTTGTATTAATCCCTAAAGTAAAGAGAGCTGTTTTGACATTTGATCGGACATAATGTTCATATAAATCTTGGTAAGGAGTAAGAATAATCGGTAATTTTTTATGTCCGTACCAATTAAGCGGATAATAGTCTTTATGATAAATAAAATTAAAATCAGCTTCAGATTTTTCAATTTCGTTTAAAACATCGGCAGATTTAAGCCAAAGTCCGACAGTCCCTTTAGGCGGTAACTCTTTAGCATTAAGTTTTATTCGGTATCCCAAATTTTTGAGTTCACGCACTAAGCCAAGCTCCTGTGAGGAGGGAAG